>JAAUYM010070172.1_pt1 | contig 16152 bp, 24 predicted proteins | sample 7278001 | NCBI WGS metagenome assembly JAAUYM01 (sample SAMN14350224, study PRJNA611818) | marine sediment metagenome | isolation source: surface marine sediment (1.8m) | place: French Polynesia: Moorea | collected 2018-08
AGGACGAGGAGCCGGCCCACCCCGGCGCCCCGCTGACCACCAAGGAGAAGGACCTCCTGCGCTACTACTACTACATCCACAACGGCATTGACACCCGCTACGTGGCCAGCATCAACCAGAGGTGGTTCAGGAGGATCATGCTCATGGTGCCCAAGAGGCTGCAGAGGAATCAGGCAAGGAAGCAGACATGAACAAGGTTTGATCTGTGATTTTATAGGTAAATGACGTCTTCCCCCATCTTTGCCACATGTCCAGAAAGAGATCCGCAAGATCCACGACGAGATCAAGGCGGACTACCTGTTCGCCGTAAAGAAGTCGATCGTGGACTTTGTCCTGAAGGAGCCGGAGATCGACGAGGACGAGAGGTTCCTGGACGAGGACGACGAGACCCCCATGACCATAGAGCTGGCCGGGGTGTCCAACGCCTGGAGGAAGCTCTACAGGCAGTCAAGGTTGCGTCATCGTGAGGAGGGGGGAGGGGAGAGGGAATTAGGGATAGAGGCGGCGAGCAAGGGCCAAGCTCAAAAGCGTGATCGAGTGACTTTTTCTTTTGGCAGAAAGCACCTGAAGTTCAACCTGTTCACCATCAACAGCTGCCTCCTGCAGACTCTCAGCCTCTGGTTCAGATTCTACAACGATCTCAGGTGGGCCTGCCTTTACCCATTCTTTCCGATTTTCGAGAATAAATTTAACGAGATGTGTGCATGCTATCTCCAGATTCATTGCCCTGAAGGAAATGAAGCAAGGACCCAAACAGGAAATGATGGCGTACCAGGTGCTGTAGTGCTGCATTTTAAGACTTTAGACTTTTTTTTTAAGAGTAACGCTTTTTTTTCCGAAAAACATCTTTTGGCAGGACATGGTCTACCAGAGGGTGGAGAGGGTGAAGAAGAAACTGAGGGACGAGTGGAGGGGGCAAATTGGGGACATCTACAAGAACTGTCACGTGAGAGAAAGAAGAAAAAGTTGTCCAGTCGAGAACATCTAGTACTAATATTTTGACCTTTTTTTAAAAAAAGAAAAAGAAGCAACTGCCCGCGGACTCCAAGACAATTGCATTTCTTAGGTAATTAGTCATTAATCATTGACATAGTTATTTATATACAGAAAAATGTGCTAAATGCTACACTTTGCTTGGCAGATGCTTGGCAGTGCAGATGACGAACCAGATCCAGGCACTCTGCCTGGAGTCCATGAGAGACTTTGACAAGGTATTTCGCCTTTAAAATCGTAGCAATTCCCATCAATCTCCCATATGGCATTATTTAATGTGGTATATGCCATGTGTATTCACTCCTCTTTCGAAAACAGTTCGTGCGCCACCTGAACGAGGAGGAGGCCTCCAAGCAGCGGGCCGGTTTTATACTCAGCCTGAAGCCCCTAAACAACAAGTGAGAGATGAAAGCTACTTGTACAGGATTATTCAGGTACATGCATATTAATTTCTCCTCCTCCTTCAGGATTGTCTTTACTCCGACATTTCCGGACGTAGAGTCTGCCGTCCTGGACACCTACGACATCATGATCAAGGCCGCCAACGACGTGCCCAGGTTTGAGCACTACCTGGACCCAGACGGAACCGGAGGGGCTGGAGGTGGGGACGAGGAGCGACTGGAGCACCTCAAGCCGACAATACTGCCGGAGATCGTGGACGAGATGAAGCAGCGAGTCAAGTAAAAAAAATATATTTAAAAATAAAATCGGTGCGTGATGAGATGACACACCCGCTTTTCCCACATTTGATTTTTGTGTCGATCAGGTCTGTAGTGAAGGAGCAGAGTGCGCACCCGCAGAAGTACGTGGCCGAGTACGACCAATTTCTCTACCTGATCGACGGAGGGGCGGAGCAGGAGGTCGAGCTGTACATCAAGGTATCAAGCAATAAGGGATTTCTTTTTTGCGGAAACGAGTGTGGGATGTCGCTGGAGTGCAGGAGTCTCACGAGTTCGAGGAGCTGAGCGAGAAGGTCCGCTTCTTCGACGACCTGGGCACCACGCTGACCACCTCTCTGCCCAAGGAGGTCAACCTGGGCATGTTCGAGGTCCACTGCGAGGACCTCATCATGGTGCGGGCAAGGGTGGAAATAAAATATGGAAAAATCTTGTACTACAGTGACCTTGATCCCCCAGAATTTGCATCGCAAGACGGTGTCCTTGAGAGAGCAAGTCCTAAAGAAGATGTCCCAAGACCATCAGGTACTTAATGCCTTGCAGCTACCTATGTACTACAAATAGAACATCAGGAATCAGTCTTAAATACTTCTGCTTTTGATCGACCCACAAAAGGAAGAGAACAAGCGCCTCTGCACCGAGTTCGAGTCCATCTCCAACACAGCCCTGTCCAGTCCGGGCAACACAGAGGAATTGGTCCACCTCAAGGAGAAGGTGAGCGCGACATGATTATTGGCATTTAAGAAAAAAATATTTTCTAAATTTGTGTTTTTTTCCTCCCTCATTCAGGTTTCTCACATCCGCACCGTGACTATGAAGGAGAAGGAGAAGGAGCTGAATAAGGCGGCGCAGAGGCTGGTCTTTCTGTCGGACTACCTGCAGTTCACCACAGCGGAGATGAAGCTCAACACCAAGACTTTCCAGTGGCACGCGAAGATGCCCAAGGTTCTCATCGGACCATTAATTCTTGCTGTTGTTGCTTACAGTAGATTTAGGAGATCTCTTGTTTTATCGACGCAGGTCTTTGAGGAGCATGAGTCCATCATCAAGGAGAAGACGACGGAGTACCAGAAGGCTCTCAAGCTGCGTCGGGAGAGATTCATCGAGGAGCTGGAGACATCGAACCAGCAGGTGGACGACTTCTACTCCTACGGCAACGTCGACGAGCTGCCCAAGTACATGAAGAAGGCCCAGACGCTCTCCACCAAGCTCAACCTGTGCAAGGAAAAGATCCAGCAGTTCAACATGGAGGAGGACGCCTTCGAGTGGGAGCAGACCAACTACCCGCTGTGGCAGGCCACGGTGGACAAGCTCAACCCCTTCCTGGGCCTGTACGAGAGGTCCATGGACTTTGTCAACAAGCAGAAGACCTGGTTCGAAAGCCCCATGGGCACCCACGACCCGAGGGACATCGAGAAGGAGGTCGACGCATCTTGGAAGCTGGTGAGAAGGAAAAACCAAGAAACACGTAGCCTGGAAAGGATTCTGAACATACGGTCAAAATTTGATACAGGTCGGGAGACTGCCCAATTTTCCTAATTATCCATGAGTTTTCCGCTCACCCAAGTGGCTCTACCTCTGTAGCAACATTAAAGTTTTTGCCATACTAGAAAATTTCGGCATTAACCGAGATTTGCAATAACCGAATCTCAATTAACTGAGTTCTCAATTGTACAGTAACTACAGTACCTACTTGGATGGTTACTTTTAGGTCTCCCGGTTGGAGTCTGAGTTCTCCGACATCCCCGCCGCCCGCGAGCTGGTGGTGAACGTGCGGGAGCGGATCGAGGAGTTCCGGGCCAAGATGCCGGTCATCAGGACCCTAGGCAACCCCGGATTCAGGGACCGACACTGGGAGAACGTGTCGAATACCGTGAGAGAACTTTAAATTTGGCATTTGGTACATAGTTACAACTGCGGTTGTACTGTACTGTACCTACGTACTACATTTTCTTCTTCTTCTTTGTTCCGTGCAGGTGGGCTTCCCGGTCAAGGGCGGGTCGAACCTGTTCCAAATCCTCGACATGGGCCTGGACGAGTACGTGGCCAAGTTCGAGAAGATCTCCGAGGCCGCCACTAAGGAGTTCAACCTGGAGTGCTCAATGCAGCAGATGGTGGACGACTGGGCAGACATGGAGTTCATCATCACTCCCTACGGAGACACCGGTACCTACACGCTGTCCTCCATGGACAGCATACAGGTAAAAGTGCGCATTGAAGCTGTACAAGTCTTTCCCCATCTCCCCTCCCCCCCCCAAAAAAAACTTTTCAAAGTTTATGAAAATGAGCAGTCCCACACACGGCAAATGCCATCCATCAGCACACATGCATATTTAAACAGCTTCTATGAATTCTATGGAGAGTGCAAATTATGACATGCGCGCGTAAAAATGAGATAGTACGAGTAGACAAGCACGCTTTTAAAACGACACTGGAGAGAGAAACACAAATGGCATTTGCTAAACTACTAGGGTGAGGAAGAAGTGAATGCGATGGTCTCATGGGTGCGGCTGCCGGGGACCATCAAGGGCTGTTCTGCAGCTGCAGGGTCGCCGGAAGCCGGAGGCTTCTCCGTCCTGCTGCTCCTGCTCCTCCTTTTCTGCCTTCTGAGTGTGTCCTCCGCCATCTCCACTAGGCTGAAGATGGAGAGCCCGAGGAAGAGTCCGAGGTATCCCCCGGTGTCGGCCACCAGGTCGTCCCACGTGTACAGGTAGTGGTGGTCGTACACCTTGGCCCTCGGCCGGAAGTGGAAGTAGACAAAAGGCTGCTCGTACTTCAGGTTCTTCTGCCCCTCTGAGCGCCACACCTGCAGGCGCAGGTCGATCCGAGCGCAGGGGAACCTGCAGCCGCACCTGTTGTCCTGGTCACTGCCACCGCCGCTCGCGTGGCTGTCGTCGTCAATCTGGAATCTGGCGATCAGGTCCCTGATTCGGACCAGTCCCGCCTCCTCCTCGTCCGCCACGACGTCCCGGCGCTTGTCCCCGATCCCGAAGCGTCGCCTGGCCTCTCTCATGGCGTCGACATAGTCCCGGGTCTTGTTGAACAGGTCCGCAAATCTGACGTCATCAATGGAAAAAGGGCGTATACGTAACTACAGTATACAAGTTAGACTTGGCACCGTTTGTCTATGGACGGGAGCACCTCACCCGCAAAACTTTGAAGTCTTGTTGATGTCGTTCCTCGTCTCCCACTCGTCATCCTCATCCTCATCCTCCAGCATGGTCAGGAGTGGCGCCAGTCTGGCGTGGACGCAGTCGAACTCTCCGACAAACTTCTCGACAAGGCACCGGTACAGGCACGTGTCCTCGGAGTAGCCGGGAGAAGGATCGCAGTTGTAAACCTCTCTGAAACGATTTCCTGTTCCGTTGATCAAACTCGGACGTTTCATGCACAGTACACAGGTGCAAATTTTGCTAGGTGGGTACAAGTACGTAAGGTGGCAAAAAAATCGGTGCCTATTGTGCTAATTTTTTTGTACTATTAGGCTACGTACTTTTCTGCTGGCTTACAAGTTCACCGAGGCTATGGCTGTTCCTTCCGGTAGTCAACTAATTTTTAGCAAAACTTTTCACAAAATAACCATATTTTGACCCATTTTTCAACCGAAAATTAGGTCAAAAAGTTTTGGCGGTTTGCCAGCGAAGGAGGGGGGTCGTATTTAGCAAGTTTTTTTCATGAGTTTTCCATGCTTGGAGAGGGGGTCTCCTATATTCAGTCCAGGCAAGCTGCCCATCTGAGGGTTTTTTTACATACCTTGTCTTTGTTCTATTCAAGACCTCCTGCTCCAGCGTGAGGTACTCGTGTCCCCACTGGCTGGTGATGATGGTGGCGGCGTTGGAGGTGAGGAAGGAGCCGCGCGGGAAGGCGAACACGCTGATCTGCCAACCGAGACCCTCTTGCTCCAACGTCCGTGCCCGGTAGTCCGTGACCACCTGGCGATTCAACAACCCGTCGTTGTAGACGTCGTCGTCCCCCTCAACTCCGTCCATGGTCTTGGCCACCTGGTGATCCAGGGGCGATCTCAGGAGCGGCGGCATGGGGACGTCTTCGCCATCCGCAGTCTTGTCCGCCTGGTGGTCCAGCGGGCTCTGGTGGGCTGTGGTAGACACGTCTTGCCAGACGACGCCGTGGATGCATGGCTCGCTGCTGTTCTCCACTGTGGCGCACGGCGCGTCCACTCTCGTCACCACCCGATGTTCTTCCTGTCGCTTTCTGGGTCCCCTCTCGAGTCCGTTGACGTAGTCCAGGATGATCTCCAACGAGCTGACGCCGGCCTCGGCGATCGGGTCTTCCCCCTCGTCGTCGTTGCTGCTGTCACCTGCGTCGTCCGTGTCGCCCCTCTTCTGTCTCCTGTCCAGGCTGAACACGAGGCAGCGGCCGTGGAGTGGGTCGTACAGCTCGCTCCACACAGGGTCTGTGACATTATCCAGAGGCTATGGCAGGAGATATGGGCAAGGCTGCAAGCGTGGCTCTGTAAATTGCCGGTTGATACCCTCTCTCGCACTCACCCTGGCCATGAAGTCCGGCCAGTCCAGGTTGACGTGCCTGGTCCTGCCCATGACGGAGACGGCGTGGACCAGACTCCAGGGAGACAACAGCTGACGCTCATGGAGAGACCTATTTGTGATCCATAAAAATACGTACAATGTGCGAATAACAAGAGTGAAATGATAAAAAGCCACCACCAAGTCTAGAATTAGTATAGCAGGTAGCTGACTTGAATGCTTCTCCTCCATCTCCATCAGCCCCCTCCACGGCCAGGTACCCGACGAGGCGCCTCAGCATGCCGACGCTCCCAATGCCGTAGCAGCCCTCCAATGTGGTGGTGGCAATGCCGCTGCCGTTGTCATCGCAGTCGAGTCGGTAGTCGAGGATGTAGCCCGGGTGCCGGCAGACGGCGAAGTCGAGCGGCCGTGAGGCGGCGACCTCGGAGGTCATGGCTAGCTCGGCCTTGGTGCCCACCGTGTGCTGGCGGTAGTGGCCGTAGCTCTGAGACACCTGGCGTGCGTGGAAGTGGCCGTCTTGATTGCCGTTGTTTTAACGTTGGTATTACGGTCACACTTACGCACGTACAGCATGTCCACCAAAAAAAAACCTGAATACCACGTGCATCTGTCTTTTTTCTTTTCTGTAATGAAGCATAATTTTTTTTAGCAATAGCAGCTGAGCTGCTCCGGTATTAGTTTTTAGAGGCAGCACTTACTCGTAAGGTTACTACCGAAATATGACCTCAGTACCTCTCCAAGTCTAATTAGAGATCATTTTTGTCAGTATAAATTTTTTTGGGAACTTTGGGTGACTCCTGGGACATTTCTGTGGCCTCAAAAACGAATTTTATTTAATATTTTTTTCAAGGGAAATTAACGTGCTTAAAAAAACCTGAAGTGACACTTCTGTTCCACTAACATCAATGTTTCCAATATGTGCCTCTGTCTTATTTTTACTTTTGTCATGGAAAAATTATTTTGGATTCTTTGGCAAAACAGTCAACTGCAACTGTTTTGCCATGCCATAAATACGATTTTTAAGAACATCAAGGTAGTAAAACGATGCCTGCAGGCTTTTTTTTATTATTAGTGTACATGTACTACGTGCTATAGTACCTGATACACCACGGTGACTGAGCACAAGACAAAGGTGAGCCACTTGAGGGAGCCCAGGACCTTATCTTGCTGGCGACACCACTGGATGGCAGTATCCATGGCTGGTTCAACTTTGCACTGACTGCACTTAGCACTAGGGTGCGTAGTCCGCAGTAGATAGTGCGCCGCCGATTCTGTTTATTGCCTATACAGGCAAAAAAAAAAGATGAAAGCTCTTCTGCTCTCTCTGACTTTCATTCGACTGAAAGAGAAGCACAGATAAACACACTCCAAAGCTCGCGTTTCGACACACTAATATGACGTCCGTCCAGTTGCGTGCCGGAATGCTTAATGAAGTCTCATTTAGCACTGCAGGCAAACACACCCACCCACACACACACACACCGCATTCTCGCGTATCATGTGGGGGAAGAAAAATATACCTTTACTGGGATGGACAGTGTGTAGACCAGTTCAGTTAAAACAGCTCCTTCATAGCATAATCATAACCCTTGATTAGGAGAGAGTACCCTACTATGTAGTAACGGTTACTTAGTACACACCACACAAGAGCTAGCATGTCGAGTAATTAGCAAGTAGACTTGCAGTAATTGCACGCCTATAAAAGTGCCGGCTACTAAGAGTCGTACTACTAGTGTGCGGTACAGCATGTCCAGTAAAAAGGAAGCTGAATATTGCAATTTGTCTTATTGTTGCTTTCCTTCAACAAGTCATCGTTTTACCGTACCTTAAAATGTGTTGAAAAATCACAATGGCCTTTCAAAACGCAAAATATTTTGTATGGCAAAAAGCATATTGAAAAAAAAACTAATGTTTGATGAAAAGAAGCACCAGTGGGTATTCATTTCGGACATGCTGCTACAGTATACCAGTACACCATAACAATTAACCATTTCCGCCATGTGCGCTACGTACTACTATGTTGCCCCAAAGAACGCTATACCATGCACATAATCAAATTGTATCAATCAAACACGGAATCTGATATACGGTAGTATTATAAGAGAATTTTATTGCAATAATTGCAATTTAGGTTCTGCTTGACGATCACATCGTGAAAACGCAGACGATGCGCGGGTCGCCCTACATCAAGCCGTTCGAGGAGCAGATGGGTACGGCGTCACAATGAGTGATTGATTGCCTTCCCTGTCAACCAATAATATGTGCTCCCACTATCCGTACAGGCAAGTGGGAGGTCCAGCTGCTGCTGCTGCAGGAGATCATGGACGAGTGGCTGAAGGTGCAGAGCATCTGGCTCTATCTGGAGCCCATCTTCGGGTCGCCGGACATCATGGCGCAGATGCCGGAGGAGGGGAGGAGGTAACAATGGAACAGCTACACCAGTACTAGGGGAAGGAGGAATTCAAAGGTCTTCATGGCTGCATTTGTTTCCGCTTGACAAGGTTCACGACCGTGGACAAGAACTGGCGCGACATTATGAAGGCGGCCATCGTGGACAAGCACGTGCTCAAGGTGGTGGAGATCGACCGCATCCTGGAGAAGCTGAAGAAGTCCAACGAGTTGCTGGACCTGATTGGCAAGGGGCTGAATGACTACCTGGAGCGAAAGCGGCAGTGCTTTCCCAGGTTCTTCTTCCTGTCCAACTCCGAGCTGCTGGAGATCCTCTCGGAGACGAAGGACGCCGTCAGGGTGCAGCCGCACCTCAAGAAGTGCTTCGAAGGGGTCGCCTCGCTCGAGTTCGACGCGGACAAGGAGGTCACGCACATCAAGTCGGCGGCAGGGGAGGTCATCCCCGTCATCAGGCCCATCTCCACGGCAAAGGCCAGGGGACAGGTGCGTCATCGGAGCAGGAGAATGATTAGGGGCGGACGACCACACCAGGATTATTATGGGGATAAGAAATTAACTTTTTACCACTTTCAGTTTCATTTTTGGACTAACTTTTTAAGAGCAAAATTTGTGGGGTTTTTTAATGGTAAATTTTCATAGATCTTTAGCTTCCAAAGCTGACAACCGTGATGACAAACGTCGACATCTCATGCGAAGGTAAAAAAATGCATAAATTTCAGGTTGACAAGTGGCTGCTGGAGCTTGAGGAGCAAATGAGGTGCAGCCTGAGGAAGGAGACGAGCCGGGCGCTGGAAAATTACGATATGGAAAAGTCAGAAATCAGTACTAACTAATTTCCCATTTCTCGCCGAGAGAACAATATTAGTATTTCGTTCAGGGTCCGCGACTGCCTGTCGGAGTTTCCAAAGCAGACCCTTCTCTGCGCCAACTACATTACCTGGACCGCCAAGATTCAGGACAGCATCCAGTTGTCCTCCTCCAACAACAGCGAACTGCGCCTCCTGCAGACGGAGAACTCCGGCTTCATGTCCGAGCTGTCCGGCCTGGTCCTCCGGGAGTCGGACCCGGGCGCAGGACGCACCCTGGCCAACCTCATCCTCTCGCAAGGCTACTTCGGCGACATGCTGCGCAAGCTGCTGGAGGAGGAGGTCGGATCGACGGAGGACTTTGTCTGGCTGTCCAGACTTCGCTACTACTGCCTGGACGACGGGAAGTCGTCCAGGGCAAAGGGCAAAGGCAGCGACGAGGACAGCACGGACGACGAGGCGGTGTCGGCATCAACCAGGTCCAGGGCCAAGTTGGCTTCCGCGCCCTCTCCGGTGGAGCTCCGCATGATGCACAGCGTGGTGCCCTACGGCTACGAGTACCTCAGCCCGCACGCGAAGCTGGTGATGACCCCGCTGACCGAGCGCTGCTACCAGATCCTGCTGATCGCGCTGGACCTGCACCGCGGCGGGATGATCTCCGGCGAGACGGCCACGGGCAAGACCGAGACCGTCAAAGACTTTGCCAAGGCGGTGGCCAAGCAGTGCGTGGGATTCAACTGCTCGGAGGACTTCCACCACCGCGCGTTCTCCAAGTTCCTGAAGGGCCTGGCCTGCTGCGGCGCCTGGAGTTGCTTCGACGAGTTCCACAGGATCGACACGCAGGTGCTGTCGGTGGTGGCCCAGCAGATCCTGACCGTGCAGAGGGCGCTGCAGGCAGGAGTGGAGCAGCTGGACCTGGAGGGGTCGGTGGTCAGGATCAACCGCGGATGCGCGCTCTTCGTCACCACCGACTCACTGCAGGACGACCGTGAACACATCCCGGACAACCTTAAAGTATTACCAGGGACAGTAATTATAATAAAAAAAGGTTTGCCATTTTGTTTTCTACTTTTTCCGTCTCCACAGGTGCTGTTCAGGCCGGTGGCCATGTCCAACCCTGACTTGGCTATGATTGCGGAGCTGACGCTGCTCTCGCAGGGATTTAAGGCAAAAAGAGAGAAGAAGAACGAAAGCTGGGAAAAGACATATGTTGCTTATTTTTAAAACTTAATTTTTTTCAAGGAGGCTCGCGTTCTGTCCAAGAAGGTTGCCTCGATGGTCGAGCTTTGCGACGGCCTCCTCTCCTCGCAGCCGCACTACGAGTTTGGGCTGAGATCCATCGTGTCCATCCTCAGGTCGGCCGGGGAGCTCAAGAAGGAAGACCAGGGAGAGGACGAGCACTACCTCATTTCACAAGTAAAATAGTCCTCCCATATATGTACGTATACTCATACCGTAGTAATTACTATGCGTATTAGTAAAGTCGATGGCCAGTAGCTGAAAATTATAGCAGAGTTTTGAACTGCTATAGTTGAGGTAGCTTATAAAGAAAATGGAAATTTGAGAATTACCAGAAGTTTAATGAAGAATTTAAATTGCCTGCTCACAACTTTCAGGCCCTGCAGATGGTGAAGTACTGCGAGCTTCTGCCGCAGGACCAGAGGATGTTCAGGGACATCCTCTCGCACCTCTTCCACCAGTGCCCACCCGACCCCCTGCCGGACGACATACTCAAGAAGGTCAGCCAGACACACATTTCGTTCACCACCTAAATATCCGACGCATACTGACGCATGCCGGTTTTCGAATCTTTGATTCCGCCAGGCCATAATGGAGCAGTGTTTGGATCACGACCTGGAGAGCACGCCGCACTTCCTGTCCAAGGTGCAGCAGCTCTACGACATGATGGACCTGTCGGACGGGCTCATGCTGCTCGGTAAACAAACCATGTATCATAATACGGTATGTTTGGAAAAACCGTCGTCTGCAAATCAAGTAATTTTCTCCTAACGCACACTGTGGCAGGAGAGCCTTACGGCGGGAAGACAAAGGCGTGGAAGGTCCTGGCGGCCTCGCTGAAAGCCGCGCAGGGTAAGGACGCACTGGCCCCGGCCTGCGTCGTACTCAACCCCAAGGCCATCAAGGTGCGAAGGAACCCCGCTACCGTCAACGTCCGATTTCCCAGATTTTAGATTTTTGCTTGCATTGCTACTAGATCGACCAGCTGTACGGTTACTTCGAGAACGACGAGTGGCGCGACGGCATCCTGGCCAGGAACTTCCGCGCCTTCGCCGCCATGCCCGACGAGAAGAGGAAGTGGCTCGTCTTTGACGGACCCGTGGACTCGGAGTGGATCGAGAACATGAACACGGTATGTGTGAAACAGTAGAACTTGATGAATCGGTTAACAGGAAATCTTGGTTGATGGAAATTTTTTTTTACGGAAACAGAATCTACATATGTTGCTACATATAGCCACTCCGTTAAAAGGGGGTAATTACTCTGTTAATTGAGAAACTGAGCGATCACTAAAAATAAAAATCAAATTATGACAGGTCCTGGACGAAAACAAGAAGCTTTGCCTTATGTCAGGCGAGATCATCCAGCTTCCGCCGAAGACCAACCTGATTTTTGAGGCCAGGGACGTGGAGTCCGCCTCGCCGGCCACCATCAGCAGGTGCGGCGTCCTCTACATGGACCCGGCCTGCCTCAGCTGGGAGTTGGTGGTCAAGACCTGGATCAGGAAGTTCCCCAAGTTCATCCCGGAGTCAATCAGGTCCAAGCTGATGGACATCTTCAGGCGATTCTGCCTCCCGCTGCTCAAGCTCGTCCGTGCGCACTCCACGCTGAAGTAACTTTTGCTTAAGATTCCCACGTGTACCTATGTAGTACGTATTTCGCTCAATTGTGCCTCATACCACTAGGGTGTCCGAGCACCACCTGATCTCCTCCCTGGTGAACCTGTTCGACTGCTACCTTGTCCGGATGATAGAGAGCTCCGAGCTGAAGGGCATGTCTGAGCACGAGCAGACCCCAATCTTCGAAGGTGACATGAGACAGAAAACAAAGGGGGAGAGATAGGTAGTAATTTTTTGTTTTGTAGGTATCTTCTTCTTCGCCTGTATTTGGTCTCTTGGAGGAGTCTGCGATGCGGCAGCAAAAGAGAGGTAAGATTTGATTTTAAAAAAATCTGACAATTTCTCACATTTTTTTAATAAATCGTATTCTGCAAAAAAAAGGTTTGACGCCGTCTTTCGTGAGCTGCTGAATGGGGAGCTGTCGGAGGGGACAAAGTCCAAAATGGGGCTCAGTGGTAAGAAGTAGAATCTTCAATAGAAACATCAGCAACGACAACAACCTCATTATCATTGTCAACAACAACAGCAGCAAAAACATCGTCAGCAACAACAATAGCATCATCATCAACGACAACAATTAGAATAACAGGAACAACATCACCGACATCGTTAGCAACAACAACCAAAACATCATTAACCACCCCTTTCCCACATTTTCTTTCAGGCGGCCCTTCTCCCCTTCCGGCCACCCCGGTCCTGAGGAAGCCGTACGTGTTTCCGGTCCCCTCGGGCGGCCGGGTGTTCGACTACAAGCTGGTCATCGGCACCAAGCCAGAGTGGAGCAGGTGGGAGGAGGATCTTGACGCGAACGCGCTGCTGCCAAGGTGAACAAGACAAATATACATGCTATGTACCGTAGTAATACGTACGTACAGTCGAACCTGCTGAAGTGGGAAAAATCTGAATTTTTTCCACTTGCCCGAACAAACGTATATTAATCCATGTCATCCAATAACTTTTTCTACGGAATGCTCCCACAAGTGGGATTCCCACTTGCCCAATTTTCACATTAGGCATGTTCGACTGTCTTCTACTTTGAAGCAGCAATATGGGAAATGAGGAAAAAACAAAAGTTGTTTTATTCTTCAAGGGATGTGAACGCCTGTCAGCTGGTTATCCCCAACGTGGAGACGGTCAAGCACTTTTTCATCATGAACCTCCTGGTGGAGAGCAGCAAGCCGTTCTTGTTGGTCGGCGAATCCGGGACTGGTACGTACCTAGTACAACGACAACGACAACAACAACAACAACAACAACACAACAACACCATCTCTTACCATTCTGTGACCTGTAGGCTTCTCAGCGGCAGGTAAAAAGAGGGAAAGCATCGTTTTTTTCTCCTATTTCCAACAAGGTAAATCCGTGTACGTGAGGGACATGCTGTCGCGCAAGCTGGACGCGGACAAGTTCGCCTCCGCCAGTCTGTTCTTCACCAGCAACACCGCCCCTCGGACCACGCAGGACATCATCATGGGTAAGCTGGACAAGAGGCGCAAGGGCGTCTACGGGCCGCCGCTCGGGAAGAAGTTCATCGTCTTCGTGGACGACATCAACCTGCCGGACAGGGACGACGTCGACTCGCAGCCGCCCATCGAGCTCCTCAGGCAGCTGCTGGACCATGAGACCTGGTTCGACAACAAGTCAGTTCGCACATTTAAAAATGTGTGCCAATAAATGTCGGGGTTGTGACGACACCTTTTTTTTTCTCCTTTCCAGAGAGCTCTTTCCCATGAAGCTGATTGAGATGATGGTTGTGGGGACGATGAGGCCTCCAGGAGGAAGCTCCAACGCTCTAACGGGAAGGTGACGAGAAGTATTTGTTTTTAACATACCTACGTACTAGTATTTCTTTCAAGAAGAAAAATTAAAAATCTCTTCATTACGCAGGTTTATGAGGCACTTTAACACGCTGAACGTGGACCTGATGGCGGACGATACGATCGTGTCCGTCTTCAGTCGGATCGTCCTGTGGCACTTGGACACCAAGGGATTCAGCAAGGAGTTCGATCCCTGCATCAGCCAGATAGTCCACGCCACCCTGGACGTGCACAAGTTCGTCGTGGAGAACCTCCTGCCCAAGCCATACCACACCCACTACATGTTCAGCCTCAAGGAGTTCTCCAGGTTGGAACGACAGCAAAGGAGGATCCACGTTTGATTCGCGAAATAGTGGAATGATTCCCGTTTCCTTTTCCGATTTTAATTGCATTGATTGCAGGGTGATTTGCGGAGTGCTCCTCTCGGTGCCGGAGACGATGAAGGACTTGAACGCCATGAAGAGGCTGTGGGTGCACGAGACGATGAGGGTCTACTACGACAGGCAACGAAGAAAAAAAATGGGAAAAGTTGTGTCTCACGGTTTTTTTTTAAATAAAAATAACTTCCGTCTAGGCTGGTCTACCCTTCGGACCGCGGCTGCCTGCTGGACTCCATGCGGGAGATCTGCGATCGACAGCTCAAGGTGGACTTTGACGAGCTCTGCAGGAACCTGGTGGAGGCGCACGCCGAGGAGGCGGAGGCGGCTGCAGCCGCAGCTGCCGCAGCTGGCGGGGACGAGGCCGCGGCAGCTGCAGCAGCTGCAGAATCGGCGTCCGTCGTCACCGAGAACGATCTGCGCAAGCTGCTCTTCTGCGACTTCAGCGACTCCAAGAACGACGACAGGTTCTACAAGGAGATCACCGACATCGACGAGTTCAGGTATCCTTTTCCATCAGTTGTTGGCAAATTGCGTCCTAGGTCCAATTCCTCTTTTTTTGAAACAATAAATCCAGGAAAGTGTCCGAGGGCTTGCTGGCCAAGTACAACTCCGTGTCGCGGAAGCCGATGGACCTGGTGCTGTTCGACTTCGCGCTGGAGCACCTCTGCCGCATCTCCAGGGTGATCAAGCAGCCCGAGAGCCACGCCCTCCTGGTGGGCGTGGGCGGGTCCGGGCGACAGTCGCTCTCCAGGCTGGCAGCGCACATTGCCGGACACGACTTCCACGAGGTCAGAACGACCGAATGATTAGATTAAGTGATTAGTGGAATCGCCAAACGAATAGCCGATGAGAATAAGAATCGATTAAATCAAATATGGAATCAACAATCAAGAAAATCGAATAATAAGTTGAGTAATTAAACTGAACTGTTGAAGGCTTTTTTTTAACAACCCCTACTGACCAGGTTGAGCTCGGCCGCGACGACGGCATCCGGGAGTGGCGCCAGGCCATGAAGACCATCCTGCGCAAGACGGCCCAGACGCTCAGCCCCAACGTCCTCTTCCTCTACGACGCGCAGGTGACGGCCGACGAGCGGTTCATGGAGGACGTCAACAACATCCTCCTCTCCGGGGAGATACCGAACCTGTTCACAGTGGACGAGAGGCAGGAGATCGTGGAGCACATGAGGACGCTCGAGAAGCAGATGGACAAGGCCATGCAGACGGACGGGAGCGGGCCGGCGCTCTTTAACCTATTTGTCAGGTTGGAATCGCGGTCTTGGAGTTAATCACGTCCTGTTATTGACATTGCTGTTGATGTTTTCTTGATGTACAGTACGTAGCTTTTTACTGCTATTGCTGTTGTTCTTGCTTCTGTTCTTTCTGCTATTCTAGTTGCTTTTATTGCTTTTGTTGTTGTTGCTCTTATTGTTGCTCTTGTTGTTCTTAGAAGTTTTTTTTAATGTGGGAAACACCCTGTCCCTTCTTTCTTTCTACCTGGGCCAGGCGCGTGAAAGAGCACCTGCACGTGATCCTGGCCATGAGCCCGTTCGGCGACGCCCTTCGGCGCGCGCTCGCAAGATTCCCCGGACTCCTGGACTGCTGCACGCTCAACTGGGTGCACCAGTGGCCGGACGACGCGCTCAACTTCGTCTCCAACAAGTTCCTCAGGGGGGTCGAGTTCGGAGCGGGGGGAGGGGACGACGAA
>JAAUYM010007917.1_pt1 | contig 16124 bp, 18 predicted proteins | sample 7278001 | NCBI WGS metagenome assembly JAAUYM01 (sample SAMN14350224, study PRJNA611818) | marine sediment metagenome | isolation source: surface marine sediment (1.8m) | place: French Polynesia: Moorea | collected 2018-08
CCATCAAACTTTTGTATGTCCCACCAGCTAGTAAAAAAGAGAGACAGAGGCTTGAAGCTCCTCTTCCTCCTCTCCCCCCTTTTTCAAAAGGAGTTGCCGTTCTCTTCTCGCCCTCCGCCTGCCGCTGCCGCCGCCGCCGCCGCTGCCGCGTTCGCCCCTCTTCTTCCAACTCTGCAAAGGCTTTGTTGGACACAGTAAAACTTCTCTCTCTTTCGAAAAAAAAACCTTTTTTGTCCCTGCGTTGGAGAGTTTGAGTTTTTTTCTGTTGTCTCTCTCTTTCTCCCTTTTTTCCAGACAGCAATCACACCCATTTTTTCGTCCATGAATCAACAACGGTTTTTATTTCTCTCTTTTCTCCACACTATAGCAGGGGAGGGAAGGGGAGAGGGATGTTGATAACAATGCGCCATTGACCTACATCTGACCACTACAGCCTTCATCCATTACCGCCAACCAACTTCCATTGCATTTTTTTTTCGCTTTCTGCTCCTCTTCCTTCCTCCTCCTCCTCTTATTTCTCCCTCCTGCTTTCTGCTTCTTCTGCCCCCTCCTGCTGAGAAGGCCGACACTAAGGAAAGGAAAGGGGAGAAACAGGAACCATCGGAAACCGATTTGTGGTTTCATTCAGCGAGAGAGCAAAGGAGGAAAGAGGAAGGGGGATTATGTACGGACAAAGCGGAAGTTTCGTTCTTTTTTTGTTCTGGTATTAAGTACCAGCTGTGTTTCTTTTTTGCCGCTTTTTTTTTGAACGCTGTTCAAATGATTTCTACATATAAAAAGCCGTTTCTAGACCTTTCAAGATCTGAGGCCCAAAGTTTAAGACATGTTCCTTTGCTTACTATTGTGCTGTACGTAGTAGGCAGTTAACATCGACATTGTGAATTTCTTTTATATAGTGGATCTACCACTGATGACAAGCTTTCAATTACACAGAAATGCTTACCATAGAGTGAATTGCGCTGATATAGTGAACGTTTGCTGTTGACCGACCAGCTCACTGTGTCGCAGTTCTTCTTTTGTGTTTACCAAAACACGTGTACTACAGTACATAGGTAGTATTAAAAAGTTGTAGTATTTTTTTGTAATTTGCCCATTCGCACTTCTCGCACTGCAGGATGCAAGCAAAAATTATTTTGCCATGGCCTTTGGCTGAGAGGGAGCCGTAATTGCATAAGGCCATTAGAGGTTTCTCAGGAAGAAAGAGAGAGCGAAAAATTACTCCTTCAGTATAGGGGGAGAGGGGAGGCACAGAACATAGTACGTATGCACTTGGGTGCACGCACACCTACACAAATTGTGCAGTACACAGAGGAACAATTGGGTATGTGCACATACGTCTTCATTACTACTACGAACGAGCAAATAGCTCTTGACATTACCTCGGTAATAGGCGAATGGTAAGGTCATGTTGCCCCAAGAACAGACCGTCCGAGATTTTTTATTTCATGTACGTAGTATAAAAAAAAGTGCACAGGATGGTACTCAGTTGCGTACCAGATAGATGTTGCTGTGCCATGTGCCGGTACATACGTAGTACTACATACGTACATAGTATGCCGTAGTAGTACAGCGAATGACCGCCCCCCCCCAAACGTTTCAGACGCCAGAGCTACGGAGGTGAACTCGCCGCCGCCCGCCGCGCCCGCCCACCGCCGCCGCAGAGGAATGCCAGCTTCAGCAGCTACTACTACCAGTACCAGCCGCAAGCACCCCAGCAACAGCAACAGCAACAGATGCATCAAAGCCAGCAGCCGCGACCGCACCACCAGCCGAAGCAGCCGCCCCCTCCTCCTCTGCCGCAGAGGAAGCTGTCAGTGCAGTTCGAACCCTCAGCTGTGCAGCTGCAGCAGCAGCAGCAGCAGCTCTCCGGCGGGGGCGCAGTGAGAGGACGGCAATGACATAGGGCTGCCAGAGGGGGAGTCCGGAGGTCAAAGTCCACGGAGGACGGGACCAGCAGCAGCGGCAGCGCTCTCCCTCTGCACCAGCAGACCAACGTCAGATATTACAGCGACCCTCCAATCTGGCAGAAGCAGCAGCCCCAGGCCCAGCAACAGCAACAGGTCGGGGCTCACCAGAGGCTGCAGCAGCGGCAGCAGCTGCAGAACAGCTACCAGCCTCATCCGACTTCTTTGCCACAGCAACAGTTGCAGCAGCTGCAGCAGCAGCAGCCACCAACAGTTCAGCAGCCCCAGGACAAGGAGAAGAAAACCATCCTGGCGGCAGTGTCCTCGAACCGGAGGCTGCGACGCCAGACGTCACAGGGAGAGAGCAGTAACAACTACTCCACGATCGTCACCAACGGCGCCATTAGGCAGCAGCAGCAACAGCAGCAGAAGCAACAACAGATACAGCAGCAGATGCTGCCGCAGCACCACATCATGGAGAACCCGGCGGCCGACGCGGTCATGAGACACCGTAAGTCGCTGGGAGAAGAGAGGGCCGTGAGTGTCGGCAGGAAGCAACAGCAGCAACTGCACCAACAACCGCAGCAGCAGCAAACCCAGCAACCCCAGCAGCAGCAACTAACGTACCACCAACAGAGGCTTCAGCAGCACCAGCAGCAAATGCACAAGCAGCTCCAGCAACAGCAGCAGGACTTCATGGATCCGAGGCTGCAGAAGCAGTATTATTACCAGCAGCAAAGACCTTTCAAGTAAACAAGCCATGATAAATACAAAAATATTATTTTCATTTCTCATTTTAGCATCTAAGTTTCTCAATTTATTCAGATCTGGTTTGATTTTTTTTCATCCGATCTTGCTCTGCGTTATGCATGTTTATTTTCTCTTGCATGTGATTCTTTTTACGTTTGATAAAATACAGCCAACATTCATATGACAGACTCTATCACTGTGTCGTTTACTTATTCCGGGAATCTTTCCACACTTCACATTTGCTCACCACAAAAGTTTCATTGCTTCCGACATGGGTTTCTATTTTGCTAAGTTATTTTTTTCCGCATGCTTGAATACAAATTCTTTAAACTTAAAGGAATAAAATTTTTATGTTATGTTTCAATTTTATAGAGCAGCGGATGTACATTTACAGTACATGTACACACACTGTTCTAAAAGGTGTGTCTGTCCCTACACTGCTTATAATGCTTCTGTCATGTGTTTTTTGCTCTTGCCTTGCTCTTTTCTTGCCTGTCTCCTTCTACGTATTCTCAACATCGTTCTATCATTGCACTAATTGTCTCTCTTCTCTTTTCCTCTTTCCACAGATGCAGCCACGATGCCCGCAACAAGTTGGGCACCCGCCTGATCGGCGCCGGCAAGAACGTGGCACCCTTCAGGGGTCTCCTCAAGAAGATGGGCAACAAGCTCTCCTGCTCGTGCGGACCGCTCAAGATCAAGGGCTACCGCTACGACCCGGCCAACGAGCCGTGGGCGCAGCAGCAGCAACAGCAGCAGCAGCAGCTGCAGCAGCAGCAGCACCAGGGTCATGTGCAGGCCGGTCAGCTCGGCGGGCAGCTGGGCTCGGCTCACTCCGCCGCCGCAGCAGCCGCCGCCGCTCTCCAAGGTCACGCCGCAGCGGGCGGAGGAGGCCGCTCCAAGAGGGGAGATGGACACATGCTCAGGTGAGGTGATCGAAATCGGGGGAGGCAGATCATTGACACTTTCTGCAAAGGCACAGAAGGTCTAAAATTCGCTATTTCTCCGTTTCTCTTTTATTTTAAAAAATGGCCATCTCCCCTTTCCGAACAACCAACGTTCAGGTATCGACTGAGGAGGCGCTTAAAATCCCACAGAGACGGCAGTTGTTATCCCTTGATAGTTCTACTCTATGTATTGTACTAGTATTCCATCTTTAGATTCCCCTTCGATCCTCTACCTTATAGTAGTTATGTGTGCTGTACAAACATGACCTTTGTGCATAGTAGCCTTCCGTACAGTTGCAGCAGCAATTCATCCTAGTTAACTCCGTCTGTACTATGCACTTACTGGTATGTGTGCACTGTAGTGTGCAGGCATACTTTCTAGCATCTGTCACAGGTTCAAGGATGTCCTCAGTTAAAAAAAGAGAGAATCGCAGCCTGCAATGCCTGTCTTGTTCTCATTCCCTTTCCCTTCATTCTCAATGATATTTTGTACTGTATATGTAGACCCTGATCTGATCCCCCAGACCTGCATGTTCAGTAATTTCGAGCGGTGCTCATGTCCAAGATCCTCCTCCTCACTTCTTTTTCCGAGGCACATGTGTCCTTTTTTTTTCCTTTTCCTCTTTTGGCTGCCCACCCAGTGGGCCCCCCTCACTTCAGTGATGGATGGATCTGGGTTAGTCTACCCCGATGTCGGGGGATATGGAAAGAGAGAACAAGAAGGCCGCAGGAAAAGAAAACATGGAAGTGATGCGACGTCCTTCTCATCATGTGCGGCACTTCCATTTCTAAGGTTTTCACTGGAAAAGTGTCTTCAATGCCCATCGTCCTTATTTACTTACATACCATTCTAGCGATCCTTCCTCCTTCTCCCTTCTCCTTTGCTTTCCCACACACACATACGGCATGGAAGGAAGGAAAACCGAATAAGAAGCCTCTTCCCCCTTCCCCTCCCCATCTCTTCCCAGCTTCTGACGACCGCCTTGGCGCATAATTCGAGGGGACTCTCTGTCGCCGCTCGCCTCGCAGCATCACATGACAACATCGGGATGGAGGAAGCGAGAGAGTGAGAGAGTGCATGCCATGTCCTTCCTCTCTCACGCAGGACGCAACTGGGCAATTGCACGGGGTGTCTTAAAAAGTCCGTTTTGTATGACGCATCATTCCACTGTTAACTGTTTGTTCTGTATACTATGCCACTTATGCATACGGTACAGTAGAACTCAAAACGCAGGAAAGTCGGTGGTCGGCAGCAAAAAAGTCTACTAGTATATAGTTCAGTTTCTGCTATATGTACGTCGTACAGTGGAGAGGGATTAGAAAAAACTCAAATTTTATTACCAGTACAGAGTTATTTTTTACCCGCAGTTGTTTATTATAGCGGAGTTCTACTGTACTATACTGTATTATAGCGGAGTTCTTCCACGTACGGTATACGCACATGAAGGAAAGAGGGTGGGACAGGAAAGGGAAGAGGAGGGACTCTTTCCCTCCAAATTAGTCTCCATTGTTGCCTGATGAAGTTAGACTTCCGTCCTGTGAGACCTCCTTCCCCCCTGTTCATCCGTCTGTCTTGCGAAACTTTTGGGCTCGCGGGCCGAACTTTCTTCGCTGCTCGATCTAATCCTGGGCTCCAAATTAATAGTATACCTAGTTGGTGATATGTTGGCGGTTTTGATACGGATGGGGCGCTGGGTGGGTATTGCACTCTCCATTAGGCGGGCACATGGCACTACGTATTTGTGGAGTCGCTTTTCTGAAGCACGGCCCTTACGTACATTACCATGCCAAACAGATTTATCTTGGAAAAAGAGAAAATATCCATCTTTCTTCCTTTCATCCACTTCCCCCGGAATAGAGAGAAAGAGAAGAAGAAGAATTTTTGGGACTCAAACTGTCGTCATTTCGCCGTTGTCTTTCTCTCTCTCCTCGTCCTCCTCCGTCAAAGACAGATTGCATAAAGAGAGAGAGAGAACAGAAAAAGAAAAGAGCTTTGCCTGCTTCTTCCCTCTTCCCCTTTTTTGTGTGTCGCTTGGAGATGGCAGCTATGAATTGCGTGGAAGGCAAAGAAGGAAGAAAAGAAGAGGAGGAGGATAAATCCCCTGTGACGATGTCACAGCAGGGATGGAGGGATGCTTCTGGTGGCTGCTTTCACCGAATGCCATCTTGCTGCTCTTGTCGTCGTACGCATCGTGTACTGCAAGCGGCTCCGCTCGTGATGACGATAATGATGACGATGTCACGGTTTTTTTTCTGTTTTTGTGGTGGCTTAATTATGTGTGTGTGTGCTGTGCCACCGCCTTCTCTCCTTTCGCCTGTGCCTTCTTTGCCAGCAAATTTTCCCCCTGGGAAAGGGGGAATCGGAGTCACGGAAAAAGAACTTTCCTCTTCCTTCCTTTCTCCGGTCCTCAGAGCTCCGCCGAAAAGGCCCTGAATAAAAAGAGAAAGTTGAAGAAGGATTCTTCGTTGTGTAGAAAACGTACGTAGACAAAGCTCGTCAAAAATGTACATTATATCTATGTTCTTTTGGTCTTCCTATAGTACGTTTAGTACAGAATAGCAAGCGTTACTTACTAGCTCTTCGTACTTTCGAGAAAGACGGGTTAGAACAACGTCTTGACTCTGCTTATGTTCTTACGAGTTATTATTACCTCTAGTGGATATAGGTAGAACAGTATACTGTAATGTAAATACTACGTACCTAGTATGTGCCAAGCACCCAGAGCTACGCGCACAGCGGTAAAGAATATTGTTGTAGTACTAGTTCCTAATTTCGCCAACTCCACTTGCTTCTTCCAGTGCCATTCCCATTTGCAGGCTGTGGGCCGAGGTCTTCCACGTGACCACCTCCAGCTCCGGGTCAGTCAAGTGGTCCCAGGTCAGCGAGGACCTGGTGCCGGTCAACATCTCCTGCGTTCAGCCCACGCTGGAGGGGCTGGCGGCGGCGGCGGCCCACAGGCAGCAGCAGCAACAACAGTCCTCTAACGGCACCGCCTCAGCCCCGGCCGGCGGCGCCGGCGCCGGCGGTGCCGGAGGCGCCGGAAGCGCCGGAGGGGCCTCCTCATCTACCGGCGGCGTCAGCGCGGCCGAGCAGGTGGTCTTCCACATCACGGCCTACAACTCGCAGGTGGAGAAGATTTTGGACGTCAAGCTCGTGCAGCCAGGTAAGAAAGAAAGGAAGCACACGTACGCAGGCCGCCGACAGCAAAAAATCTTGCTACATGGGTGACAAGAAGGACTTGCTCTGTCTTCAGCTTTTTTTTCTCTTTTTTCCTTGTGAGCACAAAAAAAATTGGGGGGGGGGAGTGGTGCACTTTCTTTTTCTCCCTTCCCTCTCTTCCCCTTTCCTTCTCACGCTCTGGAAACTTTAGATCCCTCTGGCCGAATACATGTGTAACTACAATATACCTATTTGTACACAAATAGTACACGAAGTGCCTATACCAATTGTATCGGCGCGGTGCTGGACAAAATTGAACAGGGCAAATTTCAGTTCGGCTGGAACTTCTCGTTTTTTCTCCCTCTTTCTTTTTCTCCTCCTTCCTCCAATTCTCCTTCCTCCTCTTTTTCGAGGCCTTACAGAGAAAACTAAGCAACCCAACCACCCACCCTCCACCGAGATGAGAGGAGGATGGAGAGATGAGGCGTTGGTGGTGATGGCCGCAGCGGAGAAAGACAGGGCTCGCTCAGAATACTAATGCACACCTCTCAAGAAGAAACAGAGAATTGAGAGGATCCAAGGAGGAGAAGAAAGAGGAGGAGAAAAGGAAAACCGTGCTACTGTTGATGTTTTTGATGAAACTGCGTTCTACCACTGTACAGTACTGTACATACTGACATGACAAGTCATGAGGGCCGCTGACACTGTGACCGATGTTGGTCCCGAAATTGCTCGAAAAGGCGGCATTTTGGAAGGGGGAGAAGAAAACTGTTGTTGCAAACCTAGCCAAAGCCAAGGTCATTTTTCTCGCAACTCTCTCATGGTATTTAATCATGCAAGGCTCTCTGTGCAACTTTACGTAGTACATGTATGTGCATTGTACAGTACGTACAAACTACATATGAGTTTTTCTGTCTGCGACCCTCAGCCTGAAAGATTCGTCTGACACTTCTGGAAGCCCACATGCCTTTTCCCCCTCTCCCCTCTCTCCCATCCCAGATGCCTGATCTCTTCTCCCGAGCTTGCACATGCGACATCCTCCTCCTCCTCCTTCTCGCGGCGCATTCTGGTCGTCTTCTTTATCCCCCAAGAGAATCGCGGCCATACTAGAATTGGGCAATTGTTGTTGCTGTGTTTAACCCCCATTTCCGAACAAATCAACAAATATGCTACGAAGCATAATATCAATAAAAAAAATTGCGAGCAGTCACCCATAAAAAAATACCAGCAAAACCCTCAAATAACTTGTCAGTTTTGACCTAACAAAAAGTAATGGAGGTTGCAGGAAAGAAATCAGATTGCACAGGGGTGACTCCTCTCCTCCAACTCCTCCTTTTTCTTGCGTGCGCAAGAAATTCCAGGGAAAACATCAGTCGTCTCTATTCCACCATCTACCCCCTCACAAGAAATGCAACGGAATTTCCTCCGTGCTGCAGTTTGCCGCTGAGATTGGAAGTTATTGTTGTTGCTGTTGGAAGCTGGACGCTTTCACTGTTTTTTCCCGCATTTCCCCTTTACTAAATTCGTTCTTTGTTGTTTGTTTTCCACAGGCACTCGCATCGGTCAGGCCTCTGAGTGCTTCGTTTACTGGAAGGACACGGTGACCAACGACACCTGGGGACTCAACTTTACCTCACCCATCGACGCAAAGCAATTCAGGGAATGCTGTGTGAGTATACAGTATACGTGTACACTGTACACCACCAAATGCCAAAACATAAAACCAAAAGTTAGATCCGCTAGCCAGCCAGCCCCACGTCAAATGCCAGTTCACATCAGTCTTCATTTAGCACGAAATCAAGCGTGACGGAGGCACAGTTAGAAACAAGAATTCGTCTCCTTCTGGAAAGCAACGTCGTGTCAGGAGTTGAAGAAACACAAACAGATGCATTTTTAAGCCCGCAATCATATCAGCTACCTTTGAAGAGTACGAAAAAAAGTCCTCTTTAAGAGCTGTCTATCCCGCGATCAATTCCTGCCATGCCTCTCTTAGAAAAGAGGATCATGACATCTAAAGAAGTGGCGCCGGTGGCCTTCATCCACCCCACCCCCCCAGAAATGCCCAAAAGACGAGGAGGGGGAGAAAAACCTCTTTCACGGCGGAAGTAGGCGGGAGATGGGAAGAGGAGGAGAAGACGAAAAAGGCCATCAAAAATGCAAATGGCCTTAAAGTGTCCGCCCGCCCTAGCTGTGAGGGTGGTCTAGGAAAAGAGAGAGAGAAAGCAAGCAAGCCCCATCTATCCACACCAGCCTAGTGGTCGGCGGTGGTGGTTGGAGGCAGGGAAGCAGAGAACTCATGCCAAAAAAACCCAGACATTTTTAGATATACATGTACCGGTATGTACGTGTACGTACTATTTGAAAGTCGAGTGAACTGGAATTTGGAAGCAGATTCTTTAAGTCATGCAAAAAGCATTAGTAATTTCTTGGCCTTGTACTACTCGTACTTTGAAAGTGGGAAAGGTAAAAGGGGAACTTTGGGCTTTTTCTGTCTTGTTTTCCATCCACGTGAGATCTGCTGTTGGAGAAAAAAGGTATTGGGAAGAAATATCTCAAGCCGCCTCAGGAAAGAGCAGAAAGTGGATGCCGTGCAAGAGGGGGAGGGTGCCGATCAGAAAGGAATACAGAAAAATGTATCGGTAGTAGTAACATACGAGTAGTAAAAAATCATCCCAAAAATGCTTGAAAGTTCATCGAAAATATTTCTTGTTTGTTAAGGTCTTTCTTTGGAGAAAAGTGGAGGGTTCTTTTCGCATCCCCTGAGGGGGAGCGGGGGGGGCAAAAGGATTGCGACAAGGGAGAAGAAGAGGGAGGAAATTTATTGAAATTGAACCCTCTTCCTGACATTCATTTCCCCCTTTTCTCCTCCCCCCTCTCTCGCGTACAAATTCAGTCGGCGGCGAGGATTTAAGGCAAAATTGTCCCCTGGGATGTTTACAAAGTTCGGATGAAAAATACTCGTACACACACACTCAGTTTTCCCACAAATTCAGCCCCTAGCACAAAAACTAGCTCTTGTTCCAACCTACAGTACTTTCAACCTTCATCAAGGTGTGCAAAATTGACTCCTGTACTGAACGTACTGCACAGCATACCTTCGATTTACTGTAGTAGAAACGGCAATTTAGTAGAGAAGGTCGACTGTATTTAGATCTGACGCGGGGCAGCAGAGAGAGGAAGAAGGAGATGCGACGCTCCCGACGTTAAGTATCCCGTGCCAAAGTCTCCCGGATCGATCCGGCCTTGCATTTGCTGCTTACCCTACTTTTCTTTGCTGCTGCTGTTGGTGCTTTCGAATTCACTTTGCAGTTTCTTACTCTTTTCTCCCTTCCCTCCCCAAATTGTGGTGTTTGTCTTCCAGTGCATGGAAAAAGATTCGAATTAAATGCTTATCATGGTTTACAGCTTTTCCCTCCTTGCGACCTGTCAAAAAACACGATTCTCGCCTCAAACAATCAACAATGTCTAGGAATTGGCATCCGTTGATGCCCGAGGTCTGAAAAAGTGAGGAGGGGAAAGGTAAGCTGCCTCAAGTGGGGAGGGAGGAGGGTGGGGCGAAAAATGGGATGCTGATTTGTTTACGTCCGAAGGGAAGGCAGAAGGGGGGCGTGAAAAAACTGCTTTCTTTTTTCCCCCTTCCAGTTTTTGTTGTCGTCGTCTCGTTTGAGTGTGCTCATTACCTGCAGACTGTCTTGACATCGGCAGACTGTCGATTGGGCTCATCTCGGCTCGGCTCGGCTCGAGTGATATGCCACCATCATTTTCCGCCGAATAAGCCAGACGGGCCACTTGAGGGGACAAAGTCTCCAAACAGTGCGGGTGCGATCAAGCTGAAACGAAGGAGGATGAGGAAGACAAGAGGCAAGCGAACAACCAAGCACGGCTGGCAGTAAGTGTCACCAACCAAATGTAGTGGGAAAACAACCGGGGGAAGAAGAAGACAAGTCGCAATTATAGTGCGAGTATATGCGAAACCACAATGCGCCCAATACCTTTTTGAGTCACCCTGTTTGTACACCCACCCACCCCCAGGTTGAGAAGGGAGTGTGCATCCAGCGATGCGAGAGAGCACCAACATCCACTCCCCTTTCCCTATCGCTGATTGCCTGCAGGAGCGAAAATTTGATTGAGTGGCCTCTTTCTCGCCTTCCCACCCTCCTCTCCACCTCACGCTGAGTGAGTGTGAGGAGAGAGTCATCGTCGTCGCCGTCGCTCGCTTTGTTGTTGCTGCTGCTGCTGTTGTGGCTGTTGAAAGAGAGTGGACAAAAGGGAAGAGAGAGAGCAGAGCAGCAGTTTTTGGGATTATTTATTGTTGCACTTGGACTCATTGTGGTTGGGCTGGTCTGTTTGTTATTGGTAATACGTGCGTACAAATACAATTGTATTGGGGCATGTTTAAGCCGCCTTTTCTCTTTCCGTGTGGCGACCATTGGGAAACAGTGACTGAGTAGCACATTTATTCTTATTTGGCTGTGGTCCATCACATACAGCAGGTCCCAGTGTTTCTAAATCCTTCCCCCTCCCCTTCTCGGAAAACAAAGAAACCCAATAAAAAGGCTTTAGAATGGCACAGTTAGCAGTTACTTGTGACACTTCTTCTGTGCAAGGATGGAAACAAAGTTTCTAAACAAACAAGCAATGTTTCTAAACAAAGTTTGCTTCAACAGGATCTAAAATGATTTTATCCAGTTCTAGTTAGTTAGTAATTAGTGCCACCGCACTACTTAGTGTCATGGCACAAAAGTATTAAAACGTGCCACAGCACCCAGTAAAAAGCAATTAAATGAAAATAAAATTGATACATTTCTGGGTTGCCGCGGAGAAGAGACAGCAAGCAAGCGTCATTGCTGCACTCCTCAATTCTCCAGATCTTATTAGGCTCGTTTTTGTTCTCTCTTTCTCTCAACACTTCTCTCCCCTTTTCCTCTCATACTCTAAAGAAGAGGGAGGAGTAGGTTCGCAATCTTCCAATCTATTTTTAGCCCTCCTCTTTTTTCCTCTAACCCCTCAAGACAGTGGGCAGAAGGCCGCGGTCTTCCTTTTCCATTAGGGATTCTTCGGTCTTTCTCTCCTTCCTCCTCTTTCTCCTCTTCCATGCTGACGTATGTTCTCCAGAAGGGGAGGGGGTGAGACAAGAGGAGAGGGAATGGATGGAGGCAGGTGGAAGATAAGAAGCTACTGATGACAAGAAATTTCCTTGACCCTTTGAAGTTTGAAGTTGGCGTCCCTAAAATGCAGTTTCGTGGCACTCTCTTTCTGAAAAATTAATTTGCCAGTGCCGAGAGAGAGAGAGAGCATGATACCACTTTGGACTCCTTTGTCTGGGAATCTGGCAACTCTGAATCTTGAGCTTGCTGCTGAAGTGATTCCCAAAACAGAATCTTTTCCCTCCACCTCTAAAAACCCCTAACGTCACCCTGTGCAGACAAAGCGTTGCAAAAAACTGCAAGAGTGTTGACCAGTGTGCTGCAGACTACGCACATCTTAGAACATTTGGCAAATAATAAAGTTCGAAAAACTAGGGAGCCCGACACTGCAAATAGTGCATGTGTACAGTGCCTGTTTTCTGGGGGAAAGAAAATACATGTTTGTACTGTACAACAATACATGAGCAAATTCACAGTACTTTCGGTGGAGCTTGGTGTCATGTTGGTGGCAAGTTCTCTCTTCCTCGTCCTCCCCAGCGATGCCTTCTGTGGTGAAAAAAAAGGACATTGCAGCAGCAGCAGCAGCAGCAAGAAAGACTCGTTTTTGCTCTCTTAGTTTTTCTCTCTCCAACTATTCCCAGGGGAAGGGGAGTGCGCTTCTTCTGAATGTAAAGTGGTTCATTGTCACACCATGGGAGAATGCTAGGGGAGGCAGAGGGGATGGCAGAATTGGTGTCCAGTTATCCCGACTGCAGTGTCGGTCATTAGAGGGATGTGTGTTTCATGAAGGGTGGATGACGACAATAGTGCATAAGGTCTTACGGGCATTGTTCTTACAAGAAGAGGAGAGTTTCACTTGGTGGTGGCAGTCGTCCCACAAAAGAACTACTTAAAAACTGCCCGAAAGGTGCGTGCAAAAGGCCAAAAAGAATGCCCAGAACTTTGATTGAAAGAAAGCCCGCTTTGCGTGTACCATGAGGGCTAGTTTGGAACGGTGCCTCTTCAGGCTCAGGCAGCAGGGCCTGTCTGCTGAACCAATCGGCACTATTTTTGGCACGCTCTAATTAATTAACAAGTGGTCTTCTCAATCCGAGATGGCTAATGGCTAAAATTAGCTAATAGCCACCAACTGAGCATACATGTATACCCATTCGTGCATATTTCAGCACCGAACGTAGTACTTTGGTGTACCTATGTAAGAGATTTTGGATCATAATAGCCACCAAAACTACCTGTATGTACCTACTACACAACTACGTACACAAAAATGTACGTTCGGTGGTGAAATGTACTATTCTCAATTGGTTGCTATCAACATACCTAATTTGGACATTTTTTGGAGCTCGGTTGGAGTTCGACCCCGAAGTAGCCAATATTTTTACTATGTTATTAAGAGATCGTTATTGGTTGGGTGTGCTGCTTGGCAGGCACAGGAAGACGCGCACAGCATGTCGGGAAGGTCCAGAAGAATTTGTTTAATGCTTTTCCCCACTAGCACCAAAGGCCCTTTCCCCTCCTCCCTCCCTGCACCAACGACACTGAAGACGGTCGCCCTAAACTTAAGTGCAGCTGGTGCCCCACTGGGACTCCCCCGATGGGAACGGTGGTGGCGGCGACGGCGGCGGCGGCGGCGGCCGCGGTGGTGGAACGGACGACATTAATGGGCAAGGGAAAAAGAAGAAGAGGCTCCTCCTTTTCTTCATCCTCCTCCTTTTTCTTCTCCTCCTTCTCTGACTTCTTGGAAAAAACAAGCAAGCAAGAAGGAAACCAAAGATTTCAAATCACGCACGCTCCGAATAGAGTTTTTCTAAGTGCAAGGCTAAGAAACAAGTTGTTTTGTCCACAACAGTACCAGTAGTTGGCATCAGCCGAAATTCCGACCTAATTCGATTGCTGCCTAGACGCTAAGCCCCAATGAATTCCTAGATGCGCGACCCTCGGCTGAAAAATGAATGAGAGAGGAAGGGGGGGCAGGAAAGAGAAGAAGAGAGATAACAGACCTAAAAATATGGCTCCGATACCGACAATATAGTAGATTGGTTTTTGCCTGTTCGCTTTTGCGATCCGAACTTTGGAATTTCTAAGAAGCCAACCTACTATTCCCTCTTCTCTTTTTTTCAGGACGCCACCCGCCTGCACTCCCGCCTGAGCCGCCAGGGCAAGAGCTCGAGGTCGACCCCGGCCTCGCCGTCGAGGTCACGCGGCCGGGGAGCAGGAGGTCACCACCACCATCATCACCGAGGCGGAGACGGCCACGGCTCGCAGGACGACGAGCCCAGGTGCACCTGCATGACCCCTGAGGAGTACGCCGCCAGGGTCAGGGGAGACCCCAGGGTCAGAGGTCAGTCGAATAGGATGCTATGCGTGCCGGCTTCTTGATAAAGTCTCGTCGGAGGGTTATAATAATGAACTGTTCGCGACGCTGTTTTTTTACACTAATTTATTTTGGGTGCTGGTGAAAATCGCTCATCCCATTTGTTAACAAGGCTCGTCACTCACCCCCCTTCCACCTCTCACGTTCCTTGTGAGGGGATTGCGGTCGTCGTCATCCTTGTCGTTTTTTCACTTTCCCCACATTACGCACTACTACTGCATATGCAAGCACCGACTACATGTACATGTCAGAACTGAGCCCATTCCTTTTCACCTTACCGTACTATACGTACCCATCAATATCGACTATTGGGCCTTTTGAGAAAAAGCAGAGAAAGAAAGAGAAATAGGAAGAATGGAATTTAGTATTACCCGACTTCAAGTCTTCGTGTTATTTTTCCTCCCGCTCTTCCCCTCCCTCGACAGAGAATGTTTGTTCTCCTTATCCTCCTTTCTAACTTTTGCCTTTTCTTCTTCTAGTATTTCCTTTTAACCTTTTCTTTCTGTCACGACGATTGCCTTGCTGCAAGGGAAAGACATGTCGTGACAGATAATACTTTACTAGAAGGAGGAAGAGGATGAAGCCATGGGGGTGCGTGGAATGGGGAATGAGATCTAACTTTTTTTCCTTATTGTAGCTTTCTAAAAACAAAAAAAATAGGGGAATGAAGAACAGACGTGTGCAGTCAACCTCTTTTATTTCTTCGCATTTATTGAGATGTCAATTTAGCTTCAACCTTACACTTTACCGCGTAATAGGAGAAAGAGTTGCACTACGTGTAACACACTGATCGCTCTGCTAACTTTGCTCGCGTCGACTGGAATGAAAGAAACGACAGGACAAAAAAAGAAGAAGCTGTGTGACTACGTTGCAGCGGCCACGCCCTCCTCCCACCACGCCCATTCCCAACACCACGTCGGTCGCTCCTCCTCCCGCCAGAGGCGCCGCCAGACCCAGAGCACCCCGAGCAGCCCCACCAGGAGCCACCACAGTCGAAGGGGAAGCAGGCAGCACAACAGCATGCAACAGCAGCAGCAGCAACAGCAACAGCATCACCAGTGCACTTGCATGACTCCGGAACAGTTCGCTGAGGTCAATCGCTATCAGTATGCCAGGGGTAGGTGTCAGACGAAACGAAAGGTCTTCTGTTTTATCTTCTCATCTCCTCCTCCTCCTCATTCCATTCACCATAGTCCTACCTCCTTCATTCTCTGTCTCTCTGTCTTTCACATCCTTCTTAATTCCCCTTTTTGGTCTTGCTAATTCCCAACCTAAAAACTTTACAAAATGTTTGCTACTCCTCATTAGCCTTCTTCTTCTGCATTTATGAAGCTTGCCTCAATCTTCCGTTCTCTTTGCTCTAATACTGAGTTTGGCCTGATGTCTACTAATTAGAACGAAGATCCTATATCCTGATGCCCAGTTGTGCTTGTTTCATCTGGAGCAGTCCCAGTGTGATATGATCATGAATCTCCTCCTCCTTAACAATTTTGTAAATCAGTAGGTCTCGTGGATATACCTATCTACCCTACCATAAACTTGTTGGTGTTCTCCTAAATTAGAGGTTTCTAGTGCGTTGTGCAACCACTTTCTTCATAGTTTCATTAAACCTCACGATTTTCTTGGCCAAAAACAAAGTTATCACGATCAATGGCTTAACACACAGACGATTCTGTAGTAAGTCAATAGAAGGTAGAGTCCCACTACGTACAATGTTGAGTAAATGTATTGCGTACCATTGTCTCATACTTACCTACACTCTTCTTCCGGGTCGACGCCAATTTGCCATATTAATCAAAGCGTGCATAACATTACAATGTCATAAAAGCGTAAACGTGTAAC
>JAAUYM010021871.1_pt1 | contig 16108 bp, 6 predicted proteins | sample 7278001 | NCBI WGS metagenome assembly JAAUYM01 (sample SAMN14350224, study PRJNA611818) | marine sediment metagenome | isolation source: surface marine sediment (1.8m) | place: French Polynesia: Moorea | collected 2018-08
ATATAAAATCTATCGCCTATTCGATATTGAGCTTCTTAAAATGTCGTTAGTTTCGCTCCTTTCAGTTTACTGAAGATTTCGGTCTAACTCCAGTCAATTTTGCCATCCTAGAAAAAAATCAACTCTAATTCAATCAGTTATGTGCTTTTATTCTCCACGGACCTTGGACTAGATGCCTATTCGATCTATCTCTACTACAAAGCTCGTTTCCAGATAGAATTTTTGTTTCGCGATAGTAAACAGTTTACTGGTTTGGCGGATTGTCAGGCTCGCGACCTTACTAAACTAGATTTCCATTTTGATAGTTCTTTGACTGCTCTCAATCTAGCTAAATGGGATGCTGTTCGACAATATGCGAAGCGCTATCCTTTAGGGCATGATTCTGGTCAGGATTTTGTCTTTTCGATGGCAAGTTACAAACGACGTGCTCTCAATCATCATCTACTGGAATTATTTATTGAACAGTTAGGTCTTGAGCCAACTTTGATTAAATCCCATCCCAATTACTACAAGCTTTATGAATACGGAACTATAGTGGCTTAATTTTGTCCGAACTGTTGTTAGAGATGGCAATCATTAATTATTTATGAACAAACAAATGAAAGTAAGCCAAGTTTGTAAGAATAAAAATTACGATGAAACCGCAAGATAATCATTAATGTAATAGAGCTTCCAATTAGCAATCAGTTTATTATGCTTCTCATGCTCTAGAATATGCAAAGGAAATGATGTCTCTATGTTCTCATCTTAAATTAAAGATAATCGCTGAGTTTTTATGTTGATGGGAAAAGACGACAAGAAGCTATTTGATGACTGGAACAATACTGAAGTAGATTACCCTCTCGATCAATGTCTAAATCAGCTATTTGAAAATCAAGTAGAGAAGACTCCAGATGCCATAGCTGTCGTTTTTGAAGGGAAGCTACTGACCTATCAACAGCTCAATCAACAAGCAAATCAATTAGCTCATTATTTAGAGCATCTGGAGATAGGACCAGAGGTATTAGTGGGAATTTGCCTTGAGCGATCGCTGGAAATGGTTGTAGGTTTGCTGGGGATTCTTAAGGCGGGAGGAGCTTATATTCCCCTTGATCCAGGCTATCCCAAAGACCGTTTGGGGTATATGCTCTCCGATTCTCAAGTGCCCATTGTTCTGACTAGCAAGACGGCGGCTCCAGCATTACCAACTTCAGATGCTCAACTAGTTTATTTAGATGCTGACTGGCAGGCGATCGCTAAATCATCTCAGGATAATCCAATTAGCTCCGTCAACAGTGAAAATTTAGCCTATACCCTTTACACATCTGGTTCAACTGGAAAGCCGAAAGGCGCGATGAACAATCATCGTGGTATTGTAAATCGCTTACTCTGGATGCAAGATAGATATCAATTAACCGCTTCAGATTCGGTATTACAAAAAACGCCATTTAGTTTTGATGTCTCGATTTGGGAATTTTTCTGGCCTCTATTAGCGGGTGCTCGGTTAGTGATTGCTCGACCCGACGGTCACAAAGACAGTGCTTATTTGGTGCGCCTTATTATTCAGGAAAGCATTACCACATTGCATTTTGTTCCCTCCATGTTACAAATTTTTCTGGAGGAGCCTACGCTAGATCAGTGTCATTCCCTTAAACGAGTAATTTGCAGTGGAGAGGCATTACCTGTTGTCCTCAGAGATCGGTTCTTTGACCGTCTAGATGCCGAGTTGCATAACCTTTACGGTCCCACAGAAGCGGCTATTGATGTTACTTTCTGGCAATGTCAGCGCGATCGCAACGTCACCAGTATCCCTATTGGTCGCCCCATTGCCAATACCCAGATTTATATCCTAGACTCCGAGCTGCAACCGGTTCCCATTGGTGAATCAGGAGAACTACACATTGGCGGAGTTGGAGTGGGGAGGGGCTATCTCAATCGACCGGAGCTAACGGCACAAAAGTTCATTGATAACCCGTTTAGCGATCGAGCAGGATCTCGACTCTACAAGACTGGCGATCTGGCTCGTTACTTGCCTGATGGCAACATTGAATATATTGGTCGTATCGACCATCAAGTTAAAATTCGAGGGTTCCGCATCGAGTTGGGTGAAATTGAAGCGGCCTGTTACCAGTATCCAGAGGTTCGCGAAGCAGTCGTTATTGCTCGGGAAGATACTCCGGGAGAAAAACGATTGGTAGCCTATGTGGTGCCCAAGGAGCGGGATGATGCCCAAACCCAGGTAGAGCAACTGGCACAGTGGCAGGATGTGATTGATGTCACCTACAGTAAGTTAGCCCCTTCAGCCGATCCAATGCTCAATTTGGTGGGGTGGAACGATAGTTATTCAGGGGAACCAATCCCAGAATTGGAAATGCGTAACTGGGTGGAACAGACGGTTGCTCGAATTCTATCCTACCAACCCACAAGAGTTCTGGAGATTGGATGTGGCACTGGAATGCTGTTGTTTAGGCTCGCGCCAGCCTGTGAGCATTATGATGGTATTGACATTTCCCAGGAAGCCCTGAGTTATGTTTGGCAACATGTACAACAGAAAAACTGGCAGGAAAAGATAACCTTAGCTCAACAAACAGCGGATAAATTTGAGGAAATTGAACCAGATTCCATTGACACAGTTATTATTAACTCGGTGCTCCAGTTTTTCCCCAGTGTTGACTATTTGGCGGATGTATTGGAACGAGCAGCCAAACGGATTACCCCAGGTGGCTTTATTTTCGTCGGTGATGTTCGTAATTACTCATGGTTAGAGGCGTTTCATGCTGATATTCAGCTCCATAAAGCCCCTGATTCTCTTTCTGGTCGAGAGTTACGGCAACGGATACAGAAGAGTTTAAGGGCTGAAAAAGATTTAACGATTGCTCCAGAATTCTTTGTTGCCTTAAAACAAAGAGTTCCCCAAATTAGCCATGTGGAAATTCAGCTTAAACGAGGACGGGATGACAATGAACTAACCCGATTCCGCTACGATGTCATCCTCCACATTGTCAAGGAAGTGGGTCCTGACCCAGATATTCATTGGTTAGATTGGCAGCAGAATGACCTGAGTGTGGCATCTGTCCGTCAATTCCTCCAAACTCAGATTGAGGTACTGGGGATCAAGGGAATTCTCAATCCTCGCTTAGTTGAACCTATCAAGCTGATCGAGTCCCTGGAGCGAGATGAATCAGGCACTGTCGCAGATTTATGTCAAACCCTAGGGCATCTGAGTGGCAGAGGAATTGAGCCAGAAACATGGTGGGAGATGAGTCAGGAACTCGGCTATACCCCTTACCTATATAGCTCTGGGGTAGATACTCTCCAATACTACGATGTGGTATTCCAGCGAGGGCAACATACATGCCCCTTGGCTACTTATCCCAGCACTCCACTGTCGTCTCAACCCTGGAAAACTTATGGCAATAATCCCTTAAAAACCCAGATCGCTGGTAAGTTGGAACCGAGTTTGCGGAGTTATTTGAAAGAACAGTTACCGGACTATATGGTGCCAGCAGCCTTTGTCGTACTCGATGAAATGCCCCTGACACCCAATGGGAAAATCAACCGTCGAGCCCTTCCCGTTCCAGATGTGCGGCGGCGGGAGTTGGACGTAGAGTTAGTGGCGCCTGAGTCGGAGATTGAACAAGCGATCGCTACCATTTGGAAAGAGGTGCTCCAGTTGGAAGATGTTGGCATTTACGATAATTTCTTTGATCTCGGTGGTAATTCCTTGCTCTTGACCCAAGCCCATCGCAAATTAGTCGCTCGCTTTGGAGGCGATTTGTCCATCGTTACGTTATTTCAGTGCCCAACTATCAGTACCCTAGTCGAACATTTAAACGACTCTACGACTGACGGCAAACAACCCTTACAACCTGAAAGAATTGCGGTTAAGCACCAGGCACCAACAGCTAAACTCAGCGGGGACATAGCCATCATTGGCTTATCTGGAAGGTTTCCAGGAGCTAGTAACCTAGAGGAATTCTGGCAAAATCTCCGGGATGGGGTGGAATCAATCTCCTTTTTTGCCGATGAGGAATTAGAAGTCAGCGATCCTACAATATCCAGTCATCCAGACTATGTAAAAGCGGGTGCAATTTTGCCTGATATCGATCGTTTTGATGCATCCTTCTTTGGCTACAGTAGGAGGGAAGCGGAACTGATAGACCCACAGCAGCGAGTTTTGCTGGAATGTGCCTGGGAAGCCTTTGAACATGCGGGGTACAATTCAGAAGTATATCCGGGGTTAGTTGGTGTGTACGTGGGGTCTGGCTTTAATACTTACTTGCTCAACAATGTGCATCCCAATCGGGGTTTTTCTAGTCATCGGACGATGCTCGAATCCCTGGTTGATATGCAGGTGAGGTTGGGCAATGCCTCTTTTGGCTTACCGACTCGAATTGCTTACAAGCTCAATCTGCGGGGTCCAAGTCTGAATGTCCAAACCGCTTGTTCTACGTCCTTGGTTGCCGTACACTCCGCTTGTAAAAGTTTGTTGACGGGGGAATGCGATATGGCGATCGCTGGAGGCGTTGCGATCGTAGCCCCGCAAAAAGTGGGTTATCTTTATGAAGAGGGATCTATCGCATCTCCGGATGGGCATTGTCGTACCTTTGATGCTGATGCTCAAGGAACTTTGTTTGGTAATGGTGCAGGGGTTGTGATCCTCAAGCTATTGGAGAAGGCAATTGAAGATGGCGATACTATTCATGCAGTGATCAAAGGTTCAGCAGTGAACAATGACGGAGCCTTACGGATTGGATATAGTGCTCCTGGGGTTGAAGGTCAAACAGCCGTGATTACTGAAGCCCTAACTAGAGCAGAGGTTGATCCCAAGACGATCACCTATGTAGAAGCCCATGGAACCGCAACGGCTCTGGGTGATCCGATTGAAATGTCGGCATTAACCCAGGCATTTCGTCAAATAGGTCAAAGAAATGGAACAAAGCCAAAGAATGGATGGTGTGCAATTGGTTCTGTTAAAACCAATATCGGACATTTAGCGGAAGCGGCTGGGATTGCCGGATTAATCAAAACCGTGCTAGCCCTCAAACATAAGCAAATTCCTGGAAGTTTACATTTTAAGCAGCCTAATCCCAACATTGATTTTGCCAATAGTCCTTTTTATGTCAATACTGCCCTCTCAGAATGGTCTAGGAATGGGACTCCCCGTCGTGCTGGGGTAAGTTCCTTTGGGATGGGGGGAACCAATTGCCATGTGGTATTGGAAGAAGCACCAGCAAACGGAAAAATGAAAGAGGAAAGGGAGAATAGAGAGCGTCCCTTACATCTTCTGACCTTATCGGCGAAAACTGAAAACACGCTTGAGGAACTGGTTGAACGTTATGTCAGCCATATAGAATCTACAGATGATATAAATGTGGCAGATTTGTGTTTTACAGCAAATACTGGTCGCAAGCATTTTCAGCATCGTTTAGCAATTGTAGCTGATTCTGCAACGGAGCTTCGGGAGAAATTAACAACGATCGACCCAGTATGTATGGGGGTAGTTAAAGCACCAGATAAAATGGGAAAAATTGCTTTCCTCTTCACAGGCCAAGGATCTCAGTATTTAGGTATGGGTCGTCAACTTTATGAGACTCAACTAACTTTCCGCCAAGCGATCGATCGCTGTGATGACATTCTGCGGGCTTATCTAGAAACACCTTTATTGGAGATTTTGTATCCCCTAGAAAATATAGAATCATCTAACCATAACCTCATCAATCAAACGGGTTACACTCAACCAGCCTTGTTCGCACTGGAATATGCTCTATTTCAACTCTGGACATCATGGGGCATTAGACCGGATGTGATCATGGGTCACAGTGTGGGGGAATATGTCGCTGCTTGTATTGCCGGAGTATTTAGTCTGGAAGATGGACTAAAGCTGATTGCCCAAAGAGGGCGGTTGATGCAGGCATTACCTGCTGGAGGTGCTATGGTTTCAGCGATCGCATCTGAGCAAAAGGTTCGTGCGGTTATTAATTCTCAAGCATCAGGGGTTTCCATTGCTGCCATCAATGGGCCAGAGAGCATTGTCTTCTCTGGCAAACAAAAGGATGTTGAGGCTGTAGCTACTGCTCTAGCAGCCCAAGGGATTAAAATAAAACATCTTACTGTCTCCCATGCCTTTCATTCTCCGTTGATGGAACCAATGTTAGATGAGTTTAAGCAGGTGGCTCAAGATATCAGTTTTGCCTCACCCAAAATCAAGCTCATTTCTAATGTCACTGGAACTGTAGTAACAGACGAGATAGCTGTACCAGAATATTGGTGTCGTCATATTCTTCAGCCTGTGCAATTTGCTGCTAGCTTAGAGAAACTGAAGCAGCAGGGAGCTGAGATATTTGTAGAAATCGGACCAAAACCGATTTTGTTGGGAATGGCTCGCCATTGTCTGCCAGATGATGAGGGATTATGGTTGCCTAGTTTGCGCCCACCCCAAGTAGACTGGCAACAGATACTGAACAGCACAACTCAACTCTACTTGCACGGACTTCCGGTGGATTGGGTCGGATTTGACCAAGATTATGCTCGCCAGCGGCAGCCATTGCCTACTTATCCCTTCCAGCGAGAGCGTTATTGGATTGAGGCAGATTCCAACAATCAATACGCAAAACTCTCCTCTCACCGTTCAAAATCTACCCATCCTCTTCTCGGTCAATTCCTATCCCTAGCCGGAACTAAAGAACTGCGCTTTCAGAGCGAAATTAGACCCAATTCGCCCCGATGGCTTGAGGATCACCAGTTATTTAAGACGATTCTGCTCCCTGGAACAGCTTATATGGAAATGGCCTTAGCGGCTGGTGCCATTGCTTTTGGCTCAGAAAACTTGAGCTTAAGCAATATTGTTTTAGAGCAAAAATTGGTTGTACCAACATATGGGAATAAAACTGTTCAAGTTATTTTGACTCCCCACAAAACTAATGATTATCGGGTTGAAATTTATAGTCTTGCTTCGGACACTGACGAATCAGTAGAACCTTGGGTACTCCATGCCTCTGGTCACGTTTTAAAGGGTGAACCAATAACTTGTTCTCAGCCAGATCTAGCAACAGTCCAGGCGCAATGCCCCGATAAAATACCTAGAGAAACCCTATATCAAAGGTTTCAACAGCAAGGCATGAATTACGGATCCAGTTTTGAGGTAATCACCCAACTGTATCACGGTCAAAATATGGCCATTGGAAAAATTGAGCTGGGGTCTGCATTAGCAGCTGAAGTGGGAGATTACTATTTGCACCCCGTAGTTTTAGATGCTTGTCTTCAAGTAGTAGAAGCTATCCTTTCTCCAGAACAGATGCAAGAAACAACCTATGTGCCCATAGGTTGCGATCGCCTGCAAGTCTTCGCTCGTCCAGGGCAACAGACCTGGGGGTATGCTCAATTACAACCAACCGAAGGTAAGCTAACACCTCATTTACAGGTTGACTTTGGACTTTTTGATGCGGAGGGGCAGCTCATTGCCCAGTTAGAAGGCTTGCAACTCAAGAAAGTAGGTCGTCAACACATCCTCACAGATTCAAAAGACATCTGGCAAGATTGGCTTTATGAAATTGAGTGGCGTACCCAAGGCCGTTATGGACTGCCGCCGAATTATTTGCCCAGTCCAACTAAGCTTCATCATATTCTCCAAGCAATGTTTGCTGAGTTTATGAGTCAGCCCAATATAGCCAGCTATGGAGAAGCATTCACCCAGCTTGAAACCTTGAGTGTTGACTTTGTCCTTGCAGCGTTACAAGAATTGGGATGGGAATTCCAACCGCAAAAGCAGTTCTCCAGCCAGCAAATGGCGCAGGATTTAGGTATTATCAGCCAGTACCACCGACTTTTGGAACGTATGTTGGCTATTCTTGGTGAAGAGGCCATTCTCCAACGTAATGGGGACAATTGGGAGTTTATCCGTATACCTGAGATTAAGGATCCTCAAGCCCTTGTCAGTGAGTTTTCCTACCCAGATGCACAAGCAGAGATAACATTGCTGAAACGTTGTGGTCCTTACCTTGCCCAAGTCATGCAGGGACAGCGTAACTCGTTAGAGTTGCTATTTCCTAACGGTGATAATACGACTCTTACTCAACTCTACAGCGAGTCTCCCATGCTGCGGACAATGAACCTGCTGACGGAACAGGCCATTGTATCCGTGTTAGATCGTCTGCCCAAAGACCGTGGCTGGCGAATTTTGGAGGTTGGCGGAGGAACGGGCGGTGCCACAGCTCATCTGTTACCTCATTTATCGGGCGATCGCACCGAATATATGTTCACCGACATTGGTGCGCTGTTCGTAGCCCAAGCTCAAGAGAAATTCAGCGAGTATAAATTCATGCAGGCTCGAACGTTAGACCTCGAACAAGATCCCCAAGACCAAGGCTTTGAACCTCATTATTACGATGTGGTGATTGCCTCCAACGCTTTACACACCACAAGCGATTTGAGTGTGACCTTACAACATGTTCGCAAGCTATTGGCCTCTGGCGGGATGCTACTACAAATTGAAGGAACAGCACCTGTGCGCTGGGTGGATCTGACCTTTGGCTTATTGGAAGGGTGGTGGAAATTTAGCGATATTCACTTGCGACCATCCTACATTTTGCTCAACACTCTCCAATGGCGACAACTATTACAAGATCATCGGTTTGAGCAAGTGACTACCATTTCGCCAGAGGTCGGAGTTCCCGATGGTGTTACTGTGATGCCTCAGGCAGTGATTATGTCAATCTCTGGCACAGAAAACATTCCAAAAACGGAGACAGAGCAATCTCAACGTTGGGTTATTTTTGCCGATGGTCAGGGCATAGGTCAGCGATTAGTCACAATGCTTGATGGCATAAAGCAAGAGTCTATTCTAGTATTTCCTGGGACAGCATACGAAGAGGTTTCTTCGAGAGAGGTTCGCCTAGATCCAGCCCAACCAGAACACTTCCAACAGCTATTTAAAACAATTTCTAACGTAAAAGGGGTCGTGCATCTTTGGAGTTTAGACGTGCCAGAAACGCTACCTATTGATGATTTAGAATCATCTTCAAAACTATGCTGCGGTAGCACTTTGAATCTGGTGCAGGCGATGGTAAAACAATCTTCGCAATCTCCGCACCTGTGGATTGCCACCCAGGGAACACAAGCGGTGGGCGTGTCTCCTGTGGTTCCAGGGCTAGCTCAATCCTCTCTGTGGGGCATGGGCAAAGTAATCGCCCTAGAACACCCAGAACTCAAGTGTGTGCGGGTAGATTTGGACCCTGAGACCACGGAGAATTCAGCCCAATCTCTGTTTGAGGAACTGTTTGCTAGCAAGTCGTTGGGGAGCATCGAAGACCAAGTAGCATTTCGCAACGGGGAACGGTATGTGGCGCGACTGGTCCGCAGTCAGAGATTACTCCGCCCTAAACGGACGGAGCCTGCTCTGACCGTTGGTCAATCTGATGCAGACTGGATGCAGGCTGAGTCGTTCCGTCTAGACCTATCGTCTCGGGGAACCCTGGATGAGTTGAGATGGGTGCCTACAACGCGCCCACAACCTCAGCCTGGTGAGGTGGAAATTGAGGTATATGCAACAGGCTTAAATTTCAGGGATGTACTCAATTCCCTCGGTCTGTACCCAGGTAATCCTCCTCTTGGAACAGAATGTGCTGGCAGGGTGGTTGCTCTCGGTGAGGGGGTAAACGAGTTTGAAATTGGAGAGCCAGTAGTAGCGATCGCCCAAGGTAGCTTTGCTCGATACGTCATAACAAAAGCTGAGTTGGTTGTTACAAAACCAGATATTTTGAGTTTTGAGGATGCTGCAACTATTCCTGCCGTATTCCTGACCGCCTATTGGTGTTTACATCACAAGGCTAAGATTGCTAAGGGCGATCGGGTTCTGATCCACGCCGCTACTGGTGGGGTAGGTCAAGCTGCTATTCAAATAGCCCAGCAGGCAGGTGCAGAGATATTTGGAACCGCCAGTTCTCTCAAATGGCCTGTGCTTGAATCCCTTGGGGTGAAGCACATCATGAACTCTCGTTCCCTGGAGTTTGCCGAACAGGTAATGGCTAAGACCTCCAATCAGGGAGTTGATATTATCATCAATTCCCTAACAGGTGATGGATTTATCGAGAAAAACTTGGGCATTTTAGCCCAAAACGGTTGCTTTTTAGAACTGGCAAAGCTTAATATATGGCAATCGGAACAGGTAGCAAATAACCGCCCTGATGTCACATACCATATCGTCGATTTGGCGAGGGAATTTGAAGCGCAACCATTTCTGATTCAGTCAATGCTAAGTCACTTGATGGAGCAATTTGAGAATGGTTCCCTTAAGCCTTTGTCCAAAACAACATTTCCCATTCAAGATGTGGTCAGTGCCTTTCGCTACATGCAGCAAGCTAAACACACAGGTAAGATTGTGGTTTCATATCCTCCACAAACCGTTAACTCAAATGTGCAGACGTCGGTTACCTTCCGTAGCGATCGCACGTATCTGATTACCGGTGGTTTGGGAGACTTGGGATTACTGGTTGTCGATTGGATGGTGCAACAGGAGGCACGACAATTGGTCTTGGTGGGACGCAGTGAACCTAAACCTTCTGCCCAGAAAGTATTAGACAAGTTAGCCTCTCAGGGAGCAAAGGCGATCGCACGCACCGCAGATGTGTCTGATGCGAATCAAATCGCCCAAGTTTTAGCCGAAATCGAACAATCCCCGTTACCCCTGGGGGGAATTATCCATGCGCCCGGTGTATTGGATGACGGTACCCTGAAAAAATTAACCTGGGATAACTTTGTCCGAGTGATGGCCCCCAAAGTTCAGGGCGCTTGGAATTTACATTCTTTAACCCTCGATTCCCCCTTAGACTTTTTTATCCTGTTTGCATCGAGTGCCTCGCTACTTGGTTCTGCAGGACAAGCCAACCACTCGGCAGCCAATGCGTTTCTTGATGCCCTTGCCGCGTATCGTCGGGCGCAAGGATTGCCCGCCACCACTATCAACTGGGGACCTTGGGGAGAAATTGGAGCCGCTGCTCGGTTACCTGAAGTTATCGAGCGGTTGAATCAGTTTGGGATCGGCACGATTGACTCTCAGGAAGGGATACAGGTACTTGAGCAGGCCTTCTCAAAACAGCCCGTTCAAATTGGGGTAGTTCCGATCGATTGGTCTCAATTCCGCCAACAGCAATGGGCGAGTGCACCGTTGTTTAACGATTTAGTCGCAGCATCAGGGGAAAGCAATCAACAGCAAGTTGCCGTGGGATTTCTCCACAAACTAGAAACTGCGCCTGTCAACGATCGCTACGCTCTTTTGATGGCTGGTGTGCGCTCCCAAATTGCCAGAACTTTGGGGTTAGAAGATTCTGAAAAAATTGAACCAGGACAGCGTTTAATCGATTTAGGACTCGATTCCCTTATGGCTATTGAGCTAAAAAATTACCTTCAATCTTCTCTAGAATGTTCTCTGCGCTCTACGCTGTTGTTTGACCATCCTACCTTAGAATCTTTGGTACAATATCTAGCCTCAGACATTTTGATGTGGAACAATGAAGCGAGTTCAAAACTGCAAAGTACCCAAAATGGCAAAGTTCTTGCTGACTCCTTCTGCTCTACCTTAGTTCCCATCCAAACTCAAGGATCCAAACCACCCTTATTCTTTGTTCCTGGAATTATTGGTAATGTTTTTTACTTGAATTCCCTATCTCAAGAACTTGGTTTAGATCAGCCGCTTTATGGGTTACGATCTCTAGGATTAGATGAAGACGTAGAGCCATATACTCAAATTGATGCGATCGCCGCTCACCAGATTAAAGCTATCCAGGAGGTTTACCCCCAAGGGCCATATCGATTAGGCGGTCATTCTTTTGGTGGGAAGGTTGCCTTTGAGATGGCTCAGCAGTTACGCGATCGCGGCCAAGAGGTCTCTTCACTCATCCTCCTAGATATTCCCCCAAGTGGAACAGACAAAACCCAGGCGATTCAGCATTGGGACGATGCTCAATATATTGCCTATCTTGCTTATGAATGGGGAAGCACGTTAGGCAAAGATTTAGGCGTTTCTAGCGATCGCCTCCAATCCCTCAAACCGAAACAACAAATTGATTATTTCCTCAAACGGCTACAAGCAAATGGTCAAATGTATTCAAGAACCGATCTCGCTCGCTTGGTACGAGTTTACAAAGCCAATACTCAGGCAACAATCCAATATACACCCAAGGGCTGCTACCCTGAGCCAGTTATTCTTTTGCGAGCGCGTGAGGTTTCTCCCATGTATGAGTTTCTCCCCGATCTTGAAGCGACAAAGGCAGACCCCACTTGGGGCTGGAGCCAATTGACGACTCAACTTCACTTCCAGCTAGTGCCCGGAAATCATTTCACTATGACGATGGAGCCTCAGGTTCAGATATTGGCAAAGCAACTCACAATAATGAACCAACAGTTAATCGATCCACCAAACAACTAAGACAATATCGACCCATGAGTTTATAGCGAGGAAAATACAGATGCAATGGAATAACCTTGGTTCAAAAAAAGATTTTCAGCCACTTAGTGAAGATCCAGCTCAATCACCTTCGCTGCCAGGATTCTTTTATAATCGATCCGATATCCTAGATGCTGAAAAAGAGAAAATCTTTTATAAAAGCTGGCAAATTGTCGCCCACGTTAGCCAGCTAGATTCACCCGGTGACTTTGTTTCTGCCCAAATTGCGGATGAAAATGTCTTTGTGATTCGAGGGAAAGATGGGAAGATTCGGGGATTTTATAACGTATGTCAGCATCGCGCCCACGAACTGCTTGAGGGGCAAGGTCACATTGAGGCAGTGATGGTGTGTCCGTACCATGCTTGGAGCTACAATACGGAAGGGCAACTTCATTCTGCTCGCCACTGTGGCAAACAGCCAAACTTTGACAAGGCAAACTATGGACTTGTGCCAATCCAGGTGAATGAGATTATGGGTTTTGTCTTTGTTAATCTCGATCCGGAAGCACAGGCACTTGAAAAGCTAGCAGGGGATATGTTTGAAGATATGCGGGCTAATGTTCCCTGGTGGGATGAGATGGTTATCTCACCCGAACTCAGTTCTCAAGGTTCAGAGGGAGGAACACTTGATGCAAATTGGAAGGTGCTGGCAGAGAACTGCTTAGAGTGCTATCACTGCGATCCATCCCATCCAGCCTATGTGGACCTAATAGATATGAAAACCTATGATTGGGAGCTTAATGGTCCGTGGCTCAAGAGCTTTGGTAATCTCAAAAAATCAGAAAATAAGGCCTACAATGTCGATCCGGCAGAACCATGCCAGGTGGGAATTTATTGGTTCTTATGGCCCAACATCGAAATTAGCATCGTTCCTGGCGAAAAATCATTGAGCGCTTTTACTTTTTATCCAGTCACACTAGAGTTAACTCATTCAGCTAGCATCATCCTTACCCTTCCTGGCGAAACGGTGAAACAGGATCGCATAGACTATCGCTGGAATCTTCTCTGGTCGGAAGACGTGGGGATCTGTGAATCGGTACACCGGGGTCTTAAGTCACGGGGTTATCATCAAGGACGTTTCGTAATCGACCCCGATCTGCCTGGTGTCAGCGAGTACGGTGCTCACCATTTTCAGTGGCGGTATGCCCAAGTGATGGGATTATGATTGAAAACGGACATTATTTAAGGAGGTAAAAAAATGACAAGTCAGACAGCACTTCAGGAAACACCGCGATTCGCACAGCAACCAGATGGGCTTTGCACCCGCGCTCTCTCTCCAGAACAGATTGCTCAGTATCATGAAGATGGGTTTGTGGTTGTCCCCCGCTTCTTTGACCTTGAAGAAATTAAGCCCTTAGACGAAGCATGTCGCGCCGATCCCACCCTGAAAAATGCTCAAACAAAAGTGGTTTGGGATGATGGGACTAGCTGTAACTTTATGTGTTACACAGGATTAGGAAATTCGATGCTGGGAGTTATGCCACGCATGGCTCGGATGGTGACTAATGCAGAGACACTTCTGGGGCAAGAATGCTATCACTATCACTCAAAAATTGTCAGGAAGCTCCCCAATGAAGGCACCGTCCACTGGCATCAAGATTACACCGCCTGGTACGAAGACGGCTGTCTGTACCCCGATCTTGTGTCCTGTGCCGTTGCGATCGATCCAAATACTAAAGAAAATGGTTGTCTGAAATTTGTTAAAAAGTCCCATTTGTTGGGACGCCTTGAAAACGTAGCTGATGGCAATTCTGTCAGAGCGAACCCAGCAATAATCGAGAAAATCTTGGAAAAACTAGAGGTTGTCTATTGCGAACTGGAACCGGGCGATGCGGTATTTTTTCACAGTAAGACCTTGCACGCTGGTGGATATAACCACAGCACTGATGCCCGCACTTTGTTTTACTCTACTTATAACATTGTCTCGAACGAACCGTGGTGTTTGGATGGACAGAAACACCATCGCTATCGTCCCCTGGCAAAATTGTCAGACTCAGTCCTAAAAGAGCGTAATTATACCTCTGTGTTGTTCGCTGATGATGAATTACCTCCTGTAGAAACAGACGACAGTCGTAGGAACATTTGCGTTCGATCGAAGTAGATTTTAGCCTGATTCCGTTGCTACGATCGCCAATACCCCCTATAACTAAACTGGATTTGGGATGAGTCAATCAAAATTTCTCCAAGGTCGTGTCGCAATTGTGACCGGTGGTACGTCTGGTATTGGTAAAGCGATCGCCCTCGCTCTAGGGGCCGGTGGGGCTAACGTAGCAGTTGGTTCTCCCTCTGCTCATAGCAGTTCATGTCAGGCAGAAATTGAGGCAAAAGGGGGTAAAGCTCTAGCCATGCCTCTAGATGTCTCCTCCACTGATTCTGTTCAGCGCTTTGGCGATGCTGTTATCAAAGCGTTTGGAAAAGTAGACATCCTAGTCAATTCTGCGGGAATTGTGGCTCGCTCTACCCTGTGCGATCACTCTGACGAAGACTGGTATCGAGTGATTGATGTTAATCTTAATGGCATGTATCGCACAATCAAGTTCTGTTTGCCAGGAATGATCGAACGCAAGTGGGGACGTATTATCAATATTGCCTCCACTGCTGCCTCAGTGGGCGATCGCCGTCTTTCGGCCTATTGTGCCTCCAAAGCAGGAGTCTTAGGGTTGACTCGTTGCGTCGCATTAGAAGGAGCACCCCATGGGGTATCTTGTAATGCCATTAGCCCAGGGTGGGTAGAAACAAAACTTGCTAAAAATGCTATCAAAGAACTGGCCAAAGCTGAAGGTCAAAGTTTTGACGAATACTTTGACCAATTGAAGCGAAATTCTCCACAACAGAGAATGATACAACCCCAAGAAGTAGGTGAGCTTGCTGTTTTCCTCTGCCGCGATGCGGCATTAGGGATTACGATGGGCGACCTGACTATCTCCGCTGGTTCCATCTGGTAAATGGAATAGGGTCTGCTCCAGAATATTATCTTAAAAGATAAACCAAACTGACAATCGAATTTGAAGTGATATAGAAGAGGAAATCATGAAGGTAGAAGATAGAATTAATTGGGTTTATAGTTCGGCAAATGAGCAAGAATTAGCTGAACGTTATAACACTTGGGCAAAAGATTACGACAATGATTTAGAGGATAGGGGAGGTTATATTGCTCCACAACGGGTTGTGGAAACATTGGCTAAATATCTACCAAAAGATGCAAAAATACTAGATGCTGGTGTCGGCACAGGCTTAATTGGCAAAGTACTATTCGAACATGGCTACTCTAATTTAGAGGGGCTTGATATATCTGAAGGGATGCTAGAAAAAGCAGCAGAAAAGAATATCTATGCCGCTCTTCATCAGAAAGTCATGGGTGAACCCCTCGGATTTCCTACAGACTCGTTTGACGGTATCGTTAGTGTGGGCGTTTTAACTTATGGCCATGCGCCAAAGAGTTCATTTGACGAGTTGATCCGCATTACCAAATCGGGAGGATATATCATTTTCCCCTTGGTTACTGACTTTTACGAAACCAGTGATTTCAAAACAAAGATGGCCGAATTAGAAACATCTAGCCATTGGCAACTCATTTCTTGTAGTGATAGGTTTCAACCCTTACCTAAACTGGAACCCGATATTTATTACCAAATTTGGATATATAAAGTTTGTTAAGCAATCGTACAAAATTAATTTCCTAGTTGA
>JAAUYM010034584.1_pt1 | contig 16108 bp, 22 predicted proteins | sample 7278001 | NCBI WGS metagenome assembly JAAUYM01 (sample SAMN14350224, study PRJNA611818) | marine sediment metagenome | isolation source: surface marine sediment (1.8m) | place: French Polynesia: Moorea | collected 2018-08
CCCCCCCCCCCCCCCCCCCCCCCCCCCCCCCCCAAGCCTGGGAAAATTTGGATTCATAGGCCTCACAGATCCGTGGGCGTGTACTGCCCTATGTACGTAGACATGCATAGAAGGGGAAGGGGCCAACGAAAGAGGGCACCTTTTCACGCACAAAATCAGATTGGACGATAGACTTTTTAGTGTAAGACAGGCTTTTAGGGGACTTCCTTTAAAAAAGCGCGGCTGAAGTTGCAGCGTCATCCATTTTAACTTTCTTCTCTCTTCTTCCCCCTTCTCTCCAGCTGATGCCTAATTTATGCCACGTTTAGCCACGTTAAAGATCCCTTTTTTCCCTTCTTCCTCCTCTTCCTCCTCCATCGCAGAAATGTAAAAGAGGCGTCGGCTGGGGAGCCATTAGTGTTTCTACTATGCAAGAGGAAGAGAGGAGGAGAAAGGAAATGTTAAAAAAAACAGGGAGGTTCAGGATGCTTCAGACAAAGCCAATTAGCAGCCATTTTCTTTTTTCCGCCTTTCCAAAGACCTTTTCATGAGAACAACAACCTGTGGCACCCTGTTGAGAGAAAGTTTCAACTCCCCTTCTTTTCCTGGAAAAAAAGAAGGAAAGAAGATGTTGGTTTCCTACAAAACTTTCCTCTTTTCAACTCCTTCCTTCACTTCCTCCTCCTCCTCCATCCACCTTAGCTTTTTTCCTTTTCCCCTCCCCCTTTTCCTTCCCCCAGTGCCTTCTATTACCGAGATAGAAATCTCGGATCTTAAAGAAGAGGAAAAGGGGGGTAAAGGAAAGGAGGGGGAGGAAAAAGCAAGAAGTGAAGAGAAACAGCACCCAGAGCAAAAGACTTCTGTCTTCATCAGAACCTTTTTTGAAACTTTTATAAGGGCCTACTTCCTCTTTTTGTTCTCCTTCTCAGAGAGCATATACAGTAGAAATTAGAAAGAAACATCAATCCAGGGGAGGACGCACAAGAAGGGCAATTAATTAAGCCGAGAAATATTTTACTTTCTAATGCTGGAGCAGAGTTTCTTTTTTCAGGGTTGCACCACCAGCAGATTAGGAAAGTGCACCAAAATATTTCTCCCTTTCAATGTCCTTTGCACACACACACATGATTTAGTGGATGACTGTCGCCTTTCTACAGAATCGATAATAAGTGCACTGCCTACCTCCAAAACAGCTACAATTTTTTTCACATAAAAGGTCCTTTAATCTGCACACATACACACGAGCACCTGATTTTAAGAGAGGGAAGAAAAAAAATTGAATCAGTTCTCTTTTATCTAGTACTTCAGTGGTTAGCAATCTACTGTTATAGGTAGCAACCCAAAAGTGGGTCGCAAGACATTAAGGGCAAAAAAGTGGTACCGACATATAGAAATATGTCACTGAGAACAGGTGTCTTCGCATCTGATTTCCTTGGTGTTAGCAAATTTCATCAGATCGCACTCCAGGTTTTTGCATTTTTGTGTTCCCAGTCACTTGGATTACAGAGAGCGTCACTTTTCCACACAACACAAGATTTTTTTCCCGTAAAACTATTAAGTTCCCTAGGAGATCACTCATCCAAGTGCTAGCCATACTCACCTTGGCTTAACTTCAGCAATCTGACTAGATAACTGATGTTTTCAGGTGGCTCAACGGCCCTTATGAGGTTCTGGAAACTGTAAAGTGGATCGTGGAATTCTCTGACAGTTTTAACATGGGTCGCAGTCTGAAAAGGTTGAGAACCTCTATTGATCTATAATTCTACATACTTCCTTTCGCCAATTACTGCCCTTTCTCCTTCCTGCTGGGATTGTGCGCACACACACACACACACACACCCTTTGAGAGATCCAATCCTGTTGCCAAAAAAATACTAATACTTCAAGATATAAGAGGCCTTTTATTGATTTTTTTGCCGGCACCAAGCGTAGTGTAGACTGGTAAAGGCAGCACAAAAAAGCTCGTGCATCACCGACTGTTTGGAAGTAAGCAGGAATCCATCTGACACGGCTAAGAGAATCCACTTCCTTTCCTGAACTAGTGCACATGTACAGTAGTACAGCTAGTACGGTGTTGGCCGGTGTTGCAATTCCTTCTCCTGTTCAACTTCCCAATTTGGACCTGCTTTGGAAAAAGAGAGAAAGAAAGAAAGGCACGTCAGGAGATAGAAAGGGAGAAACACTGTGCGAGGAAGAAGGGTCAGCGCGGCCCCAAACCTGGACCTGTACAGCAAAACCTAGATATAGCGATGTTGATGGACATAAAAAAAATTGTTGTTGCAGTAGTACCATGGCATGTTAGGTTTTAGTATGCAAACCAACATCAATATATAAATTTGTCTCTAAATATGTCGAGATTTTTTTAATCAAGATCCTGCTGTGTTACTAGCATTGGGTAACGGAAAAGGGAGGAGAAAAGGGCCGAGATAGAAAGGGGGAAGAGATGGGGAAGGATGCTTTCGACGCCCTTGGAAGAGAGAATCAATTTTTTCCTTCTATTCTGCCCAAAGGGTAAATTCAATTTGGTGTGTAGGTAGTAGTGGTAGATACAGTAGATTTCGCTTGGCAAACAGGAGATCAGATCTTTTTTTCATCTGTGGACCAAAGTTGCCTTTGAGCATAACACGAAAATATCAATACCGGCGACAATGTAAGTCAATGACTTTTTTAACGACCGTCTTTAATCAAAGATGTCAGGATTCATATATCTGACACCTACCTTACTGAAGTGAATGGTAGTGTACAGTATTAAGCAAAAAAATGGGACTAAGCAGCCGAAGCTTTTTTCGTGTGTTTGTCATTTTGCTTCCTTTCCACGCTCGCTATTTTTTGCCACTGTCAATTTTCGAGCCCATTTCCTTATTGGACTTCCTTCCTCTCCTGCTGAGCTCAGCTTTCTCCCCTCTCTGTCCTGAAGAGGCGTTAGCAATAGGGCATGTCCAAAATATCATAATTTAACGGGACACCGTCCCGGAATTGCACGATTTTTCTGTCAGCTATCCGGAAAGAAGAAGGGATATAATGTCCATGTTTGTTTGATTAGGTTAGACAAATTTTGGTCAAAAGTAACGGATATTCGGTTTCGTTTCTAAACCGGACTTTTTGACATACCCTAGTTGGCAATAAACGAGGAAAAAGAAAGAGAGAGTGGAAGGATTATCCTCCTCCTTCGTCTCCAACAGAAGTCAAGAGGAAAAATGTCTAGATGTGCAGAAATTTGTTCCTCCCCTCCCCCGTCCTTCCGTCCTCTTTCTTCCATCCAATTTCGTGTCTCACCTGCAGCGAGAAGAGAAAAAAATGGGTGACAATATAAAAAAAAAACTTGACACCAAAGAAAAAAAATACAGTGGATTTTGAGTTCTTTATAATAATACTACATCCTTGACGTAACGATAGTCGGTAGGACCGCTAAAGCGAGGTGGGCTTTTTTTTAATCTACTACTCATACTATGCAGTAGCATTGAGAGAACATGACAGGCATCGGTACTGAGATTTATCACTATGTATTTCGACATTTGTTATACTAGGTATATATCAAGATGTGACTGTACCATCAATCTCTCTTCCCCTGTCCAGGCAATGACGGTACCGGCCTGCAGGTGCTGGAGGTGTCGGTCAGGGACCCACTCATCTACGGGCTCGGAGGGGACTTTGGCTGCAGGTTCTCCTTCGGCGGTGGCGGTGATGGCGACGGTGACGGCGACGGCGACGGCAGCGTGTACTCCGTCAAGTGGTACAAGGACGGAGAGGAGTTCTACAGGTGAGAAAGCGGATGTCGATTTGCCGATAATTAGCAGCAGGTGCCGCTCCCACTTTACAGGAGGCCTCGTTACACTACTGACAAGAAAATTGCCGCTTGAGGTGTCGCGCGACTTGGCCTGTCCAGACCACTTTTTTCACGAAACTTTTTTTTCCCCGGAAAGACAATTTTCTTTCTAAAAGAAAGAGAGACTCCAAACCCTTCTTCCACCACCAAGACTTCCAAGTTTTCTTCTTCTCCTTTCTCGTTTTCTCCGTCTTTATCTCTATCTTTTCTCCAACTCTGATGATCAAAGGGGTTGGGGTGGTTTTGGAGAGAGAGGAAAGGGAGAGGGGAAAGTTTTGGTAAAAGGGAGAAGGAGAAGAAGAAGAAGGAAGGTAGGAAAAGAGGAGCATGAAAAAAACCGAGCCTGGACCCGACCAGACAGACTTTTTGAGCACTGACCGCATTAGTCAAGGGGCTAGAGGCAAAAAAAAAGAGAGATAGTCGGGCTTTTTAACTTTTTCCTTCTCTCTTTTTCCGTGTTCTCTTTTTTCTTTCCTTTTTAGCCGAAAAAAAGTTTTCTTCTTCTTCCATCCGCAGCCGTCGGAAGAGATCTTGGCTTTTTTTCTTCTTCTCCTTCCATGTGATGTGGCTGCGTGAGAAGAAGGAAGAGGAAGAAAGAAGGGAAGAAGAAAAAAAAAGATTTTTTCTTCTTTGATCATCGATGCATTTCTTAGCGCAAAAGAAGGAAGACGATGAGAGAGAGAGAGAGAGAAGAAATATTTCCAACACGTTTTTGCTTTTTTTGGAAGGAGATTTTGGACTCCATCATCCAAAAAAATCTCCCACTCCTTCCGTCCTTTGTGGAAAAGAAATATTTCAGCAAATTTCAGGTGGGATCTTTTCTTTGGAGAAAGTGGCGGACGAGGAGAAAGAGGAACATCTCTCTCTTTCTGTGTCCTTCCTTCTTGTATGAGCGCAAACTCTGCAGGATTTTGCGGAGGGAGGGTACGGGAAGGGGTTGGAGGTGAGAGATAACATTGACTGGAAGGGGGCATTTATCGCCACCGACCCAGAAAGGGGGGAGGAAGGAGGAAAAAAGTTTGTCATGGAAAGGTGTGCGAATTCTCACCACATTTCCCCCCCTTTTTCCAGATACGTTCCCAGCGAGGATCCGCCAATCGTCAGCTTCCCACGTCCGGGGCTGCAAATCGACGTAAGTAGTGAAGAGTGAAACATCTCCCGAACTGCACTGATTATCCGAAGTCGACTGTAGCAAGCAAATGGTTGGTGTGACATAAAACAAAACTTGCGTTTTTCCTAAATCGAACAGAAGCAAACGTTTGATTACGTGTTGTAAGTAGTATACTCTAGATCACATTCTACACTAATTCTTCCGGACTTTTTTTGGTGAACAAAAATTTAATTTTACATACCTGCGTAGCCGGAGCAATAGTTGCTTCTCCTCCTGCATATTTCATGGCCTGAAAGCACTCGCCAACCGAGAAAAGAGGAGAGGGAAGAGGGAGAGAGAGAGCACTTGAGACAAAAGTGTCCCTGGAAAGTTTCTTTCCCGCTTCTACCCCCCCGCAAAAAAGGTCCACATATCTCTCACACAAAGAGACGGAAGGGAAGAAAAGGACAGAGAGAGAGAGAGAGAATACAGAAACGAAGCAGCAGCAGACAGCTATTTTTCTTGGTACGGGAATGAATCTCTCCCCCGTCCTCTTCCTCCCCCCCCTCCCCCCCGGGGGTGGACGGAGGACACACAGACACAATCCCCACCACCAAAGACCCCGAGATTGCTGCTCCACTGCTCGATTCGGGTCACACAAGGAGGAGGGGGGAGATGAGGAAAAATATGAAGAGCACTTCTTTGCTTTCTCGTAGAGTGCCGGGGCTATTTTTCTTAGCGAGAGGGGAGGAAGGGACAGTAGCAGGAAAATTCCACAACCCTGTACGTAGTAGACAGCCATACTTAGTATACTAAGTACAGGATGTCCCAATGAAGAGTGACCCACTTTGAATTCGTGGGTTCTTTAGCATATTTGATTGCTAGGTATACGTACCTACGTATACTGTACTTGTAGTAATACGTACAGTAGGTAGTACTTAGTACAGGATGTGCCAATAAAATTACACTCAGCTTTGATTTTGATCTGTTTAATACTATACTGAGCGGACCAGGACCATTAGTATAGTATGTAAGTTGTTTTTTTTCTGCGACATCCTGTACGCAGGCACTTACGTACTTACACTACTTACAGCATGATAAAAATGGGGACAGTGCTTCTCGAAAAATTGTGTATCAACATTCCTGCACATTCGATATCCATTTGCCACGCGCGCTCAGTTTTCATACCCAGAATTCGAAAGCTCCTGAGACCACACAAAACGCACACATGCCTGATGCCCCCCCTCCCTCCAACTGAAACTTTCCTGTCACCCACCCTGTGTGCATGTGTGCGGCTTTCACTTTACCCGGAGGGGGAGAGACAGAGAGGGAGGGAGAACGACCAAGCCACATGCGTTTATGATCCCACCGCACCCACGAGAGACCCCCACAACGAGCCGCCCTCTCCCTTTTTAAAAGGGCCTGCTGTGTGCGCGTGTGTCTTTCCCTCTCGATAGAAATTAGGCAATATTCCAAATGCGTGTGGGAGTGGGGGAGAAAGTTCTGTTGCTGTTGGCTGAAGCGGACGGCATACATAGTACTATAATGACTATTATCTGGCTTTTCGTCATCCATCCGATGAATATTGCATTTTCAATACTTCAAAATTATGGGATGAAAATGAAAAAAGTTGGGAAAGCTGATGGCTTTCGCAGGAGAAAAAAAGTTACGTATATTGCAATGCACAATGGCAAAAAGTTGTTGTGCGATTGGATATAAAAGTTCGCTAGCTTGCAGACGGGTGCGAATCTGAGGCAACAGCCAATAAGAACCTTCTTAACATCCACATATGTTTTCCTTCCCTTTGTATATGTGAGAATGGTACGTGGGTGGAAGAAGAAGAAAAAAAATCTAAGCTCCCTTCTTCCTCTTTTTTGGCAGAAGGGAAGGGCATCCCGCCAACCCACCCCGTAAAAGTAAGGAGTCTCAGCAAAATCTGTGATCCCGAGGGCCGGATTTAGCCCCGCACCAAAGCCACTTCCGTGACTCATAGACGATGACTATTACCATATTACCATTATGTTGGCATTGCTGTGGCAGTGAGCATCTTGCAATGACTGGCTATGACCCGCATAATGTGGCCCACAGGCCGAAAAAGAATTTGGAAAAACATTCTCCCGTAAAGGGAGACGGGAATTCCAGGGGCTTCTTCTTCCAATATGGGAGCTGGAGTGGAGCATAAATATTTCAAAGGGATTCTGCCTCCCGGAGGTAAATAAGGAAAGAGAAGGTGGCGGAATGAGGGATCTCATCAAGAAAGGAGGAGGGGGGGGACAGAGAGGAATGCAGAAGAAGACGAGATCAAAAAATGCAGTGGCAAGGTCAAAGGTGCCTTTGTGTTCATGTCGCTCTCCTTGTTGGCGTTAAGAGAGGATTCAATCAAGCTTTCTGTGTGCTTCTTTCGTGACCGTGAAACAAGGAAGGCCCCTTTCTACTCTTCCTTCTGCTTTGTCCCTTCTCCCCTCGCTCACCACACAAAAACTTATATTCTCCCACTCCTCCTCTTTCTTCCCCCCCCCGCTGAACCCACTTCCTTCCTCTTCTCCTTCTTGTTATCGCTGTGGGGGGGGGGAGGACGGAGTAGAAGGAGAGAGGAGGTTATGGGAGACTTTCTTAATTCTCCTTTGGGAAGAGGAAAAATAGAACCCCCCTCTTGCTTCTCTTCTTCTATCCCTCGTTTTTGTGCGCCTGTAACACGGGAACAGGATTTTCCTCTCTCTCTCTTGGTTCTCCCCTCTTATCTGCATTGAATGTAACGGGCCTTTGACATGTTCCACCATTTCCAAAATCCCCCGTCCCCGCTAGGATTTCGGACTTCTTTTCCAAAAAAAAGAACATTAACCATGTTGGTCTGAGAGAGAGAAAGAAAAACTGTCGTGGCGACCTTTGCAAACAAGGATTACCACCAGGGCGTAAAAAAGACCAGAAAGAAAAAGACCAGGGACAGGGAGGAGGAGGGGAAATTTACATGTCATAATGGAAAGGAATGGTTTTTTGTTGTTGTTGTTGCTGCTGCGTGCAAAGCAGCAGCAGGTGAGGTAATAAGCAGAAAAAGGTAGGAGAGGAGGAGGAGGGTCCATAAAGCAGAAGCACGACTACAGTCAGCCTTGGAAAAATAGTAGAGTTTTTCCTTTTAACTGAGTGATAATTGCTGGACGTCACGTGAAAAGAAAATTATAGTAATTACTTGAGATTTCCTGTCAACAAGAGTCTCGATTAACTGAATTTGTCTGTACGTACTAGTGGTCTTTAGAGGGCAGGTGGATACGGGATGGCCGCACACAAAAAGTGCACCTCGTGCTTTTAAGAGAAAAGAGGGGACGGAGGAGAAAGAGGAGGAACAATTTACAGATTTGATAATTGTATTTATAAAAACATACGGTACTTCAATAGAAAAGTGAAGGTTTCCTGAAGTTGTGCCTTGTAGCAGATAGGGATACCTGCAGCAAAGATTAACGGTATGAATTAGTTTGAAACGAAGTACCTTGTTTGATTAATTTTCAAGATAAAAGGAAGATAAAAGGATCAGAGCTTTTCACTGTTACTAACTAGTTAGTGGAGATGAAAAACAGTACTACGTAGGTTGTTCTTTCAAAAAAAAAGTTTGGGTGGTTGTTGAGGGAGATAGGCCGATCTCACATACGTGGCACGTGTCTGTGCTATGAACACACACACACACACACACACACAAGCATCCATGGGAAGGAGCGCAATCTGCATATTTAAAGAATCTGCACCGCGTGAAATGGTTGGCGGGGGGAAAAAGGAGGAGGAGGAGAAGGAAAAAAGCACTTTTCTCTTCTTCTTTTTCTTCTTAGCTGACACTGAAAGATAGTAGTAGAGGGAAATTGAAGAAGAAGGCCAAAACGGGTGGAATTTCTGTGGGGAAATCTCAACTCCTTTTTTTTCCCAGGCCAGACGTGTTCGCCAAGACCAAACAGCAGTTGTTGTTTTCTTTCTTCCGATTTGTGTATGCAGTGTACGTATGTACTCGTAGGTGCTAATCATGCCGCACAAGCCACACACGGGAGGTGGAGAGAGAGAAAGTTGGAGTCCACTGCCCTGCGCAACATTTTGCATTGGGACTCCAACTCCTCCAAAATCCAGCAAACCGTATGCTTTTAACACTCGTACTCGTACTCGTATTACCATGCAAAGTGAAAGGAGGGTTGCACTACCCCTCTAGCTTTCTCTCTGGTGGTCGGTCTCACGGGTGATGAGGATGCAGAATTACCTTGGAACTTTACTTTGACATTTTGCCGACGTTTTCACCTTTCTCCAACGCCACCGCTCTCTCTCTCTCTCTTTCTCCCTTTTGGTCTCCCCTTTTGGAAATTGCGATGCCATTTCGAGATTTTGGAAGCAGATGGGCCTTTCTCCTCGTCCTACTCTTCTTCTTCTTCCACGCGAAGAAGGGGCGTCGGAATGGGGAAGGAGGTTAAAAGGAGGACGAGGAGAAGGCCATTAACGCAAATGCTCGGAAATGAGTGCCTCTCTTCAAACAAGGAACACTGCTGATGCTGCACAGAACCTTTTTTTCTGGAACTGCTTCGCTAGCAAATGCCAACCACAAACATGCTTGCTTATACATTATGATTACCGTAAGAAAAAAATAGATGTAATGGGCGTAAAAAATACGTTTAACCCTTCCCCGCTCCCCAAAAAATAATCCTTGAAAAAGCAAGCAAAAGAAAAAAGGAGAAGAGAAAAGGGATAAAAAAGCAACAATTTGGAACGAAATGTCAAGAAAGTTCCGTTTGAAGAGGAAGAAAAAAAAACTTTGTTCTTTATCAGAACCGACGTATAAAGACGTCGCTTTTGATATGATGTTCGGTGTCAGTTTCCTGCTCTTCATGTCATGGGGGTGGAAGAGTGCGTAGTACAGTTGTTTAAAATAATGTACAGTACATGGTTATGGCGAGATGTCCATCATGGAGCCTAGATTAAATTGTACCTTGTATGTACGTAGTACTTGCTCTAATTGCGTCATTTTACAATCATCTTACAATCATCTTATACGTATCATCTTACAATAGTGCCGCCGCCAAAGTCACAAACTTGCCATTAGATAACCTGATTTTTGAGATTTTTTTTCTTGTTCCGCTCGCAGGAGTCGTTCAGCAACCTGACCCACGTGCGAGTGTCCTCCGCCGACTGGCTGAGCGCTGGCGTCTACCGCTGCGAGGTCACGGCCGCCGAGGACTACGAGATGGTCTTCAGAGAGAGGAAGGTCAACGTCGTCGGTGAGATTTAACGGGGTGGGCGATTTAGCTGGAGGCGATTTAAAGGGAGGGCGATTTAACGGGGCGTCATAACGGTACGCAATGTGGCAATCATTATCACATAAAAATTGGTCATTTGTACTAGGACGTATACGAATTTCACTAATCAATTTCGAAGAAAATCTAGGTTAGTTGGAAAATTTTCTAAGATTTAACAGAATTTAAACGTGCTATGTAATACAGAAGGCCACTCGGTCAAGCGGGAAACTAGGACACTTGAGAAAAATTAATATCGAGGCTCCATTTCTTTTTTAACAGCTGTTCCGTCGTCTGCGCCGACCATCACTGGCCACCGTCCGAGCTATGAGCTCGGGGAGACGGTGGAGCTCAACTGCACCTCGAACTCCTCGGACCCGCTGCCAGACATGCACTGGTACATCAACAACGAGCAGGTGGGGGAGCAGGTGTTGCCAAACTGGCGTCTTTCTTTTTGTCGCAATATGTGCTTTTGCTTACTATGGAAGGATGCAGTCTTGTCATGTTGTGTGGTGTGTTCTGGCACTTTTTTTGGCCAGAATATTTGTAATTTTAACCTCCTCTGCAAGACTTGGTAACACAGTATTTTTTTGTTGGGGGGGGAGTAGTGGAGGCCCGGTTGAACTTCCCTGCTGCTGAAAGGGAGACACTGTCCTCTTTTCACACATGCTCTCCAAGCCACACATGAACAAGGGAAGGAGGAGGAAGAGAGTGGAGAATAATAGCAGCGCGCACTTTCATAATCATAAATCCCTTTCAAGGGCAGCGGAGGAGGAGGAGGTTGGAGAGTTTTCAAGAGAGGTGGAGGCAATAATTAGCTGTGGGCGGACTGCGACGGTAGATGAAGAGAGGGAGGCAGACGTGGTAGGAGAGGGGGATCAGAGACCGAGAGAGGAGGAGGAGGAGGAGGAGGAGGAGGAGGAGGAGGGTGCAAGAGACCTTCGCCCCTGCTTTTGGCAGGGGGGGAGAACTGAGGTTTCCCTTCTCTTTGAATCTTTCCTCTACCATCGAAACACAAACTCTCTTCGAAGAAGCTACGAAAAGGAGACATTGTCATTGCTTCTTCTTACATTGCATTCGCTTATATTGAGTTGACATCCCGTGTAATTTTGTACTTTAAGGAACAATTTTAAATTACTACGTGGATCATACAGAATTTCATTACGTACTACGTACAAAAAAGAAAAAGATGTGTAATAAGATTACGGACGCCCAGTTGGTTTGGGGAAAAGGACTTTCCTTCCTTTCTTCCTCATTTTATTGGAAGCGGATTTGTCTTCCTCCTCTTTCTCAATAAGAAGAAAAGGAAGAAGAAAATAAGGGGAAAAGAGACATTTTCCACGGCTACAGATTAGAAAATACTTGGGATTTTTCTCTACATACATCTCCCCTAATCTTGGATTCTTCTGTGTCTTTTTTCCCTCTCTCTGCAGCCCCTGCCGTACCAGGTGGTGAGTCACCCCTGGACGAGGGAGAGGACCAACCTGATGACCAAGACCCTGGGCATCAGGTTCAGGCTGGCCAGGCACCACGTGGACAAGGTGGGTCTCTCTACAGTCGCCAGAAATGTCATGGTACAGTAGAACTTCGATGCAGTCAAGAGTTCGGTTGTCCGAAGTAAATAGGTTCACCATATCGAGGTTCTATTGAACAAAAGAATTTTTTTACTTCCTCCCTCCGTCTCTCCCCCAATCTTTCAACATCGAAGGCCATAGAAGGTTTTTATCGACCCCCACCACCACCATACTACCCCCTACCCCCACCCCAGAGCAGAGCGCAGAAGAGGAGAACAATCCAATTGGGTCTTAAAGTGAAATTTCCCTCCTCCTCCCCCTCTCCAACGGCTGTGTAACAAGGGAAGGAAAGGAGGAGAGGGGCGACGAAATTGGCTTTAATAAGGGCCTCCTCTACGGTACTTTTTTTTGAGGGGGAAAGGGAGAAAGAAGGGAAGCATTGCCCTCACTCTTTCCAGCGCAACCTTCATATTAGAGTGCACAAGTGAAAATTCAACTGCCACACAACCCCAGGCTGCAAGAGCGGTTTCAATCCATTGTCGCGCTACAGCCGGACTCTGTTAATAAAGAATTTTTCTAGGAAACAAGTTTTACATATTTCAGATAACTGGAAAATTGGGCCATGTTCCTACCTGTCTCTATTACCCGAGTTCCGCTCCATATTTTTTTTGTCTCAAAGAAAAATCTCTCAAAACTGCATGGATCTGCTGGTGCACTGTCGGAATTGCAGGAGTTGCAGAGTTGCCTGCCTGCCTGCTTGTCTGCCTGCCTGGATAGATCTCTGATGGACAAAGTTGTGATGAGAGTTATGGGGAGGAGGGAAGGAGGGGTGAAGCTGAGAAAACTGCAATAAATTTATGCGAAAGCATCCAGGTTTTGCAAAATTGCTTGATGGCCTTTTTTTATATCAGCAGTGAAGCAGCACTACTACGTAATAGAACACAAGAGTTGCTTTTGCAGACACAATGTTTGTCGGTTTTGGGTACCCACCCACCTCGATCATGTCGTCAAGCTAGTATGTGTGCAGCCTCCAAAATCGCACTTTAGTAACTTTAGTAACTCTGTCTGTTCTTGTTTCTTTTTTTTTCCCCACAAGTCCTCTCGGCTGGTGGTGAAGTGCGCGGTGATCCTGGGCGACGTGTACTTCAAGACGACGACTGTGTCGCTGGCGGTGACGAGGCGGCCGGGGGAGAAGGGGGCTGCGACTGCGGCGGGGACGGAGGCCAGGGGAGGGTCGAAGAGGAGGAAGAACTCCCCGTTCAGCGTCTCCCCGGTGGAGAGCAGGAGAGACAGAGCAAGTTTCGGAGGTGAGGGAGGGGAGCTTTTCGCCTTTACCGCGCGCAAGCTTCGGGGTCTATGAAAATAGTAGGTTTGTTGATGTTATGTATTCTTGCTCAGTGAGCGAAAAAAAACTATTTTGACATCTTGGCAACGTCAAGATCTCTGAACTTCACGTACTGCAGTTTAAAATATCCTTCAGTGGTTGCTTTTTGTAACGTACTACTCGTATGTTTTAATTTGATACCCAGAAATCGAAGTCTAATTTCTAGAAATCGCGAAAAAAAATGAGTATCAATGACGGTGGCTTCAAGCACACAAGACGAGCCAAAAAAAAATCAGCACTTTTTTATCCATGCTGCCGAAAGCAAAAAGAGAGAGCACACATTTACTCGGAAAAGAGAAAGAGTAGAATAATAAAAGTGAATAAATTGAAATGCATTTTAAGTGGGAGGAGATGGGGAGGGAAGAAAAATGCAGTTTTTCGTCGCTGGGAGGGACTTTGAACGACTTTTGCACTCTCTTTCTCTCTCTTTTCAGTGGGATGGGGGTGCCAAAGTGGGCGAGGGGCTTCTACTCCGGAGGAAAAAAATCTCAAATCGTGCTCAGATATGGGGAAAAAGGGAGGGTGGAATCTCTCCCTCCTTTCTCTTTCCTTTGTCTCTTAGTAAATGCACTGCCCCCCTCTACTCACACACGCAACTTTTCCCCACTAGTGTCGTCCTCATTTATCTCACATTGGAGCCCTCCACATCTGACTCGCATTGTTGCTAAAAAAGAGCCCTTTTTTCGAGAAAAAAAGGCAGAAAAAATGTAAGACTTTTGTCACCTTTTTCTGTATCTGTCTGGAGTTGTAATAGGTTACACAACAGAACTTTCTTCTCTCCTCCCTTTTTCTGACTTCCCTTGCTTCCTTTCTGTTGTTTTCCTCTCCCTTCCCCTTTTGTTCCCTCGTGTTTCGAAAGGAAAGAACCTCTCTCTCCTCCCCTTTCTTCCCCTTTTGTTTCTTCCCTGTTTTTGTCGGCAAAAAAAGCGAGGAGGGCTCTCGGAAATGGAAGGAAGTGAAGAGGAGGAGGAGGAATCGCTCGCTGCTTTCACGCTTGTCAGGAGACATTACGTGATCAGTGGGAGGAGGAGGAGGAGGAGGAGGAGGAGGAAAAATGAAGAGACATCACTTTCCCCCGTTTTGGGGGGAGGAACAGAAAAAAAAATAAAGCTGTGTCAGAGAGACGTAAATGGTGTCACTGTCGCTCATATTTCATCTTTGCTCTTCGCCGCTTCCAGAAGTTCCATTCCGCTCTCTCCCTCCCTTAATAGACTGTGCTGCGCGCACGCAGTGTTTTTGGAAGAAAGAGCAAAAAAGTTTTCTCTTTATACGTACAGTATGTACTACATACATTCGCGAAATTGCCCGTCTTAAAACGGCAAGAGGCACTTGCCGCCACAAGCTCGGTTCCACTTCTGTCCCTCTCTCGCTCCTAAAGGCTCCATTTCTCCTGCGGTTTCAGGAAGGGAAGGAGAGTAGGAGCCTTCTCCTCCCGGCGGGACATGGAACAAGTATGTGTTTCTGCAATTGCTTTTGTTCACTAAATTTTATTCACTAAATAATGGCCAACCTTAAGAAAGACGCAATTGACACCAACTTACGTCCAAACTTAATCCAACTTAATCCAACTTAATCCAAAAAAAATGTATTTTTGGATTACAGTTTGCATGACTATGGCTTTAACATCAGCTGCTGATAAATCTTGACCCTGAAACATGTCAATCTGTTGTTAAGAAGCACAACATTACGTAGACTACCACACGTCAAAGGCGCTTCTCAATATTAGGAAACATCTAATATTGTGAAAAAATTGTTCACGAAGATAATGTTCCATAATCCTGAAAAGTCTAGTCGGGCTCCTTCTTCCCCCCAATCCCACTTTCACCTTTTCCCCGCTGACCACCGGCAAATATTGCACTTTTCATCCCCCTCTCCTCTCCCCTCCCTCGGGGGGAGTTGTCGGCCGTGGCTTTCTTCAAGATTGACCGGCTGGGATACCATGAAAGGGAAAACTGAAGACTGACTTGGACCTTCCTCTTTTTGGTGGACCTCCCAGAGCCACTTTGACATCGTAATTGTGATTTGTGGATGGAGAGTAGGAGGGAGAAAGGTCAATGTTCAGTCGGGGCGTTTGACAATGCTTTCTTGACCCCACTTGAATTCTATGTAGGAAAACCTCTGTGTCCGCAAGAGATCATTTGCCTGCAATTCTCACTTGAATTCTATGACTAAAATTGTTGTTATTTTTAGGGCTCTCTTTCTGGCTGCAACTGCATTCTAGGGTGATGCAAAACACAACAATAATTTTCATCTCCCTCCCCCCGATTCCCAAGAGATCGTGCACTTTTTTTTACTCCTGCGTTCGAAAGGTATACATTTTTTTTCTGTCTTCGAGAAGCCAGAAGAAGAAGATGCGTTGATACATCCCTGGACTCGAGAGAGAGAGAGAGAGCTGCAGACAGATCCTCCTCTCTCATCTCATCAATATTTCACTGTTTCTCCGTCCTCCTGCCTTTCTCCTTTGGAGATTTGAAAAGCCCGGTGGAGATTCTGCGTGACTCACCGTGGAGAAGGGTTTTTTCTCGCAAAATATTGCAAATGTGGCAATTTTTCCCCCTCTTCAGCACGAACGGCCTCAAATTTTCAAGCCACATCTGCGTTTCAAAAAACGTCCCGATTTTCCTGCTTCCGACACGAATTGTGATTTGTCGTGTGCCGCCCTTTCTCCCAGATTCGATGGACTACTCGGAGACGACGGGCGACGGCAGCGACGGCGGCAGCGACGGCGGCAACGGCGGCGGCGGCATCTTCGGCCTCAACGGCGGCGGCGGCGGCGCCGCAGCCTCCGTCACCTCCACCCTCGCCATCTGCGTGGTGGCAACAGCACTCCTCAGAGAACTTTAAGATCCCTTCCCTCCTCCCCATCCATCCCAACCACCACAGATTTTAACGCTTGCCATATGTGTGAACTCGTAGGACGAGAATGCTAGAACGTGTGTGTGTTTGTGTGACTTTCTTATAGTCCTAGAAAAAAAAAAGTAATTAAATTTCGTCAAATTTTAAGTTATTTTTTTTTTAAATTTTAAGTAAAATGCGTTTGAGTTTAAAAAAAAAAAA
>JAAUYM010066539.1_pt1 | contig 16101 bp, 25 predicted proteins | sample 7278001 | NCBI WGS metagenome assembly JAAUYM01 (sample SAMN14350224, study PRJNA611818) | marine sediment metagenome | isolation source: surface marine sediment (1.8m) | place: French Polynesia: Moorea | collected 2018-08
ACCGTCTGGCCCGCAACCCCGTTACAGACAGAGCGACAGAGAGAGAGACAGAGAGACAGACATTCGCCTATATATATATAGATTCAACATTTTCTTCTTTTTTTTATCCTGTTTCCTTTCGTTTCTGGTAATGATTGTTTAAACATGGAGTGATTCAGTTGCTGTAGTACAGTACTTTTGTTCACTGTTGCTTAAGTAACCATCCTTTTGCCTCCTTCACCTCTTTGCTGCTCCGGTGCCACTTGACGCCGTGCTTGGCGCCCAGCTGACGGCGTTGCACCCTATGGTGTGGGCGTTGGGGATCTTCTCCGTCTCCCACGCCTGCGCGGAGTCGGAGTAGGCGAGGACCGAGGCGGACCCGTCGGACGAGCCGGCGGCCAGCACCAGCCCGAACTCGGGAGGGGCGAAGGAGACGGAGTTGACGCTCGACTCGTGGGCGGAGTGCTCGTACAAGATGTTCCACTTGCCGGGAGAGTCCTCGCGCCAGAGGATCACCTACAAAGCAACAAAAGGGAGGCAGATTGGCGCCTTTCTCCCACAGTCGGCCGACACTTTCACTTCCGCTCGTTCACCTTTCTGTCGTAAGAGCACGACGCCAGGATGGTCCCGAACCTGGGGTTCGCCCAGGCCACCTGCCAGACCGGCCCCTCGTGCCCCTTCAGCTCCGCGGACAGCGTCTGGACGCCGCCCTCCTTCAGGTCGAAGATGCGGACGCACCTAAAGGACAACGGAGGGTTAAAAAAAAAGGCTGCTTTTGACCCCCCTTTCTCACCCACTCACTTGTCTGACGAGCACGTGGCCAGCCTGGTGCCGTAGTAGTCCATCTGAGCGTCGTGTATCATGTCGTCGTGTCCCGTCTCCACGGTGCTCTCCACGGACACCATCTTGAGGAGAGGCGAGACTAGTCTGACGGCGGAGGCAACAAGAACAAGATCTTCCTCTTCTTGGGCGCCTTTCTTTCCTTCTCTCTTTCTCTTACGTGACAAGTATTGCCACAGGGTTAGCCCTAAATTTCGCCGGTTAGGTGGCAAAATTTCACCAAATTCGCCAAGCATAACAATTGCTAAAAAAAACCCATAAGACAGGTTAGTGCATTTTATGTACATAAAATACAGTTTGTCCTCAATATTTGCCAATTGGCGTCAGCAGCCAGAGCACTTTAAAGTTACCAAACTCTCGTTAAAATTCGCCAATTTGTTAAAACTTTGTCAAGTGTGGTAACACTGTTTATGACGTGGAATTGTTTACGTCGCCTACTTGAGAGATGAAATCCTCTCGAAACCTCAAACCATGTTCACCTATTTCGCAATGAGATGATATTGGAGTTGATTACTGCTGTACTATTAGTTTAGTTACAGTATTAGTATAGTATAGTATAGTATAGTATAGTATAGTATACTACTATTAGTATACTCGTACGTGTCGTTTTCTCTCTGTTTATTAAATAGCAATGTGAGATTGGAAGATTATGGCTGAAAACTCGGGATGATATGCTATCTCAGCATCTGCGCCATGATGGACCCGCCGCTCTCCTTGCTGGTTCCGGCCACCACGAAGGGGACGCTGACTGTGGACTGCAGCGCCCTCAGCGCCGTCACCTCGGCCAGGGTGAACCCGCCGACGAAGAAGATGAGCAGGGCGCCACGGGAGGAGGAGGACGACGCCCTCGCGCCCTGCCTCACCTGCTGCGCGACGATGTTGAGTGCCGGCGTGGCCCTGGCCAGCTCCGCCAGCGCCTCGGGCGACTCCACCATCAGCTTGGCCAGCCTGCAGACGGCCGGGCAGAAGGCGCGGTCAAACACGAAGGAGGGATCGCGGTCGCGGACGAGGTCTGCCCTGTCGGAGGACTGGGACGCCGGCTGGGCCGGCACCAGGCCCAGCTTCGTCTTTATCAGCTTCTGGTCGACGCCGTCGCCACCACCACCTCCTCCTCCCCCCCCAGGCGCCACCATCAGCCCCGCCCTCTCCAGTCTGAGGAAGGTGGAGGCGTGGCGGTGCCCATAGGAGTCGCACAGCAACTTCTTGACGCGTGCGTGCTCGGAGGAGGACAGGCCGGAGGAGGAGCACCTGGTGATAAGGCAGAAGAGCCTGAACGCCACCTCCTCCGGCACCATCTGCGCAGCCGCCTGCTCCAGGTAGGCCATAGCCCTCTTCTGGCCACTGCCCCTCACCAGCTCCTGCTCCAGAGCGAGGACCTCCTCGTAGATATGTCTGGTGGACAAGAATATGCAGTCACATTATGTACATTATGTAACGTTTGCTTGTCACAGTACTGTAATTTGTGATTTTTTCACTCCTACCCCTTCTCAGCTTGTATTGTCTCGCTGGCCCCGACGTGAACCGACACCGCCTTGGACTGCAGCTTCATCTCTCGGAGGTTGTTCTGCACGAACTCCTTCATCTCGTTGACGTTCATGGAAGAGGCCTTGGCCTGGGCCTGTCGCAGCTGCCTGGCGTGCGAGCTCAGCAGGGAGAAGATGGAGGAAAAGTGTTTGTGGCGGATCTGCTCGAAGATCTTGTCCCTCGAGCTGAGTTCCAGCTTCTCGTTCCTCAGGGTCTCGCTCTGCGGCGTAGTGGCGCAGTTCTCAAAGTCAATCTGGCCCATGGTAATGCCAAACACCTGAAAGGACCAAAAATTGATTAATTTATCAATTAAGCAAGTGATTTCCCACATTTACCTCGTCCAGCAGAGCCTCGTAAGTGACAGGAGAGAGGAGACAGGTGGTGAGATCGGAGTCCCTGTCAACGATGAGCAAGTGGTCGAGGTCGGAGGAGGGTGCGACGGAGGAGGAGAAGGAGGAGCTGCACTTGGACTCCAGCAGGCTCAGCTGGGAGAGGATGCCGCAAGACTTCTTGCCGAAAGCAACTCTGAAAATACGGAGGAGGAACTAGCAAACTAGCAAAAAAACATAGCACAAAAAAACCATTCTGTTACCTATGGCCAATAGTCCCAAACAGTCCCTGCATGTCCATAAGTGACTGGAATCACACATTGAAACTTGTTGTGAATGTCTGTGGTGGCGGATTTCAACCTTATAGAATAAAGTTACCTTTGACACACTTCCAAGTTGAGACAGGTTTCCATCTACAATGCACTGGAGAAAAAAATTGTCATGTCAGAAATATTCGTGATGTTTGCTGTACAAAATCTTTGTAACTCAATTTTTTGGTCGTCCAGACCTGAGAGAAGAAATGCGGCAGCTCCAGACTGAGGAGTTCTGCGTCCACCGGGATGAGCTGCCAGCAGTACTCCCGCACCAGCACCTTGTCAACCAGACCCTCCTCCTCCAGCATTCCCATGATGCTCTGGAGCAACTTGGGGACAAAGACGAGAACGACGCTGCCGGCCGGGCAGGGCCTGAGCATGTCCACCACCGTCCGGGCCTGGTCCAAGGAGGACTAGAAAGAAAACAATTGCCAGAAAAAAAACCAAAAAGCTTCCCCCCCACACACACCACACACACACACACACCTGTAGGATGAAGACCCTGCAGAGGGTGGCCGAGTGATCCACCTTGTATCCCTCCATCTTGAAGACCCTCTTGACCCCGCAGCTCTTGAGAAGCTCCATCCCCGCGATCCTGTTGAGGCACCTCATCACCCTCCCCTCCAGGATGAGGTCCTTCTCGCCCGCCAGCTGCCTCAGCAACGACGACAGCGACTCCGCGGAGAACTGCTTCAGCAGGGACAAGTCCAGCATCTTTGACGTCTGTGCCGTTACTCTTCTGATGCACTTGCTGTTGTGTCAGCTCCCCGCTGAACGTGATGGAATCCTCACAGTCCCGGTTCATTAATGACGCACGCACAGGCACATGCCACAATAATAACAAGTTGTCACATAGCGGAGCAGGGACAGCAGTATTGCTGTTGTGTGTTTGTGTGATTGCTTATTCCTGCGCACACCTGTGTGGAGAAAATTGCTGTTTCTCTGTCAACGAAACCTCAGACCTAGCGATGAGATTTTCCGAGAAAGATTGAAAAGTTCCGAAGGGAAGGGAGAATCGCTCAACCTCAAATAACAAAACACGGGAAGGCGAGAGGAAAGAAGAAGAAGAAAAAAAGCACATTTTTGCCTAGTAGACAGTGGACGAAAGTGAATTCGACTTTTTTTGGAGGGGAATTTCCATCTTCTCTTCTCTGTCTTGACCATGAGCGGCCCCACCTCCGGGTCCGTGCTGACCGACCTGCGGCAGCTGCTCAGGCCTTACTACCTAGTCAACCTGGCGCTGTCGGCCAGCTTCCTGTTCCTGCGCCTCACGCCGCCCCTGTGCGCCATGCTGTTTGAGGGCCCGGCGCCCTGCGAGCTAGACATGAGGGAGAACGAGGCATTCTTCTTCCTGCTCATCGTCATCATGATCAGGGCCAGGAAGACCGGGTCCATGAACATGGTGGGAGTTTGTAAATTTAGCGGGTTCATAATATTTAAGTTCTTGATTAATTTTTTTGCTGCTTTCTTGCAGTTGGCCTATCTCTCTTCCGGCTTCATGTACGCCAAGGGCTGCAACCTCATCCTCTTTTTCCGCGCCGACCCCAGGATGGGGCTCGTCTATCTCATGCTCTTCATTCTCCAGGTTAGATTGTGCAGTGCAGAACTCCAGGCTTTAAAATTTTTTAACGCTCTGTAACATTACAGGGCGTCCTACTTCCTGAGCCGACCTACAAGGGCCCAGAGAACATCACCTATTTCCGAGCCAGCGGACTGCAAGAGGAGCTGGAGAACGATCCAAAAGTGCGGTTTTATAACTGCACTCCCTTTCATTTCCCATTAAAAATATCTGAACTTTATTTCCCTGATACTCTGAACTAAATTCCGGGATTATGATATAATTATGAGGGACTTTATTTCATGATTTTACATTTTTACTTTACCTCGTAATTTTCACGTCATTGCATGATTTTGACAGGGCTGCAGTTGCTAGTTGCAAGAGCAAGCTCCTTTTTTTCTATTTTTCTTGAAAAAAGCATTATTTTAAATTAATCTTGTTTTTTTAGTAAATAGATTTCCGTGAAATACTATTACTACAAACTAAATGCTGGTAACTATTGGTAAATTCAGGTTTACAAAATTTAATTTTCCAACAATATGTATTTAATAGAAAATTGCCAGAAGTGTCGAGAAAGTGCAAGACAGATTTCCATATACGGTATGTGTAAATATGTTAAGCCTTTAAAAAAGCAGAATAATATCTTCACTCGGGATTTTTTTCGGAAATAAAGTGCCACATGCATAATTCCTCAATACATTAATAGTTATTGTTATTATTTGCAGGTGACCTGGCTGGTGTGCTTCTACGCCGCTTGGTCGCCCTCCTCCATCAACTTCGCGCCCACCTTCGCCAAGCTGAGCTCGCAGTACGGACTGCCAAACCTAAAGTTTGGTGGGTGGAAGAAAAAGTCATGTAGTAACCGCGACATCAGTTGCGCAAACTCTCTTTTTTATATGGGAACTGCATAGCATTAAGATTGTGAAAGGTACGCATCTCGAGGATGCGGTGTGATATGTCTTATTGTCATGGGATATTTTCTTTTTGCGGCCAAATTCCGCATAGAAAGAATCAGGATACACATTTTTTCTCCTCTTGCAGGAAAGATCGATGTGGGTCGCTACCCAGAAGTGGCCGAGAAGAATTACATCAACACGAGCGCCCTCACCCGACAGCTGCCCACGGTCATCCTTTTCCAAGGGGGCAAGGAGGTCGAATTCCTTTTTTTTTTTTTTTTTAATACCATGGTGGTTTTTGGAATTTTTTTTTTACAATTTATTATTGTTAGGTGGGTCGTGTGCCGGCCATTGTCGGCGGGAAAGTGCAGAAGTTCCTCTTCAAGGAGGACGAGATGGTGCGCGTGTTCGACCTGAACAACCTCCACTCGGAGTGCAAGAAGGACAAGAAGTGTCAGGCCAAGATGAAGCAGCAGCAGTTGGAGCAGGAGCAGAAGGAGGAGGAGGCGGAACAGCAAGAGTCCAAGAAGGACAAGTAGTGATCTCAGAAGCAGAAAATAGGACATGTACGTAGTAGTAGTAGTAGGATGATGCACCGCACCGTTTATCTCAAACCCCTTTTGCAAATGCAGTTTTCGAAAAACGGAGATCTGGATCGCAATCTCGTAAAATTGTAAAGCGGCATGAAGTTATCGAGAAAAAAAAATGGAAAAGCCACCACCGTCAATCAACATTCACTTACCCGCCTACCTATGTAGATGGTCGCCATTGCGCACGGTATTTTCGTACGTCTCTGGAAAGTCGTGAGATTGAAGGTGTACGTACATGTACATGTACATAGGTACACTTCTAAAAGTTATGTAAATTACTCGCCTAAAACTGTCTGGTTTGCTGGGTCAAATTTGGCAATGGCAATAGATTAAATTATGACTCGCCACACTGGGAGGCCTGAGGCCTGACATTTTTCTCGGTAATTGGCTTGTGCAACAAGCATTTTACTTTTTTTTTTGCACTTTTTTTGGGAGTCCACATGTTGCTGAAAATTGAATCGCTTCAACCGAAAATGTCCGTCTTCCCACTTAGTGCTCTCGTCTATTTGATCCTGTGGATTTCTGTGACCTCCAGTGACCATCAGGCGGGCAAAGCCGAGCCCATCGTCTCGATACCGTCGCTCGGTCAGGTCCAGGGTCTCAGGTGGTACTCCTTCGAGAACCGCCCCTACTACGCCTTCCTCAAGATCCCCTACGCCGAACCACCGATAGGGGAGCTGCGATTTGCCCGACCTCAGCCCCCCAAGCCGTGGGAAGGCGTGCGGCGCAGCACCCTGAACGACTCCGTGTGGTGCGCCCAGATGGACTTCCAGGAGCAGATCAAGGGCGTGGAGGACTGCCTCTTTCTCAACGTGTACCTGCCGGAGGGCGCCGTCCGCGACCTCAACCGCTCCAAGAGGGCCGTCATGGTGTGGATTCACGGCGGGGGCTTCTTCGCCGGCTCCGGAAACCCGCAGTTCTACGGGCCGGACCTGTTCATGGACTACGACGTGATCCTCGTCTCCATCAACTACCGGCTCGGGCCCCTCGCCTACCTGACGCTGGAGAACGACCTCATGCCCGGCAACCTCGGGCTGAGGGACCAGGTCAAGGCGCTGGAGTGGGTGCAGAGGAACATCGCCTCCTTCGGCGGGAACCCGGACAAGGTGACGGTGTTCGGAGAGAGCGCCGGCAGCATGAGCATCTTTTTTCTCATGCTGTCCCCGATGGCGAGGGGGCTCTTCCACGGGATCATCGGCCAGTCGGGCCCCTTCATCTCCAGCTACCTGAACTGGGACAAGCGTCCCGGCCTGTACGGGATCCGCTTCGCCGAGGCGTTGGGCTGCGCCGGCCCCAACGAGACGGATCCGCGGGACAACAGCAGGAAGAGGAGCGAGACCATCCTGTCCTGCCTGCGCGAGAAGCCCGTCCTCGACTTCCCGATGCACATGCCCATCTTCTTCCACTACCCGTGGACGGGGCCCAACGTGTGGAAGCCCTACTGGGACGGCTACTACGCCAGAGACCCGCTCTTCCCGAAGGAACCGTTCGCGCTGCTGGAGCAGGGCGACTACGCCAGGGTGCCCATCATAATCGGAGCGAACAGGAACGAGGGGATCCTCAACGTCATCGGGTACCTGCGCGGCATCAGCAAGCTGGACGACGTCGAGAGGAGGTGGGACTCGCTCGGCCCGCTGATCCTTTTCCACCGTTCCCTGGACGAAACCATGCCGGAGGACGTCAAGATGGCCCGGTCCATAAAGCGCCACTACTTCGGACACAGCCCAGTGTGCTACGAGACGCTGAAGAACTTCATCAACCTGATGGGAGATCACACCTTCTATGGAGGAATTGAAATTATGATACAGTAAGTTTTTTTCGTTTGCTTGAGTTTGAGAGGTACCTCTCTGTCACATACACACACACACACCTCTTCTTTAATCGTGCATGCAGGCAGATGCTCCAACATGGATCTCCCTATCCTGTGTACCATTACATGTACGACCACGTCGGGTCCATAACGATGGTGGAGGGTCTGCTTCTTCCCCAGTGGAGGCTCCTGGTCAAGTGGATCGCTTGCTACTTTGGACTGGACTTCTCCAGCTTGGACTTTGGAGTTGGCCACGGAGACGAACTCCTCATGATGTTCAAGCCGCGCGCCACCAACATCGATGTCCTCTGGGTCCAGAAGGATCGCGCGGTCAGCAAGAGGTTCCTGACGCTGTGGACAAACTTTGCCAAGCACGGCCAGCCCAACGCGCCGGACGGTTCGCAGCAGGATATTCCGACCTGGCAGGCAGTGACGACGCACTCGCGGATGTACATGAACATATCCACGTACGAATTGAAGATGGACAACGACGAGAACTTCCGAGATCGCAGCCGCCTCTGGGGAGACATCATCCGAAAGGTGCGATCGTACAGAAACTTTCTGTCCGACAAAATGCCGTTGTATGGATGGGAAATCGAAGATTGGCTGCGATCGCAAGATTCCTACAAAAACACATCATTAGAAGAAGAGCAGTAAACTTTGTATTGTATTTATAACACCTCGTGTACACACACTACGACCTTTTCCTAATCTTGTTAGGCCCCGGAGATCCAGAATCGCAACCTCGTCGTCCTGTGCGAGAACTTCCGCAGGGTATGGGTGGTGGACGGCACCACCATCAAGGACCTGGAGGACGCTCGCCGCCCGCTGTCAGTGGGATCTCCAAGCTGCCCGAAGAACGACGCGGAGGACGTGGTGGTCTTCTCTCGGAGCAGCTGCAAGTGATTGGACCCGAGCTGGAGGGCCGTGCAGGAGGATGGATTCAAGAACTTTATGCTGCAGGTCTCGTCTTGCTGACCTTTGCCCACTTCCTCTCGTCGGCCAATCTGGGCCACCTGTTATGCCAGAATGGCTTCCCGAGTCTGGCCAACCGAGAAGGTTTTGCTTGCGGGCACTGTGGACCCCGTCTGCAGATTCAGTCATTTTCACATAACATAGCCATAGTCAGAAGCTGGAGAGAGAGGAAAAGATCTTTCCCGCAGCGGGAAAGACTTTGGTTGTCTGCTGACAGGTGTTTTATTTCTGCTGAAAATTGATCCAGATATAAGGTGAAATGGAGCGAGATCTGCTGATCTTTTCCAACCTCCGCGGTATATCGAGTGACGGGAAAAGAGAAATGAGAGGAAGAACAATTGGTACACGTGAGCACAAAAAAAAATAACTCTTTATTGTCTGATTCCCCCTCCGTCCACTGTTGCTACACAACTAGTTATTCTCGACCTTTGTATAATAGTTAATGGATAATCGCTCAGTGGATGCGCGTAAGGTCCTCTACGATCTTGATAAGGTCCTCCACCTTAGCATCGGACTTCATCCCACTGCCATCGGGGATCTGCAGGCCCTGCACCACCTCCGACATCTTGTCACGCCCCAGGTCCAGGAAGGACTCGATCAGGTCACCGTCGATAAAGCCCTGCCGATTACACGAGTCTTCATTTTGGAAAAAGGGAAACATTTCTCTTTAGTAAATCACCTCCATGGGCTCAGTCTTGCGCTCGCAGTAGAAGCTCCTCCACTGCTCATGCTCGATCTTGCCAACCGACTTGATGGTGTGACACAGCCTCCGCTGAATGTCCTTCAGTAAGTCGTAGAAGTCCTGTGGGATCTGCGTGACCAGGCCCAGGGCCCCATGCACCGTACCATAGAGGATGCTGCCCGAATGCGGCGTGGAAGTGTCGCCCAAATTCTGCATGACGAGCGACCCATGCCTGAAGACATTGATCATGTCGCCCACGTGTATCTGCCCCACTTCAGTCATCTGCTGCCGCTCCTCATCAGTGCTCGCCGCACTGTGTCGAGAGAACAAAAAAAGAATAAGTTCACCCGACCCTGTCTTTACGCCGCAATTCTTTGAACAGAGTCTGTTCTTTTTCTTGTAGGTATAGTATTTGCTCGGGAGCTCCCACCACATCTCGCAAAATTTCTAACAACTTGCCTGTCTCGCTGGCAGACGAAGATGTTTGAAGAGTTCTCTCCTCCCAGGAAAGTGTCGTCGTCAATGATCTCGATGGCGGTCATCCAGTTTGGCGAGTAGTCCCTGGAGATCTCCTCAAAGCTCCCCTCCATGGTCTTGTACTGCAGGAGGGTGATGGAGCGGACCAGGTCGCCCACCAGGATAAAGTCGCCGCGGGTCTTGAGGTATAGTGCCAGAATGTTGTTGAAGTGGGAGCACTCCAGGCGGAGCTCCTTCTCTGGAGTCCACTCCCAGAGACGAACCTGGTATGATGGCAACAAAAACAGACCATGAGAGATCCCCAAATACATATCGTTAGTTACCCAAATCTATCAAGTTATGTTGAAAGGAGTGACGGAAAGCAAAACTCACGGTGCTGTTGATAGTGGCAAGCAGCTTGTTGTTAAAGTGGATGAGGGAGTAGCAGGCGCCCTTGATGTCTTTCTCGTGCACGGCGTTGAGCTTGCCATCCTTCCACTGGAAGAGGAGGATGCGACCGGCCTTGGACTCGCACTCCTCTGGATTGACCACGCCGGTGCCCACCACAAAGTACGGGTTCGGGTCGTCCCCGAGCTTGCAGGAGAGCAGGCTCAGTCCGAACTCCTGGTGCATCAGCTGGTGGGAGTGGAGCACCTCGAAGGTGTGCTGGTCGATGATGAGGAGCGAGTGGACGTCCTGCTCCTGCTGGTTATCCCACGGGGCGTTCGACCACGTTCCGGACCCTTCCCCAGCCGATCCGGCGGCCCCGCCACCCTTGGACCTGCCGGGAGCCCCTGCAGACGACGCTCCGGTTCCGGCGGCCGTGCCGGAGCCCGGCCGCTGCCCGAGTGCGCCGACGGAGGAGCTGGAGGAGATGGAGGCGCAGACCGTGGACGCCGAGGGCCGCACGGGAGCAGGGCCGTCCTTGCCGTGGACGTCCTGGCGCATGGTGATGACGCCAAAGGTCTGCGTCTCCTCCTGGTAGGCGATCCGACGAGGCGTCTCTCCCAGCGGGACGGTCCGGATGTGCAGCTTCTGGATCTCGTCGATGGTGCCGATAGTCACGGTCGAGTCAGTCGCCAACGCCAAACTTGGCCGAGAAACAAAACTTGAAAAAAAGGAGAAACTTGGGAAGGGAAAAGTTGCTCATCTCACCTGTCCGGGTAGGACTCTGCGTTGAGTGGGCACATGTGCTTGACCTCTCTGAGGTTGACGTTGGAGAAGACGAGCTTCTGGGTGGAGGAGTAGATGACGGTGGGGCGGTCGGAACAGGCAAAAACGTTTGTCGTCGACTGTGTCTTAAATTTGCGCAACACGGTTGGCTGGGTGCCCAAGGTAACCTACACGCAATAGTGCATCATTAATTATTTTCTTGTAATAAATCAAAGCGAGTCTAAGAAAAAAGAAAAATAATAGTATACATGTACCTTCTTCTTATCTGCGAGCCCCTGAGACGTCATTATAAAGTAGAAGAGGGACCCATCCCCCAAGGCGCACAGGAGATAGTTGGTGCCCTCGAACTGGGCCATGAGAATCGAGCGGGGGATCATCTCCCCTCCGAGCGTCTCCTTGGCAATCTCTTCCATCGTCGGCAGCTTGAGCAGCCTGACCGTGATGTCCGTCCAGAGGCCAATGCCAACAATGTCGGAGTGGTTGTCGCCGTCGTTCAGGGGAGTGACGTCGATGCATGCCACCTGTCAATAATCAAACATACCGTCCGGTCGAGAAGGCCTTTCTGCACGGTTGGAAATTCTAATAGGCCATCTATAACACCATTTGTTTAGGCAGTCGTAGCTGGAACCAGATTCTCATGCACAAGTAGCTCTATCTCCCTGTCTTTTGGCCTCCACAACAGTGCAGCCCGTTAAAGTCCACTCTGCACACACAAAGTGCACCTCTAATAAAAAATTCTTTTAAGGAAGCTGCAAAGCCCTGGGACTTCACCAGCTGTTCAATGTCGGGTCCAAGGATAGAGCAAGAGGTACGTTCACATGAGAATCTGGTTCTGGAGCGTTATTATTTTTTTTCTTTTCTCAAGACCTCGTGCTCCAACGTGGTGTCCCCGCTCTGCTGCAGCTTGCCATCCTTGACCTCAAGGTAGAACAAGATGGGCCCGGTGGCGCAGACGACCTGGCCCACGTTGCAGCCGCACACACTGATCACTCGGTCACTCGGTGGTTTCCACTCACTTAAAACATAACAAATAAATATTTCCCACAGGACATAGATAGCATTGTGTTTGGTAAACGCGCCGAATAAATCTCTTACTCAAGCATCTCCTTGGTGTTGGCGGAGATAAGCCTGACGGAGGATGGAGTGACCTGCACGATCTGCGAGTGGAGGACGTTGCCGGTGAAGAACGTCTGCTGGTCGGCCAGGAATCCGGGGATCTCCGTCTCCTCGACCTCCTCTCCCGACAGTGTCAGCACCCTGGAAACAAGGTGAATTAAGCTGCCACATCATGATGTCCCACATTAAAAAAAATCTTTTTTACCTGGTCTGTTCGACAAAGGACATGACGAGGGTGTTGTCCTTGTTGTTCGAGTCTGGCCCACACCTGAGTGGCCACATCCCCTTGATGCTGGGGAGGTCGAGAGAGGCCAGCTCGTGGATGCCGATGCCGTTGCGGATGATGCGCAGGGAGCCCTCCTTGTACGCTCCGGAGCAGGTCACCAACTGGCCCTGGCCCTAAAAGGAGAAAAAAGCGGCTACTAGTCTACATTCGCAGTTTTCCTGAAAATATGTCCCGCACTTGTCTTTCCAGGTCCACAACGACCATGTCGCAGATGGGGCCCAGATTGGTAAACGTCTCGACAACGGTGACGTAGGAGCCGTTCTCGTCGGTCTCCGCGTTCAGCCTGACGAGCTGCGAGTCGCCCAGGCGGGAGCCGACATAGACGTAGCCGTTGTCCAGGTAGGTCAGGCACTCCGCCACCGTCGTCTCTCCTAGGAGCTCCAGCTTCAGGTCCTTGACGGTGTAGGTGACGGGCGGCGGGGGCGCCGAGGAGGAAGAAGGCGCCGAGGAGGCGGCGACGGCCGCAGCGGAGGTCTCTTGCTCGTCCCTGATGAGCAGCAGCATGTACAGGTGGCCCGCCATGTCTCCCAGCAAGAAGCGAGAGCCTGCAGGTGGGAGGTGAAGCACAAAAGCATTTTTTTCCCACATTTTACTCGGTGTCCATCATTCCTCTAATTATACCGTCTGAATCAATCTGGCAGTAGCAGACGATGGTCGAGTTCTGCATCTTGCTTGGGGCAATGGCCTGGTAGTAGCTGCCATTGTGGTACACAATGGACTCCGCGCCGATGATGAGGCACCCGCCGAAGGGAGTTGGCACCGGGATCAACATGGCCGCCTCCCTCTCCACATTGTCCTGCTTCCACGCCACCTAATACAAACAAATGGAGGTTTGGCTTGGCAACTACAACCAACAAGGTGTTCAATGAGCGTCTGACCTTGACAAACTCCTTGTCCTTGATGGAGATCTCGTGGCTCTTGACGTGCCTACCATGCGTGTCCTGGTGCAGCAGGACGATGGTGGGCTGGGAGCAGCCGTGCAGGAACTGGATGTCGTACACCAACTGCTCTTCCATCCTGATGGACAAAGGGGGGGGGGAAGAGAAGGGATGTTGGTATCTGACGTTCTTTCTCGTTCTGTTCCGTACTAGAAGTACCTGATGTTGAAGGAGGTGATGAGCTCTGTCTGGTCCCTCTCGAGGGGGATGACCTTGAACAGGGAGTCGTAGATGCGCAGGCCGATCATCCTGGCCTCGGGGTCGATGACGGCCAGGATCCCCGTCTCAGCCTTTTTTCCGATCCTGTCCCCCACGTTCCCGTGGGCCTTGGTCATGATCTCCATGTTCTGTCCGCTGCCCTCCACCTCCAGTATCATTGCTGCGTGGCGCATCGTCACCATGAACAGACGGTCCTTCTTGGAACCCTAGTTATTACAGTTAGAGAGAGAGATTAATTCTCCTCATCCTTTGTCATTTGTGGAAAATTGTTTGTCATTTTTCCTGACCGCCGGCCTGAAGAACTTCAGTATCTCGACCTTCCCGTTGATGTGGAAGTTCTTGACCGCCCTAAGCCCTTCCGGGGTGACGCTCAGGATCTCGACGACGTTGTTCTTGGCCAGGACCAGGTTGAGGTCGTCCTCAGAGGTGAAGTTGCCTGAAAGGAAAGCGAGTTGCTCACCCTATCATCCTCAAGTCTCGAGGCAGCACAGATACACTCCCGACTGACCTGTGGCACATGCTGTGACCGCCGTCGGCTGGTGCGCCGTCACCAGGTAGTTGTGCGCCATGGTCGAGGTCGAAGGTCCTCCCACTGACTGACTCTCTCCTTTCCAGATTCGGTCACCCCGTCACCAAATTGTTCCAAGTCCCTAAGCGTCAGGAGCCGTCATCTGCTGTGAGTTTTTTTTCGCTCAGTTTGTCGAATATTGTTGACGAAGCGTTGGCGGGTTTGTAACCAGGGCTGCCAGGTTTGGAAAGACAAAGCAGCCCCACCCGACCAAATACTGAAAAAATAGCCCTACCTGGGTCCCAACAGTAAACAGATTCAAAATTAGTCACAAACCCAAATAGCTTTTTAAAAAAGTGGTCTATTAGCGGATTTTGGTTAACAAAGTTTATAGGCAACACATCATAAAAATAGACATTTATAGCCAAAATGTTTCTCCAAAGGCCAACCTGCCCACCCTGCATTTAATCTTGTTTGTTTACCTTTTTTGCAGCAAAGCGACTGTGACCAGTGGCCATTTTGAACGTAATTTTGGTTTATTCTTGGCAGTGAAATAGCTCCGAAGCAATATATTTCAGCATACTTGAAGGTAAATATTAAATATGTATGTTTTTTTGTCTATGATGCTTTCTAACTTTTTTTCCTCGGAAAATGAGCTGATTTTAATTACGCACACTTTTGTTACGTTGGTGTGTTTTTGAAGAAACGCATCTAGCAGCGATTTATGAACAGAAAGGTGGTGCAAGTTAAAACTGTCAACCTACATGCGTACATATACTACTAGTATATGTGTAGTACATAGTTGTTCGGCAATATGACTGGTAAATGCTCCTTCAGTATCAGCTACATGTTCGGGTATTATTTTAATTATTGCTATCGTCTGCGTCTGCGCAGTCTGCCGCTGTATGTTTAGTGGTGGGTGTTTTTCTCTCTGACTTCGACGCGAGGCTAGTAGTCAACGCGAGACAGATCGATCAACGGATGAGCTGAAGATTTGGATGTAGCGCATGCTCTTTTATGTAATTTCCACAGTAGCAGATAAAAATTAAGGAAATTGGCAAAGGTCTTAATAGTTAACTCACTATGTAAATGTCTTGACTTTCGAGTCAAGTTTATTCGTGCCATTAGACTAGCTTTCCTAAAGCCTTTTTATTTTTGAGGAAGCGCGGCAACTCCGTCACACCTTTAACGTTGACAACGACAACCAGGAAACCAAGCGTCTGCCATCCAATTGTCCCAGGATGCCTTCACCGAGGACGACGGTGGCTCGTCGGACATCCAGGCGAATCAGCTCCTCTCCTTTCGCAACCCACAAGAGGAGGACTCCAAAGGCTGACGTGCCAGTGGTGGAAGGGGCCGCCACAGCCAGGGACAAGTCCGCCAAAGCCAGGAATAAGAGTGGCAGGCGGCAGCAGAAGAGGACAAAGAAGGCTGACACACCTTCCTCTCCTTCGGAAGAGGAGAATTCCAAGGAGGAAGAGAATGAGGAAAGTGGCTCTGATGAGAGCTGCACGGAAGAAGTAACGATGGGGGAAGTTGACGACGGAGAAGTTGTCAAGAAGATGGGTGCCCTGAAGCTGAATGTGGTCTATGCCGATGACTTCTCAGTGCCAACAATGGTGGAGGCTGGGGAAAAGGCAATGCAAGTTTCAAAAAGGAGGAAGCAGGATGAAGACGAGGAAGAAAAGGATGAGGCCTTGGTAGGGATGGAGGAGGGCATGCTCTACATACTTGACTGATTTTTAATAATTACCGATATTCTAGAGCTTTCAGGGAAAATATCGCCAAGCCATGGAGAAGGTTAAACATCGTCGTGGAGAACTGAAAGGCAGCCAGGTGTTTGGATTCAAGACACCTGCCAGGACCAGGGGACAGCACAAGGTCATCACTGTTGATGAGAAAGGTCAG
>JAAUYM010002901.1_pt1 | contig 16083 bp, 9 predicted proteins | sample 7278001 | NCBI WGS metagenome assembly JAAUYM01 (sample SAMN14350224, study PRJNA611818) | marine sediment metagenome | isolation source: surface marine sediment (1.8m) | place: French Polynesia: Moorea | collected 2018-08
AGTGCTAGGGCGGGGCTATTTTGCGTCAAAAGTTATCAGGGGGGAAGACGGAGCATAAATGGAGCTTAAAAATATTTTTTGAACTTTTAGCATGCGATCGGAACCCTTACCCAGCATAGCCTGAGCAAGGCCATTATTGGTAGGGTACCTAGTACGAAAAAAATCCATGCAAATGCCTATAATCCTCTGCCTCATTCACAGACCCCTACCAACAGGCCTTCCTTGATCACCTCAGCGGTACGTCTCCAGGCTTTCCTTTGCAGCATCCAATAATTTCTTCCTCTGCAGCAGCAGCAGCGACAGCAGAAAAGGCAAAAATGAAGAGAAGCAGCAGCAACAGTAACCTTTTTTCCGTGTTCATCGACTTGTCCCTAAGAAGTGTGACAAACCTACCCCCACAATCTCTACACACCAGGCAGCAGCAACTATTGTCTCGCCCCTATAACTTATTAGTGATCACCAACACTTTACAATCCCTTTTTTCTCCAGCCCCAGTCTGGTACTAGTTGCACCGTCACTTTTTTCCATCCTGTGCAATGTTTTGCAGCAAATATAGAATATTTTCCAAAAAATGTGTGCTTTCGAGGTTAACGACGTCTCCTACCTACGGTACCAATAATTGAACTTGTTACATAAGGACACAAGAATGGCGTGCTACCTTTTAGGCACTAAATATGTAGTGAATAGCGCAGTATGAGCCTGTTGCTCCAAGACGAGACATACGGGACAGTCAATAGATACCTTATTTTGTGTAGCTTCTAGGTAGATTGGTATACAGAGAGTGCACAGCGACAGCTATTTTTTGACTTTTTTGTTCGCGCAATAAAGACACTATTCGTTAATAGTTAATGACTGCAAATCTATGGCACAGTAGTTAGGATCTCTCTTTGACTAATGCCTCCTTCTCGCGACTCCGGTCTTTCGTCATCGTCCAAGTGTCGGATTTTTGCCATGTTTGCTCAGGTGGAAAAACAACAAGAACAACAGCGACAACAACAAAAATGTTGCCGGACGGAAACGTGGTTGGCCCAATTGCCATTTCGCCGCGGCGAAAAAAATGGAATTGTCCAAAAATTTATTTACCTTCTCCCTTTTTTTCCGCTCTCTCTGTTTTTTCGCCAGTCACACGTCATTTGAGTTGCGAAGACGGGGAAAAAGGTCAGAGGAAACAACTAGTCAATTTTTTGATGGTTGAAGTACTCGTAGGTATTATGTATTGTATGTACCAAAGCAGGACAATGCTGAACTTTTTTTTATAACGTCCCAGCAGTTGGACTTAACTTTCTCAACATACTGTTGCAGTATTGTACACTATACCGGCATAGGGAAGTGGAAGGGGGCGAAAATATGGAAGACCGGAAGATCATGTTCTCTTGATTATAACATTGTGGGCGATTTTTAGGTCTTGAAAGGCGATTTATTATTTTTGTACGTACATATGTAGGTATAATTGATGGACAATGTTGGAACGCAGCAGGGCCAGGAAAAGCTGATTTGATGTCGCCTTGCCTTGTAATGTAATGTAATGTAATGTACATAGGAGGTCGCACTAGTAATACTGTACTAGTATGACGTCTTCCCTCCACTCAGTTCGGTTCTCTTTTTTTCATGGAAAGAATAATTGGAAGCCTGGAAGGAATTTAGACAAATCGTATGCTAAAGCAGGGTGCAAGAAGGAGGAAGGAAGAGAATCGTCGTAGTCGACCCTGAATTCTTTCTCACGGAAAAAGAAGACACCTTTTTTTAAAACCCTACTTAAGGCAACTTTCCTGCGCCGCCAACCCTTTTTCGCAAAGCGAAGATGAACTATGCGAAATTTGCGAAATCGCAATAAAGCAGAGTTTCTCTATTGTGTACGTAGTACGTACACATCTTTAGATTTGCAGTGCATGTCCTCCAGACCAGAGAGAATTGATTAGTAGTGGACGTCTGAAATTTCGTTTCTCCAGCTATTGTTTTTTTTTTGCAAATATAACTTGTGCCAAATCACAGGCGGCAAAAATATGCTGGACCATCATGCATGGGAAAATGTGCTGCGCGTCCATCTATCCATCTAATTAGTCCTTCTGTCCCCCCTCCCCTCTCCCTCCTGCTCGCTCGTCCTCCGGCCCTGACTTCCTACTTCGGGAAGAGAAGGAAGGAGGAGGAGGAGGAGGATAACAACAACAAGAAGACGTCACGCACAACGACGGCGGCGGCGGCGGCGGCGGCCGCGGCGGCCGCGGCGGCGGCCGCGGCCACTTACGTATTTTGCCGCAGTGGTCATCCCAGGAGGGAAAAATTGCGCGCTCGTGTGAGTGTGTGTGTGAACGCAGCATGCTACTACTACCTACTACTGCACGTACTTACAACATATACTACCAACGATCATCCGATCACCGATCTGTATTTCCCACAGTGGAAATAAAATAATCCAAAAATGTACGGACAAAATTGACACCGTCGCTTCAAATGTCCGAAATGATCGTTTTGCTTCCCTCCCTTTGCAAACGTTGTCCACCGTGTTGACACCATCAAAGTCGCCTCGATCTCTCACTTCCCCCCCTCTCCCTCCCTTTACACGCTTGGTTGGATCATCTTCCTCCTTCTCCTGTCTGGTTGGATGGAATTTTCTCCTCCTCCTCCTCCTATTTCTACCCCATTTCAACGATCGTCCGTGAAGCATTATGAGACTTTAATGTTTTGGGAGACCATCTTTCCATGCTCCGAAAAAGAAAAGACCGACTTCCGTTTTGCCCGAACTCGGACTGATTATGTGTGAGAAAGGGCTAACATTATTCTACTGGAACTTGTACTACAGTATACGCATTTTTGTAAAACACTAGTGGTAGCAAAGGCAATAACAACAACGATTGCAACAGAACTGAACTTTTCAGAGCAACATCACCAGCAGCAGCAGCAGCTAGTATCCTTCCCACCCGCACAAAACCGCGTCCATCATACACAGAAGGAACGTTCTTCCAAGAAATTTGAAATATTCCCACTTGCACCGCGCTCCATCCCCCCCCCCCCTTCGTGGGAGCGACCCTGAGTGCCAGAAAGAAAGGGATGCGGCTCCGTGACGACTCTTTCGGGAAGCTTCTTTGCGGCCCATACTGCACCAAATTCCTCCCTCCGCCAAAGCAACACCGCAGCGCTTGTTCTATCCACCGATCGAGAGAAGGAGGGGGGGAGGGAAGGGTAGGGAAAAACCGCGGAAACGGCAACGGACGGAGACGCATTTTTTTTATAACGCTTGTGACGCACATAGACAAATCAATTATGAGAAAGAGCGTTGCTCGATTAGTTTCTTAAATTTAACTCGAACACGCGAATTGACTTTGAAAAGTCGAGTTTTCGCGCAATGTGTTAACTCACTTTTAGCCTGCCAAGTCCAGAGCAACAGCGCTCAGGTGGAGACAGAGTTGCCCCCATGCTCTGGAGGAGAGAAGGCGGCTCCACTCGGCCTCCTCCTCCTCCTCTTCCGTCTGCTCCCCCTCCAGTTGAAGATGTGCCAGCAGAGGACATGGAGGAGGCGGAGGAAGGAGTGCAGAGTGACGCTGTGGGGGTGAGTGCAGAAGAAGAACGAGAAGACCAAGTCGTAACAGTTGAGGACAGAGTCGAGGCAATAAGACTGCTGGACCATGAGGGTGACGAAGGAGGAGGAGGAGGAGGAAGAACAGCAGCGATGTCGCCGGTTAGAGGATTCTGGCACAGGACATCTGGGAGGAGGGGGAAGGTAATTCCTTTGTTGAAGCAAATTATTTAGTACAGTGCACAGTACATCTAGTGACTAGGTCAGGATGGTGCACTAGCACTTGAAAAGGTGGCGAAATTTCTAGAGGAAAGCTGGTATAACATTCTAAAACACTACGGAGTGTCCCTGAATTGAATTACTACTGTGGTACCAAATCACCTATAGGGAGAGAGATTTCTTCAATTTAATTAGAGAAGGCAATGGAGATGCCTGGATCACGTTTTTTCGCTAAAAATATGTTATCCGTAAAGACCAAATTAATTTTATTGTGCGCAGACATCAAACAGAACAGATGAAGTCAAAACCTGCTTAAGTAGAAATCGGTCAAGTTCGAAATCCCGCTAAAATGGGACACTTTTAGCACACCGGTTGGAGAAACTCTTCTGAAATTTTTGTTTGGATAAGTGGGAATTTCGGGTAAGAGGGATAAAATTTTGCCTGATTCCTACCGTTCTAGCTATTAAGCGGTTGTTTTAAAGTCTTTTTCTTCCCTTTACACCTGTAGTAGTGAAAGGGTCGAGAATGACTCGACTCGAAATTTTAGCTTAATGGGAACTTTTTTTTCGTATTCCTCTATGGCCTGAAAGGAAACACGTCAACAAAATACAGCATTTTGCCTTTTGGAAGCCCGCTGGGACCCCTAACATCCCTCTTCCTCCCTCGTCCCATCGCCGCCTTCGACAAGCGCAGTCGCCTTGATAATTCTATTTCCTACCGACATGGAAAAAAAAGGGGGAAAAGGAGAAGAAAATTGGCAAGTGGAAAATGGCACTCGATTCTTTTCCGGAAAATGGTGGGAAAACAACTTCGGCAACAATTTCACTGCACACACACGAAAAAGAGAAGAGAATAATCGCTCTATAAATTTGTTTCAATGACTCTCTCATCTTGTCAACGACAGTCGATCATCGGCGAATGGCCTCGCTCTTGACGGTTTCGAAGGTCATTGTCATCCAATTGGCGGATGGCGGAATGCCAAAGTGCGACTATGGACAAAGGCTAATTAGCGTCCTGCGCACAAATTCAAAATGAAACACGCGTACTGTACGTATGTACAAAATACTCTTACGTAGGTACATTGTGGGCAGTAAATTCCAGTGAAGTCGAAAGTCAGACTTTGTACTGTAGTGGAGGGAGGTTACAAATTTGGCAACAGCAATCTTTACTAGTAGGTACGTATGTACCATTACCTATCTTACTACTATACACAGGTAACACTAGGTACTTGGTACGTACATGTTTAGTCCTCGTACTTTGCAAAAACATTTTTCTGCTCTCCTAGGTCAAGAACATACCTCTCCTCATCGTCGGCTCCCTTTCCCTCGCCGTCCTCCTCCTCCTTCTCCTGCCGGACCCGACCGAGTCGGTCGCCCTCCGACGACGGCCAAAGTCCAACAACTGGGCCAACTTCAAGCTGGGCAGGCTGCGCTCTCTCGGCCGGGGGAGGGCGGGAAGGCCAAAGTTCGGACAGAAGCTGACGCCCAGACTCCCCAAGCTGGGATCCATCTTCAACCGCTCCCAGAGGAAGAACCGGAGGCTGGACGACTCGGAGCAGTCGGAGAGATTTCCACCCACCGAGCCTGGAATGGTCCTTATCGACGGAGTCGACAATGAGGAGAGGAGCTGGACACTGGACGAACACGAGTACGCTGAGGATTACGCTGAGGAGGACTACGGAGACTACAAGCAAGAGAGCAGTGGAGACGATGGGAAGAAGGAGGAAGATGAGGCGGTCAAGGAGGACGAGACCAAGTTGTCGTTTGTGATCCGCTTCGGTGGGAGAGGAAACTTGGAGACGGCAAGGGATCCTGAGCAGGGAGGCGACGGTGACGCAGTGGCCAGCATCCTGGAGCGCCCCCGGACGCTGAGCGCGGAGTTCGGAGACGAGGACACCAGGGACGCCTTCGGGGAGATTGTCCGCACGCTGCTCAAGGACGGCGCAGGCGGAGGGGCGCCTCAGGATGTAGCCCTCAGGATCAACGGCAGGGAGTTCAGGACCAAGATCATCAAACTGAAGAACGAAAACAACAACCAGAGGATCGACGAGGGTTCAACAGAGGAGGAGTCCTCAACCTCCACCACGGAGGAAGCCTCGTCCTCATCAGAGGAGGATAATCCCATCACCTACAACTACAAGATCAAAAAGGGCAAGAAGAAGAAGCAAGAGGTGACCTACAGGTCCAAGGTTAACTTGAACCCGGGCGAGAAGAAGGAGAGCAGGGAGGAGGAGAGGAAGAAAAGGAAAAAGAAAAAGAAACCCCGTCGGGGGAAGGCCAAGTTGTTGGACGACAGCGACGAGTCGGCCTCCGCCGCCGTCTTCAGAACCAGCAGCAGCCCCGCCCGCCTGACCGCGGCCACGACGCCCGGCATACTCACTCCTTCTTCCATCTTCAGACATCCACCACCTCCGCCTCCACCGCCTCCTCCCCGGCTGCCGGTTGTTCCAGTGCCAGGCATCCCCCCGCCGCTGCCGCCAAGGGGCCACCCCACCCAGGCCCCCTTCTACCACCGCACCACCCTGCGACCCTACCTGTCCCCAGATCCCGGATACTCGTACAGCACCCGGCCGCCGTACTACCACACCACCCTGCCTCCCTTCCGCCACCACCGTCCGATTACCCACGCCGGTCCGGTTCACCTGACCACCCGGCCGGCCCCGGCAGTGCACGGAAAGAAGATCCGGGTGATCCACGTCTCCCCCAAGCCGTCTCGCCCGCCGCCTGACCCGTTCGTGTTCGACTTTCCTCTCTCCGGCGGGGAGAGGGGCGGCTCCAAGAAGAGCTCCTACGTCTTCCAGAGCATGGGCCACGGCCCGTCCAGCACCAGCTTCTCCTACGACCTGGACAATGGGCGCGTCAAGAGCTACACCGGCGACCACATTGTCAGCCCGCACCTGGAGGGTGGAAGAAGACCTCCCGCAACCACCCCCGAGACAACCCCTTTTACCGCCCGCTTGCAGCAGAAAGGGAAAGGCCCCAACGACCCTCAGATCGTGAGGCACGTGCCCACCAAGGCGCCCAAGTTCGGCTACACCATTACCCACCGCCCGGTTACGAGGAAGTCCAAGCAACTCTCCGTCAACCTGACCCCAGACGCCATCCGGCCACAGTTCGCCACCCCCGCTCCTAACCCGGTCTTCGTCGCTCCACCCGGCACCACCCCGCCGCCACCGCTGTTGACCCAGACGCCCTTCTCGGCGGAGACCGCCGACAGCGACAGCGGCAGCTCGGAGGCTCCTCTGAAGGTCCCCCCTAGGACGAAGGGACTCCCGATCTCCGCCCCGGTCAGCACAGTGGGGATCAAAACCGCCGGGGACAGGCTCCGACTCCTCCCAGAGACTCCTCGCTCAGTCTCATCCGCCACCACGTCCAGATCTCTGGAAGAGGAGGAGGAGCGGAGCGGAAAGACATCCATCAGCGTCGGCATTTCCAGAGGCAAGTTGGCCACGTTCGAGACCACAGAGACGGCGGAGGCGCTAGCAGCGACGACGACTGAGGAGGAAGATGACTCTTCTGAGCCGACGACCACCTTGTTCGCAACAACAGAAAGTTTGGAGGAGGAGGAAACTTCGGCCTCTTCGCCCACGAGGTCGCCTTTCCGCTCAAGACGCCCTCCCCACGCTGTGGAAATCAGAAGGAGGCAGAGGCGGCCGACCACAACGGCGCCAACGACAACAACAGCGGAGGACGTGACTGACGCCAACCACGGCGGGTTCGGAGACCGCGTCCGGCGGCCGGAGCAGCTAGCCATCCTGGGAGAGGACCCGGAGGACGGGAGGAATATCGTCAAGAGGATCCTGGACGCGCTGGCGAGGAACATCCGCCACCCGAGCAAGGACGAGGTGCTGGAGGAGCTGAAGGACGAGCTGAGCAAGGAGGAGGTCAAGCTGCTTGGGGAAGCGGCGCTGGGGTCGTTAGGATTCAGGTCGGGGAACAACGGAAACGCGAGAAGCCAAGAGGTGGAGGACGAGGAGGAGGAGAACAGGAGTGGTGGCCTCACGTTCGATCTCTTTGACCCGTTCGCCCCGTTTCGTTCGGAAGAGGAGTTTAAGAAAAGGAAAGGTGATGGCGCCAATCTTGAATCATCTGATACTTCCGGATTTGGAAAATCGACATCGGAAATAGGAGGGCGTGAAGAGGAGGAGGAGGAGGAGGAGGCGGTGACTTACTTCCCGACGACAGAACAGAGCGCGGAAGGCGGCGACGATGCTAAATTGTTTTCCACGGAAGCGACACGACAGTCCTTCAAACATGGGAGAAGAAGCCACGAAAATCCCAGGAGGGGAGGAGGAGGGAGAAGGAGGGGGAAAGAGGAGGAGACGGCAGGGGTGGAGGGGGAAGAGGCAAATTCCAGGTTGTTGGCGATCGTAGATGACGACTTCTCCGGCCAACTTCAGGATCTGGAAGACTTTGCCGACGTTCGGGATGGGGAGAGAAGGGTGGAGCAACTTCTGGGCGGTGCCAACGAGGACGACGCGCGGAGACTGGAGGACCAGATACATAAGATTTACAGGGATCAGGAGTTTGTAGGGACAACGACGACGGCGGCGGCGGCGGCCAGCTCTGAGGAGACGACGATGACGACGGAGGAGGATAATGAGGCGGCGACCACCACCAACAACAGGGCGGCGAGCAGGTTCTCCTCTTCTTCCGCTCAGAGGGTGAGGGCGCCGACGACGCCAGAGACGACGCCGCGATCTTCTTTCTTGCCTTCGTCCTCCGCGGAGACGCCGCCGAGCAACCGGAACCGCGCCAGGAGGCCCCTGCGCACGAGGAGGCCCACGGTGGCGACGACGGCGGTGGCGGCGGCCGCGACGACGACGGAGACGGTGCAGCAGAGGGAGGCTCTGAGGCTGAGGGCTCAGAGAATCCGCACTCGGGCCCGGAGGCCTCTCAGGAGGAAGGAGGAGGAGGACAGCGGCATTGAGACGTTCAATGGAGTGTCGGTGGTCCAGATCCCGGCGCACCTGAAAAAGAACCCGGAGTCAATCGTGGTCGAGCCCATATATCAAGAGATCTCAAGAGGAGGTAAAAAAAATTAGTACAGTACTGTATTGCTAAAAAAAAACCTTTGAAGCTTAGACACTGCAATTAATTGGTTATACGGTAGATACCATTATGATTAAGTAGCAGGGCAATCCTTTTACTAAGTTATATGTATTTTTTTGCACTTCTTGAATTCTCACCAGGTTCTCTTGATCCAGACGTGTCCGTCAAGAGATCCTCCAGCGAGGTAAGCGACGAAGACGATCAGACCTTGGTGCTCCTCATACACGAGGAGACTAGCGTCAACCCCATCAGCAGCCGCACCCACGACATCACCAGTCCCGAGGGAGTCCCCGTCCTGTCCGTGTCTCCGCTTCCCATCACCATTGGGGAGAGACCCGGAAGCAACGGCGTGGTGGTCGCTGGAGACACCTCCACAGCGGCCACATCCACGGAGAGGACCCGAATGAGGACCAAGGCGCCCAAGGGGAGGCTGGCCCTTATCTCTGCAAAGAGGATGAGGGCCATCCTCTCCAAGAAGCTGAACAAGAACAAGAACAGGCGGAGAAAGCTGTCTTCCTTGGAGACGACCGCGCACACCACGCCGACGTCGTCGAGCGGCAGCACCAGGGCGCTGGTGGACAAGGCGAGGAGACAGAGGACGCGGGCGAGAACGTCGAGGCTGAGAACGAGCCAGTCTATCGAGAAGAGAAAGGACCGGGCGGAGCCGGAGACCAGTACATACTTTCCCATCACGGAATCCTCTGGAGAACAGAAAATGCTCTCCGTTCCGGCAGCGTCGACAAGTCCCTTTACTACCCCTGAAGGAACCACCGCGGCTAGCACCACGACATCAACCACCACAACTACTATAACCTCTGCGGACTCAATCACTCCCACCATGCCCTTCCTCCTTTCTTCCTCGTCCGTGACCGAGAGCACCCTGATCGACACTGACCTTTCCTCTAGCGAGGATCCCGCCCTCGTCTCCCTCGAGCTCGGAGGGGACGACGCCTCCACCCTGATGACAGAGTTTGACGGCCCCGCCGCCGCCATCTCCGTCAGTCCGGCCTCTCTCGCCAGCACCAGCACCAGCGAGGAAGAGTTGGACATTCGGAGTTCATCCTCGGCATCATCGTCGTCGTCGACGGAACGTGGAGCTCTGGAGCTGACTAGCAGCGAGGAGGAACTTCTGAACAGCTCGGAGATAAAGAAGGTGAGGGAGCTGAAGAAGAAGCTGTCGCGGTCCAACGCGGCCGCCGCCTTTCTCAAGGCCTCCAGCGAGGAGAGGAGGAAGCTCCTAGAGTCCAGCAGGGAGGTCATTTTGAAGAAACTCAGTGAGTCCACGGAAGAGAGGAGGAGAAAGAGCAAGAAGGACGGGGACAGAAAGAAGAAGAAGAAGAGCAGGTTCTTTACCTCATCTGATGAGAGGAGGGCCAAATCGAAGCTGAAGAGCAGTGAGGACTTCTTCGCGTCCCTGGAGAAGTCGACACCCACAACAAAGGTGAACGTCGTCAACGAGGACAAGGCCGCCGCGAAGGAGGAGGAAAATCTCTCGGTGATCTCCGTGGACGACCCGGCGGAGAAGCTCAGGCAGCATCTGGCCAACATAGAGAGGGCGGCTAAAATGCTGCTAGAGGAGAGAGAGAAGGAAGCGTCAGTAGAGTCTAGTCAAAATTCTAATGAAGATGAAGACACCTCATTTGCTCAAGCCGAAGCTGAGTTTTTCACGGCAGGAACCCCAACGTCGGCAGAAAACGACAACAGTTTCGTTCCCGACCCCTCGCACGAGTCCCAAGTGTGGACGTCAATATCGGTGACGACGACGGCGGCTGCGACGGAGCCCCCGCCGCCAACAGAGTTCACCACACTGGGCGTGGCCTCCATCAGCGAGTCCGACCTCAGGGAGATCTTTGAGCGGAGCAGGAAGCAGGAAGGGAAGGTGGAGGAGGAGGAGGAGAAAGAGGAGGATGGCCCGATGGTGATCGCGTCGGTGACTCCCATCAGCAGGCACAGCTTCCAGATCAGCCCGTTTGAGGATCCGACGGGGACGACGACGCTGCCGCCGCCGCCGCCGCCGTCCGCGCTGCCGCTGTTGGACGACCAGTCGGGGCTGGGGCTGGGAGACGAGTCGCTCACCGACGACCATAAGACGTCGCTGCTTCTACGGGCTTGATTGTGTGTTTGTCGATGCAGACTGGTTCACGGTTGCTTGTTTGAATGATGTGTGTGCACGTGCGTTACCTTTCAGCACTTTTTTCCAACTTAAACTAATAGTGATTAATTAACTGCCATGTCTCACGTAATGTTTCTGTTTAATATCCTTATTTGTTGTTCTGTCCTTGAGATAAGAATATAACAACTATCTGCTGCAGTACATTGCACCAATATCTACTAACATAGGTTGTCATACGTACCGTAAGCATTTTTTCACACCTAAACTTTTTTGTGTTTATTGACAACATGCGATTTCCCACTTTCTAAAAAAAAAAATCTTATTCCTAAAATTTGCCAAACTGCCAACAGTTAACGAAAAGTATAAAAAAATTACGCGTAAGAAGATGACCCCTTGTGAATGGAAGAACTTGAACGCACTTCTGGCCGTGCTCCTGTCGGGCCTGGGCATCGCCGACGTGTCGTACCAGTACTTCTGCCGCATCACCGGCAGCAACGGCGCCAGGAGGACCTTGGCCAACGTGGTGGGGGTGCTCGCCCTCATCTGCACCCTGTTCAGGCAGCCGAGCTCCTGCTCCTGCGACGAATCTGGCGGCGGCGTGCAAGGCGGCTTGCTGTCCTGGCCGTGGGCGTTCTACGCCGTCGTCGCCTTCGCCACCTTCTGGGGACTCCTCGCCCGTGCCATCGCCTCTCTAGACCCTGCTGGAGGTCCCTCCAACAGGATGACGAGACTGTCCGGCTCTCGCGGAAAGCGGATTTCCATCATGTAGTACTGATAAGGTTTTTATAGTGTTGTTTTAGTGTCTCTAACCCCACGCCTCTAATTCCATGTCTAAAAAGTTCCAATCTTACAAAAAAAAACCTGGATGCAAATTTGCAAGTAGAGCTAAGTACTTGAAAACTACAGGGACCGTTAATGCAAAAGTTTCTTTGATACCTAAGCTAAATCTGTGCGAAAAAAAACCACATTTTTAACATGTTAACTCTAAACTAGATCCACTGCAAGACTGCAAAGAGCTCCTCCAGTTCCTTCTAGTGGACATCTATGCTTGTAACACAACAAAGTATAAGGAAAAAAATAGTTCAGACCTATGGCAGTCAAAATAGACATATAAACTTGGTTACAGGTACAACACAGTATACGTGTAGTACCTTAACTAGATGAAAACGGAAACAAATTTACTGTACCTACAGTGCCGGCTGTCTACCGTACATGTCTAGTTGGGCAGAACTGCTGTCTGCTGTAGCGGGCCGGCAAAGGAGAGGGAGAGGGAGAGAGAAGCAAAACAAACAACAATCTCGCATCGCATCCAAGGAAGAAGTAAGGCAGAAGGTAAGGGAGAATTCCTCCTCCAATTCCGTCCTCATCACCGCCAGCGCTAGCGCCAGCGCCAGCGCCAACACCAGCGCCATGTCAAGCGGCTTCGTCTCCGAGAAGGTGCTGGAGGAGAAGCGGCGGCAGCGCCAGGAGGAGTGGGAGAAGGTTCGCCAGCCGCACGAGCCGGAGAAGGCGCCGGAGCCGGAGCACGAGTCCAGGTCGCTCTTCGACCAGCTGCAGGCCAACAGGGCCAAGACGCAGGAGGAGTGGGACGAGGCGCACAAGCTCAAGAACCAGATCAGGGGCATCGACGACGACGAGGCAGACTTCCTGGACGAGGTCGACGCTGTCAAGTCAGTTCCGTGACGTCAACATGCAAACCTAAAACTTTTTTTGTATTTTCGTTTTCGCATATATGTAAGCATCTACCTACGTATCTACCACACTAGGTCGAACATGGAACGTCAAAGGTGGAAGGAGGAGCAGAAGGCGCTGGAGGAGTACCGGAAGGGGCAGGCGGAGCTCATGGAGAGGGAGGTGGAGGCGAGGATGAGGTCGGAGGTGGCGAGGGTGCCAGCGGTGGCGGCGGCGGCGGTCGCGACAGCCACGACGGCGGCGACGGCGAAGGGAGCGACGGCGAAGCAGAGCAGCCAGTCTAAGCTGCTGCTGGGAGCCGTCAAGAGGAAGGCGACGGCGACGGCGACGGCGACGGCGACGGCGGAGTCGGAAGAGAAGAAGGAGGCGACGGAGGCCAAGAAGAGAGTGGTGGAGGAGACGAAGAGAACGATTGGTGCACTTGCGGGGCTGGGAGAGTATTCCTCATCGGACGAGGAGGAGGACGACGAGAAGGAGAAAAGATCCTGACGAAGTTGGGTTGGCATTTTTTGACTCTTGTTTTCTTTTCAAATGTAGTTGTATGTACAACTACAGATGTTGTTTATTAAAGCTTGCAGATTAGGACTCAGCTTATGCTGTTACATTTAATTGCCATAACGACATGGTAACCTGTGGTCCATCCAGCACAGTATAGTGTATAGGTACCAGTACAGTATAACTACTAGTACTACATATTTCGAGCACACACTGTATTTTGGCTTGATGCTTGCGGCGCGCGCAACACTTTCTCAGTCTTACAGTCTCTCTCTCTCCCCTCCAGCTCCAGTCCAGCTGCAAGACTTGTTGTTTCTGCTTCTGTGTGTGAGTCAGTGAAGCTGGTGGTGGAAGGTTCCACTTGTAGGGCAACACCACACTGGTTGGCAAGTTCGGAAAACTCTTGGAAGATCCGCTGACAAGAGCAACGACCACCCAGCCAACCAAGAAGCAGCCCAGACTGGTTTCAGTTTGGAAGATCATCAGGCTGAAAACGATCCCTTTCTCGATCACACCGATAAGCCAAAACTCGACCAATAGGCGAGGGAGAACGGAAAACTAGTACTAGTTTTGCTCCCGTCGCCTCCGGCCAGACATGTTGATGCCATGCTCCTCCTCCTTCGGTGTGCCAGCAGGACGCTCCAGCAGTCTGTAACTCCGACTCGTAGCGTCATCAACAGCAGCGGGTTCTTCTCTACCAGCGCGTTGACCGAGGCGAGGATGAGCGCAGCCGTCAAGCTGGACTCCGAGGCCAGGAAGACCAAGCTGGACCCGCTGCTGTCCCCGTCGGGGGGCGGCTGGGCCATGGCGGAGGGCGGGAGGGACGCCATCCACAAGAAGTTCGCCTTCCGGGACTTCAACGAGGCGTTCGGTTTCATGACGCGGGTGGCGCTGAGGGCCGACAAGATGGACCACCACCCGGAGTGGTTCAATGTCTACAACAGGGTGGAAGTGACGCTGTCCACGCACGACTGCGGCGGCATCAGCGAGAGGGACGTCAGGCTGGCCAACTTCATGGACAACTGCGCCAAGATGTTCAAGTAGAACGTGTTCAAAACAGATGACGGTCAAGTGCTAATAAATGTCACAAGGTTTTTAGTACAGTCTCAACTGCAATGCAACGAGCAATTAATACCAGCTGCTGGGAGAGCTATTTACTGTATTTCTAAAACAAAGTACATGTATAGGTACAATAATCAAGGATAAAGCAAATCTTCCGTCGGTGCGCTGGGAAGAAACCGCATTTCGAGGTCATTGAGAGTTTCGTCGCCGTGCATCAATTTAGGTCCCCTTCTTCTCCTGCGGCACTCTGAGCACCCCAGCTTCATCCTCTCCGCCTCCTCCGCCTCCTCCATGTCCGCGATAACTCCGCGCACGGCCGCGCAGCCGTGGAGCAGGGTTGCCAGCAGCCAGGACTCGATCAGGAGGTAGGTGAGCAGCGGGAGCGAGCTGAGCGAGCCCAAGGTGTAGGACAAGGTGCCGAACACCCTTATCTGTGCCGCGCCGGCCACCCAGGGCCAATGGCGCAGCGCGTCAGAGAATCCGCACGCCAGGCCGCCAACGACCAGGAGCAGGAGGTCCGCCAACAGGCAGAGGAAGTATGCGGGGAAGGAGGCCAAAAGGACTGAAACAGGATTGTTGCACAGGATTAGACATGCATGCTGTTGTCATTGTTGTTGTTGATGATGTTGTCGCCGCTGCTGTTGTTACTATTGCTGTTGTTGGTGCCTAACATCATACATATCCCAGCTTTCTCCCCTTACTTCCTGCTGCATGGCGCAGATCGGCGGCAATGATGGTGCTGAGGACCGTCTGCCCTTCCACATTTCTGTCCCTGATCTCCAGGATCGTGGCCATGTACTTTACGCCGACGCTGGCGCCCACCTGGCGGCTACTGCTGTTCCGTCTCTCCACGGTCATGGGCGCCGTGGCCGCCGGCAGCATCAGCACGGCCGTCCAGCTCAGCGTCCGCACCACGCAGTACAGGAGGAAGGTGCTTCTTCTAACACGGCACACGGAGGAGGACATTTGTAAAAGGCTAACGCATAGTTGTACTAGAGATTTCGTTCCAATGTTGCTGTGGGGTATGTGATGTTGAGGCGGTAATTCACTCAAACAGTTTGCAACTTTTACGTAGGTTTGTGACGTGCGCGCGGTCGCGTTGTGATACCGGTGTTTCTCCTCTTTTGTACAGTAGAAAAGTAGAGAGGGAAGGAGAAGAAGGAGGAGGAGAAGGAAGATAGGGTTCAAAGGGGGAGCAGCACATCTCCGACTTAATTTTTGTTTGGCATATCTCCGACTTGATTTGTTTGGCATATCTCCGACTTTTTTACTGCGTATTGCATGCACACCTTCGAAAAGACAATTTTTTGGAAGATAGCACAACTCTGATTTTAAAAAAAATTAAAAAAACATACAAAAGAGAAAAATCGAGTACATAGAACTTCGAGTATGTACTGTACATACACAGTAAGTAAACTCTGCTATAGTAAATAAGTTTGTGTAAGGCACAGTAATGCTCATCACTGCATCCAAATAGTATAGTAGGTATTTTTCTACCTTTGCACTCCAGTTACAGTCCAGCCCACTCAAGTGGTAATGGCTGGAAGTAGGAAAATCCTTCCAATGATCCACTTATCCACTTTCCACTTTCCACTTATCCAAATAGAATGATAAGACAGTTTCTTTAAATGTGCCTCTAGAAATGTCCCGTTTAAGTGGGATTTTTAGTTATCTAATTTTCACTTAAGAGGGAGTAGCACATCTCAGACTTAATTTTTGTACTTGTCATATCTCCAACTTTTTTATACTGTATGCACAACACCATCTCTCTCTCTAGAGAGATGACATAATTCCAATCCTTTTTACTACTGTACCGGTACCCGTATGTACACTGTGTTCATCTTAAATTGGGAAAAACTTTGAACGGCTGTAGCTAGAGAACCCTAGCAAGTGGAGCAACGTTGTTTACATCTTTGGAAAGCTGTGACAAAGGAGAA
>JAAUYM010069171.1_pt1:0-15000 | contig 16082 bp, 16 predicted proteins | sample 7278001 | NCBI WGS metagenome assembly JAAUYM01 (sample SAMN14350224, study PRJNA611818) | marine sediment metagenome | isolation source: surface marine sediment (1.8m) | place: French Polynesia: Moorea | collected 2018-08
CTGCAAGCTGGTGCAGAAGTCCCTGGCCAGACTCCTCCTCAACGACTTTGTGGCCACACCCAAGGAGGAGCGACTCAAAGTATTTCCCGACATGGACCCAAGGTGTTTTACAATGAAATCTTGAAGTTTTCATGGAAGGAAATACCGTACATACATAGGAGGGCATTTAATCATCCACGGTATTACAATTTGATTTTTTGCAGGCTTGTTGACGCCCAACTTGATGACCCTGACGTGGAGAAGACTTTCATGGAGCCGAGTCGGCCCATCTACGAGAGCAAGACGCTGCCCAGCCTGATGCTGGCCAAGAAGGTGGGCAACAGCTACACTGCGTCGCTCTACGGCTGCCTGGTGTCTTACGTAGTGACGGCCGCCTCCCCGTCCGCCCTGTCCGGCACTCGCGCTGGCTGCTTCTCCTACGGATCCGGCCTTGTCGCCTCCTTCTTCACCATGACTTTCTCCGAGGACACCGGGCCCAAGTCCCCGCTGAACAAGATGTGGTGCAACCTGGCCGACGTCAAAACCCGACTGGACTCGAGGATCAAGGTACTTCAGGGCATATAATCTCGGCGTAGTCATTTCCCCCCCCCAACCTGCTATATGCGTTTCTTCCCTCTACCAGGTGAGTCCTAAGGACTACGAAGACACGATGCTCCAACGGGAGGAAAGCTACCTTCGTGCCCCACATGTGCCCGTCAGCCCGGAGGACGCCAGTCTTGTCCCGGGTACCTTCTACCTGGCCGACGTTGATAAGCAAGGCCGTAGGCAGTACAAGAAATGGGAAGGGACCACCGCTCAGCCGCTGACCAACAATGGTCACTAGAATGTAAAAAAAAGCACAAATTCTTAAATATGGAGAATTGTTGAGAAAAAAAAGCAGCGGTGTTCAAGTGCGGTACTTTTTTAAAATAACTCGTCCCTGTAGCCACTGATATTAGCAAAGAATAAACTTCTTAAGAAACGTGAATATAACCTCTTGATTTATATCCTCATTCTGAAAATTTGTACAAACGACACAATCAGTATAGTAGGTACTACGTGTGTGTTAATCTTCCTTCACTCTTCAAATTAAAATCGCGATTCTCCCAAATCCTGCTTTATCTGCCTCTTGCTATTGTCTGACTTTATGTTCCTCATCATTCATCTGACGATGGTGACCTCCGAGTCCGCCACCGACGCATCGTCCTCCTCCTCCTGCCCACGGATCCCATTCTGTGTCGAGGTCGCCGTTGCCGTCATCGCCGCTGTCCCTCTCTCTTTCAACCTGAATTGGAGGAGCCAACAATATTAGATAAACGCCCTCGCCATTCCATCAATCTGCTGTGAATCCACCTGATGACATTTCTGCCCCTCACGGAGACCTCATCCAACCAGTTGGGCGGCTGCAGCGACCCGGTCGCCGCCGCCGCAGCGGAAGAGGACGAGGCCGCCGCCGTCAGCACGCCACACTCTGTCATGGACCTGAGGCTCGAGAGGACGTCTCTGGAGCGGAAGGTCAGCTTCACGTCCAGGTTGTCCACCAGGTTGGGCAGGCGTCCTCCGTGGTAGTCTTTAAGTACATGTCCATCCTGCAGTGGGGCAAGACAGAGGAAAAAGAAAAAAGCGTTCAAAACGTGGGATGACGTTTCAGCATTCCTGCCGAGACTTTACATCTACAGTAGTACGTAATCTCTCACTCTGAAAGTGACTGGCCTTTCCAGCGTAAGTCTGTCCAGGAGCGGCTCCTTCCGAGGCTTCTTGAACAGCGGGGAGGGAGACTCGTGGTCGTCAGCCCTCTCTCCCTCCCACCTCATGTCCAAGTCGTCGAACAAATCTCTCTCTCCGAACTGTGTCTTCTTAGTGTTCTGCCTGGCGGTCACCGTAGTTCCTGGTCTTTCCTCCCCCTCCTCCTCCTCTCCTCTCTTGCTGGCGTCCCTCTCTAGCCTCATCGTCCTAAGGGATTCCAGGTGGGGCCCCGATAGGGGAAGAGGGGCATAGCCGGAACTGTTCAAGCAGGAACACAGGGCCTGAAAAAAAAGGGCGACGTGGTTTCTATCTACTCAGATCGGTAGTCCGTCAACCTGTCCGTGTCTCACCTCCGCGATGATTGGGTCCGGCTCTGCCCGGTCGCTGTAGAAGTAGGGCTCCCCCGGGTAGAAGGCCAAGAAGGTGGGAGCCTTCTTCAGCAAGTTCCCCTCGTCATTTCTCCCGGACTTGGTCCTGTTGACCACGGCCACACGAAAGAAGACGCGGGCCGAGTTGCCCTCCTCCTCCTCCAGGTCCAGCTGGACCGAGGAGAGGAGAGAATCGGGCAAGAATCGCTTCATCCTCCGCCTCAGTCGCCTCAAGGGTGTAGTGGACAGAGGAGGAGACCAGTTGAACTCCCTGAGGAGGAACACTCGCCAGGTGTGTGGAGAGACGCCAGAGGACTGGACCTGCTCCCCGCAGGACGCCACCACCCCGGCCAGGTCTAAGAAGGACAGGTAGTTCTCTAGCTTGTTGGGCATGGCACTGTCCTCGGAACCTATGGCGCCGTACACCTTCCTGAGCAGCATTCTCCTCGCCGTCCACAGCCTCTGCGTCTTGTTCATGTCCGCCGCCACCTCCATCTTCTTCTCCATCTCCTCGGCCACCTCGGGGCACTTCTGAAAGAGCCTCCTGGCCACTGCCAGGGTGGCCTCGGAGCTCCTGAACTGCGCCAGGCGGCGCTCCAGGAGCTGCAGGGATTCCCTGGACAATGACACGCTACCGCGGCCGGAGGAGGCATCCAACGTGGTCACGGCCATCACGAAACACCCGGTCCACCTTTATGAACTGTTTTTTTTTCAGGCTGCTGTTTGTGTTTTTAAAAAGTTGTTCAAAAATTTTCAGGGTTGCCACTGAGCCAAAATATCAGTTTTGCATGTGGAGGTTAAGTATAGTGTGTATAATTGACACTATGGAATCCGCTAACATGATAAGACTATCATCGTAAGCATTCTCAAAGTTGAGCTACGTGTTATGTCCGGTGTGAAAATAACGAGGACCATTGTGCACATATCTGAAACGTGAGATCTCTGAAAGAGTCATGGATTTTTTCTATTGCTTTGTTGCGAATTTAAATGGTAACAGTTCTGATAGTAGTGACGTCACGCCTTGGTCTTTGTGACTTATTGTTGAGGCAATTTTTTTAATAAGTGCCCTCCCCACCAATATCGCTAGCGTGAATTTAGTGATAAGTTACAATAAGTTTTTTTCCCACTATTCCAACACCTGCACTGGCGTTCTAACGCTGTATAAGTGATATAAAAATCTTACTGTAATCAAATGTCGACCCCTGCGCCAACTACTACTTTGTCGCCACCGAGACCGTGCACCTAACGTTACCAATATTGGTTGGGCTCCTTTAAATTAAACAACGCCTAGTAAAGTTAAGTTGACACCGAACCGCAAGACTCAATTGTTTGCCACAAATACATTAACGCTGCCTGAAAAAAGGCGCTCTAGTTAAAGCTTTTTTTTAAACAGTACAGGCAACAACACAACATCGGCAAAACTACTTGGTCACAGTGCTGTTTGTTTACATTGAACTTCGAGTGCTATTGTGGTACGTACCTACTTTTCAGTTTTCATGTGGAGTAGACGGTCATCGTCATGAAGTTGCTGGGGAAGGAGCTGGAGAAGGACTCGAGCGGGTCGCTCACGCTCATCCCGGAGGAGATCGAGGACATGTGGCACGTGTACAACCTGGTGGCCGTGGGAGACCGGGTGAGGGCCTCCACCATCAGGAAGGTGACTACCGAGTCCGCCACCGGGTCCACCACCTCCAACCGGGTGCGTACCACGCTGACCCTGGAGGTGACGGGCATCGACTTCGACACCCAGGGGTGCAAGCTCAGACTGAAGGGGAGGAACGTGGCCGAGAACGCCCACGTCAAGATGGGCGCCTACCACACCATCGACGTGGAGCCCAACCGAAAGTTCACCCTGACCAAGGCCGAGTGGGACTCGGTGGCCCTGGAGAGGATCGAGCTGGCCACGGACCCGTCCAAGCACGCCGACTTGGCCGCCGTCGTCATGCAGGAGGGCCTGGCGCACGTCTGCCTCGTCACCTCCTCCATGACCATCGTCCGCGCCAAGATCGACCTGGCCATCCCCAGGAAGCGCAGGGGGGGCACCTCGCAGCACGAGAAGGCCCTAGCGCGGTTCTACGAGGCCGTCCTCCAGGCCGTCCTCAGGCACGTTGACTTCGCTGTCGTCAAGGCCGTCCTCCTCGCCTCGCCTGGGTTCACCAAGGACAAGTTCCTCGAGTATGTGAATCAGCACGCCATCAAGAACGACGTCAAGGTCCTCATCGAGAACAAGTCAAAGTTTGTCCCCGTCCACGCCTCCAGCGGGTTCAAGCACTCCCTGAAGGAAGTCCTTCAGGACCCGGCCGTCCAGGCTCGCCTGGCCGACACCAAAGCGGCGGAGGAGGTGCGGGCACTGGACAACTTCTACCGCACCCTGTCCAATGACCCCCTCCGTGCCTGCTACGGGGAGAAGCATGTCCAAGCGGCCGTGGAGCAGCAGGCGGTGGAGCAACTGCTCATCTCGGACCGCCTCTTCCGGGCGCAGGACGTGACACAGAGGAAGAAGTTCGTCAAGATGGTGGACGACGTGAGAGAGTTTGGCGGAGATGTCAGGATCTTCTCCTCGCTCCATGTGAGTGGGGAGCAGCTGGACCAGCTGACCGGACTGTGCGCGATACTCAGGTTCCCCATGCCGGAGCTCGACGAGGACGATTCAGACGACACAGACTCGGACTGACAGTGGATGAGATGAGGTCACCACTTTTTTTCATGAATCTTGTTGAAAGGTACTTTTTCATGAATCTTGTTGAAAGGTACAATACTGTGATGAAATTGTATTTTTTGGTCTCTCAGAAACATTAATAAAAGAACGAATAAACACTACTATAGTTCGGTACAGCGCTGGTAAAACTGCTGGTAAAACATTGAAAAATGTAGGTTTGTTTGATTTTTTCTAAACGAAAAAACTATATGACGCAATGTACGCATAGTGCTGCATATTCTGACTGTATTTGATGGTGCAAGGAGGAATTTTAATCACTTTCAGAATCGGAAGAATCGCTGCTGCTGGAGCTAGAGCTAGTATGTCTCTTCTTTTTCTTGGACGACTTTCTTTTGTGTTTCTTCTTTTTTTTCTTCTTGCTCTTCTTAATCTTCTTGGACGGTTTTCTTTCAGTCCACTCGTGGGATGAAAAGTCGTCATCGCTGGAAATCTCCTTCAGCACACCTTAAAATTTTTTTTTAGCCATGAATAGGTTTGTCATAATGATCTCAGAGGCATGAGCGAACTCACCTAGCACTTTATGGATTGCGCCTGCACCTGCCGACGAAGCAGCAGGAGGCTTGGCAGGTCTGAAGGTGCCATCAGAAGCCTCCTCTCCTCCTCTTTCCTCCTCTTCGGAGGCAGTGGAATCCTTCATAAAGTCTGACGCTCTTGGTCTGGAAGGAATGTTGGTTATGTCCTCCTTTTTCTCCTTGGGCGAAACTTTTGCCACAGCGGGTTCCGACTTTGAATTGGGAGGCCATGTGACCTTGTCGTCCTTCTTCTCCTTCGGTTCGAAAGCCTTCCTTCGATTCAGGGTGTCAAAGCCCACGTTGGCGAAGATCCCCCTAAGTATATTTAAAAAAAACCCGTGCTCATACCCGATAAATGATGCTGAGTTAGAGATCATGATCTGCTTGCCTTCCCCCCCTCCAATTGTTGTTGGCCTAAGGATTTCTGTCTCACATTTATCCGAAATAAACCTCTATTCCACCACCCTACCTCCTGGGGGTGAAATTAGATTGAGGTAGAAACAAGAAGCTGTTGGTCTACATGTCAAATTTAGACATAGTTCCTAAAAAAATTGACATTGTTGACGGAGTCAATACTTGTCGGGTAAATAAAGAGCGACAAAAATATTCTGATGTGTCTGTCTTACTTGGCTGGGTGGGTGTTCCTGAGCAAATTCTTCTTCTCCTCCTCCCCCTTCATCCTTTGATGAGAAGTCTGTAACTTCCGGGGCGGTCTGGGGCTTTTTGCCACCACTGCAATATACCGTACAAATACACATTGTATAATTTTTTATACCATAAAAGTTTACCTAACATTGCACTCACGCAGATTCTCCCCCAAGTCCTCCGAAGAGCTCAAACCTTCCTCCGCCTTTCTTCCTCTCCTGCCTGACCCCGACCGCCGAACGGGTGCTTCACATTAAACCTGTAGGAAGGGGGGGAGGGGAGAGGAGAGGAGAGGAGGGAAACCAACCTTATGGATATTGTAGCACAACTCCTTCGATAGGTGGCAGCAACAACCTGACGCAGAGCATCCTGGCCGGGTGCCATTCAACGCGCTCGTGGGTCAGCTTGCCGAACATCTTCAGCTGGGTCGCGCGGACGGCGTCAGGGTTGGAGGCCTGCAGAACACGTCCTTGTAAATGTCCTCGTCCTCTTCCTAATAGGCCCCGATGCCAAAGTCCTGACCACGAATGCTCAGGTTTCGCCTCGGCCTCTTTACTCTCAGGACGGAGGACGAAGTCGACAATGCCACTGCGGACGAGGAGGAGGCCTGAGGCTCGTCGAAGAGGCTGAAGTGTCCGCGGGTGCCGGTGCCCGTGACGCCCAGGAGAGCTTCCCGGTCCAGTCCGGAGTAGCCGATCCCAAAGAGGTTGTCCTTCAGGTTGGCCACAAACTTGGGGACGTTGTCGGGGGCAAAAAGAAAGTCCTTGTACCTGGAGAGCTCTTCTTCCTCGTCCTCGTCATCCTCCTCCTCCTCCTCGTCTCCCCCCTCCACCTGCTGGTCCTTGTAGGACTTTGAGAGTGACGGGCTGAACATGCAGATGTTGGCTGTTTTGTTCTTTCTCCTCTGCCTCCTGGTCAACCTCGGCCCGATGCCCTGACCGGGTTTCCACCCCATGTTGCGAAGCAGCTTCGTCCCAATGGTTTCCTCCACCGGCTTCCGTATCTGGTCCAGCACTGGCTCCCCCGGGATTGGCCCCTCCGCCACCGCCGCCGCCACCGCCGCCGCCGCCGCCTCCATGTTCCTCTTCCTGCCCCTCTCCTGCTCTGCCGACCGCGGCTGCCTGAACTGCGCCGAGGCCCAGATCCCCTTGGGCGCAATCCTGAACTCGCCCAGGTCCTCCGCGTCCTCCAGCCTCTGCGGGCCCATCTCCTTCCGGTCGACCCTGGAGGACTTGGAGATGTGCTGGCGACCACCCGTGCCTCGACCCGGCCGTGTTGAAGAAGCTGGCGGAGAAGCCACCTGTAAAGGTGCCGTGGAACCTCCTCCTGCCATTCTCGTCGGTGACGATCTGGTCCTCGATGGCGATGGGCTTGTGCTTCCTGGCGGTGGCCTCGTCCTCGTCCAGCTCCGGCAACGGGGTGCCATAAGAGACCTGAGAGCTGGCCGTCCTGGATTTACGAGTACAGTATGTTATTATGGGGTCATGGATGGAGACAACGTTTTTATTGTCGTTCTCGTGTGCTGTCGTGCCTGTGCTGTGCTGTGCTGCAGAGAAGAGAGAAAACGGTTACCTTGTTGACTATAGTGCTGCCATCTGACGGTGTTGTTCCGAAAAACCCACCAAACAGTACATAAAGATATATATTGTGTACTACTACAGTATATATTTTTTTTACATCTTGCCTGCAGCGATATTCTATCAAGATCATTGTAGTACCGGTAAGCTTAAAAGAGCATGTAGTTCTACTTTGTGTTCAATACTGTTGTGGAAGAAAAAAATTTTGCCGTGTAAATAATTAAAATTAAATAGAATAAAGTAAGTACATGTATTGCACAGGTCACAGTCAGTTATATGATCTACTGTACCTGTAAATGCAAAGAAAAATGCCTGGCAACACATTTTCTTTACCTACAGAAGGTGCGAAAAACCACAACCAGCTTGTCAGATGGCAGCACTAAGTGAGCAAAGTGTAGCGCATGCGCCATCTGTATGCTTGGTAATCTGTCTGCTCTGCCTGCCTGCCCAGCTGCCTGGCTGCTCTTTTGTTGTCAGTCGTACTTTGCTGCTATGAACAGCTGCTAGTAGAGAGGGTAGATACCTGCAGCTGCAGGCTGCTGAGCAGCTGAAGGGAAGATCTGTTCTGTACTGTTCTGGTTCCTCTTCCTGGCTGCTCGCCGGTCACCGGTCACCGGTGCAGTGCAGTGCAGTGCGAGCGTTAAAACAGTGATCTTTTGTGATCTCTGATTACACAGGCTGTTTCTTTCTTTAATCAAACCTCTTGGGAGGTTTTTGGAATCTGGTTCAAGTATATCTCTGCAAGCAAGTTACAATGTCGTCCTCTTCGTCTTCTCCGCCTCCCGCCCACTCTGTCCCACCCGAATTGGTCCCTGGAGGAAGGGTAAGAGATCTCCGTGTCTCCCTGGCCGAGGTTGTGACCTCCGCAGACGAGGAGGACCTGGAGGAGGCGGCAGAGGAGGCCTTCAACGACCTCCTGGACGAGGTCTCGCTCGGGCTCTGCTTCGACCTCCACCGGGCGGTCAAGACGGGCGTGTACGCCCTGACTGAGGTGCCCGAGACCGTCAACCCGAGGGCCTCCCTGGCACCTCCCGGAGGAGGGGCAACCGACATATTCGGCCAGGTCATCACCACGGCCGTGGGGGTCCCCACCCTCAAGAAACAGCCAGAGTGCATCTGTCCAAACTGCCAGCGAAACATGGCTGCCACCAGGCAAGATATTAATCATGCTTCTGTTGACCCCTCTTTCGAAATACGATGGTAATTTAGCGGTAAACTTGCAGAACAGGGGATGATTAGATTTTCATGCGTGCGCTAGGAGGAAAAGAGTGTGACCATAAAGATATAAAGTATAAGTCACAAAATTGCACAAATAGGTTGTTAAACTGGCTGGAATCTTATTTAACTAGGTCACGGAAGTCTCGATCTGGAATGAAAGACTGTTTTTCCCCTCTTTTTGTACGAGCTTCTGTAGCTTAAATAGTGCAATAAATTTGTAGCAAATGTTATTTATAACTTATAAGTTTAAAGTGCATGACATCAAACATATTTTGAAAAACCTTGTGTACTACAGTATACAAAAAGAGGCCAACTCTTTCCAGTTTTACTTCAATGACTGTAATAAATTTCAGTGTGCTGTAATTTTGATATGGTACATTTGATTTTAATATCTTTAAAATACAGTATATTGTTAAGTGTATTATACACATTTATATTATGGTCAAAGGTTTCTAAGATGCCCAAATTTTGAATAATATTATTTTTTAAGAAGCTTCCTTTCCAGGTCTGAGACTTCCGTGACTAGTTGAACATGAAAAGGAAACGGAATTGACTGGGACATACAATTTACAAGAATTTATTGCAGTTAGAAAATCTTTACAATTAATACACAAATTCAAATAAGCCTGAATTAAAGTACAAAAATTGGTTGCTTATCTTTAACGCACTGACTTTATTTTAAAAGAGCCGGCCTCTAGTTCTTTTTGTCTTCAGGACCAGTTGAAAACTATCCTTTTTTTCTCTCTCTCTCATTTAGATTTGCTCCCCACCTGGAAAAGTGCATGGGCATGGGGCGCACTTCGAGCCGCCTGGCGAGTCGGAGGCTGGCAACCAGCAGCAAAGACCCCTGCTACCGGGAATCGGGAGGACAGGAGGACGAGGACGACGCCGAGGACGAGGACTGGGTGGAGCCCTCCAGCGCCATCCACCACCAGCGCGGGGTCGGCGCACACTACGGCGGACACGCCGGGCTAGCGCAGGGCGGCGGGGGCGGCAACGGGCGCAGAAAGAGGGAGAAGCACTCTCCCCGGAGGAACCGGGGAATGAGGGCAGGGGTGAGGGAGAGTGCTGCAGTAATGGCTCTGTTGGCAACGTCAAGTCCCCAACCGTCACTTTCTAGGCTAAGTCCAGCGGCGAGACCACCCCTCAGGAGGGCACCATCACCCCGCCCACCAGCTACGACCAGCTGAGCATGGAGGAGCGGTCGCACTGGCTGTCGTCCATCTGCGGGGTGGTCGGACTCAACTCCAGAAAGATCTGCTCCCGCTCCACGCGCTGCCCGGTGCACACGGACGCGCAGAGGAGGGACGTGCGCATGCGCTGGCTGGCACCGGCCATCACCGGCATGGACGAGGATGCCGTCGACATCGACAGGTTTGAAACACTTGGATATGGCTCAGGAATCTCGCTCGCCTTCTGACTTGCCTCCTCCCCCCTCTTCTGCCAACCAAACGACCAACTAACCAAACAACCACAGCTTCAACGAGGGAGACACAGCCGCCTTGAGAGAGAGCCTTGCGCAGTTGTCAAACGCCTCCTCTCCCGCAGAGTCCGTTATCTCCACCAGCTCCAACCAGGGTTACGGCGGAGGTGGAGGGACAGGCGGAGGATCCACGAGGTGGGCTAATGCTTACTTTCTCTTCTACTGCTTTTTTTTACATTGATTTTTTTTCTTTTGTAGGAGCACCTCAGGTCACAGACGGGAGAAAGGCGGCCGGAGGGGCAAGAAGAACAAGCCCGGCTCCAAAAACGGGTCAAGGGGGTCCACCCCGCCTCTCATGCACCTGGATTAGTAAAGTGCTTTTTTTCCTCAGATTTTTTTCACATTGTATACAAGTTACATACTAGAAAATTTACTAAAGCCATTTCGAAGTATTATTCAATCCATCAGTTGCTGTAGTGTGCTAGACATTTTTTATAAAGTTTTCTTTCTCAAGAGATCTGACAAGGTAGAGTGTGAAAAGACCACAGCAAATGGTGCGGTCGTCTGCCGATGCTAAGCTGAATCGTCGTCTTCTTCCTCTTCTGTTGAAACAAACTGGCCTCGCATCATCTGAGGAAAAAAAAGGGAGTCCAATTTATCACATGCTAGGCCTCCATGAAAGCTGTTACCCCCTTCTTCACCTTTTCCAGAATGGCATGATGCTCCACTCCCAGGTCAAGTTCGCCCGAGTTGACTCGTTCCTCCTCGTCCTCGGGAGGCGCTGTGTCCATCCCTCCCTGCTGTCGCTGGCTGGCCCTAATCTGCTCCGATATAGAGTCCCTCCGCACCCTGGCGCCCTTCCTGTCCCCTCCGGCCCCGTCTTCCACCGACTTCTGCCTCGGGACTTGCTGGCCCTGTCCCTGTCCGCGCAGGCGTGCACGCACTTCCAGATTCTCCACCTGGCAACAAAGGGAGAAGAATGGGTGTGTCTTGGAGGAATTAAAAAAACTTCCAGGTGTCACCAATGGGGAGCACCTGCAACTGAAGGAGTTGGTTCTGCGCCCGCTTGATGACGGCCGTGATGGCCTTCTCCTCTTGCCTCAACGTTCTGCGTTCCATGTACAGGGCGGACAGAGTGCTCTTAGCGCTTTCCTGTTCCATCCTGGGCAGGTAGGTGGCAGTCTCGACTCTTGAAGGCCACCAGAAATGGTTACATTAGAAGGCAGGAGGGACACAGAAAGAGAAATCCTTTCTAAGAGTGCAGTTCTGTAGTTGTTGTCATTGACAACACAACAGCTGCTACCCCGCTGGGCTGGCTGGGCGGTCGCTCAGTGCTGCCAGATGGCTCCAAATACATAAACAAAAAATGGCTTATTGGCTTATTTTCAGTCCTGATTCTAGAAAGTTTTATAAATAGAGTAAGATAAAGCATGCATTGATTCTATTTTTTTAATGTGACATTTATTTACTGGTGGTGTTTTCAAAAGTTTTTTTTCATTCAGAAAACCTGGCAGCACCGTTCTCCCTTTTCCTTCCTTGCCTCTCATCAGTCGTGGAGTAGCTGAACGTACGGATCTCGACCTCGACCTCGACCTCTCCTCGCATCAGTTTAAGAATTAGTCAGGCCCAACCGGGTCACACCACAACACGAACCTACAGTCTACAGAGTCACTACCCTAGGCCGACCAGATCCCTGACTGGCTGAGTGAGGTCCAGCGGAGGAGGGCCAGCTCTCAGGAAGGAGCAACAGAAGAAGGAGAGCGTCGGTGTCGGAGTGTTCGTGACCATGTCCTCTGAGACCAAGGCCACCACTCCATGTGGGAATGGGCAGCGGAGGAGGGCGGGAGAGGAGGAGGAGGAGGAGGAGAGAGAACGTCCCCCACAAAAGAGACTGAAAGTCCAGGACGGTGGCGAAGCCGACGATCGCGATGCGGATGTGGATGCGGATGCGGATGCGGACGCCCCTGCGCCTGCGCCTGCGCCTGCGCCTGCCGGCGCCGGTCCCCCGTCCACCGCGTTGCTGAACCTGTCCGACGACGTCCTGATGCTTATCCTGCGTCACCTGTCCAGCTCCTACGACCTGGTCCACCTGTCGTCCTGCTGCCGCCGCCTGGAGCGCGTCTGTCGCGACAAGTCCCTCTGGGTGGACGTGGCGGCGGTCTTTGATCCCTCCTCCTCGTCCTCGTTCCAGTCCCTGCGGGAGATTCGCCGCCTGTTGGCCTTCCTCCACAACGGGACCCGCTCCGTCCGCGTCGGGGGCAACCTGAACCGCCCCGTCGCCGTCGCCGTCGCCAGGAGAGAGGTGGTGTCGCCCTCCCTCCTGCAGGAGTGCTCCAGGCTGTGTCCCCAGTTGGCCGAGCTGGCGCTGGAGAGGTGCTACCTGGACGCCAAGAAGGTGTCGCTGGACACGATGCCGACCTCCATCATCTCTCTGTCACTGGCCGATAGCGAGGTAGTCAACATCAAATCGGAGGCATCGTACTTTCACGGCATTCACGAGGTCAGTCATTGTACTACAACTAAAAATATTCGATTCACTAAGTGTTCAGCATTTTTTATGTTATGTTCAAGGCTTTGCCCAACCTGCACCGGCTGATCTTGTCAGGCTGCGGCTGGCTGAGCAGCCACTCCCTCATGGCCATTGCCAAGTTGCCCCTTCTGGAGGAGCTGGACCTCAGAGGTTGCCGGAGAATGGGAGACGTGTTTGCCTACACCGCCCTGGCCACCAGGTGGGGTTTCCAGAAGTTGGAGCGTCTTGACATGAGGGACACAAACATCACGGACACGGAGTGGCAGTGCTTCGGCCGGCTGCCCTCCATCAAGAAGTTCCTGGCCGGGCGGACTCTGGATGGGAATCAGACCGAGACGGACGAGAGGCTGAACGACCGCGCACTCGCCTGCCTGGCAGCCCTGGTGCAGCAGAGCAGAAAGGAGAGCCCGCTGGAGGAGATCGGGCTGACGGGGACCGGGGTGACGGACGGGTCGATGGCGGCGGCAGGAAAGGCCTTCGTGAGGCTGAGGGTGATGGACGTGAGGGGCACCAGGGTCGGGGAGGGAGGGGCCTGCGCAGTGGCTAAAGTGCGGCCAAAGTGCCAGGTGCTCTTTGACCCGGAGAAGACCAACCCGTTGGCCGGGAAGCCGCCGGTGACGAGGCATAACCCTGAGGAGTTCATCCTTATCCAGGCACCTCAACTTCAGTGATGGAGGATTTTTTTTCTCTTCGTCGTTACGGAAATTTATACTGTACTGTACTACTACGACTTTCATCCATTCGTTGAGTTTGGTTGTACAATCATTGCTTCATTGACGGCATATTGCAGTACTCGCAATAAATAATACTGATCCAGAGCAAGTCGTCCTCAGTCCGGCCTTCGGATTCTGCGCCCGCACAGTACACAGACGAGGAGGGCGAGAAAGTAGAATAGCTCGAGGAAGGATATGGCGGACGCCCCCACGGCCAACCCCAGCCACCCTCCGACCTTGGCTGTAAAACAAACGTGAGGTATTGGCTAAATTACACACACGCACACGCACGTTCACCTAATGTCTTTTTCGAGACAACTCACAAAAGAAGTCTATGAGCGTGTCCTGCTTGAGGGTGTGCTTCTCGTAGTCGAAGGTCTCGAAGTAGAACTGTACGACGGTGGTCTTGTCGGCCGCGTCCGCTTCCGCCAGCGCCTCCTCGTCGATGCCGCCGTACTGCACCCTGGGCAGGTACTCCACGCGGTCGCACTCGAACTTGCAGACAGCCACCTTTTCGGCGGCGCCCGTCAGCTCGAGCACGGACTCGCCGACCGACTCAAGCTCTCGACCGGTGCCGCTGAAGTTGAACGGGGACAGGTACAACAGGTCGCGCGGGCGGCAAGGCTGCTTGTCCGGATCTCCACACGTTGAACAGTATAGGAAGGTTAATTATATTGACGGTTATTTTTTTAACTCTGGCAACTCTGCTGCCGGACCTGTCTCCAGTCGGTAGTAGGCCAGCGTCGAGCAGTTCGGGTCGCCCGCACTGGTGTCGACGAGCTCGCAGTTCTGCTTGGTGAAGGGGATGCCGTACTTGTTCCTGAACTCGCTGACTTTAGACACCTCGCAAAAGTCCTCCCCCAGCGAGGTCCTGCTAATCTGGTGAACAGGAGGCTGTCAGTCTTAACCGTGATTCCTTGCGTCACTGAGCTACTGCCACTGCTCTCCGTGATTCACCTCTTTGATGGAGAGGGCGACAGTGGCCACTGTGTTGGGCAACGTCCTGAAGGGGCTGGAAGCGAGTGCAGCCACCGGGTGGTCGTCGCTCGTCACGGAGAAGAAGATCCCATTGCGCTCAACCGCATCGCTGCCCTTGAAGTCGATTTGAAGACCTAAATGGAAGAGGAGGCTATGACAACTGTATAGGAAATGAAAAAAAAGGCCCCAAGTATTGTTGATATGAACTCACTAGGCGACTTGTCCTGGTTAAAGTGCGTCCAGACTTCGACGGAGCTCCAGGTAAACGGGTGGGTCTCGAAGGTGGGCCTTTTGGTGTAGAAGCACGTGCCCTGCGCCGTGAAGATGGGCCTCTCCTCCAGGAGCACCTTGCAGCAGGAGCGGTGGTCCGGAATGGATTCGTCGCCGTGATCGCCATCGTTTCCTGCGAAGCCGTGGGTGCCGAAGTACAGGTGTCGGTGCACCTCGCAGTAAGAGACGAAGTCCTCGCATCTTCAACACGGTCAGTTTGCGTGAAAAGTAAGCCCAACCACCAAGTGAGTGTTAATAAAGCTTCCATTTTTGCTCCGAAAAACCTCCGATTTCATATGCTCCGTGAATGCTACCTTTTCCC
>JAAUYM010061480.1_pt1 | contig 16078 bp, 18 predicted proteins | sample 7278001 | NCBI WGS metagenome assembly JAAUYM01 (sample SAMN14350224, study PRJNA611818) | marine sediment metagenome | isolation source: surface marine sediment (1.8m) | place: French Polynesia: Moorea | collected 2018-08
CTCTCTCTCTCTCTCTCTCTCTCTCTCTGACCAATGCAGACATGCAGTGTCGTTGCCACTTTTCAGACTGACGTCGTCCACGGAGAATTCATCGTCAAGTTCTCCGGCTTCTACCAGAACGACGCCAGGCGCGGGTACATCTCGGCGGCGCTGGCGGCCTTCGACAGAGACACCTACCAGATCTTGGAGAGGGACAACCCAATGGCAAGGTAAGGAGGAGGACGCAATTAAAAACGAAATTTTAAAAAATATATTTATTATTCAGGGCAAAGAAATATCTATGATGAACTACTACGTAGTTACAGCATATGAAGTTTTAATAATAGGATATGGTCGGTCGATTGACGTTTATTAACGGGGAGTAAACCTGAGCTTGTACGGGGAAGGCGACAGCACGGCGCCTTCAATCGGCTCCGTCGTCAGGTAGTCTCCTGGATTGGCCTTCTCCAACTTGAACCTGCTGAGGATGCTCGTGAAGAACAGGTAGAGCTCCATCCTGGCCAGCACCTCCCCCAGGCAGCGCCGCCTCCCCACGCCGAAGGGGATGACCCTGGGGTGGGGCTTGAAGGCCCCGCTCTTGTCCAGGTAGCGGGTCGGGTCGAACCTTTCCGGCTCCGGGAACACCTTCGGGTCGCTCATGACCGCCCCGATGTTGCAGAGGAGGAGGGTGTCCTTGGGGATGAAGTGTCCCGTGCTGAGGCGACAGTCGGCCAGGACCCCGTGCGGGACGCTGCGATCCAAGATGTTGCCCAGCCTCTGCACCTCCAGCAGGACGGCCTCCGTGTAAGGGGTCCGCACCCTGTCGCCGATCACGGGCTGGATCCCCTTCCCGATGACTTCGTCCAGTTCCTCGTGGACCTTTTCCTGGATCTCTGGGTGGAGGATCATGTAGAGCATGCCCCAGCTGAGGGTGGTACTCGTGGTCTCGCTCCCCGCAATGAACAGGTCGATGAGCACATTCACAAGGTTGGCCTCTCCTTCCTTTCCGGAGAAGGAGTTCGCCTCTTGGGACTTGTCCTGAACCTTGATCATTTTCAGATAGTGGTCCACAAAGTTGCGAAGTGAATCTTCTTGGTACGTCGACTTCACCGGCTCTAGGGCATCGTCGACAAATCCCCTCAGGGACTTGAAGACGGAGGAGAACGCCAGCAAGCCAGTCTTTCCAACGAGCCAGTTAAGGCCCTTGATCTGAGCAATCATGTTGTTGAGTGGCTTCCCTGCCTCCTGGATGAACCTGTCCAGAAGCAGGAGCAGCTTCATGAGCTTAGGGTCGTCGTAGTGGAGGCGTTCACTGGTGGTGATCCTCCACAGGACGTTGAGTATGGCCGTGTTGAACTTGTTTCTGATGTCGATCGGCTCTCCCCTGCTAGACTCGAGGTACTGGCACAGCTCGTCCGCCTCCTCCCTGGCCAGCTCCTCCGTGTTGTTCTTGCCAAAGCCAAGGTCCCTCAGGGCGTGCAGAGAGAATCTCCTTTGCTCCTGCCACAGTCGACCTCTGCTCTGTAGGACGCCGGGAAATTTGTCGAAATTTGCTGGTTCCACGCTTCCCCTGTCCTTGGCTGCAAATTCAAATACGATCCTGCCAACCAGCTCGTCTCTGGCTCCTGCTTCTTGGATGAGGTCATAGTCGCTGAGAACAACAATCCTGGTGGCAGAAATAGAGATTAAAATGGGGGGAGAAAAGAAAGGTGTAAAACAGCATCACCAGTTCCTTCCCACCTCTGCGGTCCCACGATGCAGCCGAAAACGTCTCCGTGTTTTGCCCTGAGGCGCTTGATTGCCTTGGGGGCGCTCGAGGAGATCATGTCGACGTCTCCCAGGAAAGGTATCGAAAATGTGGGATGGGGCGGAAAGTCCTTGGGGTACCTCTTCCACAGGTAGACAAGGTAGACCGCTCCGAAGAGAGCGATGATTGTCAGGATGTCCATTGTCTTTGACTTTTCCCTGCTGTGAAAGGGCTGGAGACAACGGGGGGCGCGCAGCAAGTGTCTTATTTAAATCCAGGTCAGGTGCGGACAAACAGAGGAAGAGATACGTCACCCATAGGAACACGAAAGTTTTACTCATGATTAACAAACAGAAACCAGACGGGCGTGTAGTGTAATCAATATGTGTACGTACTACGCTATCTAAAGAAAAAATCTTTAAAAAAATCCCATGCACATGTCGTAAAAAAAAAAATTAATAGTGCGTATTCGCAATTGCGCCTACTAATACGCCGCCACCCCCACCTCGACCCTGGTACAGGACGAATCTGATCCGTCGAGTTTGCGGCCAATGGCGCCGAGCACGGGGGGGGGGATGCTCGCCTTCTGTGACGCAAAATATTACCTCAGGTCAGATGTATTAGGGACTGTTTGCTCAGATTTCCCCCCCTCTTTGGGAAAAGACGACTGCATGCACACGTCAAACGCCTAAAAATGCATTTTCTTCCAACGTATAACATGACCCATTTACACACTGCGTGGTGAGCATAATTATCTTCTTTCTCCTTCCTTCCTTCCTTCCTTCCTTCCTTCCTTCCTTCCTTCCTTCCTTCCTTCCTTCTTTCCTTCTTTCAGGTACCCGAGCGACTTCGACGTGTTGCTTGTGAGCGACGCCGTCGGAGACGCTGCCACGAGGGCTCTCCGCGCGCACCCACTCGTCAAGTCCATTACTCCGCAGAGGAAGGTCACGAGGACACTCAAGACCGTAGAAGAAGAAGAAGATATGGGAGGAAAAGCGGAGGAGGAGGAGGAGCTTGGTGATGGGGATGGCGGCGGCGACGACTCCCCGGAGTGGGACGCGGTTGCGTCCCGGTGGACCAAGGGGCGCAGAAGCCTGCATTTCGGCTCGTCCGGCTTCTGGCACTCTGTGGGTCGCCACAGCAGCCGCAGGTTGCTGCGTGCCGTGCCCAGGCAGATCACGGCCATCCTGCAGGCGGACATCCTCTGGGAGATGGGCGTGACGGGGAAGGGCGTGCGGGTGGCGGTCTTCGACACCGGGCTCAGCAAGACGCACCGCCACTTCCGGCGCATCCGCGAGCGTACCAACTGGACCAACGAAAAGACGCTGGACGACGGCCTGGGCCACGGGACCTTCGTGGCCGGGGTCATTGCGTCGTCCGCCGAGTGCCTCGGATTTGCCCCGGACGCGGACGTGCATGTCTTCAGGGTCTTCACCAACAGCCAGGTCTCGTATACCTCCTGGTTCCTCGACGCCTTCAACTACGCCATCATGCAGAAGATTGACGTGCTCAATCTCAGCATCGGAGGCCCAGACTTTCTCGACCTGCCGTTTGTCGACAAGGTGAGGTAGTCCAGACGTGCAATCTATGTAGTCATGTGCGGACAACATGCACAAGATTCCCTTCCCCTCTTTATCCCAAGGTATGGGAGCTGACCGCAAACGGAGTGACGATGGTGTCCGCAATCGGCAACGACGGTCCGCTCTACGGCACCCTCAACAACCCCGCGGACCAGATGGACGTCGTCGGCGTCGGCGGAATCAACTTTGAGGATCAGGTGAGAGAGAGAGAGAGAGGAAAAGAGGTTAAAAAAACCACGAACTGTTGGTGCTTTCCGATCAGATCGCTCGCTTCTCATCTCGAGGCATGACAACCTGGGAGTTGCCAGAGGGTTATGGGCGCGTCAAGCCGGACATTGTCACCTACGGCAGTGCCGTCAGGGGGTCCAACAAGGACGGCGGCTGCAGGTCAATAAGCGTTTATCTAAGCTGCTCTCATATGAGAGGTGTCGACTGAGTTTCTGTTTCATCCTCGTCAGGTCCCTGAGCGGGACGAGCGTGGCGAGTCCGGTCGTCGCCGGCGCCGTCACCCTGCTGTACTCTGGCGTCCTCAACAGGGGCTCCGTCATCAATCCCGGCAGCATGAAGCAGTGCCTCATGTCGTCAGCTAGGTACGGTAGAAACGTGACTCAAGAGTCTCGGATCCGGCAGCAGCATGTCCCACGTCCGTTTTCCCTTCCTCAGGCGTCTCCCCGGAGTGACGGTGTTCGAGCAAGGAGCTGGAAAGCTGGACCTCTTGAAGGCGCACCAGTGCCTGAACACGTACACCCCGCAGGCGTCTCTCAGCCCCAGCTACATTGACATGACGGAGTGCCAGTACTTCTGGCCCTACTGCACCCAGCCGGCGTACCACGGCGCCACGCCCGTGGTGGTCAACGTGACCGTGCTGAACGGCATGTCGGTAACGGGTCGCCTGTCGGCGGAGCCCGTGTGGCACCCTTACACCCCGCAGCACGGAGAGCTACTAGACGTGGCCTTCACCTACTCGGAGACGATCTGGCCCTGGAGCGGCTACCTGGCCGTGCACATCTCCGTGCGGAGGGAGGGGGCAGAGTTCGAGGGAATTGCTCAGGGGCACGTATCGGTCACCGTCGAGTCGCCTGCAGAGGAAGGTAAGGTGTAGCAAGGATTTGGAAAGGAAACTTTTCAAAAAATGATATTATTTAAAATTTGGGCATCTTAGAAACTTTTGACAGTAATATAAATTCTTCTGTGTAATGCACTTAACAACATAATTTAAAGATTTTTAAAATCAAATGGATAGAATTAAAATTGCAGCACCTTAAATGTTCCTGCAGTCATTGAAGTAAATGTGAGAAGAGTTGGCATCATTTTGTAGGTACATAAAGTTTTTCAAAATATCTTTGAAGTCTTAAAGCTATTACCACTTTAAAGCTATGAGTTGTAAATAACATTTGCTGCAAATCTGTAGCTCTCAGTTTTTTATAATAATAACTTTTCTTGTTGCTGTATGACGAGAATACACTAACCAAAATATGTTCAGGTGACCTTGCTCCGCGGGTTTCCCACGTTCGTCTGCCTGTTCGAGTGAAAATCGTGCCTACCCCGCCCAGAGCGAAAAGGATCCTCTGGGACCAGTACCACAACCTGAGGTATCCGTCTGGATATTTTCCAAGGTAGGAGTCATTAATTTATTTGTCTGATGTAGTAGTTGAAGCGCATTTTTTTTCTTTGATTACCCTATTAGGGATAACTTGAAGATGAAGAACGACCCTCTGGATTGGAACGCGGACCACATTCACACCAACTTCAAGGACATGTACACGCACCTCAGGTCTGCAGGCTTCTTTGTCGAGGTCCTGGGCACGCCCTTCACCTGCTTCGACGCCAGCCAGTACGGCACCCTGCTGATCGTGGACGCCGAGGAGGAGTTCTTCCCGGAGGAGATCGCCAAGCTGAAGCGAGATGTGGATGCCGGGCTGTCCGTCGTCGTGTTTGCCGACTGGTACAACGTCACCGTCATGAAGAAGGTGAGCTTACCTATTCTTTTCGTTTTCAGATCTTTTTTTTGCACTCTTCTCTGCCTGTCCTGCAATGGCAACCTCTAGGTCAAGTTCTACGACGAGAACACCCGCCAGTGGTGGGTGCCTGAGACCGGCGGCGCCAATGTGCCCGCGCTGAACGAGCTGCTGTCCCCGTGGGGGGTGGCCTTCGGAGACTCCGTGCTGGACGGGGAGTTCTCCCTCCGGGTGATGGGAGACCGGGAGGTGGCCTTCTCCAGCGGGACGGACATCGTCAGGTTCCCGGAAGACGGCGTCGTCGTCGCCACTTCCGCGCTGAAGGTATCAAAAATATCGGAAGGAACCCACTTGGTCAAACTTGATCGTCACTCCTTACTTTGTACCCATGACACTTAGGATCAGGGCCAAGAGATCCTCTCGCCAGGGTCAGTCAGCAACAGCGTAGACACCTCCGAGGCATCTAGTCACGCGGTGTTGGGCTTTTACCAGACCAAGGCCACGGAGAAGGGCGGCCGCGTTGTGGCTTACGGAGACAGCAACTGCATTGACAATGCGCACATGACCAAGGATTGCTGGTAAGGAGAGAGGGGAAAATGTTGTATGTACTAGTACGCGTATGAGCCACTAGAGAGAACGGATTCAATTTTTACAGGTGGCTCTTGGACGGTATCCTTGAGTACACAAGCATGGCGCGCCTCCCCACGGTGTTCGCCGAGAGCGCGGAGGACCTCCCTGTCAGGCCGGCGGAGGAGCTGCCCAAGCGCATGGAGAACAACAAGCTGCACAGGTACTCCAAGGTGCTGGAGAGCACCCTTGGGGAGGGAGGCGAACTCAGCCACTCCACACACATCCTGCCCACCTGCCCGCACCTGAGGTGGTCCACCCCTCGGGCCCTCAACCGGACGGCGCCCTCCAACCTCTACCGGGCGCAGAAGCTGCTCTCTCTTAACTTGGACCCCGCCGTAGCTCCCGGCCTGCCGGTTCCGCCCCCGAGGAACATCCCCGACTCGGTGCTGCGGGAGCGGGCCTCCTCCCTGGGCGCCGGGGAGGTGGACGACTGGCTGGGCGGCGCATACGCCGGCGCCACCTACGCCAACTACGCCGTGGGCGGCGACGACACCTCCCTGTTCGGCGCGGAGGACGGCGCCGCATGGATCTGGATCTTTGCGCTGCTCTGCGTGGTGTGCTACTTCTCCTACCGCTACTGCCGCACCCGCTACCGACTGCGGAGGAGGAACAAGCCGCGCCTGCAGAAGCTCCTCTCGGCCGTGTCAGGACCCAGAAACGTGTGAAGGAAAAGGAGCCGATTCTTCTTCGGCTCAGGAGACACAATGAAAAACTTACAAAGAAGAGGTTGTGATCTGCTTTGTGTTAGCAAAGGTACTGTAGGTGTTTGTAAACGTGGTTGTTACCAGAGTGCATGATTGACGTTTTTAGAAGAAAGGCGAAGCAAAAAAAAAGTAGCATTTACCAAAGTTGTGATGACACCGAGCAGACATTGTTAGCATTGCAATAAGGAACGATCACACATGCTCACGAATACCCCTTTTAATTATGTGAGAAAGGACATGCCAGATGATTCACTCAGACCCTAAAAAAGTTGTTAAATATAGACGTTTGCCATGCCAGACTTGGAGGAAAAAACTTTTTTTGTACTATAACTCCTCACCCCCAGTTTAACTACTGTAGTACATACAGGAAGCGTAGACTGCTTCTCTCAACGTCGTCAGTTTGCCACTGTCGTCTGCCCAGAGCTACTGCCGCTCCTCCTCTTGTCCGTCGTCCCCTCCCTTTGCAACTGCGTCGTCCTTAGTGACAGCGGGTCCATCATGGAGCCCCTGGTTGGGACGCTGTTAGCCAGCTTTTGCCATCTGTAAACATGCATATACCTTTTGTGTCTGCCGATGAAACTTCATCTCTCTCTCTCTCTCTCTCTCCGTGAACTGACCTCCTGATCTGCTCCGCCCTGGCCAGGTTGACGAACTCGGTCTCGCTCATGCCCATCAGCACGCACTCGGGGATGTCCTCCCTGAAATCGAGAGGGCAGTCGGGAGATATCAGTTTCCAAGCAAGGGAAAGATCAGTTTCCAAGCAAGGCTTCTTCAGCAGGCGAATGAATCACTTTCCTGACTTTGAAGGCGACCACGTCCGCGCTGTAGGGCGCGAACTTTGTCCCCTGCAGGTCCTTTTTGTCCGACTCCTCTATCACGCACCTTCACACAAACAGTTGGGGGGGGAGGGGGGATAATCGAACCCGCGTGCATAGACGCACCCCGAGAGCAGACCTGCCTCCTGCGCACGTGCTCGTTCAACCTCTCCAGCTCCCCGACGGCCATAGACATCCTCTCCCGCCCGAACCTGCTCACGCTCTCCTCGATCCTGTCCCTGAAGTGCCGGTACAGCCTCTCGTCCGGCAGGTGGAACGCCCGGACGGTCTTGCGCTGCTCGGCCGTCAGCTGAACCTGGGGGGGGGGAGGGAGGGGGGCGGAGTGGAGGAGGAGGAGGGTGAGAGAGGAGATTGCTGTTCTTGTTCGTGCGCACCTTCTTCTCCTTCTTCCTAGCGTTGACCCGAAGGCTGGTGACGTCCTCAAGCGGTAGGCAAAGCAGATGTGCCAGAAGAACCACGGATTCCTCGAATCTAGAAAAGCAACATTGGCACATGCAGAGAGGGATGCTAAATATCCCCTCAGTCAGCAGTATACAGTACACGCATACGTGTTTCTTCTATGGAAGTGGTGCAACCTACCTCTCTGCTATCATGACCAGGTGAAAGTTCTTGCTCAGTTTCTGTATCCACTCTTCGACAGCAGACGCGTTGCCAATTTCTTGAGCACTTTGTAAGAGAGAGAGAGAGAGTATTACTGGATTCTGCTGTTGCCGTCGTTGCTGTTATTGCCGTTGTAAATTTTAGTCACTTTTATTGTCACGTACCAAGTACCAAATTACAGCTCCTTAAGATGCCCTTTCACTTTCTCTCAGTGCACCGCATGTTGGTGTAACGTACCTCATGCCAAGGTCGAACAGTTGCTGGTTCAGTCCCAAGTTCTCCCTGACTCGAATGTCTGCCAGCTTGCGCAATGGCCCTTTTCTACCCAAACCATCAACCTTTTTTTTTGTCATATCACAATTTCCTTAGATATTTTGTTACCCCAGATATTGTAGCATCCTTCCTGATTCAAGCCTTATAAATATGAAGAAACGTGGGTAATCTTATCACGCGTTCCAGGCATTGTAAAAACAACTTTTCTTTTACCCGTTGATAAAGGTGGAGAAGTTTAACCCATACCAGTCCTCAAGCCCTGCGTAAGTGTACAGGCTTTCGAAGGCGTCCACAGGGTCCCTCAGGATGGTCACGTAGATAGCCCGTGGACCTAAGATCTGCCTGTGCGGAACGTTATCGTTGTGGTATTGGCACAATTCTGACAAAACTATCTGAGTAACTTACCGAAAGGCATCATGATTCCATTTGACATGAAGAAGAGTCATGTCGTAGGCCTGATTCTCCATAAAGGTTCTACAAGATACCCAGGTACCACAGTAGCACCAGAAAAATAATACAGGACAATAATAGTTCAACATGCTGTTGTCCCCCTTCTGACCTGTGCCAAGGCATCGCCGACACAAAAGAGGGCTGGAAGGGCTCTTTCATCTCCTGGTCCGGATGGCGCACCAGGTGGTTGGACAACCTGGGCAGGACCAGGTTCAGCTCGTCGCGCAGAGCCAAGCGAAGCAAGATGTTCTGCACGGTGCTAAAAAGACCTTAAGGTGCTTAAGCTGCCAGTGTAAAAAAAACCCAACATTTTGAGCAAAATACAGATTTTAGGTTAAAATTATGATTAAACTTCGTGTTTCTTTCAAAAATTTAACTAAATTTTCACTAAATAAAAATGGGGTGATTACACAAGCCATTTTTTTGTCTTAATTGAATTCAAAACCTGCACAATTTGCGATAAATTGCAAGGTTTGGTAATAATTAAATGTCTTTAAGCATTCGAGTCCTGCCTCGACGCCGTCTTGTGCGTCTTCATGAACCCAATCTTCGTGACTCTGGTGCAGTTGCGGACCAGAGTAGAGTTCTTTGCCAGCTCGGCGAAGATCGGATCTTCGAACAGAGAGTTGTCAGACCTGTAAAAGGAGGAGGAGGGGAGGGGGGGAAATGTACTTGCTGTTGCTGTTAAAAATGACGGCAATTTTTGCACGTCCCTTCTGTAAGGATTAGCTAATGTGGTCTTGACGACTCCCGAGTCCAGAATGACAAACTTTCTTGTCGCTGCCGCCTGTGCGTCGTCCGCTTTGGAAGTGGAGGAAGGAAGAGAGAGGTGGGCAAAGGAAGCGTTGGAACTTGGATGTGAGAGAGAAGAGTTGCTTGGTAGATGAAGAGCAGAGGTGTCAAAGTTGGAAGTGGCTCTGGAGAGGTTGGAGGGAGCGACGGTGGAGGGGTCAGGGAGGAAGGAGGAGGGAGAGGTGATCCAGACGTTCCTCACGTTGGCGGCCGCCTTGAGAATGATGGCCACGGCCGATCCCTCCAGAGAAACGGACTTGGGCAAGTTGGAAGCTTTGCTGTAAAGAAAATAAAAGTGAAAAGAAACAGCTTTGTCTACAGACTGTCTTGAACTTGATGCTGCCCCATCTTGGCTTGACCTGATCTCATGCCAGGCCTGGAGGATCTCCAGACTGAAGATGAGTATTGAGATGCAGAGGAAGACGAGGACGGCAAAGCAGTAGCGTTGGCTGCAGCTCTGGAGTGAGGAAGAGAATAAAAATTGTTGCATTATGAAATAGGTAATGCCAATTTTCGAAAAGCATTTCTTTGTAGTAGTATGTACTTCTTGACTCAGATGCATCTTACTTATTATTTTAGCATTTTCTTTTTATCTTCTTCACAGTATTTGTTTTTCCATACATGTATCAAAAGCAAAGCACTAAACATAAGCGTAGATTGTTAGAGTGGCCACTCACCATTTTTCCCCCACTAGCTATGGAAAAACGTGGCGATTAATAGTGGAAAAACTATGTGCTACGTCTTTGATTTCAGCATGTAATTCATTATTCATTCATCAACATTTTTTTCTAACGTTGGGATGTGGTGCGCGTGCTACAGTGTATAAGCATGAAGTTAAGGACGTTCGTGCACTTTGACGACAAAAGCAGTTCTACTACCTACACGCAAGAAATTACCCAAATATTAACCCAAATAATGCATCTAAAAAGATTTTTTTTAATCCCTTTGTCACCGCCCCCTCCTCTCCCCTTGGCTTTCCTCTACCTCCAGCCAGATGCTGACCCACTTTTTGGTGTCGGGACGCAGATAGCGAAAGGGTGTACGTATGTATACCGTATGTAGTTAGTAGGGGAGAGGAGAAAATGGAAAGCAGTTTCTCTCTCTCTTCTCCCTTCCCCTCCGCCACTTCAGGGTCAAAAGCAGCGTCTCCTTTTCTCTTGTGGTCGCAGTTTCAGTTGTGTGGAGGAGGAGAAGGAGGAGGAGGAGGAGGAGGAGGAAGAGGAGGAGGAGAGTACGACGCAACGGGGTACGTGTCAAGATCTGGGTCTCGCTCATTGCAGTCGCACTTGACCCAGCATCAAGAGGCGAATCCGGATCGAACCGGTTACGAGCGCGGTTGCCTAAAAAAATCCCCACACAGCATCTCCTCCGATCCAAATATGGAGACTAGTGCAGGTAAAAAAAATTGCAAGTTTCTTCTGAGAATTGATAGTCTCTTGTACTTGTGACAAAGGCATGTGCACCAAAAAAAACTAAGCACCTTTTCTAATCAAACCTAAATTTATTTAAAATTTTTATATCAACGTAAAATACCCACACTTTATATTTTAACTACTATTTTAAAATTTATTTTGCACGTCAGAAAGCTGGTCATTTTGCCGTTATCATCAAAAATTAAGAACTTCAAGCTGTCAAGATGATGTGTTCGTTTTTTTTTAACGGACGTGCTGGTATACTACGTACTATGCAGGGACAAGAGAGGCGTGACCACCGAGTAAGGCTTTTATTCTTTCCGCACGCTATGAAGTCGTGAGCTGGTGACATGTACTACAAGGTACCATGTGTCCCAAATTCAAGTTTAACGGCGTCATTAAGGGAAGACACCACTTCAGCTCACACATTCAGACAGATGCTATTTAGCATGTACACTACAGTCAATGTGCACATGTGTGAGCATTCTGTCCTCTCCCGTGGAACACGTTTGAGTAAAGTAAATCCACGACTCAAGTCAATGTCCCTCTCTCATCTGTCGCATTACCATCGTCATCATCCTAGTCAGTCATACACGCCTCTCCTGCACTAGTACCACAGTACCGGCATAAAAGAGCCACTTGTGTATCACTTGGAGACGCACTTGATTGTTACAGGTCAAAAGACAGAGGCAGAAGAGGAGGAGGAGGAAGAGAGAGAGGAACCTGGCGGACCTGCCCCTGCCGACATGACCGGAAGAGGCGCCAACTTCTCCTACCGGCAGGACAGGCTCTTTTGCGAAGAGGTGCAGAGAGAGAAAGAGAGAGAGAGAGAGAGAAAAGAATTCTGTTCACGTCATGCATTTGCACGTGGCAGGTTGACCTTGCTCGCCTGGTGACAAGGTTGCCACCATGCTCGGAGGAGGGCGCGGACACGCCCCTCTACGTGTACAGCAGGGCTCAAATCCTGGACAACATTCGAAGTTACAAAGCTGCCTTCGCCGGGAGAGACCACATTGTCGGATTCTCACTTAAGGTATAGGGAAACAATTAGTGTAAACCGACTGATATTACAAGTAGGATATGAATCTTTCCCTCGACAATTAAAACCGCAGGCCAACCCCAACCCTGAGATCGTCCGGCTGGTCCTGAGCGAGGGCCTGAGCGTGGTGGCCGTGTCCGGGTTCGAGGTCCGCCTGGCGCTGGACCTGGGCTTCCCCGGTCGCCGGATCTTCTTCAACGGCAACGGGAAGCAGCGCTGGGAGCTCCGCCTGGCGGCCGAGCGGCGGTGCGTCATGAACGTCGACTCGGTCTTCAACGCCAGGCAGCTCGTCCAGGTCCTGCGGGGTCTCGACGGGGGCGTCCCCGAGCTGGAGGTCACCGTCAGGCTCAACGTTGACATCGACACCCAGGTGCACCCGTACTTGCAAACAGGTGATTCTAACAAAAAAAAAAAAAAAAACAACAATCGTTGCCATAAAAATGCATGATGTGTTGATGCTCCGAAAACAATTTCATAACTTCTGTTTCTGCTCCTCAACACCCACAGTATCGAAGAACTCCAAATTCGGAGTGGTGAGCAGCGACTTCCACGAAGTGCTGAGCGTCTTGCGCTCGGAGAGGCGGATCAAGATCGTCGGCCTCCACTGCCACCTCGGCAGCACCATCGACGACGTCACCGTCTTCACCAAGCTGTTCGACCGCCTGGAAGACATCGTGGGCGAGAACGCCGGCCTCTTGAGCGACGTGAAGGTCATCAACGTGGGCGGCGGACTCGGAATCGACTATCATCACGACAAGAGCAGCGTAAGAATGCCTCGGGAGTCGTTAATTGGGTCAGATTGATCTTACCCGTCCCCGCCATGCCCATGTGTGCCTGCAACAGACGACGCCAACGATCTCTGACCTGAGTCTGGCACTGCCCTCCTCCTCCCGCTTCACGCTGATGGTTGAGCCTGGCCGTTCCCTGGTGGGCAACGCCGGCGCGCTTGTCACCTGCGCGCTGGGGGTCAAGCGCACCGCCACGAGGACCTTCGCCATCCTGAACGCGTCAATGACCGAGCTTATCCGGCCGGCGCTCTACAACGCCTACCACGCAATCCTGCCCCTGGAGAGGAGGCGGACTGAAAAGGTAAATTGAAATTCTCACCAGGCAAGCCCAAGCGAATCGGAATTTTAACAATTTGCTCTCCCTGCTCAGGTGGAGGTCGTCGACTTTGTCGGTCCCGTCTGCGAGTCCAGCGACTGGCTGGGGAGGGACCGCCCCGTGGTGGGGGCAATCTCCGAGGGAGACCTCTTCGCCGTGATGGACACCGGCGCCTACGGGATGGCCATGGCCTCCAACTACAACCTGCGCGCGAGGCCGGCCGAGGTGATGGTAGACGGCGACTCCGCCAGGATCATCAGGGCCAGGGAGACCTACGAGGACGTGGTGGGCAGGCACGTCTTCACTGCAGGCGGCTACGCCGTCGCTCCGTCCACGTCGGCGGCCGAGCCGGTGGCCATTCGAGGGGGCAAGGAGGTGCCGCATGCGTTGGACGACGAGGAGCCTTCCTCCTTGTCCTCCTCGTCCAGCAGCGACGTCATCATGGGGTCAGACGTGCGGATTAAGATGCAGGTTACCTAGTAGAACAGACTGATGTCTTAGCCTCGCTACACTTTGTTTCTCCTACGTATAATGATATTTCTGCAATATTTGCAGAAAAACATCAATACTGCTTCCTTGCAATGTTAGTTTGGAAAGTTTGTTAGAGGCATATAGATGAGATTATTAAGCACAATCAACTTCCTTTCCTGTGTATCGGCTGTATGTATGCAGTGTGGAACACAGATCACAAGCAACTGACGACGTGATCAACTATACCGTATACTGTACGATAGTAGCAACTCTCTTCACCCTGCCCGGCTCAGACGACCACTCTGGCCGCCCTCTTCCCCGCCTTCCCGTTGATCTTCCTGAGCATGGCGCACAACGCCCCCCCAGGCCCGCACTCGAACACCTGCGGGATGTGCTCCTCTCGGTCATACTTGAACATGGCGTGCATGGCCTGCTCCCACTTGACGGCGCGGATCACCTGGTAGGGCAGGTGCTTGCGAATGAACTCCGCGTTCCTGCGCACATGCGTGGTCCATTTTAACTCTCTTTTTTAGTAAGCCTGGGGAGGGAACAGAGGAGGGATTTACTGACCTGTAGACTCGCATTTCCGCACAAGAGTGCACCGGCACTCTCGGCTCGTTGATGGCCGTCTTGGCCACCGCCTCCTTCATGATTTCGAAGGCCGGGTTCATCAGGGGAGTGTGGAAGGCACCGGAGACCGCAAGACGCTTCGTCTGGCGGATGCCAAAATCAGACCGGTTTTCCTCGATGAAAGACAGGGCCTGCGGCGTTCAGTCACATCAGTCACATCACAGATTCGGGGATATGGGTGAAACTTTCTCCCGTTTTTTTGGGGGGGGGGACAAACGTACCTGCTCGTGTCCTGCAATGACTTTAGCACCGGTGTATAGGAAGTTTGCCACCTGGCAGATCGGGTCGGAGATGCCTGCGCGCTCCTCCACCCACCGCCTGGCGGCCTCGCAAGCCAGGCCCAACTTGGCGTTTGCCCCGAAAAACACCGTCATCATGCCGCTGGGGACCACCTCTGAGCAGTACTGCATGGCCTCCGCCCGGGACTTGACGAGCAGGACGCCGTCGTCGAAGGATATGGCCCCGCTGAAGATGAGCGCGGTGATCTCGCCCACGCTGAACCCGGCCGCCACCTTGCACCGCTCCACCGCCTCCGGGCGCTCCCGGTACAGCTTCTCTACTGCCGCCAGCGACGTCACCACCACGGCCGGCTGGCAGTGCACCGTGCTGTCCAGCAGCTCCTTCGGCCCGTCCAGACATATCTGGGAGCACACATTGATTGCAAAGCTCCTCCCTCTTCTGCCCCAACCTCAACATTGCTAAAAGTTTAATTCTTTCTTTCCTTGAGAATTCTTTATTACCTTGAGCAAGTCGTAATCCAGGGTCTGGCTGGCCCTGTCGTACATCTCCCTGACGCCGGGCACCTCGAGCAGCTCCTTCCCCATCCCGACGTATTGCGCCCCCTGCCCAGGGAAAAGCAGCACGGACTGGTCCGAGTCATCGTCCGCCTGCGGCAACGCCAGGCTCCTCTCCCGGCGGATCCTGTGGCGACGAAGGCTCGCCTCCAACTCCCGGTCCGGGTAGGAGGAGGAGCGGAAACCCAGCTGGTGTGGGCCCAGCCCGGAGTCGGCGTCGGCGATGGCGGCGCCGCCGAGGGTCTTTCTCGGGTCGTCCTCCCGCTTCTCATCCTTTGTGTCCCCCCCGCTGTCGGCCGTGGAGACCGGTCGGCGCTGCAGGTGCCGGAGGACCGAGCGGGAGTGGCCGACCGGGCAAAGGCGCCCGAAAATTGCCAGCATACTTCGTGCTCAGACCACAACACCTATTATTATTTTTTTTTAATATAAAGCACAAGTGCACTTGGTCCTTTCCAACCTTGCAGATCGAAGATCTCTGATTGTGGAGTCACTGCTCTCACTTCGTCTTCTTCTCTCTCTCCACTTCTTCCTTGAACCTGTCGAACACAGTCTTGGGGATTTTGAACTCCTCTTCCCCCTTGTCCTTCCTGTCCTCCCGGCGCTCTATCACGGACTTTTTCCAGGGAGTCTCCTTGTCAGACATCCACCCCTCCAAGTTGTAGCCAACCACGCCAATGGTGAAGGCGAACGGGAACACGATGATGGGAGCGTAGGTTCGAACCAGGGCCACTAGCGCGGGCCACATCTCTAAAAAAAAAAACAATAACAAGAAACATTAGGAAAGAGAAAAGTGGCATCCAGACAGTAATACAGTTAAATATTTTCTCAACTTGCTTTTATTACTTCACCATAGAGTGTAAACATAATGATAAGTAAATTCCCCAGGCTAGGAAATATCTTTTATGATCGCTTGCAGGTCTTCTCCAGAGATGAGTTGAAATCCCTTCTCCTTCGTGATGGTTGCCACCTCAATGTTGGTCTCGTTCAACTTTTCCTCCATGACTTGCTTCAGGATAGTCATGGATGACTTGATGGCCTCCTTCAGAGTCATCGACTTGTGGTAGACCTCCTGCAGACTC
>JAAUYM010073954.1_pt1 | contig 16063 bp, 12 predicted proteins | sample 7278001 | NCBI WGS metagenome assembly JAAUYM01 (sample SAMN14350224, study PRJNA611818) | marine sediment metagenome | isolation source: surface marine sediment (1.8m) | place: French Polynesia: Moorea | collected 2018-08
GATCGGACTAGGAAAGAAAAAAAAAAAAGGCTGCGAATCTGGCGTGGCGAGACCCAAATCCGCAGCGGCGACTGCTTGTGCTGCATTGATCAGCCAATTACCTGTAATATCACTACCAGTTTTTTTTCTCCACTTTTCTTGCACACAAGCGGACGAGAAAAAAAGGGAATTCATTCACCCCTTCTCTCCTCTACCCCCCCCGCGAGGTTGCGCAGTCTTTTGGATGTCGATGTCGGCCGCCGGCCGATGACTCCGCCTCTATAGCTCAGTGGCAGAGCACTGGTCTCGTAAACCAGGGGTCGTGAGTTCGAATCTCACTGGAGGCAGGCAAGCAGAGAAGAGATGATCAGCTTTTTACCCTTTCCACTTCTTTTTACCTGCGGCGCAGCCGGCAGGTCATAGGATGGGTCAAATTGTTCTTCTGTTCTCCAGGCATCTTCGTACATTATTCAAAATTGGTTGGAGGTGAGACTACCCTCTACATAACAGTTGTTCGAAAAATGTTTGGTGCATACGGCATGTCCATTAAAAAAACTGAATATCTCATTTTAGTACCTTGGTGACCTGTGTGCCTAATCAAGCATGTTGCAATATGGGAAGAAATACATAAAAAAACTTTTACATTGGCAAAAAATTTTCAAATAAATTCATGTTTGATTGGGAAAGAAAGGAAGTATGCAAGGTTTTTTTTAATCGACAAGCTGAAGGTTCGGCTTGGAAACGGGCAATGACTGCATAAGGGAGTACGTCCAACTTTTGGCCCTCGGGCCACATGCATGTGGCCCTGGGAGTGGGTCTCCTTGTCTTAAGATACGCGTACTAAGCAAGCAAGAACTTTTTTGCACAGGGAACCAATTTTCACGCTCTCTTTACACGAAGCTCGATCGGCGGATAAGACACTCGTAGTACGTAAGGTTGAAAAAATTGTAGGAATTTCTCACCTCCTCCTCCCTCCACCGTAAAGTGAAAGGTTACGACGAAGATTTTGACCTCGTCTGTTCCGTCTCCTCTTCCTCCTCCTCCTCTGTGGTCTCCATGATGTCCTCGGTGTCGACGTCCTCGGGTGCCCCGAGGGAGTCTACCTGGCGGTTGAACCTCTCCTCCCCGGGCACAAAGTCCTCGTCGGTCAACCTGGCCACCGGCCGGTCGCACCCCTGGCAGAAGTGGAAGTAGAACTGCTTGTAGGAGCAGCGCGGGAGGCAGCCGAGCCACCAGGACACCTGCGGGACGTCCGCCGCCGCGATCTTGGACGGGAGGGTGTCGTTGCAGTGCGGGCAACGCATCAGGGGCAACGGGTCGGACGGGACGTCGAGGCGCACCGAGTAGGGCATGCCGTCGTAGCTCGAGTCGTAGTCGTCGTCGTCGCCGTTGTTGTCGTCTGCCGCCGTTTTGTCCACGCCAGCCGCCGCAGCCTTCTTCCTGGTCGCCTTGCCCCTCTTGCGTGCGGCAGTCTTCCCGAATTGAGGGAACTGCTTCTTTTCCCGCGACGCCATCTTCTTGAACATTTTTTGCCTGATGGCAATTTCCCGTATTTTTTAACGAATACATTCAATTTAATGGGGGCGTCACATAAACCGGAAGATAAATTGCAAATAAAGAAGTAATTGTTTTTTTTTCATCAGGTTAAGATGGCTTTGCTCGCGGCCCTGGTGGGTATCTATCTTGCATTTTAATGCTTGACGGAAGAAAAGTAACGAACTCATGTCCAACCATATTGAAGCAATCAAGATAACTTGTGTATATTCCATCATGATATCTACACATTTTAATCGTAGTGTACACAAGTAACGCCTTTTGCCACCACCATTGACAAAGTTCTCTCTGCTGCTCTGCCCGCCCCTCTTCTCTCTCTCTCTCTCTCACTTCTGCGCCGCGGGCCGGTAGACGCCGACGACGACGGCGTGGTCGCGCTCGTACGGCTCCAGGGTCACCTGCTCCAGCGGCTTCATCTTCTCCCCGCGCATCTTCTTCACCTCCCCGGCGAACACGGCCTCGGCCTCGGCCGTAGAGTCAATGCAGTTGGCCTGAAATAAAATAAGAATAAAAAAAGGATGCGGCACTGTCAATCTTCCTATCCGCGACAGAAGCACTTGAAGGCGTGTTGTACAGGTGCCTTCCCATACTTTGATGGAAATCACGAAGTTGCCGCCGTTCTTGAGGAAGTGGTGGGCGTTGACGGCCACGATCCTGGCCTGGTCCGGCTGGGCCACGTCCGCAAAGATGGTGTCGACCATGGGAACCAGCATGCGGTACTTGTGCGGGTGGCGGGCGTCCTCAATGATTGGGACAACATTGGTCCTCTTCTTGGCCATGTTAATCAGGTCTCGGCCCGACCTGTGTGAGAACTCCACGGCGTAGACCATGCCCTCCGGACCCACAATGTCGGAGACGTGCGAGACACTCGTGCCAGAGGCAGCACCCAGATACAGGACCTTGAGATGAATGGGAAGGAGAAGACACTAGTGAATACTCTTCAACCTCACTTAAAAAGAGGCCATCTTTATTACGTACTAGCAAGTAAGAGAGGCCTCAAATAATAGAAACAACTGATCTAACTACCTTTGATCCAGGAGGCATGTGAATTGCATCGACTCCCCCGAGGATGCAAGCGGCCAGCTTGGACCGGAAGGGGTTCCACACGCGGTACTCCGTCTTGCCCTTCTCAGAGTCCTCCACAGCGATGCGCTTCTCCCCGTAGACAGCGTCCCCGGGGCACAGATTCAGGGTGACCAGGGCGTCCTCCTTGCCACGGGCGATGAAAACACCCTGCCGTAGAACAGGTATTCCAAAGTCAGCAGATAGCTCAAAACATTCATGAAAGTGACTTCAAAACTGACCTGATGTCGGTGCGGTTCCACCACTACGTTCTTCCCCCCTCCCATCCCTCCACCTCCTCTCCCGCCTCTCCCCCTTGGAGTTCCCCCTCTGCCCCTGCCTCCGCCTCCCCTGCCCCCGCCTCCTCTTCCGCCACGAGAGAAGCCTCCTCCTCCTCCACGTCCTCCACCCCCGCGTCCGCCGCCAAAGCCTCCACGGCCTCCGCGGCCTCCGCCGCCACCCCTGGGAGAAAATCCTGGCCTTCCCATGACTTTTCGGTCTATCCTTGTGTCCTCGTCACAAAACAAGAAGCTTTAGCTTCTTCGTGCTTCTTCTTTAGCCAACGTGAACGTGAAGTGTTTTTGTTGTGTTTTTAAAAAGCGGCGTGGGTTCTCTTCTTTCCAGCTGAAAGGGAGTGAGTGACGCGACCACCGTCCACTGGAGATTCACTCAACCTTTCCACACAGGCGTGCAGGGCACAGTGGAACTTCGAATTTAGTTACTAAATCGATTTTACTAAATTAAAGGTCGACTGTACTGAAGCGACCTACGATGACTGAGGGAACACCGCTTCCGCCATCGGATCCAAGGGCCCGCCTGGGCCTGGGCGGGGAAGAAGAGCTGTTGGAGCAGGGAGCAGGACCCATCTTGGACAGAGCCAAGGAGCTGAAACTAGTTAAGTTACCTACACTACCAGGCCACACTTGGCGAGGTATAATTTCAACCGGGTTAATCATAAAAAATGTTGGATAGACTGCTCTTCTGCACGAGAAGAGTGAAGACTTTCTTGATTTGGCCACGCGACAAGTTGAGAAATAAAAAACACATTCTATTGAAGCCAATTGTATTTGTGGTCTTTTTTTTATAACACGCTGGCGCAAGTGTCTCTTATTACAGACGAGATTCTTACTCGTTTGGAGAGTCATTGCACCAGAGCCACAACGAAACATTGAATGAGAAGCGGGTGAAGAATGGTAAAATGAATACTTGGTCAGTTACTTATCTTGGGTAATGAAAAAAAAACCATACTAAATGCAAATGGCAAACTTGACTTGTACTGACGATAAAGAAAAATAATACAAAGTGATTGAGAACGGGAGAAGTGTTGGGTTTTTTCTTTTGTTCTTGTTTTGTTTCTTCTTAATCCTCTAAGCGAGATGGTCCCGGCCGCCACATCTTAGTACTCCTCGCCTCCTTCCCCTTCTCCCTCAAGGGAGTCCATCCCGACCTCCTCATAATCCTTCTCCAGGGCTGCCATGTCCTCTCTGGCTTCGGAGAACTCTCCTTCCTCCATTCCTTCTCCAACGTACCAGTGCACAAAGGCACGCTTGGCATACATGAGATCAAACTTGTGATCCAACCGAGCCCATGCCTCAGCAATGGCAGTGGTGTTGCTGAGCATGCAGACTGCACGGGGAACCTTGGCCAGATCTCCACCAGGGACCACAGTGGGTGGCTGATAGTTGATCCCAACCTTGAAACCAGTTGGGCACCAGTCAACAAACTGGATAGACCTCTTGGTCTTGATGGTTGCAATTGCAGCATTGACATCCTTCGGCACCACATCACCTCTGTAGAGCATGCAGCAGGCCATGTACTTTCCATGGCGAGGATCACACTTGACCATCTGGTTGGATGGTTCAAAGCAGGCATTGGTAATTTCTGCTACTGACAGCTGCTCATGGTAGGCCTTCTCAGCCGAGATGACAGGAGCATAGGTAACCAGAGGGAAATGAATCCTGGGATAGGGCACCAGGTTGGTTTGGAACTCTGTGAGATCCACATTGAGGGCTCCATCAAATCTCAGAGATGCAGTGATAGAAGATACAATCTGACCGATGAGCCTGTTGAGGTTGGTGTAGGTAGGACGATCAATGTCAAGATTGCGTCTGCAGATGTCATAGATTGCTTCATTGTCGACCATGAAGGCACAGTCCGAGTGCTCCAAGGTAGTATGAGTTGTGAGGATGGAGTTGTAAGGCTCCACAACAGCAGTGGCAACCTGAGGGGCTGGGTAGACGGAGAACTCAAGCTTTGATTTCTTTCCATAATCCACCGAGAGGCGCTCCATCAGGAGGGAAGTGAATCCAGACCCAGTGCCACCACCAAAGGAGTGAAAGACCAGGAATCCTTGGAGGCCAGTGCACTGGTCAGCGAGCTTGCGAATCCTGTCCAGGACAAGGTCCACAATTTCCTTCCCAATGGTGTAGTGGCCACGGGCATAATTGTTTGCGGCATCCTCCTTTCCAGTGATGAGCTGCTCAGGGTGGAAGAGCTGCCTGTAGGTGCCAGTCCTGACCTCATCGATGACAGATGGCTCCAGATCCACAAAGACGGCACGAGGAACATGCTTCCCAGCTCCAGTCTCCATGAAGAAGGTGTTGAAGGAGTCATCGCCTCCACCAATGGTCTTGTCTGAAGGCATCTGGCCATCAGGCTGGATCCCATGCTCCAGGCAGTAGAGCTCCCAGCAGCCATTGCCAATCTGGCATCCGGCCTGGCCAATGTGGATGGAAATGCATTCACGCTGAAAAAAGAAGAAAAAAACAATTAAACAACTTTTAAGTCCCGTCAAAGAAAAAGGGGGGGGGGTTGGACACTGAAACGTGATTCATTGAAAACATGACACTTTGGTCCCTTCTGTTCTTCCTGAGTCATCTGCCAACGACCAAACACTTTTTATTGCACGTCGTGGTGCCTTGTCACGACAAGGACGAAATTTCGCCCTTCCTTCCTCGCTTGACCTCAATTCCTCCGACAGTCCCTCCTCTCTCTCTCTCTGTCTCCCTTTCTCTTTCTGGTGGCCTCCCACTGTATTCCAAAAGAGGGGGGAACGGGAGGGAGAAAGAAGGGAAACTCGAAAGGAAAGGGTGGGGAAGGGAGGAAAGGAGGGAGAGGGACAGAGAGGACGCACTGTTTGGGGGAGGGGGGAAAAAGAAAGGAGAGGGAGACCAACGCTCAAGCCCGGATTTTAGCCCCGGGCTTGTCAAGGAAGGGCAGGAGGAGGGAACCCGGGGAAAGTCGGGACTCCCGAGGTCGCCCCCCTTCGCCCGTCGGGTGCCGCACTCACCATGTTGACGTTCCGGAGGGTTTCTCTTTTTTTTTCGGGGTGCGAGAGCGGGGCTTCGACTGTTAGCGGTTCGATGGACGCCCAATCGAATGATGGCAGGTTTGCCTTTCAGCTTCCTTCTTCCGCATTTTTCGGTGGAAAAGAACAAGACCATGTTTGCAAAAAAAACCCGACAAAAAAAGTAACGGGTAGACTATTGGATCTCTAAGACATTATTTTTTAATAGTAAAAGCGCAGTGTTAATTTTAGTCATGTAACGAAAAGTGTTATTGATTAAACAAGCACTTTTTGAACTGTCGGGAAGAACTGTGGCAACTCCTCATCTTTTGGGAGGGGCGTTAAAGTCCGAGAAGTAACGATGCCAAAATATCTATAGAACATGCAATACTTATCAGGGAAAACAAAAATAAGCTGCAATAAGAGATGTAGAGGGCTCTAAAACTATGAAATTACTTTTCTGGGGTCACCTCAATAAATTTCAAAGTTGGCAGATATCCATTTTGTTTATCTAGACTCTTGTCCCCTGTTAACAGACAAAGAAGCTGCTTCCTACCAGTGTTGCGAGGTGGGCTGATTTATAACCATTTTGGCTATAAATAGCTATATGTGGCAACATAATGTTCATGTTGTTCATAAAAAGGTACTGATAGTTGTCTTATTTTTCAACGTTATCAGGGTTTGGGCAATTTTATTTTAATTTTTTATTTGCCTTCGGCTCTATTTAAGATTGAGTGCGGGTTATTTAATTTTTTTCCAAGATCTAGCAACCCCGCTGCCTCTCACTCTCTCTGACTCACCGTGTTTTCAAAGGTTGCTCGAAATGAATTGAAAGAAAATTTTGGAAAGAAAAAATGCATTACGATTGTTGCGTTTATTACCACCGACCGATCAAAGTGACCAAATCTTGCGATGTATAGCGAAGTCAGCCATCTCACTCCAAAAAAAATTGCTCACTATTTGCTATTCTCATGTTATTTTGACACCGCCAAAAAATGTAACAATTAGGTTTTTATTACACATTTACTGCTTTTTTGTGTTAAAATTACATCCTTTCATTTAAACGTACGAGCAATAAAGCTCATCTACACTGAAAACCATGTAATAAAAATAGATATTGTTTTAGACATGTTCTTCAACATTGACAGCACTTTGTTCAAGCGTAGTTGCCAAAGTGACTTTAAACCCATTGTGTCACTTTTATATTTCTTTTCTTGAAAATGCTTGATTCTAAGCAAAATTTGTTAATAAATTATTTTTTTAATATTTATACTATATAGTATACTATAGCTACCTTTACTATGTATACAGTAAAAGTGTCACTTTTTAGACCTTAATTCGCTATTTAAAACAATACGATTTTTCCGCGACATCGAGCCCTTCTCCTTACGATTTTTGATATTTTTATGATTACACTGCCAGCAACCATAAAAAATAATATTAATGGAAGTTGAATTTCCCATTTCTTTGGACGATATTTATTGTTTTCTATAAGTACGAGTATATATATATAGATGTAGATAGAGTACCAATAAATACTCTTTAGACAGTTAAGTAGCTGCAGAGTCGCCAAGTAGTCCGCTGTAATACAGTAAGAGACATCCCGGGGTGCACATAAACCTGGAACGGATTTATTCTGCCTTCATTTCACATCCGCTAGAACTTGAAAGACACAAATCAACTTTGTTGTCGTCTCTGCGAAATTACGGAGCAACAGAACCGACGGCGGCACTGGCTCCCCTGCCTAATCTACCAATGTACGTAGTAGTAGTAGTACAAATACCAGTATGGTCGAATGGTTTGTAAAGAGAACGAATGTCAGACAGTAAGAAAACGTGTAAAAGGGGACGAAGTGCCTCCCCGAAGCGATCTGTAGCGTCTAGTACGCCCAAGTGTTGGTACCACTAGAGCCACACCAACGGCTACGCCACTAGTGGTAATTATCTAGTGATGGGGGTCAAAATTTGGGTTGCATTAAAGGTTTTTTTTCTCACTACAGTACTTTAACGCCAGCCCTGGCGTTAGGACAACCCATCACTGATTTCACACTAGCGATATTGGTTGGGTAGCTTTTCCTCCCCCCCTCCCCCTCCCCGCTTCTTCCAGTTTCTCCCCAGCACGAACACTCCCCCCTCTTACACAGCTAGTACATAAAAGCGTTTATCACAGGCCCCCCCCCCAAAAAAGCACACTAACCGGAGATGAGTGAGTGCAAGGTCGGCATCGGTTAAGCTCGATGTTATACACTTTAAGCACAAAGTCGCATCTAGTGCCAACACGAAGCAATGTTTTCTTCTAGGGTGCGACTTTGTCCGGGGCCGAGTTCCCTTCCTCCTCCGCCTCTTGCGCGGACGCCGCGGGGAGAGAGGTCTGGCTGGTCAGGACGCTCCCGTCCACGCTCTTCTCCCGGACGACCCCCTCGGGAGCCCCGTCGGACGGCGCTTTCGCTTCCTCCTCGCCGCCGTCCACCACCTCCTCCTTCTCCTCCCGCTCCCCCTCTCCCCCGCGGACCTCCTCGACGAAGTCCTTGGGGATGTATCCGACCTTGTTCTGTCCGTTGCACGCCTTCCACCACCCCTGCTCGTCCCCCAGCTTGTCCAGGACGGTCACCCGTTCGCCCTCCCGCAGCGGAAGAAGATTCCGCTCCGTCGGCTTCGGGGAGAACTCGTACTGCGCCTCCACGATGAACAGTTCCCCCAGGGGGAACTGGAGATTGGTGTCCAGCCCGCTGAAGGCCTCCTTCAGCGAGTGTCCCATGAACCAGGACACCAGCTCGACCACGGAGCGAAACTTGCGCGTATCCGAAAGGTAGAACATCCCGTTGTCCTTGCCCCCGCAGCCGCCGCCCTCCTCCCCCGCGGCGGCAGAGGCGGCGGCGACAGCGGCGGCAGCGTTCGTGCAGATCTTCATGTGCTTGACGTCGTCCTGCGTCTTGAGCGAGAGGGCGTGGCCGAGGCACTCGCCCTTCTGCATCCGCGCTCGGACCAGGAAGGTCCCCATCGGGTAGACCGACAGCTTGGCGTTGGCGCTGTCGCGGTCCATCTCCCCCACGTACCACGAGTGCTTTTCCATCTTGGTGTTGATGTAGTCGTGGGCCGCAGCAGCAGCGGCGGAAGCGGACATGGCGGCACCGTTCGACAGTGGCGAGGGAACGGGCGGCAGCGACACCACGGACGCCAGGCTGCTCTGCCGCTGCAGCGCCAGCGTGGAGTCCAGATCCAGGGAGCAGCTGCTGAACCTGTTGGCCAAGGTGGAGGTGGGGAGCATGGACGGAGGCCGCGGCGGCAAAGCCGGCGGCGCCGACCGCCCGCACTTGGCCAGCAGGGCGATGCACTCCTTGTGCATGGCGCGGCCGCACTTCTCGCATCGGTAGCCCTGGTAGAAGAGGCCCTTGAGCAGGCGGTGGCAGTAGTCGCAGCAGCGCGGCCGGTCGAAGGTAAACATGTGAACCTCGTGGGTGGAGGTCAGCCTGGGAGGGTGGACGTTGCTGAGGGCCTCCCTGAGGGCCCCCACCCACTTCTTCTTGTCCTCTTCCGTGCGCGCGAACATGGTGTAGGCCACCGTGTTCTCCACATGCACCAGCAGAAAGGAGTGCGCCCAGCGCGACTCGCTCGCCCGGATGCGGTTCAGAGTCCTGAAAGTAGAGAAAATAAACGCAGGTTTAAGTGAAAGATTCTTACTAAAATATTACTAGAACACATTTCGCTTCCTCCCATCCCTACCGGGTAGCCGCCGAGGCCTGCTGCTGCTGCGGGGGCTGCACGTCCTGAACCTTGTACTCGGCCAGCTTGAGCGAGTCCTTGTAACTGTAGTGATCCCCCCTGGCCGCCTTGCACATCAGCATCACCTTGTCGAAGACGAAGACGTAGCGCACCTTGGTCTTGCCCCGGTCCTTGTCGCCGGCGTCGTGGCTCTGCACCTTCAGCTCGGAGTCCTTGCGGAGTCGCCCGTAGTCCTTCAGCTCCACGTCCGGGGGCATGTTCCAGTCGGTAATGCTGTTCTGGATCTCACGGATGATGTGCAGCTGCTCCGAGTCACGCTTCACCTCGTTGATGTAGTCGGAGACGTCCAACATGGCTTCATAGGCCTTTGGAAGAATTATATACGTAGTAGTAGTACTCGTACAGTACATTAGCACATCAACATCACTCATCAACGATTAAAGTCTGACGAGCTGCTCTAACCTGGCTGACGCCCCTAAACTCCTCGTGCGTGGACACAGTGTTGTCCGTCAGCTCCCTGAGAAGCAGGTGGTACTTGAGCACCCGCTGCATGGGCACGGCAAGCAGATCCCTGAGGCGGAACTTGCCCTCGTTGGCGTTGACCTCGCACCGCGCCACCTCCTCCCTGACCGCGTCTTCCCTCGTCGTCAGCTGGTCGAGCGTCTCCTGCGCCCTGGGCAGCTGCGCGCAGTAGTCGCCGTACTTGAGGAAGCGCTCCTTGTACTCCAAGAAGATGTCGCCTATTCGCTTGCGGGACTTGCCCGTCACGGACTCCAGGATGTCCTGGTAAAACCCGGCGTGGGTCTCTCCCAGGTCCTTAATATTCATGAACACAACCTGGGAAGGAAGAAATTGGCAATGAAGGGATGGGAACATGAACTAGTAAGACATAATTCTGCACTGTTAAAATTATGACATAATTCTGTATAACCACTACACTACATATGCTGTACTACAGTACCTACATATACTACAGTACTGTAAAAGGCAAACCTTATTCCGCCTAGCTTTCGTGCGTACCTTCTTGTCAGCATCCTTCATGCAACTGATGGGCCTGATGAAGTGCTTCCTGAGCATGTTGAGGACGTCGACGTAGTTACCCTCGGTCTCCACCAGCTCCTTGACGCAGTAGTCGCGCTTCTCCTTGGGCTGAAAATTGAGCTCCCTCTGCATGCGACGCGACGAGGAGCTCTTGAAGGAACACAGGTCCTCGTAGATGTCCTCCTCCTGCTCCAGGGCCGTGTAGTACTGTCTGCTGCTGCTGCTCCTGCGGCCCCCGTAGGCGGCGGCGGCGCCGTGGTGCCGGTAGTAGAACTCCTCGTAGTTGTCCTCGTTGACCAGGTCTTCCAGGGTGCGGTAGATCTGCTCCTCGTCCTGGGAGGGGGCCTTGGCGTGCTGCGGGAAGCCCTCAACGCCCTTGGCCTTAGCAATAGCGCAGTTGGAGAGCTTGGACAGCGTGTGGAGGACCCGGGCGAAGTCCGTGTAGTCGTACAGCATGGACGGGTGAAAGAGGTCCACGTCCTTCAGGCCGAAGTAGGACGTGCACGAGATCAAGAATTGTCTGTGCAGTACACAGATACAAAGAGAGAGAGAGAGAGAGAGGGAGATGGAAGAGTTATTAACCATAACAAGACATCCTCGTCCAATTACGTAGTAGGTATGAATGTACCGGGTAGTACCTACATGTACTAGCATGGGCATGTCCGCCTCGCTCTAACGCGAAGGAAGCGTGGCCCATCGCACTTTCATGAATATGCAAATATACGAAGAGGACACGCCTGCCTACCACGGCGAGAAAGGCGTGCTGAAAAACAGGCACTCAATAGGCCCAGCACAACAGGTCAAGAGGAAGTACGAGTTGGTGCACTAGTACCGGTATGCCTACAGTAATACTTTTTCCCCCACCTGATGTTCTTGAGGCAGAGGAACTGCGCCATCTGCGGCCTCTGGTTGACGGCCCTCATGTCGACAGCTTCGGCGTCGATGCTGGCGGCGACGTGGCAGAGCAGCACGCCGTCCCTCAGGGCGTACGCCAGGTCCTGGATGGTGGCATCTGGCCACGTGATGCGGTGGTTCTTCGGCAGCACCTCCAGGCGACACAGCCAGGAGGCGCACTGCTTCCACAGCTCCGTCATCTTGCCCGGCCTTCTCCTCCTCCTCTTCTCTTCTTTCTACTAGCTGTAAACAAGACAGATGTGACAGATGAAGAAGCAACAGTGTCTCCGAACTTGGCTCTTGTCTTTCTTATTCTCTTCCTCCCAGCAACGCCAGCACAGGGCAAGAAGGCCTTTCGCAGAAGAAGGGGGGGAGGAAGGAAAGGGGGCTGAATGACAAGTGGGCGAGGGCACAGTCAGTCAGTGAGTCAGTCACGTACTACACCCAAGAAAAGCTAGGGCAGAAAGCCCTAGTCTTTTCCCATTCTTTTCTCCCCTCGGACTGAAGAGGAGAGAGAGGAAAAAGGAACTCCTCCTTCTCTAGCAAGACCTCTCTCTCTCCTCTCCTCTCCTTCCCCGTCCGAAGCGAAGCGAACGACGAGCAAAGGCAACGCCTTCTTGAAAGGATAAAGAAGGTCCGGCTTCGTCTCTCTTCCTCTCTCTCTCTCTTTCTCTCCTTCCTCCTCGTATAAAACCAATCTCTTCTCACAATCTTGCTTCTTCTATCCCTCATCCTGAACTTCACATCTCCCAAAAGTGCAGTAAATGGAGGAGGAAGAGGAGGAGAAAGAAGCCCTCTGAAATCGCACGCCAAAGTTGCTTTTTTTATGTATATAAATAAGAGACTTCTTGCACAATAATGTTGCGGAGGTCGCAGTCAAATGAGAACACATCGTTGGCTAGCTGCCTGTGTTGTCTTTCTACGACTGCTAGCACCGTACCTAGCAGTATGTATGAGAGCAAGCTCCTCCCCTCTCTCCACCTCTACCCCTCCCAAAGGAGGAAGGAGAGAATCCCCAAGAAACGCATCAAGCAACCGCAGGTGTTTTTCGAATATGGACGAGAGAAGAAGAAGCACTCACACACTTATCCTTCTCCCCTCGTTCCCCCCACTCCCCCACTAAGAGAGGGAGAAGGCAGGAGAGCGAAGTGCGCCTCCTGGTGCTAACAAGCTTTGCTTCTCTCGCGCGAGCACGTAAGCATTTCCTGTTGAAAGCTCTCCCTCTTTCTCCTTTTTTTTCTTAGAAGGTGGGTTGGCTTGAACAAACGGGGCGAATGATTACCTCCACTAAGATGCTTTCAAGGCTTCCCCCTCCTCCTCCTCTTCCTTCTCCTTCCCCTCCAATTAACGGTCTTTTCCAATTTGATCTCGAACGACGATCATCAGGGCACTGATCAGCTTTCCAATTACGTACCGGGTGATGACGATGAGACTGCAATGCAAGCACATGTGGCACGTATGGCATGGTGCTTTTGCGTTCTGAAGAAGAAGAAAGAACCCCGAAAGGTGCCCATCCTACCAGGCGCAGTGGCTCTCACTCTCTTCTAGTATAATGGCCTCGACTCTCGAGTGGTCACGCAAAGAAGGATCTGGGCAGAGAGACCCTTTTTATTTCTTCCCTTCTCTCCCTCCACGTCTTCCTACGAAAGCAAATCATCTGGAAAGTACATACTAGTACTTAGTTACAGGTCTGTCTGTCCACTATGTATAGCCATAAAGAATGTAGCAGACATACTAGATCAGTACCTTGGGCTCGGGAGGGCCTCCCCAGGGCCCCCCTTCCCCCAAGAGGAGTCAGAAATAGACGTGACGAGAGTAACCACATGAAGAGAGGAGCAAAGACTATTTTTAGCAACCTCCCCTCCCCTCTCTTCCTCCTCTCTTTTTTTAGCAGAGCAAACACGGCCCTCCTCCCTCCCCTTAACACAAGTGTGTGTATATAAGGTGTGATAGTGTTTTTACCAAATGTTGCTGATCCGACACACGCAAGGGTTCAAGTGAAAGGTTTATTTGGCGGCGGAGAGCGATATTGAATGTCAAGTGCACTTATCACTTTGTGGAGAGAAGCGTGGAACTGCGATTCCTTCCTCCCCCTCCGAATGAAGGCTTTCCTTCTTTCCCCTCCTTCCGAGTGAAATTACACCCAGTCCCTTTCGAGAGACAGACGCAGAAACAGTCACACACTTCTCTTTTTTTTTTGCTTGCTATTTTATGCCTCTCCTCTTCCTCCTCCTCCTCCTTGGCGACGTTGGAAATGCTTGGCTTCTTCGTCCTCTCCTCTCCTCTCCACTATGACTTGTTTATTCATCCACGGCGACGGCGGTGAAAGCGGTTGCAGCAGCAGCAGCAGCATCCGCAGCAGCATCACATTTCTCATGAGTTTAACTGTGGAAACTTGATCTGTAGTACTAGTATTATTTCTTTTCCGCAGCAACAGAAGCGGCCTCGCGTTTATCACCTCCGGCTTTTCGTCGTCCTTCTCCTTTGCCCCCGTCGGCAGCAGCGGCGGCGGCGGCGGCAGCAACAGCGGCAGCAGCAACGTCCTTGTCCCCCGGCGTCAGAGTCTCGGCATCGTCGGCGCCCAAATACCTCGTCCCCCAGATGAGATAAGTGCCGTAATCTCGAGCGCACTCCGCAAAATCTCGCACGCAAGAAGAACTCATATCCTTCTTTCCAACTTCCTTCTCCTCCTCTTCCTCCTCCGACAGCTCTCCGGAAGGAGAATGCCCCACCGACTTGAGAAAGGACAGAATAAACTCTTGCGACAGCAGCAGTCCCTGCTTCGGGGACAGAGGCTTGTCCTCCGCCGCCGTTTCCTCCTCCTCCTGTTTCCTCCTGCTGAACCACCCAAACAGGTTCACGCTCGACATCATGGTGCCGAGCCAGGTCCCCGCCATCAAGGTGGGCAGGTCGGAGGCCGCGTAGTGGATGGCCCCTTTGATCGTGGCCACGTTGCCCGGGACGTCCCTGCACAGCAGCTCGCTCGTCGCCGCCTCCTTCCTTCTCCGCTCCTCCGATTCCTCCACCTTTCCCTTCAGCCCTCCTTCTTCCCCTTCCTGCAGTCTCACCTCGAATTCCCTCATGGTGGTGAGATTCCTCCGCCACTGGAACTTCTCGTAGTTGAGGAAGAAAACCGGGACGCTCCCGTCCGATTCGCCGGCCAGAAGGCGGGACTCGAACTTGACGGGGAACATCCACGCGTCCAGGCAGAAGGCGGACGTGAACCTCGGCCGCTCCTCCTCTTTCCCCTTCTTCCGCAATATGGCCTTAAGGGAGGTCGATCCCCCGAACGAGTGGCCGCTCAGCATGGCTCCGTTGCTCAAGTCCACCCTACCCTTCAGGCAGCTCAGGGAAAAAGCGTTTCCTTCATCAAACAGCTTGGCTACTCCGCCGTCTTCTCCCCTGTCGAGCCTCTCCATCATCCTGAGTGCGGCCCAGCACTCCTCTGCCCTCCTGGCCACCTGGCCGTTCCTCACTCCGTAATCGTCCCCCACCACCCTCACCGGCTCCACCCACCGCAGACGGCCCTCCTCCAGCCTCCTTGCGCTGCTGGCGGACCCGTCGGCGTGCTCCAGCGCCGCCACAAGGAACCCCCTGGACGCCACCTCCGCGCACAGGGTGGAGTAGGTCATCCTGCAGCCCCCGTTGCCGTGAGAGAACACCACCAGCGGGAAGCGCCCGCCGTCGTCCCCAGTGGCCTTCGCCACGGGCCCGTTCTGGACGACTGGACAGGCTGGGCTGCTGGTCAGAAGGGAGGTGAGCCACCCGGCGGCCCAGGACATCCAGCCGCCGCCGCCCGCCCATGAGTATTTGAAGGAGACGTAGCCGGCTGCGTACTCGGGCTCCGGGTACCACGCCGCCCACCGCTCGGAGGCCTCCTCCAAGGAGTCCAGCTTCTCCCTGTGGGTCCCGTGGCACTTGTGAGGGTAGAAGAGTCTCATCAGGACGCTCTCGTCTGCCAGATCGGCGCAACCGACGGAGTAGATCCCCCTGGGGAAGGGGAAGTGGGTTCTCCCCTTCAGAGTTGCCATCGTCCTCGTGGGGGGCTGCGGCGGCGCCTGCGGGTGCGGCTCTTCTGCGGACGCCGCTCGTATTTCTCCGTCCATCTTACCCGCGATGGTTTATTCCTTGGGGGCGAAGGGCGGAGGGCAGTCAACAAGCTTCCTTTCTGCTCTGCAACTTCCACATCCTTTTCCTCTCCCCCCCATCCCCATGTTATTTCCCCCCACCCAAACTTATAAATTCAATTAGAGGAGACTTCAACTTTAGTTAGGAGAAAGCTAATTGAGAGGGAGAAAAGCTTGAAAGGGAGGGTGATTGAAAGGAAGTTGATAGCTAGAGAGAAATGCAGTCTGAAAGAGTTTTATTTGGTGGGGAGGGAAGGAGGGAGAACGAATGGATAGAGGAGAAAGGAAGTACAAACGGGCTGAGGGAGCGAGTGATTGAATGGGTGGGAATCAGGCAGCACAACTTTCTGCAAAAGAAAAAGAAATCACAAAACAGAAGGATAAAAACTTTTTTTCTA
>JAAUYM010057337.1_pt1 | contig 16062 bp, 20 predicted proteins | sample 7278001 | NCBI WGS metagenome assembly JAAUYM01 (sample SAMN14350224, study PRJNA611818) | marine sediment metagenome | isolation source: surface marine sediment (1.8m) | place: French Polynesia: Moorea | collected 2018-08
AGATTCCCTACTTTGCCCACCAAGTGTCTGTCATTACATAAACGTTCTAATTTTTTTTTCCAGTCATCAAAAGTGGTGGTGGACGTCTACTATGAGGTTCTGTGCCCGGACAGCAGGTACTTCATCCTGAAGCAGCTTTATCCCGCCTGGCAGAAGGTGCAGGACATCATGGATGTGCGATTCAAACCTTTTGGAAAGGCTCATGTAAGTTAATTGCAGATCATAGGACATATACGTGGCACTATGTGTTATCGTTATGTAGCTGAGCATGGTTGGCTTTTGCCAAGACTAATGTACTTCAGCAGTGCCTTAAATTGTAGTACTTGTACTTAACTCAAGACCTCATGCCTTTTCTTCCCTGTCGCTCCCCTCATTCTTCCTCATCCCTATCCTGCTGCTTGAGAAGGGCCAGCACATGCAGTGTGGCCAGGCACCCCATGAACATGAGGAGGAAGTATCGCCCATGCAACCCCTGCAGACCGGTGGGGGGCCTGTCGCGATAGTGGATCTTCTCGAAGTAGTGGAAGGCGGCCACCGAGGCAAAGACCACAATTGCCGCTGTCGTCGTCAGGTAGCGGGACAGCACGAAGAGCATGATGAAGAAGAGGGTGTAGTCGAGCATCTTGCCGCTCAGCCCCAGGTTTCCCCCTGCCTCGCTCCCGAACATCCCGGTCACAAAGAAGAGGACGACAGACACCCCTAGCACCGCGGACCACACGAGGATCTTGGCTGACCTCCTCTGCTCCCTACCGGTCCTGGACTCGGTGTGGTCTTTCCCCTCCACCAGCACTTGGGACTCCCTGGTCGGTGGAGCTTCCGCCTCCTGCACCTTGGTCGGACTCTCCTGGGTGGAGGCCGGCCTCGAGGTTGGGCTCGCACTGCCACCAGGCTCGCCTCCTGGTGGCACGTTGCTGGAAACTATGTACTCTATCTTGTCCTTGGCACTAGATGGAGAGGCGTCCTTTCTGCCCGATGGCACGCCAGATTTGGTTCCCGCCGAGGGGGCAGCTTTGCCTGACTGGGCACCCGACTCTGCTCCTTTGGGGGAAGAAGGAGCAGCAGATGTGTCCGGTTTTGCACCAGACTTGGTCCCCGGAGCGGAAGCAGGTGTGTCCAGTTTGGCACCGGACTTGGTCCCGGGAGCAGAAGCAGGTGTGTCTGGCTTGACGCCGGACTTGGTCCCAGCAGCAGAGCCAGGGGTCCCTGGTTTGGCACCGGACTTTGTCCCAGCTGCAGAGCCAGGCGTGTCTGGTTTGGCACCGGACTTAGTCTCAGCTGCAGAGCCAGGTGTGTCTGGTTTGGCCCCAGATTTGGTCCCTGGCGCAGAGGCAGGCGCATCTGGTTTGGCACCCGATTTGACTCCTGCAGAGGGTGCACCCTTGTCTGGTGCAGTAGCACCATGCTTAGCTCCGGAGGAAGCGGCCTGGTCTGGTTTAGCACTAGATTTGACCTCTGGAGAGGAAGCAATTTTGCCAGATTCAGGTTTGGTGCCTGGAGAAGGAGTTTTTTCACTGACTTTTGGCTTTTCCGCTTTTTCACTTTTCTTGGTGTTCTTTGCATCTGCCATTCTGAATTTGCCAAGTTTTGTAACTAATGTTTTCCCATTTTTTTTAATGTGCTGTTTTATTGTGCACAAGCACAATCACAAGAAAATACATTTTAAAAAATTCCATATAACCCTGATGTTTGATGGCAAAAAATGGAATGGAAAACATCACAGAACAGTGTTAGTCAACTACGAATGTCCGCCTGCACTGTCAACCCACTCAATTTCAGTTCAAGAAGTCCTCAGAGGGTGGGTATACGTTCCACTGCCAACATGGGCCCACCGAGTGCCTGGGCAACACTGTGCACGCCTGCGCTGCCCGCCACGTCAACTCTCCTTTCATCTTGATGGAGTACGTGCGCTGCATGATGGCCGACAACTACGTCCCAATGGATGCGGGGGCCAGGTGTGCCACCGAGGTGGGTTACCCCTCCATATGTTAGCAAAGCAAACGTATTTGGGAAATTCATATCAGAGAAAAAACAATTAATACACGCGTGAAATTTCCCAAACTCATAGAAAAAACCTGTTAATACCAACAGCTCAATGACGTGAACTGGGAGACAATTCGTCGGTGCGCCTCTGGCCGGGAAGGACAGGAGTTGTTGGTGGCTGCCGGTCGCGAAACAAAGGCCCTCCGTCCCAAGGTCTCGTTCATCCCAACCATTGAGCTCGACAAGAGCCAGGAGAATCAAAAGGACATACTCAAGAACTTTGTCCGCGAGCTCTGCCGTGTGCACAAGGTAAGGGTGCAAATGCTCAACAAGAACAAGCTTGCAGTAGTGATTGCAAACAGTACTAATTATATTCTAATTGGAATGTTTCAGGGCCAGCGCCCACAGAACTGTGTGGAAATTCTGTGATCAAAACACCTTTTTTGTACACCTTGCATAATTATACACAAAAGTTCTGAGGTTTTATGATCTCTGCATTAAGTTATAATTACTGCTTAATAGGTACACTTGTGTAATGTAAGAGCATGTTTACTTGTCAGCACTTCAAGCTATCCAAAGTCTCAAAAAGTGATGTACCGGTACTGTATGTATGTACTCAAAACTGAAGCATAACACAAGAATTTTATTGCCATTGAAATAAAGTTGTAAAAAAAGGTAGCACAATCATTCGACGTTGCCGTCGTTGCTGTTACTAGTGAATGCTGTTGCTGTTGTTTCCGCTCTATTCCTCCTCAGTTACTGCATGGCCTATCAAGTGGGACAAAGAGATGCATTTATTGTTCCTCAAGAACTGGTAAGCTTCGTTCAAAATGTTTTTTTTTCCTTTTTCTCTCCTCGTATGGCCTCCTTCCTCTTAAGTTTATTCGGTAACTCCCCTCCTGAACTTGATTCTGACCCGCCCGCTCGCGGTGGCCCTGATGACGGTCACAGCCTCCTGCTGGTGAGCTCTGCTCAAGTCGGCGTCGCCCACCCTCAGGATCTGGTCGCCGCGACGGATATGTCCGCACGAGGCTGCCTGTCCGCCCTCCACCTGCAAGAGAGAGACATTGGCAAAGTGTGGGAAATCGCGGCCGTGGTGGGAGAGGGTCGGGGAGGAAAATCCCATCCTCCCACCACCACCTTATCCGCGACTGACCATGTCCGACACGAACACCCCGGGTCCGTCTCTGCGTCCCACCAGGCTCAGTCCGAGACCCTTCCCGGCCTCCTTCGTCAGCTCCACGTCGAAATCGTTGACCGGGCCGTGCTCGGGGCTCTCGGCGGACGCCGCCGCCGCTCCCTTCTCCCTGGCCTGGGTTTCCTCCTTCGGGTTGCCCACCAGCAGCCTGACGCTGCCGGTCGCCTGTTGCAGGATGAGCGCGGCCTCTTCGTGGTTGACCGTCAGGAGAGATTCGGTGTTGCAGGCCAGGATCATGTCGCCAACCTTGAGTCCTGCCTGAAGTTGTCGTTGAAGTTGACACGCACATGCATGCAGATCGAGTACGTAAGTATAACGACCTTAGTAATGAAGTTCAATATCGGTTCCTGTGAGTAGGTTACCTTGAATGCCAGGCCTCCTTGTGCAATGTCAGAGATGAAGATACCCTTTCCCATGACTTTGTGAGAGCCCTCGATTATCATGAGGCCCATCTCCTCTGTTGACTAGAATAAGCAGAAATGGATTCTTTGAAGAACTGAATGCTCGAGTAAGCAGGACGTATGCAAAACTTACCTTCTGCATCTTGACCTCTCTTTTCGCAACGAACTTCTCAAATTCTGGACTGCTGAAGATCTGCAAGGACAAGATTGGAGCAAAATATAAATGTCCTTCTAAACCATGAACCAGGTATACTACAGTACAGCATTAGCAATCTACTTTACGTATGCTCATGTCGTAACAAAGCTATATATACATTGTGCACACAAGGACGTATTAAGTACCACGTTATCCAAGAGCATAGGGAACTGTGTAAACTGCTTGACAGCTGCCTTCTCCCTGGTCCCGGGGTTCCTCAGAACAACCATGGAGAGCGGGGTCTCATCCGGCAGCTGCTTGATAATGGCTGAGACATTGTGGTGGCTCCTGCAGTGCACCACAGTGTGATGGACCTGTTCACGTGGGACAGGTTTAGCAAAAAGAGGGGGAGGGAAGAAAAAAGGCAATAGGCACACATCTGGATATGGGCACAGGGAGGAACATGCAGGAATGCTAAGGCAAAATGTTTGAAAAATTGTTGGGAAATGATAAAAATGCATTTCCACCTTTTAAAAATGTCGCTGAATGGTAGAGAGAAGCACTAAATAACTGGAAGGTTCATTGCAATGGAACAAAGGTATAGCTTATGCTTCGTTCACTGACTACTGTGGTAACTTCTAAGACTACCATTGTAGGGCACCTTGAGCAGCTCATCCCCTGGCTGTAGGGATGTCTCCAGCTTGGCTGCAGGTCCTGCTGGATTAACCCCGCAAACAAAGGTCCCCATCTGTTGTCGGTCGACATGTCCAGACAAGGCCAGTCCAAGGCCCAACCGGGAGTCTTTGGCAAGCTCAACCTTTATCACCTCTCCTCCAAGTACCTGTAGCAGTATGAAGTTATGTTTATGAGCTTTTGTTGCCATTAATAGTCTGACCGGGTTGAAATGCTTCTATGTACAATGTACCACACTACATGTACAGTATACTATGATGCTGATAACCAGTTCCCGTGAGATCACTGAAAAAGGAAAAGAATGAGAATTTTTCCATCCCTTTTCTTCTCTCTTGTGGCTGTTGCTTTGAAGAGTGCTAACCAGTTGGTGTTGTGCTAGGTGGAGTATCCAGATCTGAAAGAGGCGACAGGGCCGCCAAAATGCAATGGAGTTAAGCTCTAGTATGTTTGCTCCTTGCGACCTCCTGGTGGGGAGGGGTGACTCCCAGGATACTGTCACAAAGATGGTTGGGGCTCACAACCCAGGGGGGGTAAAATCCCCAGTGGGGTCAGATAAAACCAGTGAAGCTCATAACAAGAGCTGTCACTGAATGAACGCAGAATGCTTGAACTTTCATTGTTAGTCACCTTAAAGTTCTCCATGCTATTCGTTTGATCCTCGGTCATGTCAACTTCGTCGTCTTTCTCCGTTGTGGGCAACTTTGCGCCCACGACTACCTCTTCCTCCTCCTCTGGCAGGACGGCCATAAAGCCGGTCTGGGCGGTTCCCCTGTCCTCCTCCGACCCAGAGTAAATTCTATCACAGTTCTCGGAGGAGGACGACTTCTGGCGGGCAGTCTCGAAACTCTGCACGACGAAGGCGACGGTGCCGCCGGCACCACCGATGGCGGCGACGGCGGCGTTGTGGTCTGAGCCAATCATGGGGACACCGTCGATCTTCAGCACGCGGTCCCCGGGAAACAGGCCTCCCGCGCGCCCGGCGGGACTGTGCGGGAGAACGTGCTCGATGAAGATTCCGGCGATGGAGGTGCCGGAAGGATCGGCTTCAGGCTGGAATACAAACTAGGTCAATACATATACCCGGGTACTGTTGTAGGTACTACTACTCTACCATACATGTACTGGAACAGGACGTTTGGTGACTTGCCTTGTGCCCCACGAGTGAGATCCCTAGGCTGGCCCCCTTTTCTCTGTGGATGAGAACGGTGCGGATCTTTCCACGGGGCCGCGTCGGAACCGTAGGCGGTTCTTTTGGGATGAAAGGTTGGCCCGCCCAGGCATTGCCCTATAATTTACGCGTAGACGCAGCGTACGTACTGTATTGCGATACATAAGTGTGACTTTTTGTGTCAGCATTGCGTCCTTCCACACTTACCCGCAAGCCATTTTGAAAGCCCGAGTTTGCCTCTATGGGCGGCCTTCCCGACAAGGAGGAAGATGAGGCGACAGAGGAGGGCGCAGCTGCAGTCGCCGTCTCCGCCGCCGTTGCCGTCGCCGTTGCCGTTGCCGCCATCGGGGGCAGGTGAAACACGCGCACCATGTCCTCCTCGCCCGACGACACCTCCGACGAGAAGGAGGACGACTGCAGGGGCAGTAGCGACGACGAAGACGTCGGCGAGGACGACTGGACCGCGGCCCTCTGCGCCTCGGGGCTGTCCGGGTCGACCGAGGTCTCCACGAGTCCCGGGTCCGGAGGAGCGCTCCAGGGCGCGGACTCAACCGTCAGGTCGGGGACGATCACCTCGGTGTTGCTGTTGCTGAAACAACAGGCGGTGGTTGCTGCTGCAGCTTTCTGATCGTCATCGGTAATTATTGATGTTCTCACTAACACAGCGCACTCCACGTGAGCAAGCAGTGTGCGTAAGCGCTTATACTGTAGTACTACTACCACGGTTGCAATTTGAAGAGGGGACCTTAAAACAGCATAGCTAAAGCAGGTACACTTAAGTGGATTTTTACATTACTTCAGGGGCGCAGTTATATGTGTTCAAGGAGATGATTTTGCCGTACTATACTCGAATTAACTATAGGAGCAGGAGCATGGTCTTAGTTTTGGTGAGCACTTTTAACACGTCCTTACCCGCCAAAAAATTCCGTTGGCATCTGTGGGTAGCGCCAGCATATTAAGTACTTGGGTGGGTTCCATTAATTAACAGAAAGAAAGCGGGAGCAGGAAAGCAGGAAAAGGGAGGGAGGAAGACGGACCTTGTGGAGGGAAGGTCCAACTAAAGAGATGGATGGCGTCGTGGTAGTAGTATACATAGAAACAGCAAAGTATGGGAAGCAAGAATGAACGTAAGATGTGGAGACCGTCACACCAGTCAAAAATCGTCGCGGTGATGCAAGCCAGGTACAAAGTCTATATTTGGTCTACTACTTTAAAAGTCTCCCTAGGGAAAAAAACTATATGATGGTGAAAAAAAAAAACCCAGAATAGTAGCGATAGCATGACAAGGGGCCTCCCTCATCCACTGTCCGGTCAATCACCTTCCCTCTTACTCTCACCCTCCCTACATCACCCAGTTTTTTTTAAAGGAGGAATACAGAGAAGGACATGAAACTAAAAGTAGCACAGGATGTCCCAATAAAAATTGACCTACTCTTTATTTCTGGTTCGTCTCCCTTCAGCTGTGTCGCTAAAAAATACAATTGGCAAATTCAAACAGGTCTATAAATAAAGGTTGCCAATTTGCATTGGGACATCTTGTAGGTATGTCACGGATTGGCAATATGCAGACTCCCTTTATACGTATGTAGAGGAGGAGGAAGAAGGTTAGTCACCCCACAGGGCAGCAAACTCGCAGTCAAGTCAAACAAAATGCAAGAAGAGGTCATTGCCCTGCGGAGTGAGTGGGGACTTCAAATCTCTCTTTTTTATGCAGGAAGTACGTATGTACGTAAAATCGCATTATGAGAAGTAATTGAGCAGGGGGGGAAGGGAACTGAGGAGAAAGAGCGGAAGAAAAAAATGGAATTGAGTGACTAATAATGTACTGTAGTAGTAGAAGGCAAAAATCCTGTAGCTAAGCTTCAGTGTAGAGAAAAAAAAAGTCTTATAGCGTTTCTCTTCGGTGAAGAAAGGCAAAGAAGAGAGGTGTTGCTTGTCTAGGAGTTTTGGGCATGCACATTCCTTCCACGCAGCGCCTCCGCAAAGAAAGGCTCGGAATATCATCCATCCTTACGATGAGGGCGAGTCTTCAAGGGTGGCTCTGGGCTTCTCTTCCGCCTCCTCCTCGCACTGTCCGGGCGTCGGGGTGTGTGAAAGCTTGAGTGACTGCGAGAGCGAGGGAGAGGAGCCGGAGCCGCAGGGCCGCGCCGGAGACAACGCACTCTCCTCGGGGTGAAGGATCCTTGGGGAGGTGAGCGAGGGGGGCGCCGTGGTGGAAGATGAGGAGGAACATGAGCTGGAGGAGGGCGAGGAGGAGTGGGAGCAGGACTCCTCGTCCAAGAGGTTCTCCTCCGGGATGAAGATGATTCTGCCAGGGAGGGACAGTCAGAGAACTTCAAACTTGGTCCCTGCCACTTTCGGCAAAACTTACGGAATTCCGGTGGAGACAAACTCTGCCCTCCTGAGCACAATCTTGGCCTGTGAGCTCGTCACTCTCCAGAGCGACTCGTGGTTCAGGAAGAGGATGAGATCCCCCGGTCTGATGCGCCCGTCCGCAGCGGCGGCGCCGGTTGGATCCAGGGCTCTGACAATGGTGCCACACAGGTCGAATGCAAGCGCTTCCAGTTGCAGACCTTATAAAAGAAAGAACAGGTAGTCCAAGTTTTTTTTTAAGTGGAAGTAGTGCAACATATGGTACTGTACAAGTGTGCAGTACTACCCAAGTTTTGATGAGCAGCCTTGTTGACGACAACCGTGAACTTGGGCAGATGAGGCAGGATGGGTATGTTGTGCGCCGGCTCCAGATCCCGCGTCTTCCTCTCCGGCAGGCAGGCGCGGACCTCCTCCTCCTCCTCCTCCTCCTTCCTGATGGCGGAGGGCGTCGTCTCCAGGGTGGTGGCGGAGGAGGAAGAAGCGATCGGAGGTCGCTGCATCCACTGCCCGTCGTCCGCCATCTGGAGCACGTCCGTTAAGATGAGCAGGACAGTTCATCATATGGGCAGGCAATCAAGAAGACTCACGTAAACTGGGTCCGTCCGCAGGTCGCTGATGTTGCTTCCCTCCTGTGTGTTGTCAGAGAAGTCCAGCACCTCACTGATCTTTGGATCGGTCACACTCTGGAGAATGGAACAATCGAGTTCCTGCAAGTCGCATCCGACGCATCAAGTTTTTTTTTTCTTTTTTTTTTTTTTAAAGCAGCAGTTGGACTTACCTCCTCGTACTCGTTGTTGCTCGGATTGGCGGCGTCGTTGTTTCCCGCCGAGGCGGCCTCCCCTTCTCCCACCACCGGTTTGGCTATCCCTAGCCGGATGGGTCCGTAGGGTGCCCCCTTGAGCGCTTGCACAGCCGCGTCCAGACTGGCGTTGTCCAGTCTGGAATCGTTCACATAGACCAGCCTGTCTCCGGGCACCAGGCACTTGGACTGGCTGGCCACACCCCCGCGGATGACGCTCCGGATGACTATCACAGATTCTGAAGGGTTCTGAGGATCCTGAAAGAGAAACCAAGGATAAGGTGAAGGTAATTGTACGTACACGTCAACAATAACATCAAAAAAATATGCATGAAGACTGACCTGATAATCGAGAATGCTGAATCCGAGTCCCCTGTCCCCCTTGCTGAGGACAACCTCGTTGACGAGAGGAGACCACGTGGCGCCGGCCGTCGAGGAGGCGAGGTTCTCCAAGGATCGAGAACGGCGCTTGGCCGATCGTTCGGCTTCCGCCGCGGCCGCCGCCGGCTCCAGCGCGGACGGCGGCGACGGCAGCGGCGGCGGCGGCGGTGGAGGCCTCGACTGCGGCGGCGGAGGCGCCGGACAAGGGACCTGAGACGACTGCTCCGTGGTGGAAGCCGACCTCTCCTCAGATTCCAGTCGTGCCTCCTGAGATGACAGAGGCAAAAGTTATTTACCTACATTATAATCACCTGGCCGGCTTTGGCGACTTCTAAGACGTGTGTACAGTACGTACGAGACATAATTAACATCTCCTGCCCGTTACCTTGTTCTCAGGACCGTCCTCTCCAGTTGACTGGTTCCTCTCAGTCGTTGCGGACCCGATAGGCGACGTGGCGGCGCTGTTGGATCCCGGCGGCTGCTCCGCGGCCGCCGCGACCACCGACTGGTGACTGGTAGTGGCCAGGGAGACGTCGGACTTGGCCTTGAACAGCAGCTCGGACAGGTCCTGGGCGTGGGGACGATCCTCGCAGGAGGCGGACAGGAGACTCTGCAGGCTGCCACTCAGGATCTTCTGCAAAGCAGACCGGAGAAAATAGATCCACGTGCAAAAGAACCCTCATCAAGAACTTAATTCTGTCTTCTTCCTCTCTCTCTTTCTTACCCTCGAGTCAAAGGCCTTCCTGGAGTTGCCGGTATCGACGTTGTTGACTATGGTTCCCCTGACCGGACACGGCTCACCCTGGGTAGGCACTCGCCGACAGCACACCAGGGTGGTCGTGACCGGGGAGGAGGAGGAGGACGACGACGAGCTCTGGATGCTCTTCAGGGTGGAGACGACCTCGTCGTGAAAGAGGTCTTTCAGGCACTTTCCGTTCACCTGAGGAGAGCGCGCGCGTGTGATGGCGAAAAGTTGGTAGATTTCATCCCGCGTTAATAAGCATTCTGCACCTCTAGCAGTTCATCCCCCGTGGCGAGCGACCCTTCCCTGTCAACTGGACTGCCCGGCAGGATGGACCTGATGTAGTGGTGCGGCCTGACCTCGCGGCCGCGCTCCACGTCCACCGTCCCTTCCAGAGAGATCCCCAGACCGGCTGAGGAGGAGGAGGCAGCGGCGGCGGCGGCGGCGGCGGCGGCGGGGGCGGAGGAAGAAGAGGAGGGGACGGAGAAGGAGCACAAGTTGGAGTCGCGACGAATTTCAGCAACCTGCAAGCAAGCAAGGATTTTGCGATCAACAAACCGATCATGTGAGAACAATCAAGGGACGCCGCCCAATTGGCGGATTTCGTGCTGCCCTCACCAGGACCCGGTACTGTGGTCCCATCACGGATTCCCACCTATTCTTGAGCGCATCTCTCGTAGTAGAAGTTGTACTTGGCTGAATGTGAGCGGTAGAAGGAGCAGGGAGCGGAGGGGAAGGAGGAGGAGGCACCAAAATTGTCGTTTCCTTAGGAGCAGCGGCGACTGCGGCGGAGGTGGTTGCGGTAGCGGAGGTACTGGAGCTAGTAGCAATCGAAGTCTTGGCTAAAGCGGAAGAATGAAAAGACGAAGGCAACACGGTAGAGGATGATTGATGAAGCGCCTCCTTGGGCATGGAGGCCCTGCGCCACTTGGGAGACGACGACTTGGCCGAGGACTCTGTCGGATCCTGCTTGCAGGCGGAGACGGAGGCAGAGGCAGAGGCGGCGGCGGCGGCGGCGGCGGCGGCGGCGGCGGCGGAGGGAGAGGAGGAAGAGAAGGCGGCTTTCAACTTGGACTGCTTGGCCCCACAGGACGCCGCCCTCTTCAGGCTGGAGGAGGACGTCTTCCTCGGCTTAGCGGACGACGAGGGGGTGGAGGAGACTTCTTGTTGCGGGGCCTGAGGCTGCCGCTTGGCCAGCTTGGAAGAGGCGTTGGCAGATCCGGACGACCTCGTCGGCGTCACCGTCACCACCGCCGTCGTGCCGGCCGGCGCAGCAGGGCCGGCCGATGGCGACGGAGGAAACGACTCATCTGACTGCTTGCGCTGAAGGAGAGAGAAACATCAAATCGTACTACCACAAAATGAATTTTTTGGGGGACAATTGTGATTGAGTTGCTCACCTTGGTCTCCGTCTTCCTGCCCGCGTTCTTGTCGTTCACGTCGACCGTGTCCATCGGCGAGGCCGGGGTAGCGATGTCGGCCTTGGAGATGCCCTCCCGCAGCTCCTCGAACTTGAGCCCTCGGAGGTAGCGCACAATGGACAGCCTGACCACGTCGCCCGTCCTCCGGAGCATCTCCACTGCCTCTTGGTTGCTCCTGCCACATAGTGGGACACCGTCCACCTAAATGAAAAAAAAAGAGAACGGGACGTGAGAGAAAGGATTGGAAATGCGTCCAATGAAGCCGAATGAGGGCCCTGTCTAACCTCGACAATCTGGTCGTTGGGAACAATCCTCCTGCTCTTGTCAGCGCTGCTGCCGGGGATGACGTTCTTTACGAAAATTCCGCAGAGATCCTCTGAAAAATAAGAAAAAAAACCGTACAATAAAGCGTTATAGTAAATCACATTCTTTGTATTATTGTCTGTTTCCACACTTAAACCGGTAGGTACTGTATCCTCCTCACCCTTTTCACACACGTATCCTGCGACTGTGATGCCCAGTCCCTTGTCGTCTTTCGCCAGCTCCACCTGGTACTCCTCCTTCTCCGGCAGGCAGGTGATCTCGTCCGCGCCGTCGTCCTTCCCCGCCCCGATCCCGATCCCGATCCCGACCCCGCGACTGTTGCTGCTGCTCCTCCTCTCCCTCTTGGAGGAGGAGCTCTTCTTCCTGACGGCCTTCCTGGGCGTTGCTGCCGACGACGACGAGCCGCCGTCCTCCTCCGCCTCCGCCTCCCTCCTGATGACCTCTCCTCCGCAAGGCATGGAAGCCTTCCTCCCGTGGGTGGCCGCCGCGCGCCCTCCCGTTGTGGCCTTTCGCAGAGAGGCGCTTTTCTTCTTGCCGGGGGCGTTCCTGATCCGCGCCGACGTCTCCTTCTTCACCTGCGGCTCCCCGCCGCTCTGGACCTGCACCTGCGCCAGCGCCTTGCCCTCGGTGAAGCTCGTCTCGACCACCTCTTGCCTCCGGACTACGCCCTTCTCGCCGTTCTCCTTGCCCTGCTCCAGGTCCGCGTTGCTACCGGCGGCGGAGGACTGGCCCAGGATGTCGTCCACGGTCCGGGACAACCGCATGTCGCCCGGTGGACGCTTCTGCTGTCTGGAGGTGTGATGACTTCCTCCGTCTCCTCCGCTCGTAGCCACCACAGCCTTCTTCCCCTTGGCGTCTAGGGACTTTCCCGGAAGACTGTAGCTGCTGACTGACGGGCGGGAAGACAGGGCGCAGGAGGAGAAGGATGAGGTGGGGAGGGCCTTCTTCTCGTCCTCCTCCTGCTGCTGGTGCACGTCCGCCTCGCAGATGGTGGTGCTGCCGGCCGAAGAGCTGTGAGTGGGCGACTGTGGCAGCTGCAGCCTCACCGCCTCATGCGGGGGGATGACAGAGGTGGAGGCGGATGAGGACTCGCCGCTGTTGTTGCAGGTGACGACGACCGTGCCGGCGCCGCAGTGGAGGAGGGGACCGTTGGGCAGGGTGGAGGGCGCCGGATTGACAGGGAGGGGGACGTTGTGGAGCAGCGGCGGCGTGCCGGTCAGTGAGTCATCCGAGCTCAGGCTGATGGTCGGGCCGGAGGAGGAGGCCTGCTTGGAGGGAGCGGCGGTCGTCGTTATCGTCCCGCCTATGGGTTGTCCGTGCTGAATGCAAGATGACAGCGGGGGTGATTTAATCCACATTGGTAGCATGTACAGAGTACCTATGTACAGTGTATCAACCAAAAAGATGCTGTGCTAAGAGTACCTGTAGAATGGTCGTTTCGGGGAGCGTGGACTGCGACGTGTGGAGAACGACTGCCTGGTCGTCCCTGACGCCACCGTCCACGGCGTCAACTCCCGCTCCGAAGCCGGCGGTGGCAGGGTACCCGTTGGCCGCTGCCGCCACGGCCTGCGCGGCCGCCGCTGCCTGTGCCACCTGCGCCGCCGCGGCCGCCTGCGCCACCGCGGCCGACTGCAGGAGTCCGGACTGCAGCGTCCGCTCGAGCTCCATCGGGTCGCTCAGCACCTTGGTGGGCACGATCGCAGAATTCACCTGAAAAAAAAATCCAGTTATGTGTCCCAGTGTGAAAAGTTTGTGAAACGTGAAAGTAGGGAGTACTGTTCTGTGTACAAGTAATACCCGGGGATCCCGGAAATTATGTTTTCTTTTAAAAGACCTCCAAATGGCACCGAGAAAAATTTTCCAGGAAAAAATATTTTACCGGAATTTTCCCGGCAAGAAGCTCTCTCCCATCAGACACATCAACGCTCTCGTTGCCACAAACTAGACATTTTTCAGGCATGACCTTTTACGTGGACATATGTTGCATATTTTTGGGACATAAAAATTTTTTGGACATAGAAGCTCCTCTTGTGTACAAAATCAAAAGTGGTGATATAAAAATGTCCAGTTTGTGCTTCACACATGTTGGACATTTTTTTTTAGAAATGGGTGTCTGGTGGGCTCTGCAGGTAAAGCTAAATAAGCTAAACAATAATAATATAACACCAGAAAAAACAGAAACTAAGTAAAAAATAAATATGAGAACTGTTTGCAATTTTTGGAGATTTAATGTTATCCCGTCAGTATTTAAGACCCAACTGCTACATACCTGTCTACACACAGATCTAAAGTAATTTAAAGTGGGTCTTCATCCAATCTAAGCTTTTGATACATAGAGTTTTTATTGGTAGTAGCTGAGGCATAGTACCTAATTCAAATTAGCCGGATTGGGATTAGAGGGATTTTCGAATTAGTGGGAATATTCCCTAGAAATAAAATATTTCTATGCACTAAATGTCCTCTGATGAGAGGAATGTTTAAAATGCTACTTCAGATTAGTGGGATTTTTTTCATAATGAATAAGCTCAAAGTAGTTTGATCTATGTACAATTATAATATAGGTATTGTGAGTGTGTAAAGCTAGTTACAGGTTACCTTATGTGCAGCATTAAAAAGCTCATTGCATGTGTAAAAATGTATTCTGACAGAAAAATGGGAACTTGGTTTAGGGGAATTTCGGATTAGAGGGATTTTTTTCTTGGTTCCCAAGCAGTCCTGCTAATCTGAAGTGGGCTGTACCACATAGCAACAAATACATGTTTGGTTATAAATTATCATACTATTCTTATATCTACCTAGTAGAGGTTTTTACTACTTACTAGTAGGTATTTACTTCAGATTCTTGTACCGAGACTTCCAGGTTTCTCGGGATTTTTTCTTTTATTTCAGGTACTTTCATTCTGTCGAAAAATGTTAATCCCTATACGTGAAAGCCGTCGCTTTCACTTGCTGGCCTTTTGTACGTGCTACACAGCATACTACTACAACTAGGTCTTTGTCACTTTCTATTAGGAAAGGGCACTCACTACTATTGTGTTTTGTGTTGTGCCGTGTACAGCCCCTCACTACCCACATCCTGGCCTTTGGTTTCTTTCCATTTGTCCCCGCGGCTTGACAACCATTTCCTTGCCAACGGATCAAGTTGAGGTGAGGGAGCCAACTTGGAAGTGAGTGGTTTTGAGCCACGGGGTTTTTGCTCACATGACTGCTGTTCCTTCCTTTCTCTGCCAAATCAGCTCCGCGGACATATCTGGAGTCAGCAAAAACAAGATTCGTTCTCATGCTTCCTACTACCCAACCAATATTGGTATCAATACGGGCACACCATCGGTGACGACACTAGTGGTAGTGTCAAATGTAATGCCATGGACAAGACAGTTTGTCGCTCAGCGTTAGCAAATGCACAGAGACAAGTGCACAAGTTTGTCCACACGCCTTTTCTCCTGTCCCTTTACAGAAAGGCCCTTCCCCCTCTCTCCCTTCTTTTTCCTTATCCCCCGACGGCTATTTATCATGGTCAGCAGGAGGAGAGAGAAAGAGAGAGAGAGAGAGAGAAGGAAGGAAAGTGGGGTGGGGAAGGCACTGTCACCTCGACTTTAGTCAGAATGGACGACGAAGAAGATGAAGGAAGCGAGACTTGAACGGGAAAAGGAAAAAATACCTTTTTTTCGCATTGGCCAATCCACTGCCTGCTACTAGGATTTGTACACGTAGTATTTGTTGGCACCTTCCACCCACCATGTAGTTTGGCACCGTCGGGTCGATGGGCCTGGCGACGACGAGCCTGATGGACTCCTGTCCGGCCTGTCGCAGGATGGCGGCCACCTGCTCCGCGCCCATGCCCCACAGGCGGACCTCGCCCACGGCCAACAGGTGGTCACCGTTGCGGAGGTTGCCATCCTGCAAAAGAAAGAGAGCAAAAAGCGGTAGTAGTAGTGCAGTAGTGTGTAATCAACATACGTAGCAAACATAGTAGTAGACCCAGCAGCAATGACCACACAAGCTCTCATTTCTCCCATTTTCCTGTCCTTGGCTTCGCCTCTCTGTCTCTTCCTTCTCACACACTCACATTGCTGTACAGTAGTACATATGTGTACCTAGTGTGCACGCGTACAACATTCCGTACCTACTAGGTACTACACAACCATTGTTCGATCGCCCACGTACGCAAGAGGCTCCTTCCCCAATTCTTCTCATCACTCCCCACCCACCCACCTACCCCCCATGTTAGACTGGGCAAATTTCCCAGTACTCCCAGGGACCACAGACCCACCAGCATGCGTGGTGGAAGGACACGTACTACGTAGTGTACCACACACCCACACTACCGCACAAGCAATTAGAAAGGTAGAAAAAAAAGGAGGAAACTCCCAACGTGTAATGTGCGGCACAGGGTACGTAGTACGTGGGCGGGCGGGAGGGATAGAGGACGGGGCCAACGGTTGC
>JAAUYM010120282.1_pt1 | contig 16047 bp, 21 predicted proteins | sample 7278001 | NCBI WGS metagenome assembly JAAUYM01 (sample SAMN14350224, study PRJNA611818) | marine sediment metagenome | isolation source: surface marine sediment (1.8m) | place: French Polynesia: Moorea | collected 2018-08
CGTCATAATTTTACTTCATAAAAGCCCAATTTTGGTTTTGGTTCAGCACTTCTGCTCTTATAAGCGTCTTGCTCTTATATCCGTTGCTCTTATATCCGTGGTTCACTGTACTGAAGCCAATGTGCCATTGTAACTTTTTTATTCTTTTCTCGGGACAAGGAAAACCAGCATTATCTACCCAGAGAAAGCAAGAGTACGACTAGCGTTGTAACATAGTGACACATTGTATCAAATTAATGCGTTTTATTGATCTTGACAGAACGCCGAGCTTTCTCGTCATGGGAGAGCTGAAGGCCAACCTGGGCCTGAACGGGTCCGCCACCTCCCACGGAAACAACGGGCGCTCTCCCGGCTGCTGCCCATGCTCGTCATCGTCGTCCTCTCCCTCTTCTTCCCCGCGGTCCACTTGGTCGTGGCTCCTGTTCGTGCTGGTGCTGGTATCGCTCGCCGCTTCCATCCTCGTTTTCTGGATGACGCTGTACAAGCAGCAGGAGCTGCAGCTGCGACTGATGGGGTTGGAGGAGGAGAGGAACCGCACCTTGCAGGAGCTGGTCGGGAAGGAGGTGACAAATTGGCAAGTCAGCGGGCAATGAACAGAAGTTCAGGAACGGCTTTGTTGTTTTTCCAGATGAGCACCCTCAAGTTCTTGGCCATGGGAAACCAGGACGACGTAGACAACATTTTCCAGCAGCTGCAGGTCAGAAAGGAGAAACCTCACCACGAATTTTTTTATTGTACCCGTCCGTGTCCCGCCTGCGCAGGGTCTCTCCCGACGGGTGAACTCCGCCGGCGCGGGCGACGCCGCTCTGCGCCGACTGGAGTCCGAGCTGCGCCAGTGGACGCGGGAGCAGGTCGGACTGGTCAGGGACGCCCACGCCGCCGTCATCGACGGACTCGCGGAAAAGGTGAGTGAAAGCGACCATCTGATACAGTCGGACCCGCTTAAGTGGGAATCTTTCTTGAGTGGAAGTGTTGAGTAACAGTTTAGACACTGTTTTACGGTGTCAGTTTCGATCGGATAAGAGGGCATCCCAGAATTAATTTACTATTTGCCTACTTCCGATCATTCCCACAAGCGGTTTCTACCGTATTATCCAGGAGGAGTCATTTTGGCCTCCATCAATAAGTACTTTTGTTGCCCTCTTTCATACGGGTAGAGCTTCTCTTCCACCTTCGCAATGGGAAAATTCCAACTATTGATTCCCTTTGCCTCCTCAGCCTCCTCCTCCTCCTTTTTGCCCTCGATTTTATACCACCCCCCGGACTTCTAATGAAAGATAAACAGTTGATCTTGAGCGATCGAAGCTTTGTGCTTCGCAGCTCCTCTCTCACCTTACCGTGCACGTAGTACTCCCTCCTCCTCTTCATCTCCATCCACCCCCGCTCAGAGGCGATCTGTACACTGTCCCGACTTCGATACGTAACTTTTGGGTGAGGGAAGATGGGGCTTTATGTGAGCTCATAGGAAATTGATCGCAGTACTCTCTTGGACCATTTCTTCACGTACTGCATACGTACCGTACATTTAAAAACGGCATGTGCCATGATAAAACTTACGAATAAATGCGCATCTATTAGTACTAAAGCACCATTGTCTCTTTCAAGACATCCTGTAGGTCTTGTAGGTAGTTACATACACTTTGCAGATGAGTAACAGGAGGAAGGGAAACATTTTTCTCTCTGAAAACTGAGAGTGGCTCTTACTTGTCAGCGGGGCGGGGGAAGGCGGGGGCGGCGACGACGATGACGACGACGACGACGACGGCCATTTCCTCCTCTGCCTCCTTTTTCTTACTCTCTACCCCTCCCCTCCCCTCCCCCTTTCGCTTGTAAACAAATTTCTCCTGGTTTGTAGGGGAAACGCCATCAACAAGAAAGAGTAAATTGCGAAAAGCAACTTCCATCCCAAATATTCTCTCGTTCCTATGAAGACAACGATTCGTCGCTCTCTGTTATGGGTGGGGTCTTGGGAAGAAACGGAAAATTCCGAACGCGACCGACATTTTCCCAAATATTCGCATAAAAAATAGCGGAGCGCGAAGGTCTTCTTATCTGGAAAGCTACCTACGTTCATATACCGTATGTACATTAAAAAACCCTCTTCTTAATGTTATGCATTTTTCAGGTGTCCGGATGGGAGACCACGAGCGGCGTGACGGTGCGCGCGTTGAACAAGATGAAGTCTAGCCTGGAGCTGGTACAGGCGCTAGTGGAGCGGAACTCGCTGGTATCGTCGGAGGCGAAGGAGACAGCGGCAGAGAACGCGGCGGAGGCGGAGGAGCTGAGGCAGGAGGTGGAGGGGATGTGGGGGAGCGTGGAAAAGAGCACGCAGAGGATCAATGATCAGCAGAAACAGATTCTCGGCATCAAGGTGCTATACCTGTCATGTTGTTGAAACATAAGTTTGCTGCTGTGTGTGCCACGATTATCACAAATCATTGTCATGATCATGCTGTTGCTACTTTAACCTTCCCTTTTTCGTTTATTCCTTTGTTTCTTTTCCGAATCTTCTCCGAATCCAAAAAAAAGTGTATCCGCCTAATCTTGATTATTCAAAAGCCAAAAAATTTGGATCCTATGAACCGCAATTGTACATGGTATTTACCCGGTTTTTAGATCACCAAATATGCAGCATACTAAACGTAGTTTTGTACATGGGCACTGTACGTAGTACGAGGTAATTCCTATTTTCTTTCCTCTTTCCGACAAGTCCCTCTCTGCCGACTTGCATGCCCTCCGCAAAGAGTTCTCCGCGTTGCTGTCCTCCTCTGAACGGGCACTGTCTGCACGGGCGGACGAAGCGGCCTCGCTGGCGGCGGCCGCAGCCGACGCGGCCGAGGAGGCTGGGGAGACGGCGAGGGAGGCAGCGAGCGGGCTGAAGGCGGTGAGGGGGGCCGCGGAGCGACTGGAGCTCCGCGCGGAGGAGGGCGACGTTAGGTGGAGGAAGAGCAGGGTGGAGCAGGAAGAGGGGAGGATTGAGGACCGGGACTGGAAGGAGGAGGTGAAGGAAATTTCACAGCTTACCAAGAAAAAAGAAGAAAATATTTTTGCTTTCCTTCTTCATTTTCCTCATTTTTTTCGTTTATTTTTCGGATTTCACGTTGAATTTTTGTTTGGGGCTTTCTCTGTCTCATTTCCATACTGATCACCTCCGTCACGGAGTGTGGAAGAAAAGGAGGAGGGAAAAACTGCATCATTCTGTCCTCGTAAAATAACGATTCCTTTCGTCGTCTTCCTTGTTTGCACTTCCAAAAACAGGTTCTGAGGGAACTGTCCGTCATGAACGTGACTCTGCTGCTCAGGCTAGATGAGTTGGCGATGGCGGCGAGGGGCAGTTTCAGGAAGGGTTCCAATTTCACCGCCCCCGGAGAAGAGGAAGAGGAAGGGGATGAAGAGGGAACGGAACAAGTGAGAGGATATACAGTGCTAGCAGTAGTATTCCTACGTAGCTGGTATATGCACTACTACTAGGAAAATAAGCTGATCCGTGCTGAGAGCCAATTAACGAAGGCATTCAGGAAGATATTTGTTTGCAACTCGTACTGCAACATGAATGCAATAACTCTTTCCTAATTATGACGATAAATGGCCGCGGAATGGAAATCTTTTACTGTGCTGATCCTCAAATCCTTTTCCCTGAAAAAGAACGAGCTTGATTCCGCCAACACCAATGCGACGACCGCCCTGGTAACCCCGCTCATGTCCTCCTACCTGCTGGAGGAGATGTCGGCGCTGCGGGCGGAGATGTCGGCTATGGCGGAGAAGCGCGGCGTGATGGAGGATGAGGGTGAGGACGAGAGGCAGCTGCACCGACTGTCTGGTCGTGTGGAGCAGTTGTCGTCTCGCCTGTCCTCGGTGGAGGCCTTCGCCAGATCGAACCTGTCGGCGGAGGTGGACGCCAACAGAGACGAGCTGGAGGGACTGCACAGAAGGGTGAAGCACTTTATCCAGAGCCTCCTGAAGGTGAAGGAGCTGCCTGCGGAGGTGAACGCTATGGAGAGGCGCCTGGAGGCCATGGACGCCACTCTGGAGAGGATGGTGGAGGAAGGGTGGAATGGAGTGAAGGCCAACGGAACGTTCGAACTGTAACTGCGTATTTGTGTAATAATATGTTGCACAATTTTGTATAATAAACGCTTTTTTCGTGGCTCTTTCTTTTATTATATCGAGGATTTTTTTTACATCCGTCGTCGTCGCCGCTTTCAACGTACCTACCTACTTGTGACGCGTGAATGGAACTGAAATAAAATGGAGGAGAAAGTCGTGGGTTGTGCACCAACGAATAGTTTGGGGAGGGGGGAAGAGTTATTGAGAAGAATTGTGTGATTTTTTTGGTAGTGGAAGGGTCTCATTTCCAGGGAGGAGAAAGTTGTGTGCCGAAAAAGCGTTGCTGCCCATCTGCATCTGATGGAATTGGAATTAAGAGAGAAAGAGAAAGACTCATCAAGCTTTTTTTTACCTTTCCCCTCTTTCCGTAAAAAAGGGAACGAGAAAGAAGAACCAGGAAAAGTAGAAAGCAAGGACTTTACCCGATTTAGTGCTCCTCTCGCATCATTCTCCTCTTCCTTCTCTCTTCTCCTTTTTTTTCGAAGTCGAGGGCGACTCCCCTTCTTCCACAGTCGGAAAGCCCTTTTATTGCGAAGAGTGAGGAGGGAGGAAAGAGAAGAGGAGGAGAAGAGAGGGAGGGGAAAGGAGGTCGCAATTATCACACTCTTGCCTCTCTCCCTCTCCCTCTTTCCCTCCTTCGTGCGCGCATGACGGGGCAAAAGGAGGAAGAATTATGGCCATGATGATTCAGACTCCCCCCTCATCGTCGTCGTCGTACCGTTGTCGTCAAACCAGAAGGTGGAGGAGGATGCATTAACCATGTGCATTTTAGAAAGAAAGAGAGAGAGACGGCTTTTCTTTCTTTTTTCCGTGGAAGCAGAAGACAAGAAGGCAGTGCTGTAGTGTCGTTCCATCTCTCTTCCTTCTCGTCCTCTTTCCCTCTTCCCTTCCTTCCTGTACCCTACTACAGTATACTACGTACGTACTGTACGGTGGGTGGCACTGCCAACAAACGAAAGCAACAAGCTGCTGGGTGGGCGAGGAGGAAGAGAAGAGAAGGAAAGGAGAGGGAAGGGGCGAGCGAGATGTGGAAGGGATCCGAGTTAGTGCACAGCACACGACTCTTTCCCCCCTCTCCCTCCCTCGAAAGCGCATGCTTCTTTATGCTCACGTTTTACTGCGCGGGAAACATATTTGTAGTAGGCAGACATCTAAATACTCGACTTATTGCGTGCACTTCATTTCATCTCTTCTTCCTCCCTCATCGTCCACAGGAAGAAGAGCTCCTGGGGAGATTCTCGCTTCTGGCCGCGAGCGCAAGTTTGATGGAGGGGGGAGGGGGGGGAGAGGGGGATGAGAGAAAGCGGGGACGAAGGGAAGGGAAGGAGAAGGGAGGGAGAAGGGTGGGTGGGAAGGAAGCGAGGCGAAAGAGGCTCCTCTCAGTGATTCCGCGATTGGTAGTCAGAAAAGAGGACGAAGACACATACTACCTACTGTACTACTACACACTCCGCCCGGAGGAAGAAGAATTTGGTGACGTCCCAAAAAGTGCCGACGTCGGGTATTGGCCCTGCAATGGCAGTGCGACACAGATCGCAACCCACCCACCCCTGTTATTGCTTGACAATACCCGTTGGAAGGCGCTGATAACTTCGTCGGCAACTGACTGCGGGGGTTACGTTCACGGGGGCCACGTCACAGGTGGACGAGATTTCAACTCTTGGGTATCATTTAAAGTGATGGAATTATATATTTTACCGATGCTACATGTACTCTACATACGTCAGTCTGTTGTAACTGTACACCGATTTTTTTATTTTCTGGCCTTTTGCAAAAAAAAAAGTAAAAGCATCTTTGACGATTTAAAAAATACAACGCCTGTAGTCTGGCTGCGTATTTAAGCATATTTCTCCACTGAGCGTTCAGCACTCTACTTCGTCTAAGCCTTAACGAAATATACTAGATTCATGCAAAAATAAAAAAGAATTGTACACACATTGTCTACACACATTGGCCCTTGCTAGTGTTGCTTAGTACGGTATATTAACGTTTGACGTGCACCACGCTCTCTGGGGCACAATAGGCAGTATTGTGCCCCATTGTACGTACATTCTGCTACATCCATTTAAGCTCCAAATTGTGGCACTACGCCTTTAATTCTGTAATTAGTGTAGCGAAATATATAACGCATCTCACAGCTCCTAATCCACTAATACATAGGGTACGTAGTAATCCTACTATGCTCACATTTCACGTACATATGTGTACACACATACACAAGTCGTATGCTTGGTTGGGCTGTGCTAGATAGCGTTTTCCGTTCGTTTGTCAGCCCGCATCATCATCACACAAAGGTAAAAATCGATTGAGAAGAGGGAAAGAGAGAGGGAAGAAGATTCACCTGGTGCGTTGGCCGCAGCCGTTGCTGCCGCCGCCGCCACCGCCGCCGCCACCGTCGTCGTTGGCAGCGACATCATTTGCCTGCGGTACTTCGCCTCCCCCCTTCGCGTGTGCGGCGGTTGAAAGTTTCAAGGCAATCAAGGAAATGAGGAGGAAGGTAGGAAGGTAGGAAGGAAGATACTGCCGCGGCTACGAGAGGCCAGAAATTTATTCTCTTACTTGGTGGGGTGCAGCATTCACACAGAGATACTAGAAGCTTGGCCAGGAGGAAGGGAAGAGCAGAGAAGCGACTACTATGTTGTACTGGTCCCAGAGGCTTCGTTTGCTGCAGCACCAACCCCGTTCGTTTGCTCAATCCTCTCCAGCTACTAATTCGCCCCCATGGGGGATCTGGGGTGGATCCGCTTTCTAAAAACCTGAAAACAAAAAAAAGCGAACGGAAAAGAAAAAGAAGCAGCCAAGGAGGAAGAATAGGGTGTGAGAAGCACTCGCTCACCACCAGTACCCGAAAAACCCTCATCCAATTTAATTTCCTCTCGCATTCCATCTGGGAAATTGGACGGCGGGAAAAATGGGACGTCGGTCGTTAAAAAGAAGATGATCTCTCAATTGCATCGAGCGACCGCGCGGTGGTGGCAGCCGCGCCTTTCTCGTTAAGACTGTGAATCACGTTACTTCAATTAAATCTCGTTCAACTTTTCACCTACCTACCTACGTTTTTCGCACGCACCCACAGACAATTACGATATCTGAGCGAACTTTCTTTGACGTATGGTACAACATTTTTCCACAACAGTGCCTTCCCAAGTTTAGGTTCATGTCTTCACTTTCCCAAATCATTCCTTTGGGGGAGGGGAAGAGGGGGAAAAAGAGGAGTAGGACATTATCTGTTGTCACAACGCGGATTCGACGTCCCTTCTCCCTCCTCCTGCGTGCATACCTTACTCGTCCCTGCAACGGAGGCGGCGACGTCGGCGACGGCGACGGCGACATCGACGGCGGCGGCGGCGGTTGCAACAGGAGGAGGAGAAGGACGGAATGTCGTCTTCCTCTACCCTCTCCTTCCCCCTCCCCTTTTACAGTGATTGAAAATAACAACTGCGCGATAGTTCGAACTCAACCATCCAGAAAGGAAAAGCAGGAAAGGACTTGGAAGAACTTGCTTTTTTTTTGACGGGGTGGTAGTGGTGGTGTTCGAAGAGGCGAAGTCTAGCGCGTGAGTTCTTAATTTCACACGGAAGGAAGAAACACCACTTGAGAGAAGAGCCAAAGGGTTTGTTGCCGTGCTGATTGATTGAACCCGCAAATAGATAGCGTCCTTCTTGTTCTCCTCTTGTTTGTTAGGCTTCTCCTCCTCCTCTTCCTCCTACCAAAGTGAGCCCTGGGGGGAAACAACAACCGAGAAGAGATTTCACTCTGGCTTCTTCTTCCTTCTTTCCCCTCCCTATTAAGGGATCGAACGAACGAAGCCTTCTTCCTTCTCAATCTCTCTCCCTCCCTCCTCCATTTGTTGCGCTTTCTCCTTCTGTCCACCCATCCATCCGTTCATCTATCCCCTTACCTTTCCTCCCTCTCCCTTCCTTCAATCGCCTTCCAGATAAGGATGAATCCTTCTCTCTCCCCTCCTTCCTCCTCTCTCTCTCTCTGACTGCAGGAGGTCTGTGTGGCAAAAATAACAACAGGGGTTTCGCTTCCACCACCGGTCGCCTGAGCGAATAAACAGCGCCCTGAACACACACAGGCACACGGGATATTCCTGACCCCCCGGGGAAAGTCCTTTTAAGGCTGCGTCGATAACGATGGTGCATTGAGAGCGCGGACAACCTCCCACCATCTCCAACTGTGCGACCTATCGAAAATTGCGCAAAGTCACTCATTTATTGTGTGTAACCATATATAAAAAGTAACCCTGTTTTTGCATCGCCTTTACCGGTAAATGCGAATTCTTTGCACGATAGTTGTGTAGTACGTACAAATGCAGAAATGGCTGACATCAAATCAATAACTTCAAGCCTTGTTAGAGGTTTTTTTTTTCTCATGTTGTAATAAAACCTCGTTGCAGATCCATTTGAGTGAGGGGTCTCCTCCTCCTCTTCATTTTTGCCGACTCATTGAGGAGACTCATTAACCTTCCGTGATGAAGAAAGAAAAGAATCGGGAGGTGGCGGGGAAAGGAAGGCTTCCTTCTCCCCCTCTCTATCTGAAACGAGGCTGCAACGGCCATCGGACCAAATTGAATTAGAAAGGGAATCCGAAGTCTGGTTGGTGCTGGAGGAGAGAGTGGGAGTAGGAGGGGGAGGGAAAAAGGAGAGAATGAGACCGTCGCCAGAGACATCAACAAGTTGTTTTGATGGGCGGAGCTGAGGAGGGAATGGACTGAGTCTTGCGGAGAAAATAGGGCGACTTCTACCATCACCATGAGAAGGCTTCTTCTGAGTCTCGTGTGTCAAGGAGGGAGAAAAATAACAAAAAATTCTCGCCAGCCAAGCAGTCGGGAAAAAAATGAATGGATGCAGCAAAAAATCCGAAAACATGATTTATTTTGAGGCATATACGTACGCATAGTGCCTGCTATATATTTTGCTATATATTTTGTGCTACTGCCAAAAAGTTATAGAGTTGTAGTAAAACTAAGCAGCACAGATAGCAATTTTGAAGCCTTCAGTGAATTAAACCAGTGCGTACGCTAGCGACGTCAACTTTTTCAATAAAGTTTTCTTCTGTCCAGCAAATGTGGTAAATACTCGTAAGTGTACAGTAGAAAAAAAATGCAGCTTGGCAATCGCCAAGTAACGTATTCACTGATGGTCTCTTTTTCTGTTTCTGTTCGCTGCTGAAGACATTCGGAGGTCCGACCACGTGTATTCTCAAGCAATAACAGCCTCAAAAATCAGTCGTGTTAGTTGCTTGAGAACACCCGAGGCAGAACCGTCCCTCTTCCCGTTCTTCGGTGGGTGGGTGAGCCTCGGTCGAAATTCCTCTTCTCTTCTTCTTCCATCAATCTCTTCCTCCGTTCTCTCTTTTCTAAATTCACAACCCGAAGCAAGAGGAAGGAAAGAGGGGTTTCTTCTGCTGCTGCTTCTCTTCTCTCCACCGACCAAGGGGGAGGAAGAGAGGGGCATTCCTCTCTTGATTTTTTAACCCTTCCTCACTCTCTTTCACTCTTCCTGCTCCTCCCCTTCCTTTTCCCTAGAGGCAAAAGTCCACCACCCCTTTCCTTGCTCCTCCTCTTTCTTATTCCTTCCTGCACTGACTGCTTTCGTTCGGCAGCTCAAGGAAGCTTTTTTTTGGTGGTGCTGCAATCTATCTGCTCAAACAGATGAAATATAGCCTCCTCCCCTCTCTTCTTCGTCTTCTTCTCTCACTGGTCATGCCGCACCTTTCCGGCCTCTCTCTTCCCCCTGTATTCAACCCATCCTCTTTGGTCTCTCTCCACTTGCAAGACGAGGAGATTGAAATATGCAAATGAGACTCCTCCTCCTTCTCCTCCCATACCAAAATATGTTTTCTTCTTCTTCTTTGGGTGCTGGTCGCCCCCATTTTCTCCATCCACCTTCCTCCTGTTGTTGACGTGCAAGACTCACCCGTCTCCCTTCCCTCGCAATTGATCCTGCTGCCACTCGCACTCCTCCTCCTTCCCAATCTCTGTGCAGTAGGCAAGCCTCTCTCTGTGGGTCAGCAGCGAAGAATGATATCTGCAGAGGAGAAAAATAAAATATTTTTTTTATGAGAAAAGGGGCGTCAGCTTTTCAAGCAAAAGTTATGGCACTTTTTTGCATGGCACTCAAATACGGTAATCTGGATCGCCACAATAAAACGAGAGAGGCCTCTTAGGGGAAAGTTGGGAGAAAGGAAGAAAGGGAGAAAGATATCTCGGAAGAGCGCTTCGCTTCTCCACCTGCTGCTATACTACATTCGTCCCCGTGTGTCCCCCACTCGTTAGCTTTGCCTCGCTTCCCCTCGTCCCCCCCCCCCGCCGCCGTCTGATCGTCAGGAAAGTTAAGCTGCAATCCCACGTTACGGAAAGGCAGAGGAAGGAGGCGATAGGCAAGTAAAAGCAGCTTGTTTACACATCCTCCTCCTCCATCCCAGATAGCGACCCTTTCTCCCTCCGTCGCTTCGATCCCCATGCGCTGCGACTGTGCTAACTGCAATAGTAAGGCTGGGGTGACATAACAATAACCTGCGATGAGGGAAAGGAAAGGGAGGACCTAGTACCACCTACCCGCGATCGCGAGAAGAAGGAAGAAAGGAAGGAAGGAAGAGGAAGGAAGAAAGGCTGCATATGTACCTACCTACCTACCTGCGTGCTTGCTTGAGTGAGTGACGTGGGACTCCTGAAGAAGGATGGATTGATGGGGTGGGAGGCTGCTTGGATGGGCGGCAGCTGTGAAAGAACGGGACGAGTGGGAGACACTTCTTGACGTCGTCGACTTTGGATAAAAAGGTACAAATTGCTTCCAGCCAACGCTTCCGAATGCTTACCCAGCCTTCAAGCAATTGTCTTTCAGGTACGGTACCTATTCTTTTTAGCCACTTGCGAGACAAATAACATTGCCTTTTTATAACACTGTTATAGTAGTACTAACTCAAAGGAAGGAAAGATAGAACGGAGTAAAGTTCTACTACTTTCTCCTCGTAGGAAAAGTTTTGCAGTTTGACACGGACTCCTACTCACCCGCGTCTGGCCTCTCACGGACGAGGCGACTGAGGACGACCATGGTGAAGAGCAAGAGGAGACTGATGCTGCAGCGGGTGGGTGTCCTGGATTCTGTCACCACGGATGGACACTGTCGACCTCTCTCCCTCTCTCCTTCCTTCCTTCCCCCTTTTCCCTCTCTCTTTTTCGAAGCCGCCTGTTTTCATCCACCGCCACCACCAACCACTACAGACTAGCAAGAGCAGCCTCCTTCCTCCCCCACACTGCCTCCCTTCCTCTTCCCGGCACAACTCTGCACTCACTTCTTCTCTGGATGGATGTGGGTGGCTGCTTTTGCCGGAGAGAGGAGGAGGAAGTAGGGGAAGAGAGGGACTGTTGATGCCGCCGACCGAGGCTGCTCAAACTCTCTCTCACTCACGGTACTTTCCTCTTCCTCCTCCTTTCGAACGAGCTCTCTCCTCTCTCCCTCTCCCTGGAAAGGCTCCTTCCCTCCTTCTCTCCCCCTCTCCCCCCCTCGCTCTCTCCGCTCCCTACGATGAAACGGGGGAAAGAGGTGCCCGCAGAAAAGAAAGACAGACAGAAAGGGTCACGGCAGCGAGCGTGGGAGAAGACGGAGGGAGGGAAGGAAAGAAAGAAGGAGCATGCAACAGCCTCACTTCTTCCCCCTCTCTTTCCCCACCCCACCGATATAGTTTCGCGGCCCCCACTCGGAGAGAGAGAGAGAGAGAGAGAGTGAGAGAGAAAGCGATCCACGAACATGAGCCGAGTCGAGTCGAGTCGAGTTGAGCTTTTACTCGGACTATGCTCTAGTAGTAGTACTAGTACCGTACACTCCTGAGACACAGACGATCCTCCTACCCTCCTGTTTCCACCCCACGGTCCCGACTTGTGCTTACTGGTACTACTGTAGTAGTATGTACGTACTACACAACGACTATACGGAAGACATCCCTTTCCTTCGAACCGTGACGAGAGGAGGGAGAGGGGGAGGGAAAATGGAAAAGACACGTTTCAACCCTTTCTCACAGGGGCGATAAAGAGAAAGAAAGTGGGCAAAGAACTTATTTAATTCCTTGAGTTTTCCCGTAGAGGCAGCTTTTTAACACCTTTGGTATTTACTATTTATGTCCATTGGTTATCATCTATGTATAGTTACTTTACTGTGCCTGAATGGTAATCGAAAGAAAGCAAAGCCTATCTACGTAGTATATGTACGTGCACCTATTAGTACGCACGGGTAAAAATACAAGAAATGTCGATGCAACACTCCAGGAATGTGAAGAGAAGAGAGCAACAACCAGACAATCTGGCATGTCCAACTTTTCTCATCTTTTATCTGAGAGGGAGCGAGATAGTTCGCAGCGAATAATGTCACCTCTGCAGCCTACCTACTCTGCTATGTACCCTATACAGTGGAACCCGCTTAAGTGAAAATGGTCGAGAGCAGGCAAAGTTTTCCACCTATCCAAGGCTTCCACATGTTTGAACAAAATTATAGAACAGTTTCACCGACTGCTTTTTTAAAATCGTTCCATTTAAGCGGCATTTTTCTTTTATTCGATTCCTCCTTAAGTGACTTTGACTGTAGTAGTACAAGCAAGGTGAAGCGAGAGGCGGAGACGGAGGGCGGTCACTAAAGATTAAGTGGCCTGAAGGATCGGGGAGAGGGCAGGGGGGAGGAAGATGGGTAAATATTGTTGGTGGAATCATTCCTCGTCGTCGTCGTTCGAGGGAGGAGAAAGAGGAGGAGGAGGAGGAGAAAGAGAAAGAGGAGGAGGAGGGAGAGGAGAAGGGAGTAATTGAAAGGGGTCGCTAATGAAAATCCTTCGTGGGAGAAAGAGAACGAGAAGGGGAGGAGAGAAACAAGAACTTGCTGCAAAAAAACAGGCAACTCCTGATAGCAATGTACTTCTTCTTAGTTGGTAGAAGGAAAGGGAAGTCTTATAAGATTCGTTTATACAAGTAGGTACTATGTAGGGACTACATTGTACATGATACCCCGGTATACAACTTCTTGCCCATGTGAGTCTTTATTTGTTCTACTATATTTCCCATCCTCCTCCGCCAAATGTCAATGCATCCCATGGTGTCCGTGCACTCGTACGTGCTCAGAGGCTTCGATGGTGGTCTCTTCCCTTTCCTTCGTCATCGTTACAGAAGAGGTAAAACAATCTCCTACTTTCCCCTCCCTTTCCATGATGGATGATCCCTGCGCCACAGAGAGAGAGAGAGAAGCGCGGTTGACACGCGCGCGCTGCTGGTGGTCAAAGAAAATACTCATACTTTTCCTCTCCTCTGGCGGGGTCGAGTGGAAGAAGAAGATCTCGCAATCTTCTGAAGAGGGGAAGGAAGAGAAAAAGAGAGCAGTTCCATTTGTATTTATCTCCAATGGTGACGTCTAATTTGGCAACACCATCATCAACAGACTGCAACACATTTTATTTCTAACCCCCTCTCGCATCCCCCCTTCCTCTCGCAAATAAAAAGGATAAGAACTGCGACGCTCACCTCTGAAATTGAGTATCCCATCCCTCTCGCCATGATTACTGCACATGGCGATATAATGACCTGGAAAAAGAGAGAGAGAGAAAGGAAGGGAGCTGAAAAGTGGGGAAATGAGTGGCGGTGGCGATGATGGGTTTGAGAGAAAGAGAGGGAGAAAAGGCGGAAACACTTTTGTGGACCCCCTTCCTTCCTTCTTTCCTCTTCCTCTTCCTTAATGGCCACATTGCCATTTGACGTCCTTTCTCTCCTACTCATATTATACGACCGACTGGCGATGGAAGACTCTCGCACAAATAGTATACGTACTAGTGAACATACTACACAACTGTTGCGTACTGCGGCTTAAAAGCTACCGACCATAAGACGAATTACATGTACACGTACTGTACTACGAACTTTAGTACATGTACGAGGGCTGTTCCAGAAAGAAGTTTAATCATGCTCTAGGTCCATAACAATGCATAAATTATTGTTTTTTAATAAAATAAGAAAGGTTGCTTACTTTCTGCCAATAAATTATCTTAGTCAATTTTTATTACAAATGCATGTCTGCAGAATGTTTGTCATATCTTGGAAGTGGGTTTGACACCCCTAGTGAGATCAAGCTATTCAGCCCAACTTTGTCTGCCCAGTTTTCATAAATGCATCAAACATTTTTTCTCACGCTTGGTGGTTGACACTCCATTGGGTTCTTCAAGTATTAACAAAAACTGAGGGGTGTACTGAGGCTTTATAGCAAATCAAACTATTGAGGGTTTTTTGTCTCATGCATATTGATCTAGTCAGCCTAACTTTAATTGCCAGAGGTGCATTTAACAGTTTTATTCACATGCACTTAGTAGTTGACACCCCTCATTGGATCCCTTCAAGTTGTAACAAAAACTAAAAGCATACGTAAATTCTCAAGCAAAACCAAACCTTACTTTCTGCACATGGTTTCTGATAGCAATATCAGAAAAGGCTTTGCTGCATGTCTTTCAAAAGTGAACAGAAAGATGTGACAAATAGATTGTAAATACAAAGCCAATAATAATAGACTGCTCTGAGAAAACATTATTTTTCAAGTTATTGCTCTTTTTTCAACCTCTTACTGACACAGCCCTCGTAGTATGTCACATTGTATAGTAATAGAGGGTACGCTTTTAGGTAAAAAATCAATGTCTCGTCAGCTATCGGTCAAAATAATTTGGAAAAAAGGCCAAGCCCAACATTCCTTTCTCTGCTGCTTAACTCCTGTGATAAACTGTACGCATGCAGCAAGCCTCGAAGAGAGAGAGAGAGTGAGAGCCAGACTTCCGTCTTACCCGCCGCCTCGTTTCAATTACAGCATTGGTGAGGTACGTAGTACGTGCACAGCGTGCTTCTTAAATCGACAACAACAACAAAAAATAATCAAGACAATGTTCTTTTTTCTCAGCTGAGAGATTACGAGAGATGATGACGGATTCCCTTTCTCACGCCCCAATTGTGTCCCAACATCCAGTTTCCCTTATTAGCCCCTTTCTTTCTTCTCTTCCATCTCCTCTTCCTCTTTCGTTTACTCCTCCTCTTTCTCCTTCTCTTCTTTTTTTCTCCATACCCGCGTTTATCATGCTCCGCCCAGCGACCACCGCCAGGTCATAAATAACACTTTATTGTGAAAAAAAGAGGTAAAAAAAAGAGGAGAGGGCAAAGTTTTCGGGGAAGCGAGAGGACGAGGAAAATGAAATTGTCTTCTGATAAAAGAAAGGAAAGGACGAGAGGGGGGATGGATGGATGGCTGCTGAACCGCAAAACAAAAATCCTGCTCGGAAAACAGAAGTTCTTGTCATATACCGTATTAAAATAGTTTTGCTCACGTTGGAAATATTTAGAAATTAGTTGTACAGTAGAGCATAGTAGGCGTAGTGCAGGAACCTTGAGTAACGAGTACAAACAGGGAAATAAGTGTTGTGGTTGCACTTGTAGTTAGGTCACTTTAATTACTCCGTCGTACGTAGATGTATGTATAGTATAAATCCAACTAACAAGAACATGACTTTTACTTTGTCATTTACAGTAGATAACAACATAATGACCAACCACTTGTATAACCAAGAACTAAACTGTGGCAAAGGAATGGAGAAAGCAGTACCGGTACATACGTACGTACCAGTGTTACCGTTTTGACTTAGTTAAGCCACTACAACAATCTTTTAGTCCTATTTAGACTGCAATTCACATTTACCTCTTTCCCACATAAATGGAAGTTGCATGTTTAATTACTAATGTCTCGTGAAATAGTAAGCAAGTTATTATGGTTGAAATGTCTTATGTCATCTAGGGTACTACAAAAAACTACTCGGAACTTAACACGGCCTCACGCAACCTACAGAATATCATTTCCGGTACTAGGTAATGAAGTACTAATGCACTTACCTATTTTGCATGGTAGCTTAAGATATTTTGTTCCACTA
>JAAUYM010013062.1_pt1 | contig 16036 bp, 17 predicted proteins | sample 7278001 | NCBI WGS metagenome assembly JAAUYM01 (sample SAMN14350224, study PRJNA611818) | marine sediment metagenome | isolation source: surface marine sediment (1.8m) | place: French Polynesia: Moorea | collected 2018-08
TCTTTTTTTGCCTGCATTTTTTTGGCTTACCCCCGGGGGTGAAGGGTTCCCCCCCCGGGGGTAAAGGGTAGTAAGGTAGAATTCAGGTAGATTTGAGGAAAAAAGTCCTATTTCGCCAATATCATCTGAATCAGACGTCAAAAGTTGAGGTCGATTTCGGGTCGAATACCGAGCGCCAATATTGGTCGGGTATTTACAGAATTCGCTAATGTTGTAGCTCTGAAACGTATTTTAAAAATATTCATAATAAAGTTTGAAGAATTGAAGTCAATTTGCAACTACGATTGAGGTTTTCCAAACTCGTAGCTATGCTTTTTTCAATGTATGATTTTACGAATGTTTTTTTTTACGGCGGTGTCATAAAATTTAAAGGTAATCTAATCAGTAAACTACATAGGTAACCAACCCTCCCTGTGAATACTAAGTAGACTTCACTGCTACATAACATTAACTAGGGTGGAGAACTGTTTGCGTGCGTGTCTGTCGACAAAAGTTGACGCCATGTTTTTCTCTTTCCCTTTTTATCCAGCACCGAGGAGACTACTCCTACCGTGGAGGAGACCCCCAAGGAGGCGGAGCCTGCCAAGGAGAAGGAGGAAGTGGCCACGGAGACGAACGGCAAGGAGGAGGCCAACGGCAAGGAAGAGACCAACGGGAAGGAGGAGACCAACGGCGACGCGGAGAAGGCGCCGGAGGAGGCCAACGGGAAGAGCCCGGAGAAGGAGGCGACCAAGCGCAAGGCCGAGGAGTCCGGAGACGCCGAGGCCGCCACCGAGTCCATCCCGGTGTCGGCAGAGAAGGTGGCCAAGCTGAAGGAGGGCGAGGAGGAGAAGAAGAAGGAGGAGGCGACGGCCTAGAGCGTACCACATGTATTACCTCTCTCCTCGCCCCATCCCATCCAACCCCACCCTCACTCACACACACACACCCACACACAATACACCAAAATTCCCATCGGTAACAATCATCCACACATACCGTATGTACAAAATCCCACTCCGGCGCAGCGTCGGCCTCGTCTGGCTCCCACTGATGATGGTGCCACCCACCCAAGGGGACGACGATGGCGTCGGTGTCGGCAGCGGCGTGTTTATCGGCGTTTGTTTCTTTCACGACAGCAAGAGTGTTTGTTGGTGTTCACGTGCACTAATTAATCCCACCCAAGCAACTTAACGGTTCTTGAAGATTCATCACATGATGTAAAGAAAGGCATTTGAAAGAGGAAGAGAAAAAGAGAAATAGTAGTACAGTATGCTGTTTTGACCTGATTGAAAAAAAAAATTACAATTTGCTGTAGTAAAGGAAAAGCTTACAGAATTCTGTTTGTCCAATCAACCATTTTTCTGCCCTTGTAAGTTCCAGCTGCCCTCTCCTCCCTCCTTTTTGTTGTGAAGCCAAAAATAAGTGGGGAAGGATTATTCGTCGTCCTGTACATTTTTTCCCCATACAGTATTTTGTAAAACAACGTTTACAAACAAGAGGAAGAAAATCGTCGCTCGCGTCCAATTTAACCCAGGCACCACAAAGAAAATGCCCTCAGTTTCCAGCCAAAGAGAGGGAGAAACCAAGAAAAGGGGGTTTTTGTCTAATCGCCAGGCAGAAGAAGAAGCTTACTTACCCTTCAGCAAACCACGTAGACATTGGTCGTTTGATGGTGTTTGGATGTCAGAATAATAATTTTGAAAAAAAAACCAGCGCAAGTGTTTTGAGTCTGCTCTTTTTGAGCTTCCGTCACTTCACGCGGATGTTTCACACGGCAGTTACGAAAATTTTGGGAATTTCTGGACAAGGAAAAAAAAATTAAGAGACTCCAGCGCGCGAGGAGGAGGATGGTCTTTTCCTCTTATCAAGTCGCTTCCTCCGTGCACAGTCGACGCCCCTGGCGACTCGAGGTGTCTTTATTTTATGACTGTTGACAATCGTAGGAGCAACTTAAAACACACATCGGCAGAAAAAGAGGTTTAGTTGGATACGACATCCTTTTTTTTTGCTCAGGCTCTCCTTGATTGAGTCAAGAAGACCCAAGAAGCATAGAGGACGGAAAGTCCGCCAGGGAGGGGAAAAACAGGTTTGTTTTCTTGCAAGTCGGTATTCCCCCCCCCTCACTCCTCTCCGTTTCCGTCTTCGACCCTCTTCCACGCTCAAGTGAACGCTCCGCCTACCCAGGTAGGGGTATGCAGGATTGGGATGTGGTAAAGAGGAAAGAACTGAGACGGTGGTGGTGGTGGAACATCTTACGTGCAAGGCAAGTAGTGTCCAGCTGGAGGAGGTGGGAGCAACTCCACATGACAGCCGACGGTGGTAGTGCGTAAAAACCAAGAAAGTGTAATCTACATACGTAGCATAGTACAGTAGACTTATCCCTGAAGAGGAAGTGAGAAACGGAACATTTAATATTTCATACACTGTGATATTTATCCCTTTCTGTAGTACAAGTAGTGCAGCGCCTTGTGTAAAAGGAAAATTAACCATGGGTGTTGTGGCAATTTTGTGCGCTGGACTGGTTTTGGTCCAAGGCGCGTTCTCACAAGTTGACGAGGACACCCAGGAGCAAGGCCGCCAGGGGCACCAGGACGTGATTCCGTCCGTTCCCCCAGTGTTGAACAAGTGCTGTCCCAGCGGCCAGACCTTCGACATGTCCTCCTCCTTCTCCTGCATCCCGGAGCCCCAGGAGAAGCACGTCTACTCGTACAGGGAGACCCTGGAGCCGGTCTTCCTCAGCCAGAAGTTGAGCGAGCGGGACTTCTTTCCGGACGCTCCCCCGTTCAACCTGCGGGTGTCCGGGCTGCCCCGGTGCGACCCGGAGGCCGGGCAGGAACTGACGTACCTCATCAACCCGGACAACGACATCGAGTTCTCCAATTTCGCCGTGGACGACGAGGGGATCACCGGCAAGCAGTACTCCCTCTTCAACCTGGACGAGTCTGACATTGTGCGGAGAGGCCTCATGTTTATCTATGGCCTGTTGGCCTGTGGCTATGCGGCATTCACAAGTTTTGCCCCTTTTTCTAGTACGAGAGCTACTGCCTGGAGACGGGCCACGTTGGAGACCAGTTCCAGGGCACCGTGGCCGTGTACTGCAGGACGAGGGACGAGGTCACGTGCCAGACAAGGCCCTGTGTCAGCTTCTGCTGCGAGGAGCGAATGTGAGCTGGGAAGAGGGGGGGGGGGGTTGAAGTACACGTGTACGTTGAATCTCGATTTTGAGATGTTGCTGTGTGGCCACCAATTCATAATTGTACAGTGTGTTATGAGAAACCAATCGCATTTTTACGACAAATCTCCAAATTTGCAATATTTTGGGTGCTGATAAGCAAAGCAACATATGGTAAGATCGAATCTCGCAACGCAGGTACTGGGACACGGGCGTGAACAGGTGCATGCCGGACCCGGACGGCGTGGCCACCCTCGCCTACCTCGACTTCGTGGACACCGACGGCCGGAAGCTGGAGCAGGTGTCGTACGCCGAGATGAAGTTCTTCTTCGACCGCAAGAGGTCCGTCCGCGAGTCCTGCCCGAGCGGGGAGACGGTGGCGGTGGCGGAGGGGCAGTTCTCCCTGCGCGGAGACAACGGGAAGCTGACGGTGGGGGGTGGCGGCGGCACTAGCGCCGTGGCCTCGTACGCAGAGTACTGCGTGGAGCGATTCGGAGCCATCCAGACGCCGGCCGCCAACGTCGCCAACGCCACCTCCTCCCCCTCCTTGGCGGTGACGGCCGTAGTGTGCAAGGCGGAGGTGCAGAAGGGCCACCTCATCGACGACGTCATCATACCGACCCTCTTCATCATCTCCCTTGTCTTCCTCGGACTCCTCTTTGCCTACGTCTGCCTGAAGCCCAAGTCCCTGCACCCTCAGGCCAGCAGGGCCGCCCGCACCACTCTGGGGAGCACCCCGAGCGCCGCCGTCTATCGCAAGCCCCCACTCTCCCTCTTCAACTTGATGACTCTCTGCCTGGTGGCCATGCTCTTCCTATTCTACCTGGTCCTCATCGTGGGAAAGTTTTCTCCGCTAGGGGCCATCCAGAATACCATGCCGGCCTGCGTTGCCGTCGGGATCCTGGTCCAGTTCTTCTTCCTCTCCGCGCACTTCTGGCTCAACGCAATGAACTTCAAGGTGTGGAAAGGGCTCCGCTCTATGAGGGTGGTAGAGGGACCCGGCGCCGGCGCCGACCCCCGGACCTTCTGCGGCTACGCCGCCTACGCCTGGCTCCTTCCCCTGACCATGTCAGTCGTCACCCTGTCCCTCCAGCTGGCCCCGGACACGGGGATCGACCTGGCTTTCCTGCCGGGAATCGAGCCTTCCAGTAGCTGCCTCCTGTCCGAGCGCTACGGAAAGATCTTCTACCTGAACGTGCTGGTGGTGCCGCTCCTCTGCCTCAACGTCCTCTTCTTTCTGCTGAGCGCCTGGAACCTCGTCTACGGGGTGTGGGCCAACAAAGGCAAGCACGTGGCCGTCAGAGGACAACACGAAACCAGGTATTAGGAATGGTGGAATAATGTGTCTGTATTATACAGTATTAGTATTAGTCATATATAATGAAAACAAGTGCGCCTGCTACTTTCTCGTCAGGACATTCCAGGCTTTGGGTTGGTTGGGCTCAGAAATTATGATGGCTTTATCATAATCCAGTCGGTGCGACTTGTCTTTTTTTCTGATTTGTGGTTCGTCCGTCGCTGCGCGTGTGGGGGGTGCGGTGCAATGTACTCGTACTACTATATACTGTACTGTACTAGTACAATATTCGCCCAAACGAAGGAAGCTTCAAAATCCTTTTTTGGGCTTAATCTCATCTACTCTCATTTTTCAGGTACAAGATTGTGATTAAGATGTTCTTCGCCATGGGTTTGCCTTGGATGGCGGAGGCCATCACCTACGGAATCGGGCACGTCTACGGACGCGACCAGTACAGGTGATGCACAAGGCGGAAGTGCTCTAAACAACGCTCTGTTTCCCACTTTATTTTCTTCACTCGCTCGCTTAATTATCCAACTTTAGGTGGTGGACGTTCCCGTTCGACGTGGTGAACGCCCTGCAGGGACTTATCCTCTTCTGCGTCGTCTTCTTCGACTCGAAGAAGCTCTCCCTCCTGAGAGAAAAGCTGTGCGGCGGCGGAGGAGGAGGTGATCGGAACAACCGCAGGCCCAGCAACGTGGTCACCATGTGCACCACGGCGGACAGCAGCGGCGGCAGCGGCGAGGGCCTAGGCGGAATCAGTGGCCGCTACAGCAGGAAGTTGTCCTCAAAGGGACCTCACAACGGGGAGAGAGTGGAGATGGAGGCGAGGAGGGGGACAGTTGGAGGAGGAGACGTTTGAGAAAAGCTTCGTGGGATCGTCGCTTGAGTGTTAATAACATGACTGCCAAGTGCCATTAAAGTGGAACAAATTAAAAGACGAAAGACGAGCTTGCGATGTTTATTAACTCCTTATAGCTCTGGTTTCTATGCATTATGTAGATATCTTCACAGAGTACCCTACCACGTACGGGCAGCAGAAGAAGACTTCTATTTCCACGTGTGCTTCGGTATTTCTAGCTCGTTGTGGGTTCCTTGGGTCATGGACTGTCTGAATAATTCTGCTGCGTTAACGACTGTTGAGGCAAGAGCTGCTCCTGTTTGTCCCTGAGCTGTTGCTTGGCCAGGACCTCCTCGTGGTGCTCGACGTAGGGGTTCCACAAGAACTAGGTAGACAGGTCAAAATGTCGCTGAATTACACATTTAGTACAGACTAGGTAGCACGTACTATACTGGTACATGCAATAATTTCTTTCCGTACCAAGTAATAGAGTGAGAGAAGGATAGCCACCATGGAGACGGTGAAGATGTACCCGATGACGGTGACGACTCGCATGAGCCTCTTGTCCGTCTTGGACTCGCAGAGGCCGTCCAACATCCCAGGGTCCGCGGCGTCGTCGCCGCCGCGGGCCAGCATCGCCGGCACGTTGGCGTCCCCGCTCATGCGGGCGGCGCAGTTCACGCCCTCCTTGTGCCTTAGACAGTTCATGTCAGCAACATGGCTGGCCGTCCGCTTCTACGTAGTACGTTCGATCTCTCCGCCTTTCACTAATACCGAAGAATTTGCTTCCTTCTCTTCCTCTCCCCCTCCAGGAGAGAATCAAGAAGCTGCTGGAGCAAGTGAGAGAGAGAGACGAACTTCCACACAGTTTGAGCCTTTCTCCTTGCTATCCGCCTTTCTCCTCAAGAGGTGCATCATGCTGCTGTCATGTCTGTTCTCCCATGTGCTTTCTCGCTCGATCTACTCCTGTTTAATTTGTACCCGTTTCATGCGCTTGTCCGTCATCCACGGCGGAAAGCTCTTCTTCTCTCCTTTTCCGCTAGTACTGACACCACTTTGGATGCCTCCACCTGGCCCAGTTGGTGAACTGGACGGTCGTGACATCCACGCCCAAGTCCCGCTTGATCTTCTTGATGACGTCACTTGGCCGCAGCCTCAGCCCCAGGTAGTAGTTGTCGATGTACGTCCTCTGCTCCTCCTCGGTGAAGCTGTGGGCAGACCAGTAGGTCTCGCTGGTCAGCTGGTGGTTGCGGTGGTGCGGGATCAGCTTCCTGACCTGGTAGGCGTCCAGGTGCCGCCTGTAGGTCACCTTCAGCTCGTAGGGGCAGTCCAGGCACTTGTAGCTCTGATTGGGCCTCTGGCCGGTGCTCTTCGTCCTCTTGGCGCGGCCGTGGATGCAGCAGAAGTTGGCAAAGACGTAGGGGAACCTGTCCAGGTCGACCGACCTCGCCCGGTGACTGGCGTGCCCGTCGTGCCGCCTGGTGTCCTTCGTCGTCAGGTTGGTGAAAGTGGCCTCGGAGTACCTCACCATCACCTCCTCGAACTGGGCGTAGCTCTTGAACTTTCTGCCCAAGTATATGAGGTGTCCTCCGGGAAGGTCTCCGCCCACGGGGCGCTCGGCTCCCTCGTCGACCTCTTCTTCTTCTACTTCGTCCTCCAGCTGGTCTTCCTCCTCCGTGTCTAATCCTCCGAGACAATCCTTTGCTTCCTCCTCCATCTCCTCCTCTTTCAGATTGCTGTCGTCTTCCCCGGCCACATCCTCCACGTGGATGAAGAAACTGTCCTCTTGCACGCCATCCTTGACATCTCCAAGGCGCTCCTCCTCATAACCTTTACCGCCATCGTCCCGAGCCTGGATCAGCTTGGACTTGCTCCTCAGCCGCGCGACCATCCTCTGCACCCTGGTCTCCAGCCTGTTGGTCTCCTCCACCTCCCGGAAGCACTGCGTGCAGAGGATCCCCGCCAGCGCCTCCAGCTGGAGCAGCTTGAAGATCCTGAATGCCAGCATGGTCTGGGCGCCGTCTACGCCGCAGGAGACGGTCCGGTCCAGGGACACCCCCGCCTTCTTGCCCACCACCTTGCGACAGATGACGCAGGCGCACAAGCCGGAGGCGGCCGCCGCGGTGGACGAAGAGGGGGAATACATCAAGGAGAGTTCTGAGACAGTGGAAAATTTTAATAAATAATGGTGCTGAGCCTCCTTGTACAGCAGGATGAGATGAGCAACAACAAACAGCAGACGTAGCAAACCAGGCAACACTAGAATGATAATCATAAATAATCCTCATAAATGATTATTTATTATATGAAATAAAGTATGAGTATTGCTATACTTACGAGTACTCGCGTAGAAAAAGTGCAGTAAAGTGAGTAAACTACCACACCAATTCTCTATTTGGTTGTTGTTGTGTACGCTGCAGCAGGCCTACAGGCGTACAGGCCTACAGGGCTGTTTGCCCGCCAATTTTTAAATAAATAAAAAAAAACTCAGTTCCCTCTCCTCATATACGGTTTCAGATATGTATTATGAGACATAGAACAATGGTTTTAGGTATGTACATACAGTAGTACTAACCAGTCGCAGATGTACATATATGTACCTACTAATACCTACTATAGTAGGTACAGTGCAAGGTTATTATTACTCATCACAAGTTATTTTTGCAAACATTTATTATTTGCCTTAAAAAAATACAGCAGGCACATTTGTTAAAACTCGGGCGCACGTCGCGAGGATTCTCATCTTGGCTTCCTGGACCCCCTAGTCCGCTCGCAGTCCCCGAAGATTGGACAGGTCTTGGTGAAACAGCAGACGACCAGGACGGTGCTGGTGATGCACAGGAGGATGAAGATGATGAGGAAGGCGAACGTCCTGCGAAGCAAGGGGGAGGAAAGGGGGGAGGGGAAAGTGATGAGACGCAATTTAATTCGTTGAATGCTGTTCTCCCCCAAACCTTGGCGTAAGTCCCATGATTGTGGAGGTGTCGGCGTTGGAACTGGTGCAGCTGCCGCCGCCGTAGACGCAGCTGGCCGACGGGTCGAAGCCCTCCACCACGACGGGGACGATCGCGGTCGCCGCCACCAACAGCTGCAGCTGGCGCAGTCCGGAGAAGATGGAGGTGGCCTCTGACAGCAGCTGGGAACACGACATCGTGGTTTTTACGATGAACACTGCTGGCTTCACCTGAGAAGCGGTAGGATTGCTTTTTTGGGGGGAGGAGGTCTTTCTCGGCTCAACAATCCTTTTTGTCCTTTATACAAAGTGTAGTAAAGCAGCTTTCATAGCTTACAGCAATTAGATACCTCGCACCACGGGTTTCATTTGCTGCAGCTTTTTGTATTGTATTGACCTCCTCCTGACGTCAGTTTGTCCTGCCCTCCAATTCAACTCCCGATCGATAGAGGCGCATGCATGGTGAAAGGACGTGAAAGGAGGAAGGGGGGGAGGCTTACGAAGGTCAGTCTCCAATGACGACGACGACATTGGAGGACGGCCGTAGTAAATCGACCTTGCTTTTGAGAGAGAGATGCAGAGGGAAAAAGAATAAAAAAGACAAATGTCACAGACTTTCTCTCAGGTGACTTGGATGCAAAAGCTCGCTAAAAGTGGGTACTGGAGTTCTCCTCGTACTCGCTTGACACCTCTCCCTTCCACTCTCTCCCTGCGGGCACATCGAGTACGGATATATCGATCCGTTTCCACAGAGAAAGGGACACACACTATGCTAGTGAACACACGAAATAAATCAAGAGGCTGTCACGCATCTATTCACCCCCGTCACCCCCGTCACCCATGACTCCGGTTGAGGAGGCCAAGGAGAGCGGCGGAGGCACCACCAACGCCGATCCGGAGAAGCCGCCGGCAAACAAGTACATGATGGGCCTGGTCGACCTGCTGGGGGTGGACGACGAGGAGAACGACCCGCACGACGACGAGAGGCACGACGCGGCCGGATTCACCAAGGACTACCTGCAGAGGACCTCGCTACATGGACTGCAGTACGTGGGCCGTATATGGGAAGTGTTGCCATCTAATCAGCCAGAACCATGTCCATAATTTTCCGCTAAAACATGCCAGACTTACGACTTTATTTGCTGTTGCGCAAATTTTTTGAGTCCTTTCTTAAAACATATGTTGAACGGTAAATAAATTCCAAGAATTTGGCAACAACTTCAAATACGGCAGACTGATTTTTATGGCTATAAGTACAGTGAAATCTTGATATAACGATGTTGTTGGTTAGCAGGAATAGTAGCGTTAAAGCAAAATTTATCTTTATAATGAAATACTACTGTACATACAGTAGTATTTTGTACGTACCTACGTACACTGAGATTCCACTATAGCAGAATATGGCAGTTGACACCACAAGTACTGCATAAACTCTCTTTGTTCTGTCTGTCCAGGTACATCGGTGAGAACAACCGTTCGCTGTTCGAGAGGATCTTCTGGGTGTTCTCCTTCTGCCTGGGCGGCTTCCTGGCCTCCTACTTCATCTCGGCGCTGTGGGACAAGTGGGAGACCAGTCCCGTCTACGTGTCCGTGGAGACCACCTCGCACCCCATCTACGACATCCCCTTCCCGGCCGTCTCCATCTGCTCGGTCAACAAGGTCGAGGAGGACAGGCTGCTGGAGTCTATCGAGAAGATCAGAGAGGAGACGGACTAGTCAGTGGGAGCTTTCTCTTCACACTACATAAGTTATTGTTGTTGCTGTCAATTAAGTTATTGTTGTTGTTGTTGCTGCTGCTGCTGCTGCTGTCTTTATCGCTCTGCCACAATCGCTTCCATACGTCCTGTCCCAGTTTCGACGACACCACGCTGGACATCCGCTTCATGCTCGATGCCATGATCCGCTACGACGAGATTAACGCCTCGGACCCGACGTTCCACGACACCAGCGCCGCCATGTTCCCACCCTCGGAACTAATCAAGCTCTTCAAGTCGGTAGGGGTGAATGCAACGTCCTTGTACACTCACATCCACTTCCCCATAATTTTTTTTCTCTCTTTTCTGCTCAAAAAGTCCATGCCCCCGTGCAAGAACATGCTGATGTACTGCAAGTGGCAGAACATGGAGACTGACTGCCTCAGGTTGTTCAAGGTCATCACCACGGACGACGGATTCTGCTGCGTCTTCAACGCCCTCGACTCTGAGGACATACTCAAGGAGGACTCTGCGTATGTCAGGGACAAAATGTTAACAAAAACTGGGAAACAAACTCTCGATTGTATACATATACAGTAGGTAACATTTTTTTTGCCCATAGAAAAGTGCCTGACGACTTCGCCTTCATTGAGGACACCCACTACACCAAGTTCGTCTGCAAAGAGGACGCCACAGATTGTACAGAAGGTGAGAAACATAATTCCTCTTGGAATTGTAGTAGCAAATGTGTGTAGATGGTCCTTACTACTTTTTATATATTTTACTTCCGGCTTAACTGACTTTATGGTTACCACGTACTACTTACGATATATGCTTGTTATGCTTGAACTTTATAAAATATGGATGAAATTAATTATAAACAACTAAAAAAGGGTTAGAATTAAGAGAACAAAGACGAAATACTAAAGTACTAGTACGGTTAGTTTGAATTTCATCAAGAAAAATGGAAAGTAATGGTTCAAATAGTGGTTAGTAATCTAAGAGAGGGTATTATCTGCACTTGGAAAACTGAAACTTTTTATTTTCTCTCTATTTTTCGGTACTTCCTGGCTGTCTCCTGAAACCCTTACTGTTAACCAGGCTGGATTGGCGGCGACTTCGAGGACTGGATCGACGACGAGAGCGAGTGGTGGCAGCCGCCCTCTCCGTCGCCGCCCCCTCCGCCGGGTCCACCCTCCGGAAGGAGGAAGAGGAGGAAGAAGAGGTCGATCACCATGGACGAGGACAAGGTGGAGCGGCTGGAGCCCCTGCCGGTGCCGCAGGTGACCCGCGGGGCCGGCAAGTTCATGGGCCTCTCCGTCATGCTCTTCGCCAACAAGGGCAAGTACTTCCTGCCCTCCGCCTTCTTCGAAGGCTTCAAGGTGCTGGTGCACCACCCGAGCGAGTTCCCCTACGTGAAGGACAAGGGCTTCGTGGTCGCGCCCGGCACCGAGATGTTCGTGGCGGTGGACGCCTACGACGTGTACAGCACGGAGGCCGTCAGGGAACTGGACCTGGACCAGCGGTACTGCTACTTCTACGACGAGCGAGGACTGGACTATTATCAGAATTACTCCAGGTGCGGTCGTAATCCTTTTTTTTAATGTATTACGTACATACTTTTCCTTGCTTTTCGGGCTCATTGCTGCTCTTTGCACAACTTGGCAGGTCCAACTGCTTGATGGAATGTTCGACCAAGCTGATAAACCACCTGTGTGGGTGCCAGCCTTACTTCTACCCAGGTGAGTGAGCTGCCTGCACTGTACTGGTATAGTAGTACATACTGTACAATAGTTACATTTAAGTGAATAAATTTCTGTGTATGAAAAGAACGTTAGTAGCAGTACGTACAGTACAGCAATTAGTTGCATGTTACAGCACTCTTTACAGTCGTACTAGAAATGTCGCAAATATCTTCGATATCCTCCTCCGCCTGATCACCTTCTGACGGCGAAGCAGCAGAAGCATGGCCACAGGAAAAGCCTCTTCCACCTGATCTTGCCCCTGTACTCGAGCGCCCTCTTGGTGTTCCTGACGGCCGGGATGAGGTACTCCGCCGCCTCCTCCACGTGCCGCTCGATGCTGTCCACCATGTCCCCCTGCGCCTCCACCAGCACGGCCATGTCCAGGAACATCTCGTGCAGCTCCTCCACCGCCGCCTCCAGGTCCAGGATGTCCCCGCGGCGGGACTCGATGTCGCGCAGCGTCGCAGGGCTCATCAGCAGCGCCGCCCGCGGCAGGTGGTCCGACTCTCCGCTTCCCTCCTCCCCTGTGGGCCCTTCGGCGTCCGCGCGCACCGAGATCATTGCCGCCGGCGGCGTGAACGTGCCCTGCGACAGCATCTCTTCCAGCTCGTCGTCGCCGATCGTCTTGCCCAGGCAGTTGAGGTGCCTCTCAATGCGAGCCTTGCAGCGGGCCCGGTAGTTCACCTGCGACAGGTTGTACTCGGCCATGGCGGCCGCGAACCGGGAGAAGAGGGTGGACTGCTGCGTCCGCTGGATTCGCAAGAGAGCCTGCGACGGTGAGGAAGGAGAGTCCGACTCCGGCGATTGCCTCCTCCTCTCCTCCTCCCTCTCCACCCCTTCCTCCATCACCCTCAGCCTGAGCCTGACCTTGCCGGCCTCCGCCTTGATCCGCTCCATTGCCCGGTTCATCCTGGCCCTGGTCTCCGGGTCGGAGTGCGGCGTGGACAGGACGTGGCTGTGGTACCGCCTCACCTCCTCCACGGTGGCGGAGATGCCGTCCACCGAGCGCTTCACCTCCTCGGCTTCCTCCAGGAACTCGAACAGGTCCCACTCCTTGGCGTCGGCCCCGCGGCACTCCAGGCAGTAGCAGTCGCCGCCGCCGCCGCCGTCATGGTCCTCCTCCGGGCGTGCTTCTTCACACGGCCTCAGTTCGGACAGGCGGTCTTTAATCATGGCGAAATTGTTTGACGGATTCGAGTCGCTCAGACTGAGTGAGTGGTGGTGGTGGATTATTTGCTTTGCATGTACAAATGGGGAGGAATTGAGGGAGAGAGGGAGAGAGTTAGGAAACACGAAAAAAAAAGCGGATGGCGTTATCGTTTCCCCAACATTCGCTTGGAATTGGGGAGGGAGATGAAAGGAGAAAGAGTAGGCAAATTGTAATTAATGGTCTATAACCATGCAAAAAAAGAGCGAACCTTTCTCTCGCAGTGCACGGTGAAGATCTGGAGGTGTGCGGGCTGGACAGCGTCCCCTGCCTGGCGCAGTTCGCCGACTACCTCAGGCAGCTGGCCTTCCCCACCGAGGAGCTGCAGGAGAAGCTGGAGGAGGCGGGGCTGGAGTGCAACTGTCCAGGAGGTGGGGCTGCGCACTCCAATGACTCCTACAGCATGCCCACCAAAAAAACCCCTCTAACTTAATGCATTATTTTATTATCTTAGCAGACATAAACGTATCCTGATATTTTTCACCAATGTAATAGTTTTGAATTTTGAAAGACTTTTTCGACATTTATTTGCACTTAGAGAAAAGTCAGCCTTTACCATATTCTTGAAGTTAATGCTTTAGCAAGCACACCAACAAGGTAAAAATAAGGGGCATCCAGTGTTTTTAATGGACATGTTGTAATAGTATACGGTACAGTGTACGTTATGTGTACCGGTACATTACGTACATTACGTACGTATGTAGCACATCCTAGTTAACTTATTGTCTGTATGCTTCGGCGCAGGTTGCGACGAGCTGTCCTACCGACAGGAGGTCTCCCTGGCCCCCTTCCCAAGCGACCTGGCCTTCAACAGCGAGGACGTCCGCAAGGCCTTCGCCAGGTCGGACAAGGACATCGACTTCTTCAGGTGCCTAATAACAGATTTGCGCAAAATTTAAGCTGGCTCTCATTTTCCCGATTTTTCCCCCTTTTTATCTCCAAAAGGGAGGAGACGACCTACCTGCACGTGTACTTCAAGAATGAGTTCCTACTGCAGTACAAGAGGGACACGCTGTACGGGGTCAACGACTTCATCTGTAAGGGATTAAACTGTACATTTGCACCATGTGATTCCCAAAAAAATTATATATATAAAAGCTAACATGGGTGGACTCATGGGGCTCTGCCTGGGCTTCTCGCTGCTCAGCTTCATCGAGGTCATCTACTGGTTCTGCGTCCGCTGGGGGATACTCCTTCTCAAGAGGAAGAAGCAGGCCGAGGGAAAAAATCAGGTAAAGGAAAATTAGGATGGAAAAAAACTTGGAAGCTTAAACTTCGAATCTTTTCCGTGCAAGCTGAGCGAAGCAGACAGGAAGGACAACATCGACGCAAACATCAAGCAGACGACGGGGAAGGTCTTCGACGAGATCTTCAAGGCGCCGAACAGCAAGAAAGGGAACAACGGGAAGGCGGCGGAAGCAGGAACAGGAAAGAAGACGAACCCAAAGGTTGCAGTGGCCTGAATTAAATTGTTTTGGGAAAACGAAGTGTGTCTCTTTTTTTTATATATTGTTATCGCATGCTACCTATGAAACAGTACAAACACAAAACGCGAGTCTTCTTGTGGATAACTTTTTTTTCTTTTAATAGCGGGCACAGCTCTTCAGTTCTCGGGGTTATTTTTCTTCACCAACTAGAAAGCAAAACTCCAACAAAAAAAAATCGGGTAATCACCTCTGTGATTGTTCTGGGTCCTCTTCCACTAGTCGTATTTGGCCTTCAATCTGCAAAAGAGGAGAAAGAGACATTCAGGAACGGACATGCTAAACATAGGCATATTTTACAATACTCCAGATAAAGCTTGTTGCACTAGTGCATGTAGAGGTAGGTGGTGGTTCGTATTGGTGTCCGTAGTTCATGCGAGGGGGGGGGGAGGTAACGGAGGTAAGGCCCGTGCAATACCGTTACAATGTAACGTAACGGTTGGTTTCGCAACTAGGTACAGTAGTAGTACAGTAATAGTAGTAGTACTGTACTGTACTACATGTTCCAACTGGTCCTGTGATACGGTTACGGGAGAAGGCAACTGCAGGTCGTCAGCAATAAAAATGAGCACACGGAATCGACACGATCACAGTACGGACAAACAAAGACAAAAAACCAAAGCACACGGGGAAAGGAGAACCTCAAAGGAACGTCAATCTCCTCCAAAATGTGGGAGGGAAAAATCATCTGAACTGTGGCAAATAATATACTTGTAGGTATGTAAACTGTCCCATGCGCACTAAAGTATATGTACCGTACCGTATGTACCGTAAAGAACAGGCAAAAAGAGTGAAAAAGGACAAAAGAAACCCAACATTCCTGTCCCAGCACCTGAGCAGCACTTTCACAGCCAATGGGTTGCAGCATGTTGGACTCTCCGTCCTCTTCCCCTTCCTCCTCCAGAGACATCATCTCTGACAAGTTGTGCTGGCGAGGCTGGTCCTCCCCCTCCGGAAAAGAGTCTACGTCTCTCCTTCCCTCCTTCTTCCGGGACAGCGAGGGGCGGAGGAGGAAGAAGTCGCGGCAAGACAGCAGGAAGGCAAGAATGGATTTCCTGCGGTGCAGTCAGGGCGAAATTATGGGGTTTTTTTTCTTCCTTTCCTGCTCTGATATCAGCGACAAGACAGCTACTACAGTATACCATACTACGGTAGAACCTCCCCTTCCACCATTGAAAAAACACAATCACGTGTATCGTACAGAGGTTACCTATGTTGCCACTCAACTTCATGAGAAGGGGAAACGTGAGCAACAGCGAGGACAAGCAAATCCTCTCTTTCTTCCCGCCAACCATATCACAGGCCTGGACAACAATTTGGGAAACTCCACAAGTTCGGCGAAAAAAAAATTCTCCCCGTTTTCTCTCACCTGTTCTTAAATAGCACCGGGAGGATGCTGACGAGCGCGGCAAGTGCCAGGAGGGAGACATTCTTGACGGTGAAGACCTCCATCGTAGAGGTGAGCTCCTGGAGGGTGATGCCAGCCTGGATGGCCACCAGCGACGGCGGGGCCACCCCTATGAAGGTGCCGATCCAGAAGGGCCAGAGGGAGACGCCCAGCACGGGGGAGGTGATGTTGATGAACCAGTTGGGTAGGAAAGGGGTGATCCTGCAACAGAACGAGAACAGGCCCAATGATTATGAGTGGAGTCGAGTTGCAA
>JAAUYM010176534.1_pt1 | contig 16036 bp, 20 predicted proteins | sample 7278001 | NCBI WGS metagenome assembly JAAUYM01 (sample SAMN14350224, study PRJNA611818) | marine sediment metagenome | isolation source: surface marine sediment (1.8m) | place: French Polynesia: Moorea | collected 2018-08
CGAATTAGCGAGGGAAAATCTGTCGAATTAGCGAGGGGTTTGCTCATTTTGGTAGCTTTCACTGTAGTAAAAAATTGGTTACCAGCCAAAATGTCGAATTAGCGAGGGTTTTAGAGATATCGAGGGTCGAATTAGCGAGGGGATACTGTACTAACAAGATGAAAAAATCAGTAGGATTTTCTAACACAATTATCAGTTACATCAGCAATAGCGACATTATGCCAACAGTAGTAGAATAGTGAAATTGTAAAACCTCTTTTCCTGCAGTTCCAGGGCTCCAGTCCCGACTGGCACCACCCTCAACGCCATGGACACCTACCTCATCACTTCCATCGGAATGGTCTTTCTCGCTCTACTCGAGTACAGCGTCATCCTCTTTGCCATGCACGTGAGTCTGACCTTGGGGAGCTGCTCATTTTTTTTATTGCCTCTGGATATGGTTGTTCAATTTCAGTACAGCGACTCTACCGACGTGAAGAGGAAGAAGCGCTCTCTCAAGCGGAGGATGAGGGAAAAGGACACCGAGGCTGCGGGAACGGCCGACGGCGACGGTGAGAGCAGCAGGAAGGACGCGGACGTCCTTCAACTGGTGGACAGCGTCAACACGTCGCTCTTGGCCTCGCATCCGCAGAAGGCGCTGCTTAAGCAGGATGCATACAAGGTCTACAGGGTGTCCGTCCGCAAGGTGGACATGGTCGCCCTGGCCCTGCTGCCTCTTGCCTTCGGGACCTTCAACCTCTACTACTGGTTGTGGATGGCGGACGAGTGATACTTTTTTTTGTATGCTCAACGTGTCAACAATTGGTGAAAACAATTCTATTCTGTACGTCTTCTGAAAACATGAAAAAGCTTCAACGTACGTAGTCTTTTTTGTCTATTTCGTGCACATTTTCCTTTCTTCTCCTTCTCCATGTGAAAGTTTCATCTCGTGCGATGGTCATTTATTCCTGGAGGAGAGAAATGTGCTCTCTTTTTGTCTCCCCTCAATAAGGTGGAACCATCTGTTGTACATACTACATGCATACTGCACGACGTAGTAACATGAAAAAAAATAGCTCTTATCTATTCGGGTTTTTATGCATTACACCGGCGATGTCGCTTCTGAGCACTTTACGACCTGGTTCCAGACTGAAATCAAAATAGGCCGCTGCCCTGGCTCATAAACGTGCTCATAAAAACTCTGTAAAGACGGAAGACTGAGCTCCTTAACTACAGATTAATAGCTACTATCTCCTTAACTAGTACTGTAGGCAAGACGGAGAAAGCGTTTTTCGTCTGTGGCTCTTTCCCCCCCTTCCCTTTCTCGCAGGCATGAACTGCCAGAAAGCCCCTGCACGCAGTCTCCTCTCACCCTTTCATTTCCATTCCGGGGGATCCCTCGCAACTGAATCACTCAGCCTTTCTGCACCACTGTCGCTCCTCTCAAGATATTCCCACGACCCGACCAATTTTGCCGACCTCAGCGATGCCTCTGAGGTATCGATGAGGTAAAACTGTCGCTCTAGTCTCTAACTCTACCTTATCATAGGGGGAGGGGGAGGGGAAGAAGAGCTGTAGATCTCAGGATGCTACCTCGTCGATACCTCGGCAATATTGGTCCGGCAAGAGAGACAGGGAGGGAGGGTTCTGTATCACGTACATGTACTACATACACTAATGCAGTAAATAATCATGTCTTCTTTCAATAAAGGCCCTTCATATTTTTCTCCCTTTCTTCCTTTTCTCTCTTCCACTTTTTGTAGTTCCACTTCTTCCTTCTGCCCGCCTTTCTCCTGCTTTTTTCCCTGTGGCCTTTTTGCCGCATTTTCCTCTTCCTCCTTCTTGCTCCTTCGCCTCCTGCTCCTCCTGCTCCTGCTCCTCCTCCTCCTTCATCCTCCTCCGCCTCCTGCTCCCCCTCCTCGCCTCCATAAAGCACGTTCCGCCCTGTTTTCATGCACTTTGAAAAAAGTTTTGCGTGCAATAACGGGACATAAAGTCACTCTGTACCGAGAAAAAGAGGACGCATTTCTGCAACCCACCTGACCCTAAATAATGAACTCCACGCGTCATTGGGTAAGAGAGGGCGGGAGGAAAAATCCCATGAAAATGAGTTCTGGGACCATTTTTGTTGGTGCTCAACCTAGCCACCCATTCCCCCGTTGCCGAGGGATGCTGAACCAGAGGTGATGAAGCTGGTCCCTTGGCTTCGTAAGAAAGGGCCTCATCCTACAAAGCCACCATAGCTCTGACTCCTTCTTTCCTCCCTTCCGGCCTCTCTCTCTCTCTCTCTCTCAAATATTTCTTGCGCCCATGGGAAGAGGAGGAGGAGGAGGAAGAGGAGGAGGAGGAGGAGGAGGAGGAGGAGAAAGAGAAGGAGAGGAGAGAGCTTCTTCAGGCTAGCAGAATTTTCTGCAGTTGAGCCGCGGCCCCTGGAAGAGAAGGAGAGGGAGAGAGAGAGACAGATTGTTTTGTGGACGCAAAAGTCAAGACGGGAGGAAAATGTGTATGAAGAGATTTTTGGGGGTCGTTGCTACCTTCTTCTTCTTCTAAAGGTAAATTCGAGTAAGTGACGATCCATACTGCTGAGGTAGAGGTCACGAAACATTGGGGAATCTAACCTCAAATCTGCTTGTCCCCCCTTCCTCCCCAAGTACTGTTTGGTCTACGAATTTCGGTTTCAAATATACTTGGGGCCACGTTGAAATAACCCTTAATTCCATCGTTCACCAGCTTAGATTGAAATTAGATTGATGTAAAATTGTTGTTCTAACCTCAACTTTACCTGAACAACCTGTATTTTTGACGGGGTCAATATTGGTCGGGACGCTGATCTAAAAATATGTATAAAACGCGCTTTTCTCTTTCACTTCGGAAGAAAAAATAGCAGGCTTTAAAATAAATGTCGCCTGTCGCAAGTGTGTCTTGTTGGCTTGACATTGACTGCAATTACCGGCTCCATTCTTGAAAAAAAAACACATTTGCCTTCCTCCTCCCCCGGCCCTCCTCACACCGACCCCAACGCCAAAAAAGGCTGAAGGGAGAGGGGACAGGGCAAAGCAGGCTGAAGTCATTAGTTTTTCTGACAGACGCCCATTTAACCCCCCAAAGTTTAACACTTGTCTATTTCAACTACGACTTCACAAGGGGAAAAAAAAACTGAAGTGTTGAAATCTTCTTTTTCTCTACGTATGTAGTACAGTATACTACAACTCTGCTTGCCGCCAAGGGCGAGTCTTGGCGGCGACGACTATGGGGTCCGTGCTGTGGACGCTTTGGACGCTGCTGGCCCTGACCACCGGGACCGTCCGGTCGGAGAAGGAGGAGCCGGAGACGACGAGCAAGCCGGAGCAGCACAGGTCCTCCTTCGAGTGCCCGTTCTCCGTGTCGCCGCACCAGGTGGACTCCTCCTCCGCCGCCGAGGCCGCCGGCGTCGCCGACGACGCCACCGCCGACGACGATCTGGCCTGGTGCCTCCCGAAGGGATACAACAAGCAGAGGCCGGACTTTGCGAGTAAGCACAGGTTTCCATTGTGTCAATTCTATTTTGTTGATGGGCAGACTGCCCTAGATTGGGCGCAGTGGCATGAAAAGATGAGGATTTTTTTTGACATTTTCCCTTTGCTAAGTTGGTAAAAGATGCCACAGTGTCTTACAGCATGGACAGTAGGAGGTATTTCGCTCACATTTCTCCCCGGCCACGTTGTTTGAGACGGCAAGGTTGTTCTTGGACGCTATGTTCCCTACTACGTACGTACAAATCGAGAGTTATGAAGAAAAGTTAGACGTGAAAGCATCTCCTCAATTTTGGAGATGGAGGAGGAGAACAAGCAGCAGCATGCTGTTATTTTTTTGTCTTTGTTTCAACATTTGAAAACTCCTGTTTTCTTCCCTGTTTTTTTTTTAATTTATTTTCTTCTCCCCCTCGTCTCCATCTGAACAAAACTGGTCTCCGCTCTCTCACGTTTGTACGTGAAGCACTCAGCAGAGAAAGCGTGAAAAAAAGAGACCTACGTAATATGGAGGACTTAATCGGGTTTAGAAAGTTACAGAAGGAAACAAGCACGAGAAAACCAGCACGGAACCTCAGAACTATGGATGTTACAAAGGGACACATTCTAAATAATGGGTACAAAATATAGTACTGTAGGTAGAAAAAAAAACCCAGAAAAACATGCCCAAAACCTTTATTTCTTTCCTTTTGTCGATCTGAGCAAGGTCCCGGGGAAGCATACAATTGCCAGTCCCATTTATCTTCCTTTTCCACACAACTGGGCTGAGCAAAACCGCCACCATCATTATTTCATCTTTTCCTCTACAAGATTTACGTGTGTGTTAGCTTCGCCCATGCTAGGGCAGGAAAAATGTTCTGCCCACGTAATTTTTTTCCCCCTTCACCCGTTCAAGGTCGCTCCCAAGTACGTACGTGTAGATCTTCCCCGAATTCACCTCCTGCTAACCCCCCTCGGCCTCCCTCCCTCCCCCCCACCCCCATAAATTCCTCTCCAACTATTGTCCCCCATCGATCCACACTGTCCTAGTCCACTTCACTCCACTCCTCAATTTAATCCCCTGTCAGAGAGGGATGGATGGGCTGGGTCTGACTGTCGTTTCCACTTGTGGCCTGTGAGAGGTAAATGACATGAATGGAACAGAGGGATTCCGCAGCTTTGGACACATCTGCACGGGAGGAGAAAGTCTGTACAACAAAGACCCGTTTAGTTACGAGGCTACTCTACTGTAGGTATTATGTGGGCTGGGCAAGGGGGAGGAGAGTGCTGGTTGTAAATACTAGTGGTGAAAGCATGTTTCTTTCCCCTCAACCCCGTTCCCTCCCTCCCTCCCTGTCCGCTTGTCCGTCACGCGCCATGCAGGTGGAAAAAGACAACTTTGTTGTTGCGGACGACAGAAAAGGAAGCAAGGAGGAGCATCTATCTTTTGACTGACAGATCAAACAAGTGTTTCCCAAAAAAAAGGAGGAGAAGGAAGGGAAGTGCAATGTCTGCACCGCTTCCTTCACATGCTTTCAACACCTTCAAGTATACCCGACCAATATTGGCGACCTCAGCAATATCGCTGATGTATTTCAAGGTGAAAGTTGTTTGTCTAATCCTGATGATGTCTGATCCCTACCTCAGCAGTTTACCTTACCATGGGGTGGGGTGGGGTGGACAAGTGCCTCGAGCTTACCTCGTCGATACCTCGGCAATATTGGTCGGGTACTAGTACAATAGGCTTTCTGTTGCCTGCAGGGGAAGAAGAAGAAAGACATGGGATGACTGTAATACTTCAGGGTCGTAGGCAGAAGGCCAAATTTTGACTTGAAAGTGACCAAAAAAAATAATATAAAGCTTCAGACATTATATCAAGTCTCTCTCTCTCTCTGTACAACAGGCCGCAACGAGCACAGCTCGATGAACCTAACATTCCGGTTCGGCATCCTGGAGGTGACGGAGATCGACGACATCGGCCAGAGCCTGTCCGTGCCAATGTACCTCAGCGTGTCCTGGCCGGAGAGGCGACTCTGGATCAACCGGACCTACTACGCGTGGAAGGACAACATCACAGGACCAGTCAACGTGAGTTTTTTTTTTAAGTTGCTGCGTGTGTCTGGGATGATGAACTAAAAATAAATAAATCTTTCCTTTTTTTTCGCTCTGACTTTTCTCTCCCTGCCTGAGCAGATGCTTTCTCAAACTTATTACGACAGACATTGACTGACTTTTCCTGCCGTCTCCTTCTTCTACAGTACGTTTATAAGTTCATGTCTGCTACTAGGTAGTACAACGATATAGGCTTTTTTTCTGTGTGTGGATGAGAGCACCACGCACGAGCTTGCCCAACTTGAGTCAAAGTAGTAGGTAGTCGGAAAAGATTTGTGCGCGTGGGCCAGGAATTGGGCATCAGTTACACTCACTGTGAAGCGCAGAGAATTCGAGCTGGTAAGACAGGGAGAGAGAGTTTTATCAGGACAAGCAGACAGACCGATGGGCTCATTTTGTGGGTCTGCCGCAGAAATGGGAGGTTTTTTTTTCTCTTTTTTTCCCCTCTTAAATTGTACCGGGTGATCCATCGTAAAGTTGAAAAAAAGTGCCCTAGATCCACAACAATGCAGAAATCAGCATTTTTTTGTTCAAAGGAATGAAGTGTACCTACTTCCTGCGAATAATTATTTTTAATATATCTTGCCAGATATGCCTATTTGCCATATTTCTAAAAAAAAAAAATGGAAGTAGGTTTGGCATACCCCTGCTGAGATTAAGCTATTCAGATCAACTTGCGTCAGACATTTTTTCCCCCTTAAACTTGGTCGTTGCTTTCAGAGGCCCCTCAGTTTTTACTAGCAATAAAAACTGAGGGGCATACTGACACTTTTTAATATATTACCATTTTTTAATAGCTTATTAATAGCTTATATATATGTATGGTATATACTCACACTTTACAGCCAAACCAACTATTGGCCTTTTATGTCACATGCATGTTGGTCTAAACCCAACATATGACTGCCTGGTTATCAGAGGTGCATTAAGCAATTTTTCTGAACCTTAGTACCTAGTTGACACCTCTCATTCGGATCCGTTGACGTAGCAACGCAACAAAAACTAAAAGCATAGATTACGAAGATTATCAATTGCAAACAAGAACTTTTCACTGCTAAACAGGGGTCTCTGGTGACACTATCAGAAAAGGGTACGCTACATCTTCAAAAAGTAGCCAAACAGATGAGACAAACGCATAAAGGATGATCGATAGCGTCACTGAAAAAAGTTGATAATAGACTGCTCTGAGGCACCGTTATTTTTCCAAGTTATTGCATTTTTTGACTTCATTGTGGATCACTCGCATAATTTTCCGGGGTGTTTCGTCTCATCCAATTATCCTTTTTTTAGTGCACAATTTTCCGCATGGCCGCTCCAAGAATGCGTCGTCCACTGCAAGATGTCTGTAAAGTGCGTCCGTTCTTGTAAAGCTCAATTGAGCAGAAAGATCTAACGAGAATCAGAAATAACGGCAACAACCCCCATTACAGACGTTGGCGCTCGCGGCGAAAGGTTTCTCCAAGTCGGCACGATCACACTTGATCCTGTTGAAATGCTCCTTCCCCCCCCTCCCCTCCCCCACACCAAACACACAAAGCCGGTGAAAGTGAGAAAGAAATGCTCTTTCAAATTTCACCAAGGAAATTTGAGAATTGCCTTAAGTCTTCTCCGTCTCCTTTCCCCCCCCCTTTTTCTACAGGGCGTTTCCGTTGGAATACCTGGTGACAGAGGGATGTCACAAGTTTCTTTTAACGTCACAAGCAGGAGTGTGAAAACAAAGTTTTGTAGTTTCACTATAGGACAATTGTTTTCAGCGTCTTGGATGGGGAGGAAGGTCAGGACATCTCCGACATCTCTGTAAAGAGCTGTGAGCAAATTGAAAAATGACTTTCAGTGGTCTTTACAGGGTTTACGTACGTAGATACTTTCAAAAATTATATAAATAGTACTAGTTTCATAATTTTACATACTTAAGGAGACAGGCAAGTGGAAGTAAGTGGCCAGTAGGAGCAGTTTGTGGCAATTGTGACAGGCACTTCAACTGTGCATGCACTAAAAGTGCATTTTATAATTTATTTAATAACAAAGACTTGTGCTAGGCTCCCTTCAAAACCATGCTAAGACCTTGTTACTTTGTTATACAGTGTACTACATAACCTGTCTTCTATGTACCTTCACACACAGCTACTGAAGCATCCTGTAGTTAGGATATGGGAATGAGAATGAGACTTTTTTTTAGGGAGAGGGGAGAGGGGGCGAAAGGAAAATAAACTATCTCCTGGAGTGCGCGTCGTGAAAAAATATTGTGGACGTTAACGATGTAACGGTTGTTAACGCACAAAAGAAATCAATTTCGCTCATTTGTTATTATTTCAACATTGGAAATAGGAAAAAAAATCCAATTGCCTCAAGCTGGACCTAAATGGGTATCGGCAAAAACCCTTTGTCACACAGCGTTGTTAGGAGAATATTACTGACAAGTAGAATCCATGTTTTTTTGTGCATCTTTGCATTTTTACGTAGACCTGATTGGGAAATGCTACTATACATATAGAATACAATATGAGACAAAAAAATTGTAGCACAGGCCAAAAAAAAAAAAAGAATACCATTAGACTTTGCTTAGTACGACTTGGGGTATAAGACTAGGTTGCTTTTAAAAAAGGGTCATTTTTAAAAGACCCAAATTTAAACAATACTGTATAATATTATACCTATTATATTATACTAGTATATATGACTATACAGTGTACACACACAGAGCTTGTTGACATGTAGTACTAATTCTTTCTCTCCTCTTTTGTTCAGAGCGTGACTGAGGATCCCAAAAGCCTTGAGAAGGAGATCTGGATCCCCGACCTGGAGATCTATGGGCTGGAGGAGTACATCTCCGGAAAAGTCATTAAGCCGATGGCCGGCATCAGGATATGGAAGAACAAGACCATAGAGTACAACGCCAGGTGCTGTTCAAAGTGATGATTCAGTTCAAGGCAGCTTTCCACGTCTTCTTTTCTCTCCCTCCCCTCTCACATCACAGGGTGGTGGTCAAGATATCCTGCAGGATGGACTTTGACAACTACCCGTTCGACAAGCACATCTGCAGATTCAGGGTCGGGAGCTGTAAGGGCGAAAAAAAAAATCACATTTTTAAAGATCTTTCTGCGAGGTTATGAGTATGATCAAGACTTATTCTTTTTTTTCCAGATTTCTACCGAGAGGACGTCATTTCCTGCCAATCTTCCTACAGCGACCCCACACAGAGGCGGAAGCACGGGCAGCGCAACCTGCAGCACAACGTGTCCTTCGTCCCCCTGCTGCCCAACGAGACGCGCATCTCCCTGGAGTCCGGAGAGTACGCCATCTGCGGCTTCAGGGTCATCCTGGAGAGAAAGCAGCACCAGCTCATCTTCCAGGTCTACCTGCCCTGCATCCTGTTCGTCAGCGTCTCCTGGGTGTCCTTCCTCATCAAGCCGGAGGTGGTTCCAGGACGGATGGCCCTTCTGGTCACCATTTTCCTGGTGCTGGTCAACATATTCAACACTGCCAGGTGTACATGTACACGCCCCATAAATAAATGCAAAAAAAGTACTAAAGTAGCTTTATTGATTTTATCCGTGCAGGTCCGACGCGCCAATCCCGACTGGTTCCACCCTGAACGCCATCGACACCTATCTCGTCACCTCCATCGTCATGGTGTTCTTCGCCCTCCTCGAGTACGCCATCATACTCTTCGCCATGCACGTGAGTTGGGGGGGGGGCTGGCGGCTATTATTTTGTGTGTGTGTGTGTGTGTCAGGAAGGAGTCACTACTACTACTGTACTTGGTTTTCCAGTACGCCGACTCCGCCGACGTGGAGGACAAGAAGCGCTGGCTGAAGCGGAGGCTGGAGGCGCAGTTGAGCGAGAACAAGGTCGGGATGGGCGACGACGACCACAACGGCGCCGCGGAGCAGCAGGGAGGCGTCGACCAGAGGAAGAAGAAGATGTTCGTGTCGACGGCGGAAGGGAGCGACGGCGGGGGGGACGGCGGCGACGCCAGGGTCCTCCAGCTGGTGGACAGCATCAACGCCTCACTCATGGCCGCCCACCCGAGAAAGGCGCTGCTCAAGCAGGACGCCTACAAAGTGGGCGCCGTCTCCATCCGCAAGGTGGACGTGGCCGCCCTTATACTGCTCCCGGTCACCTTCGCCATCTTCAACATCTACTATTGGGTGTGGATGGCCAACGCCGACGTCGACTTTCCAGACCCCGACTGAAAGTGTTTGACCATTAATGTTAGGGATGAACTAAGAAGACTGCTCAGCGCTCACGGGGCAAACAAAAGGACTCTTTTCTCCAAAGGAGAAAAATATTTTTTTCCCTCATGTCAACAAAATCTTTATCGTCAACTTCCCTACTAACTGGAGTCGACAAAGAAAATCTACAGTACTTGATTTTGGCAAGCATCTTTTGTCTACTCTTTGTCATCAGTATGGTTACACACACTGCAATTTCACATACATTTGTCAAATTAAGTAAATCTTGGCTTCGTAAGTGCTAAAGGCACTTTGAAGGTGTTGGCACAAAGAAATTTTAAGTAGAAATTTTTTGTTTGAAGCAGAAAACTGCAGTAGATATCTAGTCTCTGTGTCTGTGTCTGTCCTTGAGTAAATGTCAAGACAGCAGCTAAATAAATAGGTGTTCCTTTTCCTCGTCATCTGTGTGACGCACAACATGTTCCCAGCATTCCAGCTCAGGAGCAACCTCAATTATACGTAGGTACCTACGTACCGCGGGTTTCCATGAACAAGCACTCTCCGTTTTAATAACATCTTCGTCGCAGGTCGATATCACATCTTGAGAATACGAAACAATCGATTGGCCGTTAAGCGCTGTTTGCCGCGGGGTCCTCACAACTTTTCCCGAGTAGTACGGTACTACCGGTACACCAAGAATAATGATTTATGCTTTTGCGTTTTCCTCCCCCCCCCCCACCCCACCACCACCACAACCGATCAGCCCAGCAACCACTGAAGTTGCTGCCACCAATTAAAAAAAAATATCACCAAGTTATCTTTCCCTATGTCTTCAATGGTGGTGTCCAAGCGTGAGAAGCAGTGGCGTGAGCGCTCCCAGCACCAGGAGAAGGAGGTCGCACTTGGAGAAGCCTCCCCCGTGTCCGCCGTGTCCGCCGCCTCCTCCTCCTGCTCCTCCGCTCTTGTTCACCACCTCGGGAAGGACGTGCACGGTGGCCACGTAGAGGAACGTCCCCGCGCTGAAGAGCATGGCAATTCCCGTGGCGTGCAACGTGTCCACCTTCGCCTTGGCCTCGCCCCCGCCTCCGTGCAGGGAGAGGAACGTGACGATGGCCAGGACGGGCGCGGAGAGGGCGAACACCAGGAGGTGCCGCTTCACCCTGGAGCGTTCCAGACCCTCGTGCAGCAAGAAGGTGGACAGTCCGAAGGCGGCGGGCGCCTTGTGCAGCATGATGGCCAGGAATACGATGATCTCCACGTCCGTCTGGTGGGTGGTGGCGGCGGCGCCCAGAGCGATGCCGTCGGCGGCCGCGTGGACCACCAGGCCCAGGGTGGCGGTCCAACTCACGGATCTGGCCCGGATGGAGGAGTTCAGGCCTAGGCCTGAGGAGGAGGAGGGGCTAGGCAGCGAAGAGGACTCCAGGTCGGACTTGGAAGGACTGCAGAGAGGAAACAACGAAATCATGAGGCTTTTCGCTTTTAGCTATCAAACTGAATGCACTGTTTCTGACGTGGATGAGGCCAACTGGTCGATGAGCATCATGAAGATGAAGCCGAGCACGAGCGAGACTCCGATGGCCCGATCCAATCCCTCCATGTTGACGTGGTCGTCGCCGTGGTGCTGGTGCCTCTGCGGCGAGTCGGCCGTGGAAGAGGCGGCGGACACCGACGGATTGGACTCGTGGCGGTGCTGCTGCTGCTGCTGCTGCTGTTGCTGCTGTTGCTGCTGTCGATCCACCTCTGCCTTGGTGTAGGACTGCATGATGGTCTGCACCCCCTCCGGTATGATGATGTCGAGGGCGGTGCCAACCAGCAGCCCTGCGCCCAGCACCGACACCCGCTGGAGCTTCTCCTCGCTCAGGGAGAAGAGCAGCGGAGCCGAACCGGAGAAGTAGGAGCCCAGGAACATCACCTTAGGGAGCGGGAGGGGGGGGAGGAGGAGATTCTCAATTATCATGTCACGCTTGTTCAAGAAAAGTGGAAATGCCATTAATACAGCGGGGAGAGGCAAAGACAGAAAATGACTCCTAAAATAAGAGAAAGAAGAAACTTAACGACCTCCTGTCGTCGGCGATTCAACAACACCTGTGAACGACTCGTAGGAGGCAAGTGAAAAAGACTCCTTTTATATATTAAATCACGTAATCTGCGCAAAAAAAACCAACCCCGGACTTACCACAGACAACAAGAAGAGTTGGAATCCTGACGACTCCATGTCCAAGGAGAAGGACGAGATTGTCCCAAGACTTGGACGTCGCTTTCTTCAGGGGCAGGTAGTGAGTAGTAGAGTACAGTGGTGAATGTGGTGAGGCCACAGAAGGACCAGCAACCTCCAGATGGGTGCTTTGCTGGCCCGACAGGTGGACCAAGGAAAAATAAGAATATCTTGCACCTCTTGTTCAATCAATCCATGTCTTCCCTCAGTGACAAGAGTCCCACTCCCTTCCCTTCTCTTCCCCCCTCCCTTCTCGCAGGGCAGAAGAGGAAGGAAGGGAATGGATCTCTGGCTGAGAGAACCGACTGTTTTTTCCTCTCTCTCTCTTCTCACTTGTGTCAGCTGTTCGTTGTTTAATTCTAGAGGTGTGTTCGGGCTGAGCTCGAGCCTGCCAAACCGCGTCTGAGCCCACATTTTGGTTAACCCGCACAGGCCTCACCCCGCTTCTCTGGCCCAGAGCGCCAAAAAACTGTGCATAGAATAATGCATTTTTGACCAAAAGAAGAAAAAAAAATATACAAGTTTAACATAAAAAAGTGCAAGCGACCCGAGCCCACATATACCTTGGCCCGAATCCACCTCTATTTCCTTCCTCTCCCTCTTCCTCTCCTCCTCTCCAGCCACCATAGCAAGGAAGATATACTACATGTATCTAGATGTTCAGACCATTACTTGGAATGTGTGCTCTCTCGTGTAATAATATTTGTTGAACTGTGAATTTGTGTCAACTTCCAGTAGCTTGGGTGAGTATAGTTTTATGTTCACATAATTTGACATGTGGCCAGCAGCAGCATACAGTAGCTCAAATGCGTCACTTGTCAGCCACGTTGGCGTCCAGCAAAGCTAACGGCATCTGTCCTCTGGAACTCTGAAGGGGATGGAAGGAGTTCCCATTGTTTAGAGAATCTCAGCTTCATTCTCTCCGTCATTGATGAAACATCCCTCATGAGTTCGTTATGAGTTCGTCAGTGCTCACTTGGTACTGACAATCACAAGTTATTTTTTAAAATGATATTTAAAAATTAGGGATTTAAAAAAACACTATATAAGTTTCCGCCCGCTGTGCTGTGCTGCTGGGGCATTAACTATGTTTTGGAGGCAGCACCAAAGTATAGTAAAAATACTATACCTCGTCTGTGTATACGTATCGGATTATCGATTAGAGCTACCCACCCAAAAAAAAAAAACCGTTCTTCACAGCTTCCATCACTGTCAATTGTCATGGAGTCAGCTCCAGCACCAGAAGAGACTCCAAAAGGAGTTGCCACTCCGGAAGAGTCTTTTGCCGATGCCTTCCTGGCCATTGAACAGGATCTGGCCGAGGAGCTGAGCAACGTCGACCTGGGAGACAAAGTCAAGTGAGCAATGACACACGCACAACGTACATTTCAACCTTCACTTTGAGACTGATCGTCTCTCTCTCTCTCTCTTTCTCCTGGAACAGGTACGTGTACAACCCTCTGTCTTACGCCTCGTCCCCGCACAGGGCCTTCCTGCGCAAGTACCTCCGCGGCCGCAGGGAGACGCTCTTCCTGGGGATGAACCCTGGTCCCTGGGGGATGATGCAGACGGGCGTCCCGTTCGGAGAGGTCTCCTCCGTGACCGGCTTCCTCGGGCTGGACCCGACCCTGCCGGTGCTCTCCCCCGCGCGGTACCACCCTTCTCGGCCGGTGGCCGGGTTCGGCTGCAAGCGGAAGGAGGTCAGCGGAGAGAGGCTGTGGGGGCTCATCGAAGATCTCTGTCAGGTATACAACATAGAAAACTTTTTTGCTACGTGGAATGCACAATCTCTAAAATGTTTTAAATCATGTATTGTAAGGCCCAATCTTGCGTAAGGACAAGTTTAAAACTTATCCTTACATAAACATAGTCGCCATAACTTATTTTTTTTTTCTCTCTATTCCCTTGGTATCCTTTTTCTTCTTTTTTCCGTAGACGGCGGACCATTTTTTCTCTCACAGCTTCGTGCACAACCACTGCCCCTTGGGCTTCCTCTCCTCCAGCGGGAAGAACGTCACCCCGGTCGAGCTGGGCAAGGGGGAGGCAAGGCAGAAGGTCATGGACCTCTGCGACGACGCGCTGGCCAAGGTCGTCAGGTTGCTCGGGGTCAAGGTCATCGTGGGCATCGGCCGGTTCGCCGTGCAGAGGGCGGAGAAGGTTCTGTCCATCCACGGCCTGGGCGACGGCGTCAGGGTGGTCTTCATGAACCATCCCAGTCCGGCGAGCGCCACCGCCAACAGGGGCGGAGGGTGGAGGCAGCTGGCGCTGGGGCAGCTCCGACAAGCCGGGGTGGTCGACATGTTGAGCAGACCTCCTCCGACGGCGTCGGCGACGACAGAAAGAGAAAAGAATGAAGAAGAAGCAAATCTACCTTCAGGGTAGCGTTTGTAGCATCTGTGATAGCGCCTTTTTGGGGGGTTTGTACGTGAGATCTAGTCTGAAAGTCTGGAAACGACGATGATGACGTAAAATATAATATTTTAAATATTTTGTTAGCATTGTCACATTCTCTTGGACATAGCTGGCGTCCAATTTGCATTTAGTGTGTGTCGTAAATGGCATCCGAGTTTAATATTTCTTTAACCTTGAAATACTTTTACTACGTACTATGTAGTTGTAGTACCTACTAGGTACGTACGTACAAGAACTCAAGTTCTTTGGTGACAAGAAAGAAAAGTTGCGAGAAAAAGAGAAGCATGATAAAAGCAGTTGCCGATACGCCTGTGTACATGTAGGTACACAAACACAAGACAGTCTGTCTCCTGCCTGCCTGCTGCTTTGCCAGAACTTTGTTTTCGCGTCTGATCTGGACATTGAGAGATCTGGAGCTGGACTGTTAGGAGCAGGGATGCCAGTTCGGCTTTTCGAAAGCCAGATTTGAATTTTTCATTCGAAAGAAAAATTTGGCCTTCAACAATATTTTTGGGGAGGGGAGTAAGTTATTATTATTTTTGTAATGCAAAAAAATTTGAAGAAGCCAGAAATTGGGCCACTTTTTTTACAATATTTTATTTACTCTCTGGCTTTTGGAGGGTCTATTGTCTGACCTGGCAATCCTGCTCTGCAGAACTGGCACTCGGCGGGCAGCAAGCTGACCTTCAGACCAGGCAATTTTTTTTACAGAACTCTTGTGATGATTGGAGAGTAATGAGGAGTGACTGAAGGAGCGGCTGAAAAATGCATTCGAAGGAAGACGTCCCCAGAGCAGCCCCTTCCGGACCTCTCTCCTCCTACAGGATTCCCAGGGTGCCGAAGGAGAAGAAGGAGGACGAGAAGGAGGAGAAGAGAACGTTCAAGAGAATCCGCCAGCTGGACGACGATGACAGCAGCAGCAGCGAGGAGGACGAGGTCGAGGCCGAGGCCAGCGAGGAGAGGAGGCAGGTGGGTGGGGCAAAGAGTTTATTAGGTTCAGTCTTAAAACCCGACGGGACTTTTTGGTCATATTGGAGAACACGAAATGCGAGATGAAACTTGTAGAACAGGGATCGCGAACACACGCAGCTGAACAGGGGGAGGGAAAATGGAGGAACGTTTGCCAGATGCCATCACATTTCTCATAGTTATTTTTAAAATTCTAACCTTTGCATTTTTTTTTTTTAGAAGTGATCAGTTTTCTTCTCGTTGACCATTTCTACTAGGAGAACTGCTCTCCCTCCTCGAGCAAGTCCTTGCCCTCCAAGAGGGCGATGTCGCAGCCTCTCTCTGGAAGCCTCCTCCCCTCCACTGCTTTGTCCTGTCCGGACTACCTGGTCGGAGCTCCGGGGAAGAGGAGCAAGGATCCGCTGGGACTGGAGGAGCAGCCTGTACCCACCTATGGACAGGTCAGTCTGAGATACAACTGGTTTGCGGCACCCTCTTTTTTTTTTAATGCCTCCTTGTACTGTAGTCGTTGTCCACTGTTTTCTGCCCTTTTTATCTTTTTAAATACTTTAATATTGTAGCATTTTTGCAGTGTCACTTTAATTTAATTGCCTGTTAGCCATATGTATACTTTGTACAAGGGAAAAAAGAGTCAAGTTTTTTAATTATTCAGTAGTTAACTTAGCCAAAATGTGATATTAAGCCAC
>JAAUYM010010431.1_pt1 | contig 16018 bp, 13 predicted proteins | sample 7278001 | NCBI WGS metagenome assembly JAAUYM01 (sample SAMN14350224, study PRJNA611818) | marine sediment metagenome | isolation source: surface marine sediment (1.8m) | place: French Polynesia: Moorea | collected 2018-08
CGGCAACGGCAACGGCAACGGCAACGGCGGTGGCGTCTGCAGTTCCACTTTAAACTGTTTTGGTCCCCTTCCCTCCTCTCTTCCCCCTCCCCCCTCCTCTCCGTGGCGACATTTTTCGCTACTTGGAAATATATATGAAGCAAATTCCTCCCCTCCTTCTCTTTTTCTCCAGTAAAATTCCTTCGTCCTCTTTGAATTGCCGTCGGATGGCCTTTCCTCCTCCTCCTCCTTCTCCTCCGCACCATCATTGAGAAAGGGGGAGGGGGGAGAGAGCTGCTGCCGCTTCTTTTGGGAATTTGGGGAGGGTTTTTTTCTCCCCGGCCTCTCCCAATTTGCTGCAGTGGCTTTGTCTGCTTTTGTTTTAGGTTCAAATCTCTCTCCCCTTCCCCTCCCTCCCACAACCCCCATTTTCCCGAAAAGGGGGGATAAAACGTTGAAAAAAAAAGAGATGGGGGAGGCTTGTGAGAGAATATCGAAATGCATGTGGGCAGTACTTGAAATCCCTCCCCCCCCTTGACAAAGTGAAAGGCTTTTTTCCCCTTCTCCTCTCCGGATGTGTCCTGTACCAACGCCATAAAGGGATCTTTTTTTCCATACTTTACATATGAGGGAAATCGCCACATTTACTAAGAAGATATGAGCTGGAAGGCCTACCCAAATTTTCCGAGTTAACAATTATAAATTAGATAGAATTAAAAAACTGTCTATAATGTACACACAAAGTTTCATAGAGATATTATCGCGCACCTTAGACAGGTTAAGTAAAATAAAGTTTTTTAGGGTTCATAGGGTTTATAGGGTTCATAGGTGCATAACAGAGATAATCTAGGTACAGATAAAGTCAGAAAATAAGTTTTGTGTCCCCTCTTTTATGCCGTTATCAGACTCGGGGAGGGGGGGGGAATCGGGAAGTATGGAAATGTACGTCCACTTATGTACATTGTAGTATTCGGAGAAGGAAAAGAAAGTAGTCAGCTGTGAAACTCTCCAATGATATTAAGTAGGTCGAATCCCGAACGAAAATGCTTTCCTATATATTTTTTAATACTAGTGGAGGTGCCACTATGTAAAAAAAAAGAATCTGTTTGTGACAAAATGTGTTTGAGAGGCAAAAAATATAGTATACAGTAGACCAAGAAAAAGCAGAAGAAAAACTATGCCATTCCCTCCTTTTCCTCGATTTCTTCCTCCTCCTCCTCCTCCTTTCCCATATCAATCGCCCGGCCATCATGTGCAGCATGTCACACAGCCAAGGCAAATTGGGGAGGAGGAAGAGAGGAAAGGACTATTCGCACCAGTCACCCCCCCCCCTCCTTCCTATGATAATATAAGTCCTTGGCGCCGAAGTGATAATTGAAGTGTAGGAGGGAGAGCGAGAATGGTATTTACAAACGGCACGCGCTTTCCCGGAATGTCTCATTACAAGATCTGGGGGAGGAAAAAAAGGCAGATTTCGTCCTGAAAGACCTCTTTTACCTCCCCCCCCCCCCGTCGTAAAGTGTCGGAGCCACTCAGCCCGCAAGGTCCACATTTCACTTCCAGAGAGGCAGGAGGAGGAGGAGGATGAAGAGGGTTGGGGCCCGGTTGGAGAGAATGCTCGAATTATAACCTCGTCATTTCCCACACCTTTTCCTTCTTTTGTTGACGGGGAGGAGGAGGAGGACTTAGGCAGAGGCAGTTTGCCAGACCCCCACGTTGATCGCATATGGAAATGAGGAGGAGGAAACTGGGAGAGAGAAAGAAGCCTGGTGGTGGGGAAAAAAAGGAAACTGAATGGAGTGAGAGTGAGGGAGAGACGCCTGCTCTCACCATTTTCCTTTCTCCTCCCCCTCTTTATTGACCATTTGCGAGGGAGGAACCGGCCATAACACACGATTTCCCGCAAGCATAAACAAAGAAAAAAAAAACAAGGTAAATGATATATTGAAGCACGCAGGGCATCGTCATGCACGCACCTTTCTTCGGTGCTCCTTTGGTCCTCCTTGGTCGACCTCCCTGGGCTGCTCCGGGTCAAACCACCCGGCGATGGCGCCGCCGACGGCACAGGACACCCCGACCACCACCAGCAGGGTGGCCGCGCCGCCCAGGCCAAGCTTCTGCTTGCGGCTCAGGCTCACGGGAAAACCCATGACGAAGGAAACAGTTACAACTGAAGAACTTTGGGGGAGTTCCTCCTCCTCCTCTCCTCTCCTCTTCCTCCTGGTGGATAGAGAGACTGCCGGAATTAGGGGAGAGGGAGGATGAGAATGAGAGCGGGTAACGAGAAATAGAGAGCGGGAGGGAGGGAGGGAGGGAGGGAGGGAGGGAGGGAGGGGAGGGCGAGAGAAAGAGGGAGACGGTGCAAGGAGTTTGTCTCGATCCTCTTTCTTGGAAGAACCCCACACCAACATTTGCACAGATTCGTGAATGTGCCAGATTGCACAACAACACACTGGCCTGGTTTCAACACCATATTTGTAGTACAGTCGAAATCGGATAATGGCATTTTTTGCTTTATTCCTACCTACTTTCTACCTCCTAGCTTAGTATGGGGTGAAATAATAACCATTCTTCCGCTTTCGATATCTCCTTTGTGCTTGAGAGGGGAAAAAAGGGAGGAAGGGGGGGAGAAGGAGAAGGTGGTAGAGCAATTTGGGGTTAGATATGTGGAGACGGATGGACTACTACGTGTATATCTGGATGGATAAAGTCCATCATTGTCCAGAGGAGAAGAAAGAAACCTCTTTGCGGAAAAAAGGAATTCTACTAGTGGTAGTAAAGCGCGGCACCTACTACAGATAGGTTTTCCACACACACACACACACCATTCCTTCTGGGAGATGTAGGTAGGTACCCGACCAAGATGGCCGAGGTGTCGACGATGTTAGCATCCAGGCAACGCAAGGAGCAGCCTCTCGAAAGTACAAGTTTTCGGAAATTCCAATTTGGGCCAAAGTGGACTGCCGATGATGATAACTCTCCAACTGCAATTGAAGAGGTGATCTCTCTCCTTCCCCCCCCCCCCTTCCACCTCTTGACTGGAGAGTGCCATCTCACGCTCTCTCTCTTTCTCCCAAGAACTAATTCTGTAATCAAGACTTTAAAGCTCGACAAAATTTCTCAGAAAGGGGGGGGAGGTAGAGGGACTCTCGTCGAGACGGAGACGGGAAGAGGCAAATTCCTCCCAAAGACGACGACGACACAACAATGGCGGATGCTTCCTGGGTAAGTACCACTGGATTTGGAGCCCGGAGAGAGAGAGAGAGAGAGAGAGAGAGAGAGAGAGAGGGAAAGGAGGAAGGAAAGGGGAAATTGCCTTGCGTCGTCCTCCTCTTCTTCCTCCACCACCAAAAGTTTGAAGGGGCTCCATCTTCATCTAATCCTCTTAGGGACCCAAATTGATGCCACTTTCTCCCCGTCGCGTCTCTCCGGGTGGACAAGCAATGCGTCTAACAACAACAGTTTTAACGGTACATAGTACAGTAGGAAGCGGCCAATTGTCAATAAAGGATGATTAAGTTAATGTTAATAAAAAAAACTTATATGCTGCTAGAGTATTTTTACCAGTAGAGTGGAGTATGGCGGATATGCCTCCCTACCGCGTAGCATTGCTGCATCTTGTTACATTAGTACGTACACGTTACAGTGGACTCCGCTTGAGAGAACACCGGATATGAGAACGGGGCTACAGCACATCTCCCAAATATACATAGTAAGAAAGAGTCTCAAGTTGGCACATCTTCGAAATTTGGAACCATGCATATATCCGACAAACATGCACACACGGTGTATGTACCTCAAAAAGAGCACTTTCCTCAAATAATGTACGTACCGGTACATTGTACAGTTAAACTTATGCCAAGAAATTATAGAACAGTTTTTTTAATATGTCTCTAGTCTGTTAAAAAAGTCAGAGATACACCAAGTATGAATATTAAGTGGGAGACGTGCTGCTTCTCCATGAGAACACTGTGCTTATATGAAAAGTCCGTTACCCGCCGAATGCTTTATAGTAGATATATAAAAAAAACTCCGGTTATAAGAACAGTTTGTACTGGCCCCAAGGGTCTTCTTATAAGTGGGGTCCACTGCATTCTCGTAGTACTGTGACAAAAAAAAGTTGTGCTTGACGAGAGAGAAGGGGGGAGGAGAGTGGGTGTCGGGTCGCCGCCGACATCGACATCGACATCACCGGATAATGCAATTTGAGTCCACTCATTTATTGATTGAACATAGCAAGATACGTACATACGAGTAGAATACTGAAAGATATAATGGTTGCCTTTTTCCCATTATTGCTCCTCTCCTCTGCTCCCCGCGTCCTCCTCCTCCCTTTCCTCGTCCTCTTCCACCAAGGAGGACGCCGAGGACGCCTCGCCCTTCTCCTCTTCCTCCTCCTTCCTGGACGCGGCCTCGTTGGCCCTCCACTCCTCCGTGGGACTCAGCAGTTCGGAGAAGGTCAGGGAGAAGCGCTAGAGGAAAAGGAAAAACCACACACACAATGTCAATTCCCACTTCCGCAAAAAAAGGAGGTTAATTCTACGATGACTTACCCTGGACAATCTCTCCCTCCTGTGGACAAAGAGGAGACGGTGAAAGACGAGTCCTCCGGCGACGACGAAGACCGGCAGGATGGCCACGGCGGCCACGGCCCAGCCGAGCGCGTTCGACCAGGGAGGGTACACGTAGGCGGAGCCGCGGGTCAGCGGCTCGTAGCGCCACCAGGAGTAGAACAGGATCACCTGGGGAGGGACACACATTGTCATCGATCCAAATTTCAAACTGGACCAGTTTGTGATGCTTACTGCCACGATCAAGGGCGCCAGCGTCAGGTAGAGGAACTGCAGGTGCACGTTGGTCCAGTGGCCGGGTCTGAAGCCGAAGATGGCGCGGAGGTCCCTGAAGAAGGTCTCGACGCCGTAGACGTAGCCGAGGATGAGCAGCTCCATCAGTGCGATGAACAGGTAGGGCCAGCCGGCGGCGTAGTAGTCCAGGAGGTCGATCAGGTAGCTCCCGCCCTGAATAAAGCAAAAATGATATACTGATTTTTTTCTTTACGCTTGGGAAGCAACATTTTGCGCAGTCAGGATGGACAGATATGGGAATGACTCGCCACTGTGGTGAGTTGTCATCAAGGTGCTGATTTCATGCCAAGGTAGTGCTGTGGCTGGTGACCAAAAAATGTTTGATAATACAGTAGTACGTAGCTGCGGAAGAAAAGTGTTATCGAAAAGAAGCAATATTACACTGTAAACAAATGGCTTTTGGCGATTTTTTAACCAATGTGACTTACATTTAACGGCGATTTTAAGATTTTTAAAAAGAATCATCTGGTTGCTCCTGCGTCCGTGTCTGACCTAACCTTGCAGGTGAAGGGGATTCCGACGACGAACCCGCCGGTGCAGACGGAGACGACGAGGAGGGTCTTTCGCATCCAGGGTCGCTTCCCGCCTGCGCCGGACGGGCGGAGCTGCCTCGGAAAGGCGTCCTGCAGCCCGGTCACGACCGTCTCCACGATGGCGAACTGCGAGTCCAGACCTGGACAAGGAAGTGCGGGAACAATAAGGTCAGTTGTGTGAAAAATATATTGGCACTTCTTTCCCCCTCCTCCCCCCTCTCCTGGCAAGCAAATTAAAGATCCTCTTCATTTTTTTACCGACTTGCCTAAGGTAAAGAGCATGAAGAAGAAGAGTATGGCCCACAGCGGAGAGATGGGCAGTCGCGTCACCTGTACGGTAGAGAACAAGGAAAAAAAAGAGTTTTTCAAAGAAAATCCCACTTGGAAGCAAGGACAATGCTTACCAGGTCCGGGTAGGCGACGAAAGCCAGTCCGGGACCTCCCTTCACCACCTCGGTCACCTGAGTGGGTGATCGGAAAACGGCCAGTGTACACATATGTAGTAGGGGGGGGGGTTGGGAGTAGCTACGACTGAGCGACTCCCTTGCTCACCTCCAGGTCCATCTCCGTGGCCAAGAAGCCCAGGACGGAGAAGATGGCGAATCCGGCAAAGACCGAGGTGAGGCAGTTGCCGAAGCAGACGATGAGGGTGTCCCTGGAAAGGGGGGGGTGGAAGGTGAAAAATTCCTAGGACCCCCTACTACGTACTAGTATACCTGAGCACGTTGTTGTGGAACGGATTGTACGATGCGAGCGTCATGAGTCCGCCGCCGGCGACGGACAGGGAGAAGAAGATCTGCACCGCCGCCCCCTCCCACACCTTCACGTCAGAGAGCCTGGACCAGTCGGGCTGCATGTAGAACTTGATTCCCTTTGAGGCGCCTGCGAGGGGAAGAGGGGAGGGGGGGAGAAATGAGAGAAACTACCGTATTGCCCGACCAATAATTGACTCCGTCAAAAATATTTTGACAGGGGTTTTGAGGAAATATTCAGGTAAATTTGAGATTAGAACAACCAACTTTTCCTTGTTTCTGCCTCTACCTACCAATTTTACCCCAAGGAGGTAGGGATGGAACTGAGGATTACGCAGGTAAATTAGAGACAGACATCCTTCCCGCAATGAAATTTAGGGGGTGTCCATTACAGATTCGAGGTCAGATTTTTCAACATTTCGTGATCTCTACCTCAGCACGGGGTATTCAGGGGTTGAAGACCGCGGGGAGAGGTGGCAAATGCGGACAGGCAGATGGACTAAATGCGGCGCTCTTATAAAGAGCTTTGAAAAGCTTTGATGGTGGCGACGCACAATGTAAAATCCCCCCCCCCTTCCCCCTCTCTGTTTTGAGACATACCGACATAGTACGTACATTAGGTACTGCAGCAGAGTACTAGTAGTTACTTATATGGGATATGCATCCTGCCATTTGGAGAATATTCACCGTTCTCTTCTTCTTAATATTATACACGTGCATCTTCTTCTTCCTCCAAAACGAGATGTTGAAGAGAAGCCCCAAGCCAGTTGTAAGTTGTACGTAGTATCTTGTACTATGCAGTACGAGGTGTACTGAGGAAAAAAAGTAGCCTAAAGCTACGTAACAGAATAATTTAATTTTGTACTTAGAAGAAGTTTCAGGTCTCAAGCTTTGCTAAATCTAGTATATCTTGCCAAAAACTGAACTTGCCATATAACCGTACACAGCTGATCGATGAGAGCCTGGACAAGGACGACGCCCACCTCCGGATGCGCCCGCGCTGGATGGGCTCCGCCGACCTGCTGCTGATCTCCGCCTTCCTGGACGCCCACGGGCACTTCGGGCGCAACCGGCCCCTTGTCCGGATCTTCGCCATCGGCAGGCAGGAGAATCTCGGTATCGTGAGACTCGGACACTACGACTACGACGACGTCGAGGGCAACGAGGAGGCCTCAGCCTCACTCAGGTGCCGCTAATCGCATCGACAATAGGAGAGGGGAGTGGTGGAGAATTAAAAAAAAAATGTGTACCTCTTCTTGACCCTCCGACAAGCAAGGTGCGTCCTGCAAGATTCCAAGGGCAACGTCTGGAAAGGCCTCGCCCTGTCGCTCTCTATCATCCCGGAGCAGGAGCGGAGCCGCGTCAAGAACTACCGCTCCTTCAGCGTCGACTGCGACACCCTGGAAAGGGAGGACGTGCGACTGGTGCGCTGCTGAGCAAGACCCTTGTCATGGATGCGCCACCTGCATCTCTCTTGGGAGTGTTTCAGGCGGCGCTGACCAAGGAGCCCCTGACGAGGTCCGCCGACAACATCCGCAGTGTCCTCGAGTTCGGTGTGGAGGTGGCGACGATCCCCAGGGTGGTATGGGGCAGGGGCAACGGGAAGCTGGCCCTGTGCATGAAGCCGCTCCACAGGAGGTACGACCTGCACGAGTGGCTCGTCGAATACATCGAGCTCTACAGGCTTCTCGGTGAGTCCTGCATCTGACCGAGAGCATGCAAAATAAGTTTAAACCTGCATCTCCTCCCCCCCCCTCAACTTCAACTTCAATCCTGGATGGAGGCGTCTCGCACTTCTTCCTGTATAACGAGAGCATAGGCCCGAACGTGGACAGGGTCCTGCTGCATTACCGCTCAAAGAAGGTCGTCACTCTCTTCAGGTGATGGCTCAGTAGTATAGCACACGAGGAGATTTGCCGTAGGAGAAAAAGTCCCCCCACCCTCTCAAAAAGTCAGGTATGAGATGCCCGCCGGCATGAGCGAGCAGGACCGAACATTCAACAGGCTGGTGGTCCTCAACGACTGCAACCTGAGAATCACGAATCGGCAAGTAGAAACAAGCTTTAACGTCTCAAGGTCTCCTAAAACATAACTAACAGCACACAATTCGCCTCTAGATTTGCTTATGCAGCCATGGTGGACGTGGACGAGGTCCTCATGCCCAAGAGGAAGAACGAGACGCTGAAGGACGTCGTGAAGAGGGAAGAGGATGGAAGTGGGGGGGGGGAAGAGAGGGGAAATTAGCCCATCTGATCATATCATCATCATCTGCATTCTCTTCCTAGAACAGGTTCATGACCCGGGACACCAGCTTCGTCACCTTCCTCAACGTCTTCTTCAGGTACGACGACGGCCTGTACTCTGGCGTCTATCTCCGCGCCGCGAACTCCACGCCATCTCTTTCTCCGTGGCCGCCCCTCCTCACAGAGAAGCTGACCCACCGTAGCGAAGTGGGAGGCGAATCTTGATCTCTTTTTTTTTAACTTTCCTCTGATGACTATCAACCCCGCCCACCCCTCCAGGTGTTCGAGCCCATCGACAGGCCGAAGTACGTGGTAAGGCCGCACACCTCCGCCGTCATGGGGAACCACCATGTGCACGTTAACGTGCCGGGTATGTCCAGTATAGTACAGTGCTGTACTAGTAAATCAAGACACCGTGTGTGGTGACCCAACATGTAATTTCCCTCTTTTTCTTCTTCCCCCAGATTTCAGGGAGTTCCGCAAGGTCCTGATCCCGGCGGAGGAGGCGCTCTCCCACCACTACCGGAGGTGCGACGAGGGCGGCACGTGTCCGCAGCACGACGATGAGGTCGGGGACAAAACAACGCTCAGCACGAAACACGGAGTGCTATACAATAACCAACTTTTTTTTGCATATTACTACCATTCTATGTAGGTGGACAGAACTGCACTGTCGTGGAGTGCGGAGCTCCGCGAACGAGTCGGCGAGGCTCGCCGGGAGATATTTGGAGAAAGAAAATGAATGCTACTACCAAAGCGGCAAGAGGCAATCTAGCTTTTTTTTTCTGAGAAGAGCATTGCTCACCCGGCAGCGTGACAGCCCTGACGAAGAGCACGACGAGGATGAGGTAGGGGAAGGTGGCGGTGAAGTAGACCACCTTCCCCGAGCTCTTGATCCCGCGTATGAGGCAGAGGCAGACGACGGCCCAGGCGGCCAGCAGGCACAGCAGCAGCCTCCACTGCACCCCGCCGAGCTCCTCCAGCCCGCCGGACTCGTCCAGCACCTCCCGGGTGAAGTACTCCTCCGCGGCTGCGGGTCCGATCGATCGAAAGCTGTCACCTCTGTATAAGCTTGGCGAACTCTGACTTGTCCCCCTCCACCTGTCTTCCTGATGCCGGCCGGGATGTCGAACAGCTCCACGTCCCCGTCCTGGATTTCCACCCTCGCGCGCTCCCAGCTCTCGCAGGTCGTCCCGTCCACGTAGATCCCGGACTGTTCCCTGCGGGTTTCCCACATGAAGTATGAGGATGGAAGAATGTCGAAGTACAGTCCAGCTCCTCCCCCCCTTCACCCACCTGGCTTCGATTTCAACCGAGCAGGTGTCCCCGCACCTGGCAGGCACCTGCCAGGTGCACCCGCCGTAGTGCTTGCCGGGGTCGTCTCTCAGGAGGGAGAGGTCGGAGGGATCGGTCAAACAGCGGCCCAGGTGATACACAACCTGCCAAGATTATTAAGAACGCGTCCATAGCATCATCATTTTTTCACCTCATTAAATGTGCCAACTGTTTTCTTGCCTCTTCTCCAGTCTGTTTCCTGTACGATGTGCAGTTCTTGTAGTCGTTGATGCTGAAGCAGACTGCAGTGAGGGAAAACAAATGAGGGAAGGGAAGCGCATAAAACATTCTCTGGCCAGATGTGAGAGAGAACTGTAGGTATCATAGCAAATACTTACAGTCCGTGTTGTGGCTCTGTCCGCAGTCCTCCCACGGGAGGTGCGAGGTGAAGGAGGCGAAGGTGTAGTAGATGGTCCAAGCGATGATCATGTTGTAGTAGAGGGCCACCATCGACGACGCGAAGAGGTTGGAGAAGCCCAGCCCCTTGAACATGGGCGCCATGTTGGCGTAGAGCGCTGAGGGACCCATGGCCGAGTACTGGCCCAGGCTGATCTCCAAGAAGAAGCAGGGGATGCCGATGAGGAAGAGCATGAGGGCGTAGGGGACCAGGAAGGCGCCGCCGCCGTGCTTGTAGCACAGGTAGGGGAAGCGCCAAACGTTTCCCAGACCTTCGTAATTTCGGGGATAAATTACTGGTGGAAGATCAGCGTCCACACACGCACACGCTCAAAATTACCGACTGCGTATCCCAAGCAAGACAGCAAGAAGTCCAGCCTGCCGGTCCAGTGCCCTCTCTCCCCCTTCTCGCCTCCGGCTCCGCCTGCGCCGCCGTCGCTTCCGTTGCCGCCGTCATCATCGTCATGGTCCAGGGGGATCACAGTGGCGGACTATTGGATAGAAAAAAACAAACATCAACGCGTATCAAGTCAAACATTCAAACAAATGAACTGAGAAGACCTACGCTCTTCCTCTTCCTGCTTCTCTTGAAGGCGGTGAAGACGGAACCGAATCCGGACTTGGGCTCGCCATCGCCGTCACCGTCACCCTCTTGCCCTCTCTTGGACCCTCCTCCTCCTCCTTCCTCACCGTCATGATCATCATCATGGGCCCCAGCGTCTTCTCCCTCCCCCTCTTCTTCTTCCTTTCGGCCTTCGCCGCCGTCGCCACCGCCCCTCTCCTCGTCGTCTTCCGCCCTCTCGCCGGCCTCCTCCTCCAGGTCAACCTCCTCGAGATCGCCCTCCTCCTCCTCTTCCTCTACGTTTAGCTCCTCCCCGTTTGTTTCTGTTGGTGATTAAAAAAAACCCCACTACTTACTGCTACTACCGTATGTATGTACTACTACTAGTATAGTGAGTCACCTTCCGTTGTCCTGAACGCCGCCGACGATCCTCGACGCCGCTGCAACGCTCCGCTCCTCTGCGCGGACCTTGCTCCGGCAGAAGTGGAGCTCATCCTCCTCCTTCCCTCTGAAGCCGCGCCTTCGCCCTCATCCTCGTCTTGTCGCTCTTCCTCTTCCTCTCCAGTTGAATCGACCTTCGTTTTTTTTTCGCATATAGAGTATACCGCTCTCAGCAAATTCAATCTGCCCTGTCCTCCATCCTACCTGCACGGCCCAGGTGTCTCCTGCTCCCTCAGACGCTTCCCCTCCACCTCCTTCATCAGTTCCTGAGTTGCCCCCAAAACTGATTTTTTTAATAGATAAGCTAAAGCTATACTACGTTGATTACTCACCTTGAAACATCCTCCAAGTTCTGGAGTACAAATCTTTTTTTTTAATACTAGTAGTACCTACAGTACTACGTAGTATATTGCGTCCGAGCAATGACTGACCCAGAATTGTTGGCTTCGCCCGACGCAAGGAAAGGAGAGGAGGAAAATAGCCCCATGAATTATTTAGGTTGATTTGGGGGGGGGAAAGAGGATAGGGGACTTTCATTTCAGGCGGTGGTGGACCGCCCGCTTTTCTGAGCTAAAAAAAAAAAAAAAATCCCAGCCGCCGCTTATTAGAGAGGAACGCCAGCGCCCGTCTCTGATAGGGTATGTCAAAATCTGAGCGAGAAAGCTTACCTGATTCCATTAAACGGCGTTTCTAGAGAGGTGGGGTGGAGGTTAATGCACCCACCTTACCCCGTGCAGCTCAGGTGTGAGGAAGTACTACTGTGTCGGCTTTGAGGGAGTTGGCGTTCCTTCTCGGAGACAATGTCTGACGGCACCCCAGATGACAAATGGGGGTCCGCTTATTTGGTTTAGAAAGGATACAACAAGAAGGGAGGATGAGTGCCAGAGGTATGCGGAAAGGAATTCTGTTGGGTCTATTGTGCTCCTACAGAAAAGTCGATATACGTCCCCAGAGTCGAGCAGAGAAATTGTAGCATACATGCTACTAAATTGGGGGCTTTTCATGTCCTGTACTCCGGCCTCCGTTTGGTAGGAGTGACGAAAAGTCACCTGCTTTCTCCCCTCCCCTCCCCCCTTTAAGCCTGTTGTTTGATTGTGTCCCAGTTATTTTGTTTTCCCCGATTCTTTTCTGAGCGGGTGAAAGGGGGGGGGCTGAGATTTCTTTGTTATTGAATGCTATGCAACAGCAGTGATGGCAAAAGTCAACAACAGCGAAAGACAAAAAGTCAACAGCAACATTTTCGTTAAATAAAATTAAGGTTCCTCTGTACTCGTGAGCAGGCTCTGACAGGTAAAGCAGGATGTATTTCTTACTTAGCGCACGACTTTAAAACAGCATCTCACACAATACGGGCAACATAACTCGGATTTCGTTATTCTCATGATACGAAATTTAACGCTCCAGATTTTTTTAAAAGATAAATTCTTCTTCTGACAATAAAAGGGTAAACCATTCTCTTATCGGGAGGAATCTCGGGAGGAATCATGCCAGGACGTCGTAAAGGATGTCCTTGGAGCTCTTGCTGAGCGCGTCCGGGAACTGGATGTCGAACTTGACGATGAGGTCGCCCTTCCTCGCCGGCTCCTTGGGCAGGGGCAGCCCGTAGCCCTGGAGCCTCTTGGTGGAGGACGGCTTGATGATTTCGTTGGTGCAGTTGACGCCCACCGTCTTGCCCTGCAGCGTCGGCACGTTGACCACGGTGCCGCACAGCGCCTCCCGCAGCTTCACCTTGCAGGTGTAGACGATGTCCGACCCGTCCCGGGTGAAGGTCGGGTGCGGCTTGTCCCGGATGACGAAGGCGATGTCCGCCGGGGTCTTGCCCGGCACCCGGTCGCCCTCCCTGGCGAAGGTCACCCTGGTGCCGCTCTTCCAGCCCGGCTTGACGTTCAGCACCAGCACCTTCTCCTCCGTGCGGAACCCGCCGCCATCGTCGTACACCTTCCTGCTGATCTTCATCTTCTTCTCGACGCCCTTCGCGATGTCCTCCAGCGCCACGTGCACCTCCTTCTCGATCGTCGGGTCCTGCAGGCGCTGCTCCTTGCTGCCCCTGGACGTGCTGAACGTCTGGGACCTGAAGGGCATCCCTCCTCCGCCCCCGCCTCCTCCGGCGGGCCTCCCGCCGCCCAGGAGGTGCTCCAGGTCGATGTCCATCCCTTCAACGCCGCCTCTCCCTCCTCCCCCGCCGGCTCCTCCCATGTTCCCCGGGCCGGCGAAGAAGCTCTCGAACGGGTTGGAGGTGCCGAAGAACTGCGCGAAGGTCGCCCTCGGATCCCCGTGGTAGCTGTAGGAGAAGGACTGCCCGCTCCCGGGGAACTGGGCCCCCATCCCCCCGGGCACACCTCCTCCAGATCCTCCTCCTCCTCCTCCCGGGACTCCGTTCTTGAGTCCCTCCTCGCCCACCTGGTCGTAGATCTGCCTCTTCCTCTTGTCGCTGAGGACGTCGTAGGCCTCCCCGATCTCCTTGAACTTCTCCTCCGCCTCGGGGGACTTGTTCTTGTCCGGGTGGTACTTGAGCGCCAGCTTCCTGTAGGCCTTCTTCAGCTCGTCGTCCGTGGCGTTCCTGGAGACGCCCAGGATCCTGTAGTAGTCCTTGCCCATGACGAAAGGCAACGGGGGGTAACCTGATCCTTGCTACTGATGGTCCACCCTTGGGTGATCAGGGATGATGGGTGGTTAAGAGAATTGGAATCAACAACCGTTCGGTCTCGCCGATCACCTTCAACTGGACTACACTGTGCCAACCCAAATCCGAAACGAGACTTCCTCCCTCCAGATCCAGTTCTTGGACGTCGTGGGCGTGTGCTACCGTTGTGTCCGAGCTTCTGAAACGTTCTGGAGAGATCTCTTCCCGAAGATGAGGTGTGTCTGCCTCTGCCTCTGGCTTCCAGTGGATGCCTCTTGCGTTGCAACTTGCAAGCAAGGCAGACACCCTTTTCCGCTCTCCTGCCGTAGTTGCCAGATCGGCCCGGTCTGGGCCAGCCCTTTCTAGAAGGTTCTGGCAGCCACCAGCAGATTCGAGTCGACGACGCAAATGCACTCCTCCGTCCGCTGTCGCGTCGCCCACCGTCGAATGCATGAAAAAAAGAAAAAGAAAAAACAGTATTGCCAAGTTGGCCTATGTTAAGGTACACTTGTAACGCAAAATGACTCCAAATGTCCAACACTTGGCGCATTTCAGGATGTGATGTATAATTACTAAATGAATCACAACATTTTTTGCAATTTTCGCTTTTTAAAAAATATCTTAGTCAAAACAAAACGCTGCAAAAGTGCGATTAAAATTTGCTCACTTAAGGCTAGTGCACTTTTTTTCTGACTTGACCCATTTTCTTTAAAACGTTTGGCAGCACTGCTGACAACTGCAAATATGTAATCTTGCGAAAAGAAGGCCCTCTGGGCCTGAGCTTAGAGTTAGAGGCGTCGAGTGATCGAGTCCGACCCTGACAGGCTCAATTTTTTTTTTTTCACGCCTATTCATCTCCAACAATGGGGAGCATTCACTCCGTGCCACTTTTGTTGTTTCGGTATTCCTTAAAAGCTGCTCATGCCTTTTTTCTGCCCTAGCGGCCCTCCCCATCAGCCCTAAACACATTTCCACTTTTTCAAATATTCAGTGATTGTAATAAAACAAATTTAAAATAATTAAAACATTAATAAAGTCATTACTACTGGTTGTGTGTTCTAACATGTCTTGTGGATGGTAGCACCTAAAATTTTCTCTTTCGTATTCTTTCAGTTTCTCATATACCGGTATTTGCAGTTTCTCCTCATTCTCGCGTACTATTTTTTGACATGTACACTTCTAAAAAAAATGGAGCAAGAAAGGCTCACTCAAGTCCTGATTTGGCTCCTTGTGACCTCGTTCTGTTCCCCCCCAGCTCAAGGAAAGCATTGCAGGCATTCGGTTTGAGACTAATCAGGAGCTATTTGCAGCTGTGCAGGGGTCTGCGAGTCAATCTCAAACAATGGCCTGGAGCTTGTCTTCAAGCAGTGGCAGAAAAGATGTCGAGTGTAGTATTGAAATTGAGGAAGGCTATGTTGAAAAACATGTGAACTTCAGTCGGTATCTGTACTCAAAATAAAGTCGTCCATTTTTCCATGGATAACTCCTCATAATAAAGTAATATTTTGTAACTTTTTCCAGAATTACTTCAAGTTACTAAGACTCTGTCATGCTTGCGAGTCTGGTAACAAGCACTTCGACATGAACACTTCATGATCAATTTTTAGGTGCCGCAAAAAGGGCATTTTGAGTTGTTCATGGTCCAGTTTTTCGAATTTTTTTAGAATCCCTTCTAGCAATATGTTGCAATTTCATAGCAAGAGACGTAACTAAATGCCCAGAAAGCTGGTACCGTCAGCTTTCAAAATAAGCAAAAACTAGCGTTGTAGGCACAAATACAGGCAGTTTAATAAGTAAGGAAGTTTAATATAAATGTACACATTATTCTATGATTTATAGAATTAAAAAATGTTGTTTTTACTCCCCAGTAAATATAAGTTGTACATAATTCAACTGTTCTAGCATAGGAACAAGACAGTACAAAATTGTAATGCTTAAAAAAAGTTGTGTAAAAGAAAAAAAAATCAGGAAAGCATTTCTTCCCCAAAGATCTGAAGTTCATTTTTTCACTTGCTTGCTTTTCATGCATTTGGAAAGGGGTAAGCCAGTACATATTGTAATGCTTCCCAACCAACAATGTACTCTCAATAAACTTCCGACTGAGCTTAAGCTTCGATGCAGAAATTTTGTTAATAAGCACCGACTGTGCATACTACAGTGCTCCACGCTTAATAGTGCAGCAGGGGGACTGAGCAAAAGTTGCACAATAAAGCGAGGAGACTAAATTGGCTACTAAATAGAGACAGCAGGGTACATTATTCTTTATAGGTCTTATATATAGGTCATATA
>JAAUYM010087421.1_pt1 | contig 16014 bp, 12 predicted proteins | sample 7278001 | NCBI WGS metagenome assembly JAAUYM01 (sample SAMN14350224, study PRJNA611818) | marine sediment metagenome | isolation source: surface marine sediment (1.8m) | place: French Polynesia: Moorea | collected 2018-08
AAGTTGGTCTTTTAGCCAGCGAGTGAAGCGAGCTCAGGCAACAGTTGTCTTTTACCATTGCAAAATCTTACCCAGCAACGCGGGTACATTCAGGCTAGTTTTAAATATTTTTCTCTCCTCCTCCCTCCCTCTCTCTCTCCTCCTTTCATTCTGCCTCCTCCTCTGTCTCTCTCTCTCTTTCTCTCTCCGACCAATCTGCTTCTCGCACGCAGGCACACATTTTGACCTCCAGGCTCGCAGCTGTTGCCACAACACCAGGGTTTTTTTTTTCTTCTCGAAAAAAAAACAACCTTTTGCTTGTCTGATTGGTTTCTCCATTCTTAGGTGTCGTTTTCTTGCCGAGAAGTTGTTTGGTGGGAGAACTTTTTAAAAGATTATTCTCGGTATAATTATCTCGCTTTTGGCAACCCTGCGATGACGGAGTCAACAAGGAAAGCGTTGCATGGCAAAAATTTTGACATTTGCGCTTCGATGACAATCGGGGTGGAGGTTAAGAAGAAAAGAATCGCTCGTCAACCAGAGCCACCTACCTTTCCCGTCCGTCACCTGCGCGCTCAAGGCTTCCAGCCTTGACGATGTCTCTGTGATCTTCCAGCCTTGAACAGAATGCCAAAGGGAAGGAGAGAGCCTTTGGCACGAATAGCAGCACCAGCAACAACAACAGCAACAACAACAACAACAACAACAACAACAACAACAACACAGGGAAGCCTGACAGTAACATCTGGAGTAAAACATTGGAAAAAGGTACGCAAAGATTTCTTAGGTATTAATTTGTTCTTTTTAATGGTCAAATGATGACCTGTGATCTTTTGCAGCTCCTGACTACCTCAACATGTGTTCATCTTCCTCCCCCTCGTTCCTCATCTCCTCCTTGGCTGTCGCCGTCGTCTTCCTCGTCGTCTCCTCGTTCTCCTCCGCTCAGGGCAACGAGAACCTCAGAGAGAACGTCTACACCAACTTCTTGTGAGCAACATGTGGGTCCGAGAGGGAGGGAAGCGAGAGAGATATCGTGAAGTTGCCTTTCCCTCTCTCTTTCAGTGATCCCCTGACGAGGCGATACTCGCACTTCCCCGAGTTCCTCAGGCTCCAGATGCTGGAGGAGACGCGACAGATGTTCAAGTTCGGATTTGACTGCTATATGAAGTGAGGGCCTCCCATTTCTCTTTCTCTCGGCATGATTGCTGATTCCCCCTTCCCCTTCCCCCCCCCCCTCCACCTCCCAGATGTGCCTTCCCGCTGGACGAGCTGGACCCGATCGCGTGTCGAGGGCGTGGGCCCGACCGCGAGGACCCGTCCAACATCAACATCAACGACGTCCTGGGTGGGTACTCGCTGGCCCTGGTGGAGTCCCTGGGCACCCTGGCCGTCATGGGGGACAGGGTCAGATTCAGGAAGGCCGTCAGAGACGTGGTGGAGAACGTCAGCTTCGACGGCGGCGCCACCGTTCAGGTCAGGTTTCGAACACCCAATCTTATCTTATATCCGTAGCTCCTTGATCCCATTTTTTGTCAGGATGTTATTTTTTACTTTTTTTTTAGGTTTTTGAAGCCAACATCCGGGTGCTGGGAGGTCTCCTGTCCGCCCACCTCCTGATGGAAGATGAGTCAAAACCTTTCGGTGACCTAACTCCAGATTGGTAAGACGAAATAAAAAATAAAAAGGAAAGAAGAAGAATGTCCAGGCAACTGAAATGTACTGCCATCCTTGTTCCAGGTACATGGGTGACCTTCTGACGCTGGCGCACGACCTGGCAGACAGGCTTCTCTCCGCCTTCTCCAACCCGGATGGCGGCGGCGCCACGGCCACCGGGCTGCCCCACCCGAGGGTCAACCTCGTCTCCGGAGTGCCCAGCGACGGGTACACCACCACCTGCACAGCGGGGGCGGGAAGTCTGGTGCTGGAAATGGGTAAGTTCTAACAACTAGAAAATATGCAGAGATGTTTTTTTAAGTCCTTTTATTATTATTATTATTCCAAGGCGTTGTGAGTCGCTTGCTGGGTGATCCCACGTACGAGTCTTACGCCCGTCGCGCCGCCTTGGCGCTGTGGGAGCTGAGGGACAACTCGACCGGGCTGACGGGAAACGTGGTGGACATACACACCGGAGAGTGGGTCTCTAAGGTGACTACAGTACACATGACCGGAGAACGGCTCTTTGGGACGGCTCTTTGAAAAAGTTAGTTCATGCACAAAGTGTAGCTACCAAGCTTTTTTACTTCCCCATTAGCTGCCCATTCTTCTCACATAGGTGACTTTAACGTAATTTAGCACATGAGAATGCATCGCAGTTAATAAAGCTTCATGCTTCCTTTCTGGTTAAGCATTTACTATTAAGTAAGTTAAGAAAAAAAGGCAAATACGTGTAAATAACTTTTTCCCCCTAACCATTTTTTCCGTGCAGCTGTCCGGCCTCGGGGCTGGCATGGATTCCTACTACGAGTACCTGCTCAAGTCTCACGTGCTTTTCGACTCGCCGGACCTTCTCCGGATCTTCTCCCGCCTGTATGCCAGCGCACGCGCCCACATGCGCAAGGGCCGCCAGCGGTGCAACGTCTCCAGCGGGATGCACCCGATCTACATCAACGTGGACATGCGCACGGGGGCCGCCGCCAACGCCTGGGTGGACTCGCTGCAGGCGGCCCTGCCCGGTCTGCAGGTGCTCCACGGCCACCTGGAGGAGGCCATCTGCCAGCACGCGCTCTACTACGCACTGTGGCTGAGGTACGGCGCACTGCCGGAGAGGTACAACTGGAAGGAGGACCGCCCGGAGATCAGGTTCTACCCGCTCAGGCCGGAGTTCATGGAGGCCACCTACTTCCTGTACCAGGTTGACGAGCTAGTTGATGGTGTTTTGTTTGTTTGTAATGCGTAAATACTCGATCAAGCTCAGTTATGAACAGTTATTTGATTTTTGCAAGTCTGTGACTTGACACTTATTGTTACCATTTGTGTTAAATTTAGTTATGTCAAGCTTTTTTACTTAGTCGCCTCATGACACAGCTGACAGATAATTTGCAATTATTTGTTGCAGGCCACCAAGAGTCCGTTCTACCTCCACGTCGGTCGCGACATCATCGCCAGCCTGAACAATCACACCCGCTCAAACTGCGGATACGCCACCATACACGACGTACTCGACAAGACTCTGGAAGACAGGTGAGGGTGGAGGGGAAAGAATCTGGCATTTACCATGTAGTACATGCATAGTACGCTTTTTTCACGTATACTGCCTGGAAAAGGCTCTGACAAGCTTCTTTTTTTTTCGCACAGGCAAGAGTCCTTCTTCCTGTCAGAGACGTGCAAGTACCTGTATCTCCTGTTCGACAGGGACAACCCGGCCAACAAGCTGGCGGAGAAGTGAGGGGGCGGGAACAGTCGAGTTCCCGACGAGACTTTTAAACTTACAAGCTCAACAAATTTGCGAAAAAAAATGGTGACAATTATGTGGTATTCCAATGACATGTTCTGTTACTTGTTTAAAGCTGAATTTGTTACGCTCGTAAGTTTTAAAAGTCCCGTCGGGTTTTAACACCCCTTTTTCCCGCTAAATACTATCGCTCAACTTCGATTGCTTCTGATATCTCAGGTACCTCTTCACTACCGAGGGCCACCTCTTCCCGGTGAGCCCCCAGATGCGCCGGAAGGTGTGGGAGGAGGAGGGGGTGCTCGGCAGAGAAGAGGAGGAGGAGGAGAAGGAGCGGCGCCCATGGACCGTCAAGAGAGGGCGCCGGAGGAAGAAGGAGGCAGGAGACGAAGGCCATGACAAAGATGACCCGGGAGACGGGAACTTTCGGTGCGAGAACCCCGGCCCGGACTCCGTGTTCGAGCTGCCCCTGAGGAGTCGCTATCTCGCCCAGATACTGGGGCAGTTCGGGCTGCTGGACGAGCTCGTCTAGAACGACATGTGATTTGCCATATTTTAAGTAGCGAGAAGAAAAGAAAAACATTTATTGTTTGTTACAACCTTTATATGGCAAGAGGAACTCCTGTTGTCCGCATTGTGATTCAGATCCCTCCTCTGCCTCCCCCCTTTTTTTACGGGATGCGAAGGGACGTGAGTGAGAATCTACTACGTGGATATTGTTGCATTTTAAAGGGACTTTTATACTTAGTGCCAGACGAGGCTGTCAATCTAATAAAACAAGAAGTCATCGACGCATTTGTGGCTGCGTAATATTGCCGAAAGAAAGATGTAAATTTTCTTTTAATTTTGCGGCACCCGGAGACGAGAACCCGGACGGTCGCCCCCGCTCCGGGGGAAGGAACCCGAGTCCGCAGGTCAAGCTGCTGTGGTGTTGATTGCTCCTGCCAAGCTCGCCCGCTGCAGCCATTGTCGGGGAAGGGCGAGAGATCCCACTTCTTGATGCAGGTGTCCCTCGAGGCCGAGAAGAGGGTAGTATCCCCCACGCAGTGCCAGACACTATACTGTACAGTACATGCCGTCATACAGTGTGGTGGGTCCGGGTGGAGCGTGGGCTGGGCCACCCTGCCTCAGCCACGTGGAATGCGGAAAACCTTGACGTAGTTATAGTACTGTAGTGGTCCTTGAAAGCCGTCACCATGTAACTAGTATGTACTACGTAACAGTTGCTCTCGTCTCCGGCTCCGGAACTTGCTTCGATCCCGCACCCAGACCTTGTCTCCTAAATTTAATAAACTTGTGATTTATTAAGCTGTGTTCAGCAGTACTTGGTTGGGGTTACCGGTATATGTAAACGTTAATTCCCCTCCTATTATTGAAATAGTCTGTTGCTTCTCTCAGCGACTCCCCTATAGAAGAATAGGCCTTGAGCGTCTCTGCCAGGAATGCGATCATGTCTAGAATGATTTTCCTGTCCATCAGCTTCAGGACCTCCGCCAAGTCTGGCGACGTGCGGAGCTGCTGGCAAAGGTTGATCTGCGTCGGCCGCGTCAGGAAGTAGTTGCGCCAGTTGAGGAAAGAGGTGATGACGGTCTCCTCCATGTTGTCCAGCTTGGTGTAGATCTGCGCCTGCAGCTCCCGGTATGTCTGCATCTGGTCATCGTTTGGGGTGAATGCCTCGAACTTGGCGGCCAGACAGATCCTGGCATTCCCGACGTCCTCAAAGAAAGCACACCCGATGGGGATCACAATCTGCAGGGCTTCGGAGGCCCAGGGAAGTGCCTGCATCGGCTGCCCATCGAAAAAGCGAGTCTGGCACAGCTTGCTCCCCAGCTCGAGCAGCTCAAGCATCTCCAGGTTCTTCACCCCCCTGGGCAGCTCCATCCCCTTCTCGCTGTCGTCATCTGCGGCGGTTGCGGTGTCCTTCAGGGAGGAAGGACCGAGGTAGGTCGTGCCCGTCACAGACGTGGCGGCTTCCTTCTTGTTCCTCTTGTTGAGCCCGGTGGTGCCGGCTCCTGGAGGCCTCTGAATTGGGGAGCTCAGCGACTTTGCGGTCCGGGCGGGATCTCTTCTGCCCTTCCTCTTCCCCGCGGGGACCGGGTGCGCCGGCTCCGGGGTGGGAGCGGCAGGGTCTTCCTCACCGCCGCTCCTCTCCTGGACGCTTCCCCTCCGACCGGCAACCTTGTGGATGAGCGCCAGGTGCGTCGGGGACATCTTCAACTTGTGGTGCGACAGCGACCCGCCCGTCACCGTCGCCTTCTTGTTGGCCCGCCTCTTCCGGACGTCCAGGCCCAGACTTGGCTCCCCGACGCCGCCAGCGGGGTCCTCCTCGGCCTCCGCGAACAGCGCCTCGTAGTACTTGTTGTTGTCGGCGTTGTCGCCGAGTATCGGCGTGGGGAGGTCGTACTTGCCCAACGAGAGGACGGTCAGGATCTTCCCCTGTCGCTCAGGAATGACCTTCCTCAGGTCCTGCTCCGTCTGCACCACGGCCTGGGCGATCTTCCTGTACACCTCCGTCCTGATTTTCGCGAAGAGACACGCTTCCTCATCCTCCAGAAGGCACGCTGTCTCGTTCTCTATTGCCATTTACACGTTTCGTTAAAGGCTTGAAATTTACACTCACAATTAATACCCAAATATTAGACGGAATAGTTTGATTTATTAAGTTTTAATCTGCGAAGCTTTCCATGCTTTTATTTCCTATTGCTTGTGACTTTTTCTAATATCTGGTATTGAGTTTAATTAACATATGATGACTGACGTCTTCATCTTAGCTCGACTTGGTACATACATTCACACAGTCAGTACTACTGGTACTGACATTACTTGAACGTATTAGTTAACGTTAAACTGTTGGACACCAAATCCTTCTGCTGACGGAGCCATGCAGAGTTGACGTCCGCGATCAGTCCCGGGGGGCCGACAAGGACTTGTCGCGTGACTCCAAATACTTCGATCCTCCCTCCATGCCTTCAATCGCCTCACTTGTTCACATGGCTGGGGATTAAAAGGAGACAGAGCAGGGGGACGAGGGGGGAAGAAGACAGAGAGAGAGTGAGAGAGTGCTAGTACACATACCCACGCCACACTGTCTGTCCTGAGCCCCCTTCCTGGCCGGGATGAGGCGGGCATCAACACCCAACACCAGGGCCACCCCCAGCCAGGCCGGATCCACGAGGGCCATCGCAAACTGGAAGAAGATCTTCGCAGCGGGGAGGTTCCTCTCTCTCGCCAGTATACAGGCCAAAGCGGTGAGCGGGCAGAGCAGAAGAATTAATTGGCTTCTTGAAAAGTGTCCCTCACTCACTCACTCACTCACCCACACCCACCCACCCACCCGCAAATAAACTAAGTTGAGCAGAATTATCAAATTCTGGGAAACTCACTTTTAGCAATTTTATTCTAGAGTTTCTCTCTCTTCTCTCACTAATAAAGCCTTATTCTGCCATCGAAAGGCCCCGGCCCAACTGTTGGTAAAGAACCAGTATCTGGTGGGAAAGAAGCTGAACAACGGCGCGTTCGGTCAGCTCCGTCTGGGACGTGATCTCCACTACAGGAGCAACAGGTCCTCCCAGACCAACAGTCCCCTGTCAGCCCCATCTGCTGCCGCCGCCGCCGCCGCCGGCAATGATGGCGACGACTTGGTCGCCATCAAGCTGGAGTCTGCCAACACCAGGATACCGATGCTGGGGTTGGAGTTCAGGTTTTACAAGATACTGGCGCCACAGAGAGGCTTGCCCAGGGTGAGTCACTTGAGCGGCAGTGCAAGCAGGGTGTGAGGGCTGATGGTGCTGACCTACGTACTGATAATGAGATGGACTCTCTTTGAGGTTGCTGTAAAGTAAAGAGGTTGCACACATAAGTCCCGTCTCGAAACACGGCTCTCTTTTTAAGATCTTCCTGAAAAAAAAGTCCAGATTTTCAAACATGCAACACGGATTTATGAACTTTGTCCGTTACATCTATGAGCAAACCACCACTGCAGTGTATGACAGCTTGCAACGCTACGGCGTGATTGATTGATTATCTCCTGGGTATCTCCATGGCGAGCAGGTGTTTCACTACGGCCCGTGTGGGAAGTACAACGCGCTGGTGATGGAGCTGCTGGGACCCAACCTGGAGGAGCTGTTCACCGCCTGCGGGAAACAGTTCTCACTGCAGACCATCCTGCTCATTGCCATTCAGGTGAGGTGACCAAGCACACTTCACACACACACACGCGCGCGCAAAAAAAAAATGTTTTTCATCATGATCCCTTTTGCTAGCTGCTGAACCGTGTTGAGTACATCCACTCGCACGGCATCATCTACCGCGACATCAAGCCCGAGAACTGCTGCATTGGCCGCAGCAGCAGGGGCAAGGCCAACATCGTCCACCTGGTGGACTTCGGACTGGCCAAGGAGTTTGTGGACCCGGACACCGGCGACCACATCCCCTACTCTGAGGAGAAGAGCCTCACGGGCACCGTCAGGTACATGAGCCTCAACGCGCACAACGGCAAGGAGCAGTCGAGGAGGGACGACCTAGAGGCGCTGGGACACGTCTTCTTCTACTTCCTGAACAAGGGTCACCTGCCCTGGCAAGGGGTAAAGTGCGATGATCTGAGGAAAAGGTGAGGAAAAAAAGCACGTTCTGAGGGAAAAAAAGAGCTTGTGTGCATGCGTGTCAAATTTTCTGCTCAGATACCACATAATCGGCCGCATCAAAGAGGAGACCAAGATCTCCGAGATTGGCAATCCGCATCCTTGGGAGTTTTCGCTGTATCTAAGATACTGCAGGTGACAAGCACGTACTACAGATGTTTGGGGCATGTTACTACGCACTACAACAGTTTCCTTTAACATAATATGCTAAACTTTCCCATGCAGGTCACTAAAGTTCTCTCAGACTCCTGACTATTCCTACCTCAGAAATCTGTTCAGGAGTTGCCTACTGATGAATGGCGGTTCAGAAGATTTGAGGTGACGACCACGCAGGGCCTTCAACCCTGACAAAGAAAGCTTACTATTAGTGTGTGTGTGTGGTTTTTTTTTGTTGTTTGTTTGTTTGTTTTGGTAAAGGTTTGACTGGGAAGAAGTTGCTCCCAACCGTGGAAGCAGCCTGGCCAGGATGAACAGCAAGGCCAACTTTATGACTAACAACATCATCCAACAGCCTCCGCATAACAACAACAAAATGGGAATGTTGGACGAGGCTCTGGCCATCTGCATGGAGAGGTCCAAGTCAAATGAATCTGTCATTCTCACCAGAACTTCCAGCAGAAGGTCCAAAAGATCAGAAAACTCCAGGGCCACAAGGTGCCGTTAAAACCTTACCTTATTCTTGGTGAAATATGCAATTGCAAGAGTATGCATTTGCTCACGTTGTAATCTGGTCACTGACCTCCAGGATTGAGCGTGCTGGTGGCCCCCAAAGGCGCCAGATGCCAGGAGTCATCCAGGTGCAGCAGCAGCAACAGCAGCATCTCATCCACACCGCGGTGGAGATCCTGCAGCAGAAGCAACAGCTGCTTCAGGCTTCTCCGCAACAGCAGGCGCCCAGGGTGTCGTCTGACACTACGGTGGAGCTGTTGGTGCCACATCCGCTGAGGGCGGAGAGGTCCGGCAGCAAGCCGACGGCGACGGTCGAGCCGCTTCCCAGGCAGGAGAAGGGCTTGCTCAGCCCGCAGTGGAGAAGGGAACAGGAAAAGCAACAGCAGCCAAAGAGGCGGGGACAGCAACGGGAGCAACGGGAGCAACGGGACTCCAGCGGAGACGTAAGGCAGGGCCGGGAGGAGGAGGGGGCGGCCGCGGCCGCGGCCGCGGCGGCGCCTCAGAGGGTGGAGGTGGTCAACTGCAAGACCTGCTGTACCCTTGGGAGGATTGGCAGGAGGATGAGCATGAAGTGGTAGCATAAAGGGAGAAAAATAGGGCTATTAAGTACTCCAGGAATATTTGTTAAGGTACAATAGTACTAGTACAGTACATGTACACAACACTTTAAAGATTTGCTGCACAGCAGCAAATTTTATACTGTAGTACAAGATAATCTCAATTTAAAAAAAAATGACGATTTTCTAGGCCTTCGTAATCTTTCGTCTCTCCTTCCTCTCACCACCCCACCCATGCCTCCTCGCCAGGGCTCTGCTGCCAACTTTCTTCCCAGATTTTTTTTCTTTGTTCATAGAGATCGATGCCGCGTAGACGTTCAATTTGTGTTGCATTTATTTTCCATATTGATGTGTGTACCTCTCCTTTTTTTTTTTACTCCCGTAGGTAAGTTCTTCTAAGCTCTTATTTGTATGTAGATACAAATACTACAAGATATGTACAGTATGTAGATACAAAAACTAGAGTGATGCAAGTTTTCTAGTAGATCCGCTCTACTACGCAGACCTATGTACTATTGGCGATTGCCTTTCTCCGTCGCGAGAATACTACTACTGTACTAGGTGGGGAGACGGAGAGGCGAGGCGTGTCTCTCTGCTGACTTCTTGGCCGGCTGTCACACATTTATAAATGGCGAATGCCAAAGAGAAACTCTCTGGGGGGAAAATGGGGTTTTCTAACGTGATGCTAAAACTATTCCACTCATTAATATCCCGGCATTGTTCAACCATGAATTGCCTTTTTTTTTCTCCTGTAATGACAGCGTGGTGTTTGACCTTCCCTAATTTCATATGATGCGGTTGTCCCTCGGGAGGGAAAGTCGTCTGGTGAAGAAAAAAAAAGTTTTTTTGACCCCGCCCCCCCAAGTTCTCCTGACAGGGCTGAGCACAGATGGCGTTGAGATCGGCTTGAGTGGGGTGCCGTGCAGATGCTGAACTGGGATGCGTGCGCTGGCGTGGGCTTGACCCGGAGGCCCCCCCCCTCCCCCGATCCCGTTTGGTCCGGTTGGTCTGTGACAGGAGACGCTTACACCAGACAGTGCCACTGGGGTGGAGTGCTTCCGCGGGACTCCGGTCGATTTCACCACGCTTTCTCTTGCTCCGTCGCACCTGCCGTTTTGACCGGTGGCTCTCCTCCACGCAACACATATTTGGATTGCTAGAACCTTGCTCTCTTGAGAAGGACACAGTTTCAAGAGAATTGCCTTCCTCACAATTCTCTCTTTATTAGAGGCAGCCCCTCTGTGGACTCGCCAAGGCGTCGGAACGAACTAGCATGGCCGTTCGGGAGGGGAACTTGAAAAAATGCTGACATCAAATAAAATATTTTGTATTTTTAAATGCTCTTTTCAAATTTACCACGCAGTTTTAAAAGTTAATCATTTTGTCCTACATTATAAATACTGTGTTAAGTGCACCAGAGTACTAAAACGAGGTGTTTAGTAGTTCTTTTAATGGATATGCTGGTTAGTGCATTATGTGTTATACCGGTAGTATGATTAATCGTGTGAGACTTTTTGTCGTCTTTTGAACTTATTAACTAAAAGCGCTGGGTTCTCGTAAATGCTGCAAGAAAAAAAAATAAACTTTATTGACCGTAATCACAATTTGCAAATCCTGCCTCATTTCCTTTCTGACTCGATGACAATATCGTCTTCCACGTGTCTCTCTGCCGCGGCGGGAGGATCCCCGACCTCCTCTCCCTCGCCCTCCTCCCTCTGGCTCACGACCCTCTCGGCAGGGACAAGTGCCGCCTCATTCTCATCTCCGTACTCTTCCTCGGTGTCGTACTCCTCCTCCTCCTCAACTTTGCCACCTGTTTCCCTCCTCCCAGCCCCTCTGCCCAAATCCTCCTCCTCCTCCTCCACGCGCTCGTAGGCATAGTCACCCTCCTCTTCCTCCTCAGTGTCTTCCTCTTCGCTCTCTTCACCACTGTCGTCCTCTTCCTCGCTTTCATCTTCCTCCCCCTCCTTCAACAAACCCTTCCCTTGCCGCCTTTTCTTCTTGCCCTCCCTCTTTCCCTTGTTTGCACCCATGTTCATCCTGTTGTTTCCCCCCTTCTTCCCCTCCTCTCCCTTGTTCCCTTCCTTGGCTCTTTCCACCATCCCCTTTTTCCCCTTCTCCTTCTTCCCCTTCCCCATTTCCTTTGCCCCATCTTCCTTCTTCTCCAGCTCCCCATTTCCTTTCTTCACATTTCCCTTTCCCTCCTTCGCATCCTTTTTATCTCTCTTACCAGCAGCTCCCTTCTTGCCTTCCCTGGATGAAACAGTGGCAGAGGCTTCGTCACCGCCATCACCACCTCCTCCTCCCTCCTCGAGCTTAGTGGCAAGAAAAGTCTGTAAGGACCCTAATAAACAAAAAAGACAGGGTGAGAGAGCTGAGACTTTCAATGATGTTATTGACTCAACAATGGTGGTGAATTTGAAGCCTAGACTGCTAATGCAACGGAACATACTACCATGGTATTACTGTAAATGCAAAGTATGCACACATTGAAGTGTGTAAGTCTGATTGTAACAATGAACATATTATTTCTATTTCACACCCCCACCTCCTTCCCTTTTCCACCTCCCTCCCCCTCTTTCTCCTCCAGTTATTAGTTACCAACAGTTTGTAGTATCTCCTCCAGCTCTTCTGACATTTTTTGCACGTCAGACTGACCAGTACTTCTCTTCCTCCTCCGTCTTGCTCTTCCCTGGGAAGAAGGAAATATTTGGCTTTTAGCTGGTTCAGCCAGTGCAATTTGAAAATTATCTACCTCTTGCAGCACTTTATCAATGTTTGATTGGAGATCCCCGAGCTTGTGCTGGAGGTCCTCTATCTCAGCGGTGATCTTGTCCTCATCTATGCCCTCAACCACCTTACTGGCCTCAGCACCTAACAAGTGTGCACATAAACATAATGGATGATAGCAAGCTGTTCCAGAACCTGTCCCCCCTTTCCGTACTGTTTGCCACCAGAGGAATGTTTCCATTCTGCATCTGAAGTTGTGACCGTTGCTGGGCAGCCTCTGCTGCAGGAGCCTGCGGAGAGCGAGGTCCTAGCACTGGCGGCACCATGTAACGCGGCTGTTGCTGCTGCTGCTGTGGCGGGGGTGGTATGCCAGCCTTCTGTTCCGGCGGTTGCAACTGCCTCTCAGCAAAGACTGCGGCTGCCTGTGGGAGGCCTCCTGGCTGCACAGGGATTGGAGCTGCGGCAGGCTCCTGTTGTGGCTGCTGGGGATCTTTCTCCGCGGCCTCTGCTTTAGGATGCTGCTGTTGCTTTGCCTGTTGCCTCTGCTGTTGGTCTCCTGGCTCTGGAGTTTAAGATTGGACTTAATGAAGCACCTGAGAGACGCGGAATGCCTCTTTTGTTTTTACTCTCTGCTGGAGCTGCCATGCCTCCCTGCAACACCAGCACAAGACAGAAGAGCATTGCCACCAAGGGCACCTGGCTCAGCCGCAACCAGCAGGCTGGACGCCACATCTTGGGTTCAAATCACTCTTTAATTTGTGCTTCCCTTCCTTCCTCCTCCTTCCATGTGTGGCGAAAAGGACAGACGTATCTAACGAACATTCTGTGGTGATTCATCGCCCTGATCGGCTTTCAGAAAAGAAGAACGAAAAAAAAAAGACTGTGAATGCAACTGGCACTCCGTAATTTTTTTATACGTTTTCTATCAGGGGTTCCCTTTTTTTTTTTACCTCATCAGGTCAGCAAAAAAAGTGAAACAAAAGAACACATACGTCGACACTCCATTTTACAGTTGCACTATGTAACTAGGTAGTACGGTTGAACTTGGGTAATCTGCATTTGATTTATAGGAAATCTCGGGATAACAGGATACTGAATTTAGTACGCATGCATAAAGCCACACAGTAAAAACAATTCATTAACTAGGGCAGCAGGAACTTTAGCACGGTCTGAGGCTTCCGTGGTACAGTACAGTAGGTAGATAGCGCTTGCTGGCAGTAACGTCGATTACTCGTTACCCAACCAATATCGCTAGGGTGAATTTAGTGATGGATTGCTCTAAGGTTTTTTTTTCACTATTCTAACACCTGCCCTGGCATACTAACACTATACTGTTATAAGTGATATATTAGTGATATGAAAACCATAGAGCAACCCACATGTCGACCCCGCCCATCGCTAACTACCACTAGTGTCGCCACCGAGAGTGAGTGTGCCCATAGCGATACCAATATTGGTTGGGTTATATCAGAGTTGCCCACCACACTTCTGCGGCATCATCATATTCGATTTGAAGAAAGCTAACTAGCAAGAAAAAGACCTTTTTTCCCTCCTTCCTCAGCATGTTTAATAACTGCATGCACGAGCTAGAACTTTGGCCTGAACATGAGCTGCTTGGCCGACGGTGCCCGAACCCTTGTTGACGCCTTCCGCAACTCCTCCTTCTTCCTCTTCTCTTCTTGGTAAGTCCTCTCCTGCTGCTTGGACTCCTTCTTGTTGCTAGTTCGATCAGGAGCCTGCACCACAGTGACTTGCTCCCGTTCCTCCTCTTCCGCACGCACACCATTGCCTTCTTTTTGTCCCGACCAGTCCAGGTTGGCAACCCGGAGCCTGAGCCTGAATGGGCCCTGGCCAGACAGGATCCTGGAGATCCTGACATCGTCGCCACCTTCATGAAGCATCCCTGAGATGACCTCCTGACTGTTCCTGCACTCCACCTGGAATCGCTCAACGGCATGCAGCTGCACGTTGCAGCTGACATTTAGGTCTGGTTCCAGCGGGTTAGTCGTGTCGATGTAGAAGCTCAGCTGTTTCTGCCGGGCCCTGTTGGCATGCTGCTTTGGTCTGGGGGTGCCGGAGATGATGCAGACAGCATGGCGGGAGAAGTTGAACCCGGCATAGAACTCAAAGAAGTTGGCGAGCAGCTGGGCGATGCTCGGGTCCCCGGGACTGTTCCAGAGTTGGTTCAGCTGGGTCTGGAGGCCGCCCACGTTCCGTAGGAAGGTGCAGTCCACCCCATCCTCGCACACTATACGGTCCTGTGGCCTGGCCAGCCTGATGAGTTCACTATAAGAAGGCAGGATGCTGTGCCTGACCTGCAGGAAGAAGATTACCAGGAGGGTGAGAGTGAAGTTGGTGAAGAAGGAGGTCGGGCGGGCATCCTCAATCAGCCCATGCTCCCGGGCCCACTTTCGGACGGCAAAGACCAGGGGCCGGACCCGTGGGTCCAGCTCGCCATACAGGTAAAGCAGCTCTGACATGTAGTGGCCGCTCCTGGAAGAAGATGGAAAACTGTTGTCTTACTTTTTGGTTGACAGCACACACATACCAGTATGGTGGCGGAACTTACAGGGTGCCCATGGACAGATCACAGTTAAGCCCCAGCAGCTGCTGCTGGTACTTGATGATGGGCACCCGTGCGTGCCTGATATGCTGGACCTTCTGGCATCCTGGCAGATAGAACTGGAGTACGTTGGTCAGGTGGTCCGAGTACCGCTGCACCTGACAGCGGTGGTTGGCGGAGGTGCCACCCTTGGCATGGAAGATGAGCCGGCTGGTGGAGGAAGCATACTCCTCGTCCTCCTCCTCCATCACACCTGAGGTTGGGTTGAAGGCGACGCTTAGATCGAGGTCGCTGGAGGTAGTGCCATAGCTGTTCACAGAGGAGCCGAAGGGAAGGACTTCAGCTCTGGAAAGGAAGAGCAAAGCAAGTCAAGCTTGTATAGGTATACCTATACTATATAAAATACATTCTTTTTTGCAAGAAAGAAACAACTATTTTAATTCGTTTTTTAAAGTTCAACCAGACAAAGACAAGAAAATAACCCTCAAAGTCTCATTTTCCCCTCCCCCTCAAAAAGAATCATGAAGGGAATCATTTCCTGCCACTCCCTCTCTTGCCAACCTTGCCCGTAGCCTTAGCCTTGTTGGTCTTGCTAGCCACAACCTTCCTCTTATTCTTTATCATCCCTGGCACAGTCTTCTTGACGCTCTTCACTTTCTTTTTTGGTGGCAATGCCTGCTTCTGCTGCCTTTTCTGATTCTTCTTCTTTGCAGTGATGAAGGTGGTCCTTCTGCCCTTCTGCTGCTGCTGTTTCTGGCTCTGCTGGTGCTTCCTCAGAGCCTTCTGGAGGGCACCCCTCTGCTGCTTCTGCCTCTTTGGCACCACCTTGTTCTCTGTACCCTTTTTCTTCTTCAGCGGCACCTTCTGCTGCTTCTGCTTCCTATTGAGGCCAAGTCCGGACGAGGATGGAGTCGGCACTGCCTGCATCCTGTCCCCTTTCAGGGCGACCTTGGCCACCGCGGCAGAATATTCATCGTCCTCTCCTTCAATTTCGTTTCCTTTGGAAGGGTCGTAGTCTTCGTCGCCGATGTCCTCGGCTTCAAAAGTCTCCATCTCGGCCTCTTCCGGTGGAGGGTTGGGGATGTCAACATCCTGGATGATCTCGCCTTTGGTCTTCTGGGTGGCTTGCAGGTGCGAGGAAGAGGTAGGCTTTTCCGTCTTATCCTGAACGGTGGCTTGATTGGCCATTCTTTTGGCGGTGGAAATTGCTGCAGATCCTCAATGTCCCAATCAAATTTCTTGACTATCGGAGTGGGAAATCGCATGTTGTCAAATAAAAAAAAAAGGAACTTCACCCAACCACCAACGGGGGTATGCAAAATGGAAGCTTAGTCGGAATATGTACACTTTTTGCACATTAGGTGTCAATTTATATGCTTACAGTCAAGTCTCCATATAATGATAATTTCCGTCAGCAGCAGACCTATTGTTATATTGAGACTTATCGCTATATTGAGACTTTGAGGATACTGACTATGAGTATAGTAG
>JAAUYM010054025.1_pt1 | contig 16013 bp, 18 predicted proteins | sample 7278001 | NCBI WGS metagenome assembly JAAUYM01 (sample SAMN14350224, study PRJNA611818) | marine sediment metagenome | isolation source: surface marine sediment (1.8m) | place: French Polynesia: Moorea | collected 2018-08
AAACCCCAGCTTAGCCTGGGATGGTGCTCAGTCTTTGATACAGCATGGACAGCAACCAAATGATGCACATTAGCCTCGCCCAAGCATGAGGGGAATTGGGGCAGACTCACTAAGTCTCACTTCTGCCTCCGATTATTGGACGGGTAGTACTGTAGTATGTACTTTGTACTTTGTGCTACTAAGTCTACCTACATAGTTGAGTACAATACTAGTGATAGGTACCATACGTATTACTTCAGTAGGTAGACATTTTATGCTTGAATGTTCTTTATCAGGTTCATGCGGCGGCGCTCCAAGCCGTCGAGATCGTGGAAGAGGAAGCACTGGAGCACAACGCTCAGCTGACGGCGGCCGTCTTCGAGATCCTCTTCAAGTTCGTCTCCAAGGCCTTCTCCAAGCATCAGCAGGCGGATGTGAGTGGCCAGTCTAACGGCAACCGCTTCAGGGAGAAGCTTTCCTTGTTCGGAGAGGCCTCCGCGGAGCGACTGGGCTCCTTCTTCCTCACGGGACATGCGAACTCGACGTCGGTGTCGCTGCCGCACGTCCTGCGCCGCACTGTCGAGGTCCTGAGGACGCCGCTCAGGCTGAAATATCGGTGCTTCAGGGACAGCGACTGGAGGACGTCGATCAACGTACTCCTCAAGATTCTGAAGAAAGGTGTGTTTCACCAGCAGTTGACAATAGCTACCGTATAGTACAACAAACTACCAGGACCTAAACTCACTGAAGTCAATATCGTCACAGGTATTCCCATCGCCAGAAAGGGTCCTATGTCAGAGTACGAGAGCTTTTGGTCCGAGCTTGGCCAAGTGCTGGAACATTTCCTCTTCCCAGCCTCCGCCAACGATCAGAGGCAAGAGGAGAGAATGGCGGATGAGGCAGTCGACTGCCATATTATCGAACTTCTGAGAGAGGAGGTAAGATAATAATGTCCCTTCATTTAAGATAGTCATTTTTGGTCTGACTGACCACCTGTACGTATACTTACTTGCTCCAGGTTCTCCCCTATCCGGAGAGTGTGCCAAGCTCTTTCATCCGCAAGATGGTCATGCTTCTGAACAAGGGCTCCATCCATTCCACCATCCAGTTGAACGACGACTGCAGCGGCAGCGTCGGACTGCGCGAGGACTTGGCCAAGCAGTGCTTCGAGACGCTCCTGGATTTCTCCATGCTGAGGCAGGCTGATGTGGCCGCCGCTGTTATCGGTGGAGACCATTCAGGCTCGGCGGAAGGAGGAGGCGGAGGAGGAGAAGGAGGAGGAACATGCTCCCTCACCAACAGGCTTGCAATCACCTCTTTGTTGCAGAGATTCAAGGTTGGTACAACTACTGTAACTTTACAATAGTAGGTACAACACGTAGGTTTAACGAAGATCGGTTTGTTTCGTTTCTCTTTCCAGGAGGTGTTGGTCGACGCCATTGACGGGGAGAAGCTGAATCGCAACATCCCCCTGCAGCGACAGAAGACCTCCGAGCTGGCCTTTGTCTTGAGGGCCATCGCCACCGTCATTGCGTCCATGAAAAAGGCTGGAGGCGGGGGAGGAGAAGGAGGCTCTTCCACACAAGTAGTTACAAATAACGAACTAGTTAGTTATTCCAAAGGTGAACACTTTCCTTTTGCTGTTTGCGTTTTTCAGATAGTGGACAAGAAGACCTGGCAGCAGGTGATCACCCTTTACCCTTACCTGGTCCAGTGCACCGACACCAACAACGCCCAGGTGGGCACCTCCGTCAAGGAGGCCCTCCTGCAGTACCAGGACCTGCTCCAGCCGATGGGAAAGTGATTGAAAAAGACATGCCGTGACGACCACGAGTGAAAAAAAGAAAGAAGAAAACATCGATTCTTGTGATCTTTCCGTACCATGTATCCGGTGTACGCTGTACCCTATTTATTCATCGAGACCACAACATATAGTTTTCTGTACTACGTACATATTTGTTGAGTTTTTCCCCATTCAATAAATCAGTATTTTTTGCGCAGTTTAAATTGATGTACTAATATTAGTATCTTCTGTCTATGTCAGACTCATTAAATACTTGTATTTCGCTAAGGCACTGTGTGTGGGCACCGAAGAAAGTTTTGACGAAAGTAAATTTGGTATGGGCATGAACACAAGTTGATCACAGACGATTATGAGCGAGAAAAGTGCAAAGGTTTCACTCCTCGGGCAGAGGGGGCACCATGGCGGGAGGCAGAGGCACACCTTTCTTGTTGTCCAACTCTGAAAACATCTTGTTCAGGGCGTCGTCCTTCAGCTTCTCCTCCCATGTCAGAAACTGGTGGAGGGGAACCAGATAAAGAAAATTAAAAGCCACCTACGCCGGAAATACGTAAAAAATCTCTCACCTTCAGCTCGTTCGTGGTGGCAGGTTTGTTTCCCAGGTGGCCTCCGTCGAAGAAGGGTCTGAGGTGGTAGAAGAGGTACTCCAGCTGATACATCTTGGAGTGGGAGAGGATCCCATGAAAGGTGACGGCGCGGTTTGAGCAGCATCGAGGGCCGTCCGGAGACAGGTACAGGGAGTCTCGCCAGTAACTGCGAGTGACAATTTGGTAGGGTACTACATCAGTTGAGTTGTCTCCCGTCGTCACTTCCAATACCAAAGGATCAGTGTACTAATTACCGGTCGAAGAATGAGACCCCCCCCGGAAAGAGCAGCTTGTTGAAGGTGAACCCGTTGAACCTGCCCTTTCCCTCCGCGTCCCTGGTGTCGACCGGCCTGACGCCTTCCTCCCAGAGGTGCTTGCCCAGGTACCAGTCGGCGTTGCGCCAGAAGCGGCCGGCGCTGTTGCAGGACGCGCCGTCGACAAACTTCTCCATCAGGAGATTGAGCGTTCCCCGCGATAGGGTATAGCCGGCATCACCCCAGTTGTACTCTTGGCCCCAAAACCTGTAATCAGATATATGACAGGCTCCTCATACTACTTGATCACAAAGTTAGGTATAGAAAAGGGAGAAAAATTGTTGTTCTAGTACCTCATGGCATGTCCGAGGTAAAGGTGCGAAGAGTGGTTCATCGGCGCAACGTAGTAACGCAGGTTTTCCAGCAAGACGTAGGTGTTGTCCGTTGCCACCATCACCCAGTGAAACTTTTCGTCATCTTCGTAGATTTCCCTGTTAATGTAGGAAGTACTAGATTGCTGATAACTTCTTTCCGTTAAAATATGATTATTATTTTTTTTTGTTAGTGTCTACCGAAGCACTTTGCAGAGTAGTCCGAACGCCGAAGTGGCTTTCTTCCTCTTCACGGAGAGGGTTTCGTTCTCCCACTTGTGGCTGTAGAAGAAGAGCCTGTTGCAGTGCCTCCCCCAGGTGTTGGTGACGGTCTTGGCTCCCTTCTCCGTCTCTGGGAAGACGAGGCAGGCCACGGGGACGGACTCGTACAGGAAGGCGGCCTCCGAGCCCAGGTACATGGACGTCTCGTCCTTGCTCCCGGTGTCGTTGCGCCCGTAACGACCCCAGTCCGGGTCCACCGCGCTGGAGGCGAGGCCCAGGCCACGGAGCCACTCCGCGTATGCGCCCGGGTGGTCGTCCGGAGCGCGCAGGTTCGTGGAGGGGTGGCTAAGCGTCAAAAGAAAGAAAAACCTGTTATTGACGTTGCTGGCACAGCAAACTAGTGCTGCTCCTATTGGCAATGCAGTACTTGTCATCGATGTTGTTAATTCGTTGTCAACATCGGTTGCCGTTGCTGCTGCTGCTCATAGTTGATTTTTCTTTTGTAACTTTAAACGACATCTAGGAAAACTACTGTAATAAAGAAATGTTGCAGAGGCTGCTCCTCACCTTCCTCTCCATCCTCCACCGCCCTCTGTGCGGAAGGTGACATTGACGACGACCGCCAGCAGCGCGCCCACCAAGAAGGCGAGGGCAAAGACGACCCGCAGGTCCCGGAGGTTGAGCAGGTGGCGGAGGAGGCGGGGGCGGACCACCAAAGAGGAGGAGGTGATGGTCCCCGAGGAGCGGAGAAGGGACGATCGGCTGCCCTTCATCCTTTGGTATTTAGAACCAATACTGCATAGTAACTTAGCAGCAGCAGGCTATTAGCAGCATGATTCGTGCACTCTGAAGACCACTTTTTTTTCGGCCAGTTTAGGCTCACTAATTATGTGGATAATGTCGAAATTACTCTGCTCAGGCGTACTTGCTACGTAGTAGAACAAGACACAGGTATTACTGACTGTGACTATGTAGGTGTCCGTATACCTGCAGCTGATGCTGCCGCCACGGTTTAGTGCAGCAGGCAGCTCTTCTCCTTCTTGTGGTTGCCCCCTCCTTCTTCATCCTCCTCTCCCTCCCCTTTGTCGAAATATGCTATCTGTTCGTGATAAAGGTCCCATAGCAACAGGTTTCCATCCTCATATGCGTGTGGCGTTAGGGGGGAAGCAGTAGTAGTACAGTACAACGTGGTAGAGGCAGAGCAAATTGGAGGACTAGCACAATCAGTATGAAAGCCTTATTTTAGGTATACCAAGCATCTGCCAAAAGTTTCTTCCTTGCTGTGTCGTTTCTTTCCGTCCGTCAAGAAGCAGTTGAAAAAAGCACCCGACAGGATTTTTTTTGTAAGAATTACACCAAACTAATTTTCCCCTGTCCCCAAAAAAGTTGTGATTCTTGATTTTTTGTAACCCCCTCCTCGATTTCACTGAAGTGATGATTTTTAAGCAGTTGTTGGAAATCATGACATACATCTACAACATAACACACCAGGTTATATCAGGTGTGACATGTTTGCAGGTGTTGAAAATCAGTTGTCGAGATCACCCCCAAAATGTAGATTGAGAAAAACCATTATGCTTCCAGGAAAAAAGTGGAATATCCCACTGATATGCATTAGAACACATAAAAGGATTCGTCGATTGGACCAAAAATCCTGTCGGGCAGGCAGCAGCTGTTTCTCTTTGACGGCATGGTAAACAAACTCTCTCTGCTCTGTGCGTGGTAACGTTGTGCGTCGCCGGGGAGGGCGTTCAGCTAGCTACTTGCCCTCCACATCAACGTCAAGTTCAAGTCCGCCAGCTCAACAACCTGAACTGAAACTGAATATTCCCAACAGCTGGGTGATAAGTGAACAACGCGTACCAGAGACAGAAAGTTGGCACCATGAGCAGGGAGCGTCTGATCAGGACGTCGGCAGACACTTGGAGGCTCTTGCGTGGGTGCCTGGTGCTCTACAAGCCCAGTGGGGTGACCATGGCTCAGGTCAGGGACAACACAAGGGAGAGGCTGACGGAGGAGCTGAACGAGATGGACCTCGGGGAGAAGGAGGAGGCCTTGCGGAAGAAATGGGGTGAGAACAACACAAATTCCACTTTCTTTGCTTTGGCAACGACAGGTGCTTGGGGCAAAATATCTATTGTGTCTATGTACCTTTTTTTATAGGCTTTGATCCCTTTGCTCGATCCCCATCCGCCAGCAAGATCCTTCGTGGAACACAGACAGGCCTCGCCCATGCGGAGGAGGAGAGGCACGTGCAGGACTACTCCCTGCACCCCCTGGTCCTGGGGAGAGGCTTCCACCAAGACGACATCCGGCTCTACTTTGCCAACCCCATGACCTACAGGCAGTGCGGCCTCATCGTCTCCACGATAAATCGGCGCAACCTGTGCAGATCGGTCCAGACCTCCTCCATGCCTCGCACGTACAGGGTGCTGGGGGAGTTTGGCCGCGCCACCGACTCAGGATGGACGGACGGGAAGACATTGGAGAAGTCCCAGAATCTCAGGCTGAAACCGGCGCAGGTGGCAAAAGCGCTGGCCTCCATTGCTGGGTCACATCAGAAGGAGGCATTTAGCCTCTCTAAGGTGCTTGGTGGAGACAACCGTGATTGTAGCGAGACGTGCTGCAACTTGACTTGTGCTTCCTTCTCCAATGTTAGGTCTCCCTCCAGAGTCAGCAGGCTTATGAACTGGCTGCAAGAGGCCCCATAAAGCCAAGTGTGGGAACTGGTGGACAAGCACTGGTTTACAGCATTAGGTAGCTACTCTGGTTGACTTTTGAAGGAAAAAAATCTTAATATTTTTTTTAGGTGCGTTTCACTCTCTCCTTCCAAACTGGAGGTGGAGCTGACTTGTTTGGGAGAGAGCGAGACCTTTCTGGTGGGCCTCATGGGGGAGATCGGCTGGAGACTGAAGACACATGTTGCTGTCTCCCAAGTCAGGTGAGAACATCGAAAAGATTGGCAGCATGAACCAGCATCTCAGCATCAGCATCATTGATTTCCCTTTTATTTAGGTGCATTCGATATGGATTCTTCACACTGGAGCATGCTCTTCTTATGAAACATGTCGACTTGGAGAATGTCCTTAACAATATTTATTTAAACAGTCAAATGTTGCAGGAAAATGCTGCTCTTATTGCAAGCTCCGCAAACTTTCAAGAACCGACAGTCAAGGAGGATCTCAAGGAATGATTTTTTTTCCTCCGAAGTATTTTAAATATGATTTCGTGAGATTTAAAAAGAAAAAAGGATCAGCAAATGCAACCCAATTTCAGGCAATCACTTCATAAGTACAATATGGGATGAGTTGTAAGAGGTATGTACGTATGAATGTACTGTAGTATGTCGAGCATGGTCGACAATTCGCTGCTGGGCTTTGCAAACTAGAAAATTTAATCTCTCCTGATGTACTACTAGGTATACATTTGTTATGTACAGTTTTGGACTTTTTTTGACAATTTGCCAAGCTAAAACTGAAAAATTTTGTCATGACATTTAATGGATTTTCACTTTTATGGCTACCCACAAATTCAGTATTGAATTCACAAGGGCAGTCAATTTGTGGGTAGCCATAAAAGTGGAAATCCATTTTAAAAATAGTGTTTGGAAACACGTTACATACATACAGTACAAAGTCCTGCTAAATTGACTGCTCAAGAGGAAACTGAAGATCCGGAAGGGGATCAGAAAGACTATCACCAACACCACGAGGGAGAGAAAAAGAGGAGGCGAGTCTTCAAAAATATATTGATAACGTAATATGCTTCGTTTTTAAGTACATGCGCATTGACACAAAAGTATCACAAGGTGGATACGCTAACAATCATCTTTTTTTTTTCACTCGACCTTATATCCTTGATATGATTTTTTTTCTTTTTGGCCCTGAGATATGTGTAGCAGTACTCATATGATTGGGTTGGGTTGGCTGGCTGAGAGTGGCACAAAAAAACTAGGGAATAATAATTACAAAAAAAGAGAGAAAGAGAAAAACTTGCTTGGGTACAACACTCGCAGCCCAGGTACTTGTTCTTCAGAACGCCTCTGTCATCTCTTGGAACTGCTTGACGGCGACATCCACCGGCAGGTCAAACACGTACATCGACAGCCTCTCAATCGCTCGGAAGGCGTCGTCGAAACCTGCCCACCGAAAAGGACAATAAACTTATTTAAAAAACAACATAACATAAAAAAAACTTGCACATTACCTGTCTTGGCCACGTAGCTCCATGGTGCATACACGCTTTCCAGGATGGACTGGTTCCGTAATATGAGCTTCAGCCAAGGAATCAGTTTCCGCTTGCTGCAAGAAGAGAGAGAAAAGGGTGGAAAATGTCTTTTTTCTTTCTTTCTTTCTGACAAGAGGGAAAGATATATGGAGGTGATTTGTTGAGGTAACAAGGAGGCTTTCAAGTAATGGGGCCAAGGTGGAGATTAGCTTGTTAGCTGCAACCAAGGAAACTTACTTAAGTCCGGCACAGACGAAGGCCTTAAAGTGCGCGTCGGGGCTGCGCTTGTAGGGCCCGTGGGTGGCCAGGATCTGTCCGACGGCGGCCAGCAGGCTGGTCCTGTTCCCCGCGCTGCTGCCGCCTCCACCTCCCGCTCCCTCGCTAGACAGGTCCAGCCCGAAGCTCTGCGACAGCTTTCTCTGCGGGGCCGAGTTGAACTCGTGCCCGTGCTTGAGGCGGTAGTATTGGATCACCACGTCCCACGCGTGGCGCGCCCGCGAGGAGGAGGAGGAGGAGGAAGCGTTGCCGTTGGCCTGTGAGCTGCGGGAGGACATGCAGCCCATGAAGGGAACGAGGCTGGAGCGACCTCCTCCCTGAGAAAAGGAGCTTCGTGTCACAAGAGGCATCGTGGTACTCGTACAAACAGATTTTGTCAACAGACATTGCATGCTGACATGAAAGGTAGTACGGGGAAACGATTCAATACATAACCAAGCAATTTTCTTGGACCATAATTACAAGAACATGACGAGACCCTCCCTCAGTCCCTCTCGCACAAACCTGCATCATTCCGTGCTGCATGAGATCCCTGATGGCGACGGCGAGCTCCCTCCTGGCCACCGCCGTCACCCGCTTGGAGGACATGAGGTACTCCGGCCGTTCCTCGTGGTGGGCGTCCTTGTCGGCGTCGCCGTCGCCGTCCTCCGGGTCGCTGATGCACTCGGTCTGGCTACACGCCTCCAGCATGTGGTCTATGGCCAGCTCCAGGCGGGCCCGGCGGTCCCTGTGAAGCGAATTTTTAGCGATTTCTTATCGTGGCGTGCGCGCTACACAAGAGGTATTGCTTCTTTCTTTCCCCTGCTACTTGAGCGGAGGAGAATGCGCCAAAGAAGCGAAGAACTTTTCCCGTTATCCCCTAATGGACTTTTACGAGGCGTAGCAGGGAAGGAACGAGAGAACGAAGGAGGCCAAGGAGCAGAGGGAGGGAAACTTTTCCACTCTTCCTCCTCATGAGAACGAGAAGCTTTGGAGAGGAGTAGGAAAAGCAATATACATGAGATTAAAAAGGCCTTGCCTTCCCTTCCCCCCTCCTCGTCTCCCCCGTTCACTGTAGTCGGGCTGTTAACATTGGTAATTCTACGAGGCCATACATTTCTTCCACCTTTTTTTTCTAAGCAGTCGTAACAAGGTTAAAGTTTTACCTCTTGGTACGGTCCTTTCTCTTCAGCAATTCTACATAATTTGCCTCTCAGATACTATACATGTATGGTACAGCTATGTAGGATATTTTTTCTTTTAGAAAGTCCTCTTTCATTGCCTTCCCAGACCTTGTTTTGATTAGCTTATAAATTGACTGGATTAGCACTAGATTGCCATCTCGGCACGTTTCCTCCTCTTTTTTTCTCCTGCTAGCCTCTTCACTGACGGTCACTGAATCGATTAAACTTCCCCCCCCCTCTGCGGTCAGGAAATAAGTAGAGAGAGGGCTTAAAAATGCGGTCCTCACCCGTAGTGGTTCCCCTTGGGCGTCTTCTTGAGCGTGTTCTTGTAGAATCCGTCCCCGCCCCCGCTGCCGGCCCCGCAGCCGAACTGCGAGACGGCCGTCAGCTGCAGCACGGCCAGTGCCTTCTGCAGGATGTTCTCCGTCTTGCGACGGAGTTCGTCCTGGTCAGACCTGGTGCGGACCCTGCAAATGATCAGGAAAAATAGAAAGTTGGGAAAGGCGAGCGAGGGGAAGAAACTGTGAAGAACACTTCTGAGGCCAAAAAAACCAATAAAAATGTCTCTATCCCCCCTCCCCCCAGTCTTTTTCCATATTCGGTCTTTCTCTATTTTATTTTTCTTCATCACACATGCACACACACACACACACACACTACATACCTCCGCTTGTTGTGTGCGCAGGAGGCCTTTGTGGACGAGCCATTGTCGTCGGCGCCTCCGTTGCTGTGCTTCCCACACCTGTGTTGACACAAAAGAGGGGGGGCAGGGAGAAGAAGAAGGCAAAATTGGAGGATGCGTACATTTTAATTTGCCCCTTCCCCCCCCCCCCGCGGTGAACATAAAAAGAGACGCGACACCGACCTTTTTGAAGTCTTAAAAGCTTTTGCTCCTCTCTTTTTTTTCTAGATAGAAAAGAATCCTGCATCTCTGATTGGATCCGGGAAAGAGCGTGGTGCTTAAAATGAAAAAGGGTTGTGCAATCGTTTTGCATTTTCTCCTCCAAAAACATTTTGCACTCACATTTTCAAAGCGTTCAAGAAACTTTACTGTAAGAGAGTTGTCCCTTTATTCATTTTTAAAAATAATAAACGCACTCTTCCAACCACGCAGCTACTAGACCTTAAATTTCTCCCACCGGAAAGGAAGGTGGCCACATCCTTCCTTCATAAAACTTTTGGTATAAACTTTTTTTTTTTTTGAAACCGGAGTCTGCGGTCGGTTTTTTTGTTTTTTTTTTGTATTATTATCCCAACCCCACTCACCCGCATCCGCCGCATCCGTCCAGGGGCGTAACCGCCGATCCCTCGCTCTGCAGGAACTGGATGAACATCTCCAGGTCTGTGATCTGCGTCTTGAGCTGGCTGACCAGGTGGCTCTTCATGCGCAGCGGGTTGACGATCTGGCCCACGATGGCCGAGTCCACCTCCGCCTTCAGCTCGTCCTCGCTCAGCCGCACCAGCCGGTCCGTGTTCAGGTTCAGGCGGGACTTGAGTTGCTCTGCGTTCGGGTCGGGAAACAGATGGTTGCAAAAAAAAAAAGAAAAATCACGGTGGTCCCTCCCCCCCAACTTTTCTCTCTCCCTCTCTGCCTCCTGTCCTTACCCATGACAATCCTCTGCCTCTCCAGCAACACGTTTGACGGGACGTCGTCAGCCTCCCCACTCTCATACGCGTAGCTCTCCAGCTCCTCCAGCTGCGTTTTCAGCTGCGAGATCAGTTGGCTGTGCTTCTTCCTCTGCGCCTCGATCACATGCCGGTTGCCAAAGTCCTGCGAAGACGTGCGTGGGTGCGTCTCTTGGCTTATTTTTCTCCACGAAATATTGGACGTCGTTATTAATCGATGCGGAATTCCCCCTCCTTGCTACTTAATTCTTATTAGGATATTTTCGGAATCGGGTCACGACGAAACCGTGGCCCCCATCCGCTCGTAATCGGATTAAGCCTCCCCCAGCCCTCTCATCCTCTCTTTTCTACCGTGTTGTGCATGTGGAACAGAAATGTTGTTAGATGCTCTTACGTGTTGTTGATGCTCCTCCTCTCGCTCCAGTCTTCCTCCTCCTCCCCTCTCCTTCCCCTTGGTCTCCTCCTCCTCTTCTTCCGGACCCTCCTCCTCCTCTTCCTCCTCATCGTCCTGTCTCGGGATCCTGGGTGACTGGAGGCTGGGGATGCCCCTGAATGCGAACTGCTCCAGCTCCTTCAGCAGCTCCTCCCTCTTCTCCGTGGGCGCGCTCACCACCTGGTGCAGGCGCAGCTGGACCTGAATTTGGGAAAGGACGTCAAGTAGTAGGGTGCAGAAATATGGACCTCGGGTACCTTTCCCCTGTCTGTTTTTGGTCGGGGAAAAAAACCTTAATTATGGAGGTGGTCTGACAGGCAGTGCATTTTTTCCCTTTCGCCTCAGAGGCACCTCAAACCAACCCTCATAATGATGTTTGCTTTCCCATCTACCTAGTAAAGGTCTTTTGTGCACACGAGGTCATTCTATGTAGGTAGTACATTACTACAGAAATGCGCTGTCTCCGACAAAACATGCTCCAAACTTTGCAAAACTCGTATTCTTAGTATTCCAGGAATGTTTTTTCCACTTTCCCAAAGAGGAAAAAACATACATTGCATTGGGGGGACTCCTGGGAAAAAGGGGAAAAGTCTGAGAATTTTAAAGATGGAAGTTGGAAAAAAAGGGGGGCATGTAAAAGATCAAAGGTTGTTGGGGTATAGAAGGAGGGGGAAAGAGGAAGGAAGGGCCCCCCTTGCAAAAAAAATAAGACTTGTGTACGTATGTTTTCTACGAAACGTGCCTCGATTTCAAAGTTGGGAAGGCTTTCTACTACTGTGCCCATCCCGTCTTCATTCTGGAAGTGAAGTGGAGAAAACTCCTCCGCCTTTGGAGAAATGCTAACTTTTCATCCTGTGGGAGGAGGAAGGAGGGAAAGATGGGGAAAAGAAGGAGGAAAAATGGGCCTAACACATTCTCCCTTCCTCTTGTTGCTAGCCAAGGGTTTGTTTGCTTGGTTTTAGGAGAGGAGATGGCGTGGGAGTGAAAGAATAATGCATGAATGCCATTCGTCTCTCCCTTTCCTCCTTCCTTTCTCACCTCCAAGACGTGTGGCTTCTACCAAAAGTGAAGGTCTGCAAGAAGAAAGGAAGCAAGAGAGGTTGCAGGGAAACCGCGGGGTGCAAGAAATGCAGTTTTGCCCTTTTGAGTTCTCGACCGCACTCTCGAATGGCCAGCTGAGATTGAGCCTCCATGACACTTTTTACACCATCATGGAGAGAACAAGCACGCTATCTGGAAAGAAAAAAAGATTCCACCAACCTTTGCAAAGTGCGACGTCATGGACATGAGCGAGTTGTTGAGCTCCTCCTGCTCCTCCTCCATCTCCATGATCTTCACCTTGAGCCTCGCGTCCGCCTCGCCTCCTCCGCCTCCCCCTCCCTTGTTCTTCTTTTCCGTTGTCGCCGCCGTCGCCACCACCTGCGACCTCGAGATCCTCCCGTCCACAAAGTTGTCGAAGTTGTCCTCCGCCTCTTCCGCCGAACCGACCTGCTTGCTGCCGCTGCCGCCGCCGGCGGCGGCGTCGCCGTCCTCGTCCTTGTTGACGCCGGCGCCTCCTCCGCCGCCGTCGCACTTCATGCTCTCCTTCTCCTCCTCGTTGCCCCCGAGCGGCGCTAGGCGCTTCCCGATCGGGGGAAGGTAGAAGGGGACGTCGTGGTCGTAGTCGTCGTTGTCGGACAGGAAGGAGGAGGGAGCGGGCTCGCGGGAGGGCAGCGTCTGGACACCTCCTCCACCTCCTCTTCCTCCTCTTCTGAGCGGGGAAGAGGACGAAGAAGGATCTTGAGGCTCATCGTCACCATGTTTCATGGCGAAGGGACTCTTCTGTCGGCGGTGAGGAGATATCTGCAAGGAAGATTGAGGGGAAGGAGTTGATGTGGTGGCGAAAATGGTACGAGAAACTGGAAGGGAAGGGAAAGTTGGGAGGGAGGAGGGGGATGCCAAGAGAGAGATTAAATGACAAACACATTTTTTGGCGGCTTCTGCAAACGAATCCTGCACTAAATACGACCTTGTCTGGGAGAGGCGACGTAAAGTAGAGAGAATTATCGGACCTCACATTTAGTACTAGTCCACCCAGGCAGCAGGCCCCATTGGCAGAGGAGGGGGGGACATCTAGTATACTAGACTGTCGTCTAGTATAGGGAATACAGTAGGTACAGTACATACAACGTCTTTATACGTTACACGTGCGTAAAATTGTTTTTTTTTATTCGGCAATCCAAAGCACGTTTCACACCTGTGTTTAAAGAGGTCGAAAGCCACCCTAAGGACACAGCGAGAGAACTCGACAAATGTTTTTTTCCTCCCCACAGATTTCACGTAGCTGGAACTGAACTAACTATGGCTGTTATTAACGGCCCCGCAGTTTCGAAATTCGACGCACCTTAGGGAAAGATTTCGTTGACGTTAAGTTGTGTTTTTTTTACAAGTTGTAGTATGTACAGTATATACTAGTGCTCTCTCTACATTGTCCCGACAAGATTTTTTTTCCCAGAAGAATCACCAAACCCTTTCTTCCCTGCCGATCTCCAAAAGGGGTCAATTTTGTAACTCACCACCCACCCACCCTGCTTGATTTCACCAAGTGATGATGTGTGATTCTTAAGAAGCTGTTGGAAATCGTGGGATACACCTTAAAATACCAGGTGATACCAGGTGCGGTGCGTTTGCAGCTGTTGAAAATCAGATGTCAGGATTCCACCAAAAAGTATACGTACAGGTTGAGAGAAACCATTATGCTCCCAGGGAAAAGTGGGAATTGCCACTGACATAGGTACATGAGAATACACGCAGGATTCGTCGATTTGCTCAAAAATTCTGTCGGGTAGTATAGGTATACAGTAGTAAAGTAAAAGTTTTCGTTTCTTTCTCTTTTTTTCCAAATTCCTTGGTGGGAAACGAACCGCAGAAAATAAATTGGGCGTAGCGTTTCAGGGAGGAGGGAGGAGGGAGGGAAGAGGTGTCGGGAAGGTGGAGGCGACAGTGAAGAGAAATGGAGACTGTTTGACCTTTACCATTTTTTTACTTGGTTTATCTACCTGGTACGACGTGCCCCATGAGGAGAAACAGTAATAAATAGTCGCAAGAAAATGAGTTATCTGAGTCTGCCCAGTGTTGACACAGCAAAGGTGGTATCGGGTGGTGGTTACAGTCGCCATTGCGGAAAGGATATGGCAAGGAAAGAGTCATGTGTGTGAGGGAGGGGGAAAGTGTTTGCTCGTGAAAAATGTCTCTCTCTCTCTCTCTCTTTCTCATCTTGTGGACGCTGTACTACTACTATATGTACTGTGTCGTTCATTGTTGACTTGGGAGGAGAAGGGAAAGGGAGAGAGGGAGGAGCGCAATGCGGCAGTAATCCCAAAAGACCTCCAGGCCATGAGCAACAAAGTTGTTGCTGCCTTATTTGTCGGGTCGGGAGATGTACTACCAAAGGGGAAGGAGGAGTTACTGTTGCAGCCATCGAATATTGATGATTTCGCTGCCTTGGCAACCCTCCCCATTCCCCTTTCCAGCACTACGCGCACAACAGATTAGATACTATGTGCCTACATAGCAATTTATTCGGGAAACTGTCAGGCTGGAGCGGGTGATATCCCGACAGGGCCTTTCAGAGTTGTTCTAGTAGTATTTGCTGGAACATGTCATTAGACTGCCACACATCAATACCATGTTTCAATGTTAAGTGATACGTGTACTGTCAGTAATGTTCGTTCTTGAAGGTAACAACGGATTTCACTTAGCTTAGACCATATTCACTGAAGCAGAACATGGATTTAAAAATGAAACTGTTCTAGACAAATGACCAAAAGTCCCGTCGGGATTCGTCAAAAGTTTTATCGTCAAGTCTCGCTTCCTAAAGGTCATGATGTGGACTTTGCGTATCAGGAGGTGGAAAGTAATCGTCATAAAAAAAACTATTAGTAGTACAAATTATGTAGCTACGTACGTGAGCTTAATAGAAGTACGCTTTTTTTCTCCATTTTTTTTTCTTCGTCCCCATCTCAAAAAAAGGCGATAAGAGAGCGAGCGCGTAATTTGTCGAAAGTGGCCGCAATTGGTCCCTTTTTTTGTCCTCCAACGGGAACGTCGATATTTCTTTTCTCCGCTAGTAGTACTTACGTCAAGAGGAGAGAGAGGGCCCCCTCCCCCCACACAGAGTGGCGGAATTACACGAACTCGTCCCAAGTGTGCGAGCCAATTCAAGGATTCCATCATGTGCTATTTTTAAGCTTCTTCTGCTTGCGGGCGGCCGTGACACCAACAAGTGTGGTGGATTCGAATGCTAGGTACATCTACATACGAAAGTTGACGTCTGTCTTTGTTTCAGACATGTGCTCCAGCAGCTCAGCTTCAAAACAAACGCGCTGTAAAGACACTCAGTAAAGACTTGCGTTTTGCTTGCCCCTTGACGGCTAGGAAAGGTGAAGGGGAATTTACAAAAACCTGAAAGGGGGAGGGGGGGGGGCGGAATGGAGGGGGAATCCATCAAGCTCCCCAAATCAGAAGGAAATCTCATCAACCTGATACTAGCACAATACGTAAACTCACCTCACAGCTGTCCCGAGACGTCGAAACGAGGACCTCTTCTCCATCCATGGTTGTCGCTCAGCATCTTTGCTCTTGCTCACCCGAGATCGCAGTAGCACATTACTTAAGACAGCTTTTGATTAATGCCAAAATGCGACAGGACTTTTTTTTCAAAAACCTTTGAACTTTTCCCTGCATGCAGATGCCCCTGAAAAATACTCGTACTTTAAATGCGACTTGTACTGTCTTTTCGTGTAGGGTGATGCTGCTGTGCGAAATGTGACAGCCTTTCCCGCAGCAAAGCAGTTGTTGGTCTTCCCTCGAGGCGCTTCGTAGGGCAACTGACGGGCTTCCCTCCCCCCTCCCCCACACACCATCACAGCTGCCTTTTCCCTCCCTTTACCACAGAGAGAGAGAGAGAAAGCGCAGACGCCGCCCGCGGGGGTCGTGGGGGGGGGGGCGGGGGGGGGGGGGGGGGGGGGGGGGGGGGGGGGGGGGGGGGGGGGGGGGGGGGGGGGGGGGGGGGGGGGGGGGGGGGGGGGGGGGG
>JAAUYM010083124.1_pt1 | contig 16008 bp, 18 predicted proteins | sample 7278001 | NCBI WGS metagenome assembly JAAUYM01 (sample SAMN14350224, study PRJNA611818) | marine sediment metagenome | isolation source: surface marine sediment (1.8m) | place: French Polynesia: Moorea | collected 2018-08
ACTGGTTCGTCATCCTCCTCGTCTTTTTCAACACGATGTGTCTGGCGGTGCAGCACTACAACCAGCCGAGGTGGCTCAGGGAGTTCCTATGTAAGTCTTCCCCACTGATCTTGAGAAGGGAAAGAAAGAGCGGTAGACCGAGTCTGCCCGCAAAATTAATTCGGATTTTCTGCTCAATTGCCTCCTTCTCCTTACATATGTACATTAAAGCTTTCCTTTCTCAGCCAACTAAGAAAGAAAGGCGAGGGAGGAAGTTGCTTGCTTATGCTAATGTGGATATCGCATCTAAAGTCGCTTTGGGGAAGATCCAACGAAGAGGGGGAAAATTGGAAAAAGAAAGAAGTGCATTTATATATAATTCATTACACCACCATTACATTAAAACCGGAAGGAAGGAGTCAGTGGCTCTTCTTCTCTGCTAATTACCTCTTTCTCCTATTTTCCACTATCTCAGGCGCCAGTCTTTCCCCCCAAAAAACACCTCCAAGAAAAGTTAGGTGGGAAAAGAGGAGGTTCCCTTGTTGACTCTCTTTCTCTGTCTGCGGGAGTGGAAGAAAATGGGGGAAAGAATGGAGGGGCGGTAGGTAAATAAGAAGCTTTAGTTGTCACCATTCTCTTGTATCTGTTTCAAAATTAATCAAATTAATTTGCTAATTTGCGAAATGTGAAGCTGTCATAGAATTTTTTCTGGTTTTTGGTGGATAATTATATATAAGTACTACGAGTACACTATGGGACAGTTTTGAAATGTCCTAAAGTCAATGGTGACTCGAACATTCATCTTCTTTCAAAAAACCCTTTTCTTTACAGAAGGCGTCAGTAAATTCTTCTTTATTCTTGGACAGGAGGAGCTCCTTTTTAGGTCATTTATCACCCTGTCAAACTTTGGGGAGAGGAAGGCCCTGCAAAGCGAACAAACTGAGCAAACTGTCCATTATTCGTCCTCAGAGAAGAGGAAAGAAGGAAGAAGAGAAAATTTGGTTGTGGACTTGGGGTGGTGACCTCTCGATGCGCAATGTTAGCTTCAGAATAATAGGCGAGAGATAGGGGAAGAAGTTGCATCGCTTCTTCTCCTTCTCGTCCTCACCTTGTGCCGTCCAATGGAGGGGGGAAATGGAAGAGGAAGGAACTGTGGGAGAAGGAAGAGAAAGAGGCACCCTCTGTCCCTGTGGGGGAACATGGAAGAAAGAATGGGCCTCCTCTTGGGTGAGGGGGGGCATCGATCCATCTCTATTCCTCCTCTTCTTTTTCCTTCCTCCAAGGCATTCTTATGCAGGCAGGCCTCTCTTCTCCTTCGGGAGGAGGATAGAGAAGGAGGAAGGGGAGATGCAGACGTGGGAAAAAAGAGCAAATTATGCCACGCAAGAAGAAAGAAGCCTCCTCCATTTTCTCTGCTAGCAAAGTAAATCTCTCCTCCTCCTACATGCACATGTCATGCTCTCCCACCACACTCTTCCCCCTGTGTGCACTGACGGATTAACGTGACAGCCGACAAACATGTAGTACGTAGTTGTAGTACAGTACAGGAGTGAGACTCCCTCTTTGTTGTGTCAACTGGGAGAAGAAGACGAGGGAAGCAACAGCCATTGATGAGAAAGGAATGGGAGAAACTCATTTGGGTGTAATCGCTCAATCAGGCAGACGTTTACGTCTCTGCAAGTACTAGATGAATGAGAAGCTGTATTGCCTCTTGTTGTCAAGATCCTTGTATGTAGTAGTACATAATTGAGCCGTAATTTGCCTCTATTTCTGTCTCTCTCTTGCAGACTACGCTGAGTTCGTCTTCCTTGGTCTGTTCATCACTGAAATGTTGGTCCGGATGTACGCGCTTGGCCCGCGCATTTACTTCGAGTCCTCCTTCAATCGATTTGACTGCGTGGTCATTATGGCTAGCATCTTCGAGACCCTGTACACCAACCTAAACGAGGACGCAGGGTCATTCGGCCTGTCGGTCCTCAGGGCTCTCAGGCTCCTTAGGATTTTCAAAGTCACAAAGTAAGACAAGAACAATATCACTCGTGTAAACCAGCTATCAGAATTTTTATCCTTGACAGGTACTGGTCTTCCCTCCGTAACCTTGTAATATCCCTGCTGAGCTCCATGCGCTCCATTATCTCGCTGCTCTTCCTGCTCTTTCTCTTCATCCTTATCTTTGCCCTCTTGGGAATGCAGCTCTTCGGTGGAGCCTTCAACTTTTCCGACGGTCGCCCGCCCTCCAACTTCGACACCTTTGCCATCGCTCTCCTGACAGTGTTCCAGGTGCTGACGGGCGAGGACTGGAACGAGGTTATGTACCAGGGCATCGAGTCTCAGGGCGGCCACCGCTCGGGAAACGTCTACTCGCTCTACTTTATCATCCTTACCCTGTTCGGCAACTACACCCTGCTCAACGTGTTCTTGGCCATTGCTGTGGACAACCTGGCCAACGCGCAGGAGTTGACAGCAGCCGAGAACCAGAACGGGGAGGACGAAGAAGGCGGTGGCGACGGAGGGCGCGGCAGCCGCGGCGGCCGCGGCGGCGTCGATCGAGCGCCAGTCATCAGGCAGACGCAGTTTATGCAGAGCACCCCGAAGCTGTCAGAGCTGGAGATGGAGCTGCGCAACGGCCGGTCAGCTTACGACGACGACATCTTCGTGCAGAAGCCGATCCTGCCGTACTCATCTATGTTCATACTCTCTTCCACGAACCCGTGAGAAACAATGAGTCTCGAGGGAAGGAGGGATGATTCGCAAAATTAAACTGTCACTCATTTTTCTCATTCAGCATCCGCATCTTCATCCACGGCATCGTGACCTTCCCCTTCTTCGACACCTTCATCATGGTGGTGATTATCCTGAGCAGCATCTCCTTGGCGGCCGAAGATCCGGTTCAGGAGGGCAGCGAGAGGAATCACATACTCACGTACTTCGACTATGGGTTCACCGGGATATTTGCGCTGGAGATGCTTCTCAAGGTAGTAAGCCAAAAAAAAAATCTACAATTAGAAGTTCATCTGGACTTTATAACGTTGTCCTCGCCTCTCTCCTCTCTCATTTTTTTTCTCCTTGTTCTCCTTCCTTGGCTCTTCCTCTTCCTCCTCCTCCTGTCAGGTGATCGACTTGGGTGTAATTGCGCATCCCGGCTCTTACCTACGCGACGTCTGGAACCTGATGGACGCCGTCGTCGTCATTTGTGCCTGCATCTCATTTATCTTTGTGATGACGTGAGTGGATGAGAAGGTCGTCCACATTTCACTGCTCGTTTCCTCTCCTCCGTTGCACATGAATTTATCTCGACTTAGTCGACAGTTCCTCACACTCTGTCACCTCGACAATATCCATAGTAGTATTTATTATTCGTTCTTCTCGTCACAAATAGTTGTATACCTTCGTTACTTTTTCCGTACATATCAAGAACACACATCATTGCATTGTCTCACAGTAAACACATGCAGACATTGCTCTCATTCACTCCTTTTTTGACAGCATGCTGACCCATTCACCCATGAGCTACCAAACAGCACTAGTAGTACAACTAACCAACACGTGCAGCGGATAGAAATTTTGATGTGCCACATAGACCGAACATAGTAGGACATATTGTGCGAGGTCTATGTGATATAATGTGTGGTCTATGCAGGGACCAAATAGCCAGCGTGGAGACCAGAGCATATTGCATAGTCAGATGTTTAAGTTCAGTTCTGCCAGTGCACAGAATATGTCTTGTAACGCGTCACCATATGTTTGGTCATGCGTTGTGTGTTGGTCGGACTTTCTCAAAATACTACAATTTATTTTTACCTACATGATGTACGTGTACTAATATGTATAGCCTAACGTAGTACTAGCAGAATGCATCGAATTTTTACTCGTACAATCCCTCACTTCCACATTTTAATGCAATGAGACTATTTTTTCGTGGATGGATACTTCCGTTCCTTTAAATATCGTCGAACACCTTCTTTGAACACGATGTACCCGTAGTATAGCTCCCTCTTTTTATTGTGCCTGCCTTTTTTCTTTTTTCCCTGTTTAGATAATTGATTTAGGTTTTGTGTTGCATCCCGGATCCTATTGTAGAGATGTGTGGAATATCTTGGACGCCATAGTCGTCACCTGTGCACTGGTCGGGTTTGCCTTTCAGTAAGTTAACAACCTGTACTACTGCATGCATTTAAAGTAGTAAAGATCGGCTTATGATGAATTTTACACTGTAACAAAATCAAGTTGTTCTCTAATCACTGTGTTTGTTGCAAAGTTTATTTATTTGCTTTCCTTGTGTTAATGAAGGTTAAGGATGCTTTAAAATATATTTTCTATTTAGTAAACTTAGACTCAAAAAACACAATGGTTAGCGATTAACTTGATTTTTGTTACAGTGTAAGATTTTTATTGCAAGCCGATCGTTACTTTATGCACTTGTATGTCGCATAGTTTTCAACTCCGGTAAAGGGACGTAACTTGTCGCAATTTCTATATGCTTTCTTGTATTTTTAGGGGAAGCTCCACCGGGCAGAACTTGAGCACCATCAAGTCCCTCCGCGTGCTCCGCGTGCTCCGCCCCCTCAAGACCATCAAGAGAGTTCCCAAGCTAAAGGCTGTGTTCGATTGCGTCGTTAACTCCCTCAAGAATGTGTTCAACATCCTGATTGTCTACATACTCTTCCAGGTAAAAAATTGCAGCTTGAAATCCTAGCCAAACAGTCTACTAATCCTTCCTCTCACTCGCAGTTCATCTTCGCGGTTATTGCCGTGCAGCTGTTCAATGGCAAGTTTTTCTACTGCACCGACAAGAGCAAGATGTCGGAGGAGGAGTGCCAGTGCGTGTGACAGACTGGGCTTTGCGCGAAGAGACCTTTGTTCAACCACATCATTTTCTGTTGTATTTTTCAGGGGCGAGTACTTCCTGTTCAGCAGCTATCTTCGTCCTCCGGTGGTCATGCCCAGACACTGGATGCAACAAAAATTTCATTTTGACAACGTCGCGTAAGAAAGATCATGCCGTCAGCTATCTACTGGCAACGCAATAACACATGGCTTTCATGGCAAATTAAGTCAGTTTTGGTCAACTTGGGAAATCATTTGTCGTCCGTCACTTTTCCTGTTTCTTCAGCGCGGCCATGCTGACTTTGTTCGCCGTCCAGACGACGGAGGGTTGGCCGGCCATCCTGCAGCATTCTATGGCCGCAACCTACGTGGACCAGGGCCCAATACCGCTCTTCCGGATAGAGATGTCCATCTTCTACATCGTGTTCTTCATCGTCTTCCCCTTCTTCTTCGTCAACATCTTCGTGGCTCTCATCATCATTACCTTCCAAGAACAGGGAGAGGCAGAACTGCAAGACGGCGAGATTGACAAGAACCAAGTAAAGAATAATAATAGTAGTTACAAGCAGTAGAATAGTAACTACAAGCAGTAGAATAATAATTGAAGGAGACGGGAGACCACAACATTTTTTCCCTTTACAGAAATCTTGCATTGACTTCGCCATCCAGGCTACTCCTCTGGAGCGGTACATGCCCAAGGAGAGGGACAGCTTCAAGTACAAGGTCTGGAAGGTGGTCGTCTCCACTCCCTTCGAGTACTTCATCATGGCCCTCATCGTGCTCAACACCATTCTCCTCATGATGAAAGTAAGGGCAGTTTATAACGAAAGAATAATTCTCGACGCAGTGTGGCGTCTGCGTTCATTATATACAGCAATTCAGGCGGGCTAGTACTAGGCTTTACACTTGACAGAAAACTTCAATCAGGTAAAAAACAACAACTGTGAAGGATAGTTGATTGGGAACGGGAATTATCTAAGAAATTTCGCGGTCCTTAGTGTAAAGAAGAAGACGATGAATCCGCTTAATTTTTTACTGCGTTTCTCTCTTCTTTTGCCCCTCGACTTCATCATCCAGGATGTAAATAAGGCTGGTCTCCCCTCTTATCGCAGATTGGTGCAACAACTGGCCCCCTTCTCCTTTCCCTTCCCTCCCCTCCCTTCGAGGTGTCCTCTTTCTCTCTCCAGATTATGCATTAGAGAGAAACGAGGAGATTGCGCGGGCCTAGTAAACTGCATCGTGTTTGTGCTGATTTCGCAAACCTAAATTATGAGGGGAGATTTCCCCCGAGTTCAAGAAGCAGCCGTAGGATGACGACGGAGCCGTTCTCATCCGGTGCAAGCCCCAAGCCTTGCGTAGTAGAGCTCAGGGCTTTATTAAAGGCAACAAGAATCTTGGTTTAGAGCCGAAAAAAAAGTTATATTCCAAGGTTTGACGCATGCAGGAGAAGCGCATGACAAGTTTTATTTGCTTATGCATACCAGGTATATAGTTTGTTTTTCCTGTGCGTGTGATTGTTTTTTACAATCTGAAAGAAGAAAGAAAGAAGTTGAGTGTGCGCCAGATATTAATACTGCCAAGAGAGATAATTACGTCGCCAGCGCTAATAACAGCCGTCGCATGAAACATTTTAAGCATGTTGTTCCGTGTTGCCACTTGCTGTTGACTACATATTAGCACACCAAAAAACTTCTATCTACCAAGATATTTTTCGGTACCTGTACTACATGCAGATTTACTAGCAAGTGAACAAGTTACTAAGAAAACGTTCTCCTACTATTTTAAGAAAAAACTGCTATTTTTAATTTTTTACCGCATGTATGAGTTAATGGATGAAGAGCTAAAGTTTTAACCAACAGAAAGATGAAGAATTGCAGCCATTACTGCTGTCTTCTTCCTCCTTTTGGAGCGCACTCTACTCGTTTACACATCTCTTGCCTTAACAAACTTGAAATAGGCAAATACGAACCAAACGGAATGAATGTGCTCTCACTTTCAACTGTGTACATGTACAAACTGTATGTACAGTTCTTCCCCCCTTATACTTCCCTCCGTCCCTCTTTCCCTCTCTTTCCCTGCCAAAGTGGCTCGTTATAACGGCTCGTCTCTTTCTCTCCTTGTCCTTCATACAGTACTACAAGCAGACGGACACCTACAAGGTCACCCTGCACTACATGAACACCACACTCACCGGGCTGTTCACCCTAGAGGTTGTCATGAAGATATTCTCCTTCGGATTTAGGGTAAGAGCGAGGTCCGACTCGGACTCGGACGCACCAGATCCGGATCCGGGAAGGAGTGCAGTTTAACAGCAGCGGCGTCCATTCATCCATCCATTCATCGGTTGGTCGGTCGGAGTTTGTGTTCGTCACACTGTGTGCGAGGAAAGGCCAACACGCGTTCATGTCCAAACGAGGACAGTTTTTATAACCACATAAGTAGATCTCCATTTAACGAAGGTGGTTAGCACCAGCTCCTAGTCTACTTATCCTAGCTGCTTTTTTCCTCTTTATTTTACACTTCTCTTTGCAGATGCTCCATACCGTTTCTTGTACAGTAGAAATAGCCTTATTCACAGAAGAGACTAGACTCTTCCCTATGTGCTTTTCCTCTGTCCGTCTTCGTGTACGTAGTAGAGCGCAATAGTCAGCAACCCTGACAAATTTCGGTGACATGACATCCCTTTTCCTGGAAGTGATCGAGTAACACCTCCAACCTTTTCAGAATTTGAGGAAAACACAAGCGAGATGGACCTACCACAAAAAAGACGAACTAAGAAGATCATTATGTGGGAAACAATGTTTGTGTTGAGGACACCTGGGGGCACGTCCTTGTCACACCAATACGTAGTCGTATATAGTCAGTCACGTGTGCGTGCGTGCCAAAATTCACATGAGAGTGATCTTTTCAGTTTCAGGCTACCTTAATTAGGCACCATAGAAACGCAAAGTTTAGATCGACACCAATAAGCCTTTCTCTCTTTTATCCTCTCTTCCCCCTTCCTTCCTTCCTTGTGCAGCATCACGGCGCCCCAATCCTCATCAGTGACTCCCTCGTCACCCTCAACGCCTGCTTCACATTCTTCTTTACCATTGAGTGCTCACTCAAACTCATGTCCTTCGGATGCACGGTATGGACAAGAAGAACGGACACGGCTTGGCAGAGGAAACAAATGTTTTAAGCACATTGTTAGTGTTGCGTACACCTAACGTCTTTAGTTTTAGTTCTCTCTTTTCCCTCTTGTTTTGTCAATTGTGTATGTTGTCCTTGTCTGTCCATGACCATGTTGTGTGACCGTCCGCGTAATCTTTCAGATGTCTCTCTCTCAGATCGTATAGTAGCCCTTTGTTCTTTCCTTTTTCTTCTCTTTGTCACGTCTTCATCACTCACTGATCGACGGTCGTTAGCGCGTAGAGAAAAACCCGCCTGAGCCCAGCCCAGTCCAGCCCAAGCACCTCCGGCTCCCAGTGGCCTCATCACCACTACTTCCATAACGTCATGTCCACTGCCACCAGAGCTTCCTGCGTCATCAACTTATGCTTCTCTACCTTTCTCCTCAACAATCCTTGTACCATCCCGCACGCCTCCCAGCACCATATCTACAGTACTACTACAGTAGCTTGCCTCTCTTGCACACAATAGTTGTCATACCCACATAGGTGCATCACATACCCACCATTTCCTCACACATGGATGTGAGAAAAGATCCATTGGAGGGAGGGGGAGGGGTCATTTTGCATGCTAGGGGAGAAGGAAGCAAAATATGTTTACCCAAAAGTCACAAGAAAGTGAGCAATCGATAATAGTGAGAAGAAATTTGTTTTTGTAGATTGGTTAGTTGGGTCAACTTTCGGAAGAGACAACTTTCTGGAAAGCTTCTCCCCTAAGCCCCCATGTGTGCTGCGTTGGCAATAACTTGGCAATTAAATTAACGCAGGCAAAAACTTAATGGCGTAAAAGTACTAACCATTGATTAAATTTATGGTTCCTGACATCTCCTGCATTTCGTTACATGTGTCACACAGTTCGTCTCCCATGCACACATAACTCCGTTTCTTTTCTCCTCCCTCGAAACGCCAGCAAGGGTGGATGGTTCCAAACTTTCACGTCAGCGCCTACAAACCAATAGAGGATCAGAAGGAGGAGACTGTTGGGGAGACTGCCGGTGTCTGCCTACACATGTACTACTTAATATCGGAGATGGCATGATAGGTTCAGCTGAATCGTTATAGTCTCTGTTGGCTGGGTCGGTAGAATTGCTCTGTGTCTTGAGCGTTGCATGCATGACTCTCGGTACTTGTACGTAGTACAGCACGTTGGCGACCATGCCGGCCGGCGATGGAAGAAGCTAGCGTCTCTACTATGTATGTCTCTTTCCTCTTTCCCAATCGTCAGATGAGAAGAAAGATTTTGACACCACACCGCTGTTCCTGCTCCTGCTGCTGCCGCCGCTGCTGTTAAACCGCACTTTCCGTCTCACACCACCTACTAATTTATTGGTCCCGTTTCTTGTCCTCTGTTTTAAAATCAATTCTGACTTGCCTCTCTCTCTCTCCCTCCTTCTTTTCCGTCGCCACCAAAAGAGCTACTTCAAAGACCCGTGGAACACCTTTGACTTCGTCACCGTCGTTGGAAGCATCATTGATGCGCTGGCGGTCGAGTTTGCGGTGAGAACGTCTAACCTATTTATGTGGTAGTAGTTCTTCTTTTGACTGTTTCAGCACAAGACCTTCTTTCTACAGAAACAATTCATCAATGTGGGCTTCCTGCGACTGTTTCGAGCTGCCAGGCTGATCAAGCTGCTGAGACAAGGCTACACCATACGAATCCTCCTTTGGACGTTTGTCCAGTCTTTCAAGGTTATCATGCAGTGCTGATTCGTCTTAAAAGATATCTACTGTATATACACACATACTTTTTACTCACTCTTTCAGGCTCTTCCCTACGTCTGCCTCCTCATAGCAATGCTCTTTTTCATTTACGCGATTATCGGCATGCAGGTGAGTCAAGTCCATCATTCACCCTGTTCTTTCCATCTTTCTATCATGCTAAGTCGCGCAATGAAACCGAACCCGTCTCCAAATGGCGAAAGCAATCAAAAGTCGCCGACAAAACTAATTTTCTCCTTTTCCTCCTCCGTTCTTCTTCTTCTTCCTCCTCCTCCCTCCCCCCGTGTCAACAAGGTGTTTGGGAATATGGCCTTCGAGCCTGACTCTGAGTACAATCGGCACAATCATTTCCAAACGTTCCTTGGAGGATTGCTGGTTCTCTTCCGGTGAGAGAAGAGAGAGATTGTGGGTGGAAATGACAATCTTATTGCATGTTTGTCAAATGTTCCTTCCCTCCCTTCCTTCGCCCTATCTCTTTCTGAATGTACAATACTACCTATAGTTTGTAGATTGAAAGCATATTCGTTGTTTTATTTCAGTCGATTAGTTTTGTTTAATCTGCCAAAGTACTTGAATGTGATTAATTGAACGACTATGGTACTGTTGGACCAAGTAGCAAATGCCGCCGTCCACTGACGGCTCCTCATCACAATCCACATAACATCAAATGAAGCAGCACGCGCTAACTCTTCGATTTTACTATGTTAGACATGATGACATTTCACAGACACGCAGGTACAACTAAAGGATCTGGACACCAAAGCAACTTGAAGAAATCAATGAACGTACCGACGTCGCATATGTAACATCTTATTACCGTATAGGTACACTATAGGTATTATCTCTATAGGTACCTATATAGTGTTCCTACACTGATGTAAGGTATACTAATTCTTAAATCGACTTCCTCCCGCCCTTCCCTAAATTACGAGCGCGATATTCCCGATACATTTCTTGTTCATGTGCTTGTTTGTGTTCTTGGCTCTCACCTCTTCCCCCTCTCCTTAGGTGTTCGGTAATATCAGACTTGACCCAGAGGAGGCCATTGAGCGGCATAACAATTTCCGAACCTTCTTTCAAGGCCTCATGCTGCTTTTCAGGCAAGTCTTCCTTATAGTAGGGTGCAACAAGAGTGCAGCACTGCAAGCGTTTCACAAGGGAGAAACAGACTGTTAGCCCAAATTCTCCTAGACCCATGTTCTTACGTTTCTAGCACATTGTGTACTAGTGGTAGTTAAAGTAGCATATCTGCTACTACTACGAAACCACGATAAAGGTGCCGTCAGATATACCTGAGGGGAATTAAGGAGAGATTACTATGCAGGTGTAGTAGATTTTAGACAGTCGGGACGACTCTCTGGGATAACTGTATGTAACTCCTAACTCCTACAGACTACTACTAGTCCATACTACTCCTACACTGCACATTATTAAAGTCAAGAGAATCGCACACACGCACATCAAAAGAGTGGGACCTTACTGACACGCTTACATGTTTAGTGGCACATACATCGACCGCACTCTCAGAGGCATGGACATCATCAATACCCACTTCTGTGTAGCTATTTGTACTTGGACGTATCACCTTAAATAGTGTCACACATTAGATCCCTTGCACATCGTACCTAATGTAATGTTAAAAATACGGTACTACCTTACCTTTTGATTTAAAGACGGCATGCTATTATTAGTTATCTGTAACAAGCACTGATAAATAGTACTTGACCCTTAGCATCCTTGCTGATCCATTTGTCAATGCAGGTGCGCGACTGGTGAGGCCTGGCCCAGCATCATGCTCTCCTGTGAGGCCGGTCGCGAGTGCGACCCGCTGAGCCTCACGTTCAACACCACCACCGGGCAGTACGACGAGAAGTCCTGCGGCTCGAACTTCACCTACATGTACTTCGTCACCTTCATCTTTCTCTGCTCCTTCCTCATGCTCAATCTCTTCGTGGCGGTCATCATGGACAACTTTGACTACCTCACAAGGGACTCCTCAATCCTGGGAGCACACCACCTGGATGAGTTCTTGCGGATATGGGCAGAGTACGATCCTAGTGCTACGTGAGTCATCCACAACTCTGCTTTCGCGAAAAAAAGCAGCGTTTGCTAATGCACTTAATTAATGACGTTTTAGGGGTAGAATTCACTATTCCGAGATGTACGACATGCTGAAGAACATGGATCCTCCTCTGGGTTTTGGATCTAAGTGCCCTGACCGCCTGGCCTATAAGAAGCTGATACGAATGAACATGCCCCTGGATAACGAGGGGAAGGTGCATTTTACCACCACTCTCTTCGCCCTCATCAGAGAGAATCTAAGCATCAAGATGCGCTCGGCAGAGGAGATGGACCAGGCCGACGTGGAGCTGCGTGAGACCATCCTAAAAGTCTGGCCCTTCACGGCCAAGGAGAAGATAGAGCTGCTTGTACCCACAACCAGAGGTGAGTCTTGAGGATGCATGTGAGAAATAATGCTATTAAAAAAAAACATTCTTACTCTCTTTTACCTAGACATTGGACGCGGGAAGTTGACTGTGGGCAAGATCTACGGCGGACTTCTCATCCTCGAGAACTGGAAGTCCTCCAAGTTTGGCAACGTTCCGGTGCAGAAGGTAAGTTTCTCCCTGGTTGCCGAGAGAGAGCACGTTTGACCTGAGCTTCATTTGGCGAAGCGCGGTTCGCTGTTCCAACGCATTCTGGACATGGGCATGAGCGGGTCTGGAAGCAGGAGGCAGAAGCGGAGGCAGCAAGCTGGAAAGGAGGACATGAGGTTCCACGAGGAAGAGGAGGAGGATGCGGAAGCGGAGGCGGAGGCAGATAGGCTTCTTGGCGCTGGCGACGTGGAGGAACCGTCGTTCCAGCAACATCCTCGCCCCGCCAGACAGCAGCATCACCCGGGCAGGAGGGCAACCAAGGTGGTGGTCGTCAGTCCCAGCGAGGGGGTGCAAAAGGTCATATTCTTGTTGCCTGCTTGGATAGGATTGGAGTGCATTGGATCATCGTCGCCATCGTTGTTGTCATAGGTACATACTAGTACTGTAGTAGCAGCCTTCGGTGGATCTGTACACCTACTGTTGTGTACCAAGTAGAGAAGATTCTCCAAAAAGGAGTACGTAGTTATATTCTTTTTCGAGGTTTCCGGCAGATCTCAAAAGACGCAAAATTGGTGTGCTCGCGGTTAAATGTACGCAGTCGGTGTGTGCTTGTGCTGTTTTGTGATGGAAAAAAAAGCCTTGGAGGAGTGCGCCTTACCAGGTGAGGTACTTACTTCGTAGGACACTACCGTACATCGGGTAAGCACACATTAAAGTCATAAACGATTACAAATAATGGGTATAAATTGCTTAAGAGAGGCGTTGAAGGAATAAATATCAGAAAGGCTTTTTTACTCTCGTAGTGCCATTGGTTTCCCCATGTGGCTGTCACCTCGTTGCCATGATCTGTTCAGTGATGCTTCTAGCAACTCCTCATCCCTACCTTTTCCTCCAAAGAATCGACGTTTGACCCACGCTGGGTGCCTTTTAAAAATGCCTCCAAAAGTCGTTTCCAAATAGGAAATTAAAAAAAAAAAACTACTCCAGCGCCGTCCTCGTCGCCGCTCCAACCGCCGTCGCTGCCGCCGCCGCCGTCGTTGCCGCTGCCGTTGCAGTTGCAGTTGCCGTTGACCCATTGCATCCATGTCAATTCCTTGGTTCCCTCCGTCCCTCTCCTTCCTTTCTTCTTTCCCAAGTGGTGCGCGCACGATTGGATGTCATTACTGTGGGCCTTGCTTGGTGTAGTAACAATTCATGTGAGGAGGGTCGACACAAGGTAGTAGTACCGCGTGCGCTACTGCCTCTGTCCCTCTCTCTCTCTCCTCCCACATCCACCTTACTGCTTCTGATTCCAGGTTGGTGGGGGCCTCAGTGCGCTCCTGGGACGCGCCACCTTCGGAGAGGACAGAGATGGGCGAAGCAGGTCGCAGTCTCCGAGACAATATGGGTAGGCTGACAGACTACTGACACAAAACGCTGTGCTTCTCGTACTACAGGATGACCAAATAAGAATTTACTGTACATACGTAGTAGATAAACATTTTCTATCTTTCAGTTGGACTCCTTCTCCTCGTCGTCACGATGACTTTGTCGGTGGGATGGACGACTTGGACGGAGAGTTCGTCCGCGCCGTCGACGGAATCAACGGACTCTTCGCTGGGGCCAGGGGGAGGTTCACTGCAAACAGAGGACAATGTGAGCGAGCGTTGGACTTAAATACCCACCAAAAATATTCCCTCATTTCTTGTTATCTTTTTAATTTGGACCCGATGGAAGTGTCTAAAAAAAATATATATATAGTATAGTAAGCTTTTTCTTTACCGATGTACTAGTAAATTATGCCGAATTGTGCCGCTTCCACCGGACCCGTGTACTTGTATGTACGTATAGCCATAGCAGGATCAGCAATAGCCTCCCCATCCCTCCCCCCCTCGTAAATACGTTGATTGCATGCTTTTGAGCGTCTCCCAGCTTTTCAGTTTATGCAGTGAGCGCGACTGAGAGATCTGCACATCCACTTTTGTAATATTAATGAATCCGCGTTTACTTCTTCCACACATATTTTATCTACAGTAGTCTCTCACTTTCAGTCAAGGTCTTACGCAAATTGTGAACCTTGTGAAAAATATATCCCCCCTCCAAATTTAGAAGTGAAGAATTACGCATGGTGTTGATCAAAAGTGCACAGAGATTGAGCTTCTTTTTCGCCCCTCTTCGGGTACCTTACACACGTTAAATGCCACGATGCGACTCTGCCACGATCACTTACTTTTTTGCATAATTGCTTAATTGCTTATCTTATAGCCCCCACCGATAGCAGATATCAAGACCAGGACGCTTCTGATATAGACACAGGTAGAGTGAGTATTCAGTTTACCGGTACTCTGTAGCTGGCTAAAGTTTTTTTTTTCTGTTGAAGCATGCTATTAAATTGTGAAAAATGTCATGCGACCACGACAAGAACAAACACCTGAAAGTGTTTCTTAAACGCATGCTAGGATGCAAGTACTCCTATAGTAACTCCTGTTTGAAGCCTTAGTACTTGACTCGCTAACTTGCATTTTTTTTCTCTCTGATCAAAGACAAAGTGCACAAGATCCATGCCGCTGAGAGCGCGTACCCGTCACAGCCCCCATACCACCAGCCACAATACGAGAGCGATCTCTACACCGGGGGCGGGGGCAGGGGAGGTGCGCAGCACCAGCAGCAGTTCCTCCAGCACAGCGACTCGTACGACGCGGAGGGCAGCGACGGCGGATGGGCGCCACCGCACGAGCCGCAAGACCGGATGCATCATCATCATCAGCAGCAGCATCCGGGGAGGTCGTACTTCAGGGACGCCATGGCCGGATACGAAGGAGAGCAGCACCATCAGCCACAGCGCCGTTTCCAGCTGCCGCAGTCGCCGCCGACTGCGCCGCCGCGGACGCCAAGTCCTGCCCTTCCGATTGCCCACAGGAGACAGATGCTGTCGGTATCGTCACAGCAGCAACCAGTGGAGCCGGGGCAGCCGCAATCCAAGTCCAAGTCTATGATGGGACTGGGGGCGCGAAGGAGAGGCGGTGGGCGGAGGCTCCCGGCCACACCTTCGCAGCCGTCCACCCTCAACATAGACTCACTCACCAACATCTCGCTCTCGGCCAGTCACCAGCACCTCTCCAAACAGCAGCAACAACAACAGCAGCACCAGCAGCAGCAGCAGGTCCTGTCTGCAGGTCCGGTCAACTTTCCCAAGTTGAATCCGTCGCCGTCCAAGGGCAGCCTTGGCGCCACCGGGAGGAAGGGAGCCCGACTCCCAGAGGTGCCCGAGCCAACGTCGACCCGTCTTGGTCGGCTGCAGCCGGGGCGCTGGAGCCGCAGTCTGGACGAGGCAGTCTCCTTCGAAGAGGCCGTGATGGCCGGGCGTGGGACCAGGCAGCTTCCAGTCACGCCCTCCAGCGGCCGCGGACACGGCCGAGGGCACGGCCGCGGGCAGCAACAGAGGAGAGAACTGCCTCGGCCGGGAACCACCATCGGATTCAGCAACGCCTCAGCCGCGCAGGCGCACGGATACCCGCTCTCAGGGTCTCAGCAGAGGATTGTGGACGAGAGCGACGACGAGGACTGGTGCTAATCGAAAGAGAGACGTTGATCCGAAAAGAGCATCTCGAGATGTTATGACAGAAGCAAAAAAATGTGTCTATAATAAATTTAAAGCTTTTGCTGTTGATTTTTTTTTTGAAGCCAAAGTATGGCTTTTTTTGTCTGTGATAAGACTCTTGAAAAGTATCTGCGAG
>JAAUYM010066743.1_pt1 | contig 15999 bp, 18 predicted proteins | sample 7278001 | NCBI WGS metagenome assembly JAAUYM01 (sample SAMN14350224, study PRJNA611818) | marine sediment metagenome | isolation source: surface marine sediment (1.8m) | place: French Polynesia: Moorea | collected 2018-08
CAGGAAGAGGAGGAGGAGACAACGACCGCCAACAGCTTAGAGCAGGCGGACAGAGAGAGAAACAGCTGCAACACTCTCACTCATTGAGTCATTCGACGTCCACACAAAAAAAAGACTAACCCAGTACTTGTTCGTCGGCGTTATACATAGTATGTACCTACCATTAGTATAGTCGAGTATGTGCGCCGAGATGAGTCAGTGACTGTCAGCTTGTTCAAGATCAGCCTTTTGACGGATCGGTTGTTGTACTGCTACTGCTGCTGTGGTACTGCTGGTTTGCTTCGTGTCCGTCGCCATGAAGAATCCTGCGCTGTCCCTCCTGGTGGCGGCCTTACTGTGGATGCAGATGATGGTGAGCGAGTCCAGTTTGGACGCAGTTGGGCTGGGTTCTACATAGCGTGTCTTAATCTCCTTCCTTCCTGCCCTCGCCAGGCCGGCGTGAGCGCCAGGTCCCGCCAGGGCATCCTGCACGCATCCCTGAGGGACGAGAGCGGCGGCGGGGGCGGCGGGGGCGGCGGCGGCCACCACTACCGCAACTTCTGCATCAAGTTCTACCCGCAGGTGTACAACCTGAGCAGGCGCCTGGAGGACGCCTCCGTGTTCGACCTGTCGTCGCTGCTGGACGTCTCTTCCGCAGCCGACGACGTCAACACCTGCTCGGAGGGGCATCAGCTGGACGCGCTCGACGGTCGCGTGGCCCTGGTGGCCGACAGAAGGGAGAACTGCTCCATCTCGCAGAGGGCGGAGTTGGCCCAGGTGGGGGTGGAGGGCGGGGGCGGGGGCGGGGGCGGGGGCGGGGGGTGGAGAGGGGAAAAACCACCTGATCTCCCTCCTTTTCCTCTATTAAGCAATTTCGACGGCAATTTTAGCTTGGTGCAAAGGTAGGCACACCTTTTGTTGAAGGGCATACTTCACTTTGTTCGTTAGAGAGAGTAGGGCATGCATCGAGTTCTTAAAAACGGAACCGGATATCCAGGTGGGTTTTTTTTTGCCAACATTTGGAAAAATAATAATAACTTGGGCTTAGATCTGGATATTTTTTTTTCTATGCGACAGATTTAAAAAATTATTGACCTACGAGACCAAGTCGGAGAAAGCGTTTTTTTGAAATGAAAACTATTTGGAGAGATGCAATCCTGTTTCAGGAACACGGCGCCCTGGCCCTGTTGGCCGCTCCCTCCGCCGCCACAACTCCTCCCAGGTCTTCCAACGCCACCTCCGTCCCTTCGTCCATCCCCGTGGCCGCCCTCTTCTTCTCGGACTCGCGTGGGGACCTGATGTCCCTGGCAAGGGAGAACCCCGGGGGCACCTTTGCCCTCTACTCGCCGGACGAGCCCCCGAGGGACCTAGACGCCAGCATCTTCATCATCTTCCTCATGGCCGTCTTCACCGTCGGCGTGGGGTCCCTCTGGTCTGGGTACACCAAGCATTACCTGTAAGGACAGATTAGTACGTACATCTTTCACGTAAAAGTAAAGTAGAGCTTGACAGTAGCTGATTTTTGAAAAGTGGAAAGAAACACCATTGACTGTAAAGTAAATCAGTTATTGTAAAGTGGTACTTTTCCTAACGCGACTTCGTTGAAAGCGAAGGGAAATGCACAAATCTGCTTCTTGTACATGTAAACATTAGTGATTCCATTGCAAACAAGAAGTTACATTACAAACAAGAAGGACACCTTTAGCATTTCGTCTTGGGAAAAACAACACGGTGACCTGACTTGGACCTACCTGTACTACGTACTCTTACGATACATATGCAGGAGAGGGGTCAAGTTTTCCCCCTTATCCCAACAAAACTACTTTGTTTCTTTTAAAAAATTGCTCCTTTAAGCGGGATTCCCACTTAGCCGTCTCCCAGTTAAACAGGTTTAACAGTACCACAATAGCACTCAGGGTGCATGTACATACTACCGGTACTAATAGCACTCAATTAGGTATAAAATGTTTTTTTTTATCTCCAGGCGCCTGCAGAAGTCCAACCGGCGCCTGAACGACGACTCCGCCGGGGACCGCTCGGGCGGCGGCCCCGGCGGCGGCGGCGGCCACAACGGCGCCGTCCCCGTCCCCCACGCCGAGGGCGCGGGCGCCGAGGCCGGGGGCAAGAGCGGCGGCGGGGAGGAGGACCTCTCGGTCAGGGTCACCCCGGTCCTCGTCTTCTTCTTCGTTGCCTGCATGTGCGCCATGCTCGTGCTCCTCTATCTGTTCTTCGACAAGCTAGGTAGAACAGCCACCTTTTAGTTTCTTTATTAAATGCGAATTTATTCTATAATTCTAGTCAAATGTGAAATGCTTTGTAGCTGATAACTTTGCACTTTGATAATCAATTTACCATGTCTTTTAGTATTCAGGTATGCTGCACAATTGTTCATGTTCTTTTTTTTTAATAGTCTATGTGATAATCGGAATGTTCGTGATGGCCTCCATCATCGCCACCTACTCCTGCTTCGAGCCCTTCGTCATGTGGACCTACCGGGTCGTCCCATCATGCCCCACCGTACAGGTAGATAGAGCAAAACGTAGATCCCTTCAATTGAGAGCCGCTTTTTCAACGTGTTTCTCTCTCTCTCTCCTCCCTCTTCCCCAGCTACCTCGGTGCAACTTTTACCTCTTCTCCCTGCACATGGAGCTCCGCCAGTTCGTCCTCTTTGTTCTCAGCGTGGCGCTCTCCGTCGTCTGGGTTGTCTTCAGGAAGGAGGATTGGGCCTGGGTCCTGCAAGACATTCTTGGCATCCTCTTCAGGTATGGAACAAGTTAACTGTATACTGGTATTGATATTCGACATCACGGCTTTGTCTTTTTTTTTTGCAGCATCAACATGCTGAAGGTGCTGCGCCTGCCCAGCTTCAAGATCTGCACCATCCTGCTGAGCATCCTGTTCATCTACGACATCTTCTTCGTCTTCATCACGCCGCACCTGACCTCCGACGGCAAGTCCGTCATGGTGGAGGTGGCGACCGGGGGCACCACCGGGGAGCAGCTGCCGATGGTGCTGAAGGTGCCGCACATGGGGCACAACCCGTACAACGTCTGCTGGATCCCCTACTCCATGCTCGGCTTCGGAGACATCCTTGTGCCGGGGCTCCTGCTCTCCTACTGTCACTCATACGACTTGCTAAAGTCGACGCCTTGGAAGGCCTACTGGACCCTCTCCTACATCTGTAAGCAACTAAGTTAGGGTGGACATCGGTCAATTTTTTTTAGGGAGCAGAATTTACATCTTGTTAACGAGTCCACTCGGTTAAATGTGGGAAACTCTCGTAATTGAGAAAATTGTCCCCATTTTCCGAGTTCCACTGCATTCATTTTTAGTAAACCATAGATATTAGTAGTGTGTGAGCTACTGACGTTTCTCTCCCGCCAGGCTACTGGCTGAGCCTGGTCGTCTGCTTCGCCGGCCTCTTCCTGATGGACAACGCGCAGCCGGCGCTGCTGTACATCGTCCCGGGGACTCTGGTTCCGGCGGCGGCACTGGCACTAGTCAGGGGGGAGTTCATGGACTTCTGGGGCGGGGACGGGGGCGGCGGAGCCGGGAGGGAGCACGACGACGAGGAGGAGGACGAGGAGGAGGGAGGGGAAGAGGGAGAGGAACACGGAGGAGGAGGGGACTGCGAGCAGGCAGAAGAGGTAGCTGGCTGGTGTTGTACATGTAGTATGTACAGATCGTCCACCAAAAAAAAAATCTGAATGCTATTTTTTCTTTTCAATTTTTTATTTAAATATTCAATTTTACATTTTTAGTCTGTATAAAATACGAGTGTTTTGTATTTTACTAAAAGATTATCCAACACTATTTTGAATGTTGAAAAGTCAATAATTTTAACATATCCTACTTTACGAAACAAGACATTCGGTTTTTTTTTAATGGACTCGCTGTGCCCACTACAAGTACCGTACAGCTTCAGTGCTTGTTTTGAAATACGACTTTTTGCAGGACGGAGTTGCCGCTGCTGCAGCTGCTGTTGTTGACGGCGAAGAAGCGGTCGACCCTGCGAGGGACGCCAGCAAGAAGAGTCTGTTGGAGTGAGTGATCGTCTGCACCAATCATCAGCAAGTTAGCATCCACAACTGATCAGTATGGTGTCGTGAAGTGTGTAACTACTACTAAACGGTAAGTTCTTGCCCAGGGTCTGTTCTTACGGTTTTTTTTTTCTCCTCTTTCTGTCGGACCAACGATTGCTTTGTTCGTCGCAGTCGGTGGTCGTCCTCACCCCTCCCACAGTACTAGAAAAAAGATGTCCATTGCATACAACCAGAACCAGTAATAGCATAAATGTGAGGATTGCCCTCGCTACTACAGCATTCGCACTGTAAACGTATTTATTTCCTGCTGATTGGTTGAAATTTTTTCCCACCACTTGTGTGATGTACCATATGGTACTGCGAGTATGTTCTGCCCTCGTCTCAGAGAGAGAGACAGGTGCCATTGTTGTTTCTTGTCAGCACAACAGGTTTGGGTGACTTTGGTCCCCTCCCCTCCCCCCCCCAACGAATTTTGTTTCTTGTGAAGAGCTGAAATATAAACGGAGGAAAAGCCATCATTATAGTAATTGTTCTCGACTTTATATTTTCGCACAACCGAGAGAGCAGAGAACTCTTACAACAGCAGGTGGTAATAGTACGTAGAACAAGATGTGAATGTTGGAATGTGTGTGGGTCGATCTGACAAGAAAAAAAAAAGAAACAGAAGCAATACCGCTTTATGTAAACAAACAAAAAATATGGCATGAAACTAGCAAACACTTTATCCCATTGAAATGCTGATACTGTAATAATTATAATGGATGAGGTAAACAGCAGCTTTAAGAAATCACCACTCCGTTTTTTAGTACTTAAAAATCTTCCTATCTCATTACACCTTTCCCCGAACTGACACCTGCTTCCAGCCTCCCTGAAACGAATGCAAGTGAACAAAAGATGAATCACAGGCACAAAAAAACCATCCCGATGAATATGACTCACCCCAATCGCGATATCCCAGCCAGTGCCCAACGGGCAGTCCGGGGTGATCCCGCTCCTCCTGGCCAGGACGCCCCTGGCGACTCCACCGCCGCCACTGTCGTCCACGCCTCCGCCTCCGCCGCCACCCCCGACTCCGGACGCCACGTCCAAGGCCACCCCTCCGACCACCTGGAGCGCGGTGACGATCCCGCTGACGCTGATGGCGGCCGTGGCGCTCTCCAGCACCGCCCACAGCTCCCCCTGCCCCCTGGCTCCCGACGCCGACGCGGAGATGGCCCTGACCCCTGTGGCCACCTGCGTCCAGGCGCTGCCCTCTGGAAAGACGTGCGTCACCTCCTGCCGCCGGTGCAGCCGGTTGCCGGCGTCCACCGCCCAGACGGATCCGCCGCCGTCGCCGCCGACCGAGGCAAGGCGGAGGGCGAAGTCGGCGCCGCCGGCGGGCTGCGGGACGTGGAGCCACAGCTGGCCCGTGGGCGCCGTCTCCGTGATCCCGTGCCTGAGAAAGGCGCTGCCGTCCTTGGCCACCACCCACACCTTGCCGCCGGCGCCGGCGCTCACGCTCTGGAACTGGGTGTCCGCGTGCACGTGCGTCCAGCCAGAGCCCTCCGGACAGCCAGCGCGGACGCCCTGACAAAAAAAATAAATAAACAGAATGGGAGTCCAGATTTATTAAAATATTTGGGGAAAGTGCAAGCTTTTCTTACCTCTCTGTAAAGAGCCGCCCCGCTGGATGCGATCGCCCACACGTCGACGACGTCGGTGCCCGGGCGGGTCTTCATGGAGACGTCGATGATCTTGGTGGACCCGATCTGCCTCCAGGGACCGGAGGTCTGGAGGCGGCACTTTCGCGCCCAGCGCCGCCGGCGGACGTAGTCGGTGAATCCGGACTTGCCTAGGTCCCAACATAAAGGCTCATAACTGTGGCACATATATATATCTACTGTGTGAAACTACCGTGGTAGGTTGCTGGAAAATCCGTTGCGAACTGCCACCCGTGCTCGTCCGTGCCTCCTGGCGTCGTGAAGTCGATCAGCCAATCTGTCGTCTAGGACAGAATACGACGTCTTTCTAACCCGTTTTAGCAGATGCTGAATTCCATCACCCTTTCTCACCCACTGCCAGTGCACCGACGGTAGCTTGACGGTCTCCTTGGCCATGGCAACCTTCCCGGTCCTGTCGCTCCAGTTGGGCCTGTCCGTGGGCAGCCCGTGCGTGGTGAACCCCGTCAGCGGGTTCCACCGCTGGTTCTCGTAGATGTAGAAGTACTTGGAGTCCTCCACCGGGTTGATGCCGAACTTGCTGCTGGCGCCGCCGAAGTGCGCGCCTCCCCACCCACCGGTGTGGGCCCAGGGCCGCGAGTCGTACCCGAGGGCCCAGGTGACGCCGGCTGCGCTCGTCTCCACCTGCAGGAAGTGGCCCCCGCCTAGACAGCGCCAGTACATAGACGGGGGCGGGATGATCACCGACTTGGAGTGGTAGACCATGGAGTGCACGCGCATCTCTCCGCTCAGGCGGACGTGCGTCACGTTCTCCGGCTTGACCCTGTGGGCGAAGTGGCAGAAGAGGCGCCCGTCCACCACCACCTGATAGTGGTTCTCCTCCGCCCTGATGGCCACCTCCCCGTCCCTGCCGGCGACGAAGACCGGCGCGGCCACGTCCCCGTCCTCGCCCACCAAGAGAAGAGGGTGTCGCTCCTCCGACATCCACTCGGAGGAGCGCTTGGAGTTGAGCACCACGCAGCGAGAGTCCAGTCGCGGGTTGAGGTGGAGGGCCACGTCGGCGTCCAGGCTGGGCCGGCCCGTCTGCAGGTTGACGGAGAACCTCTGGCAGTCGGCCGCCGGTGTAAATCGGACAACAAGCACCGAACCGCGGGAGAAGCCGTTCTCCAGCACCCGCACCAGGGGCAGATCAAACCCTTTCACATCGAGGTCTTGGGTGAACCTGATAAAAGAGGATAGTGCCGGTCTAATAGACACAACATCCGGATGAGATAATCCCTCACTTCTTCTCCGTCTCCTTGGACCCGTCCCCATTGGCCTCGCTGTCCTGCAGGGTGACCTTCGGATCGAAAACCATGACCTCCCCCCTGGAGGTGACGGAGAAGACGCTGCCGGGGAAGGAGGGCGGCGACGAGGAGATGCCGTGCACCGAGTTCATCCCGTGCACCAGGTCGGCCTGGAACTCCTGCATCTCCAGGTCCCCGCCGAACCTGATCAGGAGCGGCTGCAGCTTGAGGGATCGCTCAGGGGTCTGGACGGCCAGCGTCTTGTCGCCGCACTGGTACACGCAGGTCAGGTCGAACAGTGACAGGTGCTCCTGTAACGCGGAAATAACTCACTAACTACAGTATATTCTGCGTAAGTCTACCGTACGTACCGGTACATGCGGGATTAGTGTACTGTAAATGCTTCCAAGTTGGACGTGTCAATTATTACGGATACAAGCCCACCCACAGACGTCGGAATAAAGCCAAGGAATGCGGACGTATTAGTACGAAGTACAAAAGACTGGCTACCAAAAAAAAAAAAAAAGCTCTGATGATCTCATCCTTTTCTCTCTCGCTCTTCTACCTGATGAGGAAAAAGGTCTCTTATGCTTCTGACCCGTTTGAAAACCTGACACAAGAATCATACAATTTTTTATTCTTTCTAGTATCATCAATCCAGCATCTCTCATCTGCCGCTCCCTCACCTTGCTGCGCTTGTTCTGTTCGCCAAAGACCGAGAGAGTGCCGAAGTCAATCCCTCCCGCGCTGCCTCCCCCGCCTCCTCCTCCACCGCCTTGAGGGGAACCCGTCTGCTCCAACTCGACGGAGCAAGGTTCCCACCTGAAAGGCGACAGTTAGCATTTACATTTGCATTTACAGTTTGCAACCCTTGTCCCCTCTCACTTGGCCCTTGCCTCCCCAGAGTGGAACTTTGCGCCGAGCTTCTTGACCCAGGCGGTCCTCTCTATTGCGCTGTGATACCCCTTGTACGCCGGGTTGGCCGCCGTCTCCTCGTTCTTCTCCCGCAGCCCCTGCAGGATGGACACCCTCCACGGCTCCCCGGACAGGCTCAGCTGGGAGGAGGAGGACGCCTCCGCAAGGAACCATCCGCCGGGGGGCCCGGACACCGGGTCGACCCGGCATGAGCCGGCGCTGAGCCAGACCCACTGCGGGCCCGCTTCCCCGCCCTCCGACCGGGCCAGGTCGTCGTCGTCCATGTAGATGTCCTCGCGGTCAAGCACGTTGGCGGAGATGGTGTCGAGACGGTCGCCCCTGCCGCCGAGACTGAGCTTGTCCACCGAGTCGACGGCGCTCGCGTACATGCTCTGATCGACGGCCCCGCCGCCGCCGCCGCCACCAGGCCCAGCCTCCTCCTCCTCCCTCCGCGGCACCGCTTGTCTCCTCTTGCCGTCCTCGTCCGCGTACGTGGGAGGTGACGAAGAGGAGGAGGAGGACACAGTCTGCCATCAGATAACTGTGATCAGCAATATCAATCTCTATATGTGAGATCGTAATGCTCACATCAGGTGCGATGTCCTGAGCCCTCATCCTGAAGGCGACGTTGCTGGTGCCTTCATGCAGTGAGGAAGAACTGCTGGCAGTGCTCCCTGAAAAATAAGTTATTTGTTCAGGAACATTTCTGAAAGATATGCTATGTGTTCAAGAACATTTCTGAACGATATGTTCTACGTATGTTCAACAACATTTCTACCTACGTAATAGGCTAAAAAAAGATTATTTGTTTCTCCCTCCCCTCACCTGCCACTACTCTTTTCGCCTGCCTGGGAGTTGAGCTCGTGGAGGAGGCCGTGTAGCTGCTAGGCGACCTCATCCTGACGGCGGCCGCCGTCACCGGCCTCCACGTCTTCCCGGACAGATCGGAGTGGGAGACGCCGGTCCTGAACACCACGGAGCGGTCGGATTCAGACACACCGAGAACCTGAATGAGGCGCTTAGAAATCGATTTTGGAAGCACAGAACGATCCGTGTAGCTGCGTGGTTGGATCCTTGCCTGGTCCCCTGGTCCAACAGAGAGCATGACCATCTCCCCGACCATCTCGGTCCACTTGGTGCCCTTGGCAAGGGACTCGTTTTCTCCGCTGGAGGCGGCGCGAATGCCATTTCTGTCCAAGAAAACGTGGCAAAAAAATCGATCGGGGAAAAAAAATTCAATATATGGAACCGCTGCGACATCACCTGAACCAGACTCTCCTGTCTCTGGATAGAGCCCAGACGGAGTGATCGCCCACGCTGACGTGGCTGAGGGGAGAAGCGGAACCCGGACTGTCCAGAACGGCCCACGAAGAACCTTTTTTCGGAATAAAAAAGATCAAGTCGCGCACTATATAGCCTGACGTCAATTTCGATCATTCACCTCTGGGCTCCAGCCGAGACACCCCCAGCCTGACGAGGGCCTTCCCGGTCAGGGTCACGGCCCATAGGAGCCCCGAGGACGAGACGGAGATCTGGGCCACCTCGCAGTTGTCCGGGGTGGGGATCCGGAGCCACCCGGTGCCCTCCGGGCTGTCTGCAGTCACCCCCTGCCTGGCGAACACCCGGCCGAGCACCGTGACCGCCCACACCTGGAGCTCGTTCGGGTCGCCGTTCGGGATCTCATTGCCGCCCACCGAGATGTCGATGAAGGGCTCCTTGGTGCGCACAATCGTTCCCCCCCTCCGTTTAGTAGAAACCAGGCATCACCCGACCAATATCCATACCTCAGCGTTTACCTCTGAAGTTCCCAATATTGGTCGGGTAGTCAACAGATGCGTCAACCTTTTTACCTTTGCAGGATCCTTGTGTAGGGAAGGCACTGCAGACCAAGAGTCGGTGGCGACATACTTGCGATACCTATATAAGTGAAAGCAAATGATAGTAATAAAAAAAACCGCATTGAAACGTCTCCTGCTGCTGTTGCTGCTGTTGTTGCTGCACCTGATCCACTTCCTCCTCCTGACGCAGCTGGAGAAGGACTTCTTGTGGTGGTACTCGGCCGGGAAGTCGATGGCGTACGTCCACCCCTGCTGGTCCAGCCTGTGCCCGCCAAAGTTGGAGTCCACGTACCACTCGCCCTCCCACCTCCAGGCCATGGAGGGCAGCTTGAGCGACTCCTTCTCCCTCTTGCGGGTGCCGTCGGCGCTGGAGAAGCGCGGGCGGTCGGTCGGGAGCAGCTTCGGGCCGAACCCGTCCAGCGGGTTCCACCGCTGGTTCTCGTAGGTGCTCTCCTGCACCCGGATGGGGATCTCCACGCCGAAGACAAACACGTACAGCTGGTGGTCGCTCCCCAGCGCCCACAGCCGCCCTCCGGAGCCGGCGCCGGAGGAGGGGCCGCCGGGCGCCGACCTGCCGCCGCCGCCGCCGCCGCCGCCGCCACCGCCACCGCCGGCGCCCGCGGAGCCGCTGCCCGGTGACCCGCAGGAGGGGGCCACCACCGAGCTGACCCGCTTGAAGTCCACCCCGAGGTAGGGGAGCTCCAGCCAGCGGGAGGTGTTGCACTCGGAGGAGGAGGAGGAGGAGGAGGAGGAAGAGGAGGCCTCGGACCTGCAAGGGAAGCCAGTCGTCGGGCAAACCAATGCGCTTCCAGTGAGCGATCTGCCCATCTCTCTTACGAGGAGTGGATATAGTGGATCCTGCCGGCGGAGTTCACCGCGAACAGCACCTCGTCCGGCCTCAGGTGCATCTTGGATCAGAGGACAGTTCTTTTCCCTCCTCACCAACGACACATAATTTCAGGACAGTCCGTCACGCGTTCGTCATTGGCATCAAGAACCACGGACAGGTCTTTTTTTTTTTTTAGGTGCTCGGGGATCAGATGGATTTTTTTCAGTTCTCTCTTCCGCGGTGGTGCCGCCGTCTGCTACCTACTGAGATATCAGCTGTCCGTTGTTGACGTAGGAAGAGGAGGAGGAGAGTGGGGAAAAGAGAAAGGCAAGAGAGAGAGAGGGGGAGCCGAGCAGGGCAGGGGGAGGGGAGGGGAGGGGGAAGGAGGATCTGTCGACTTCGACGTCATCCATCGTGCCGGGCGGAACGGGTGGAGGAAGAAACAGGAGGAAAAACCCTCCTCATACTAACTAGTACGCACCACTACATAGTATTACCTACGTACATACTCCCCCAGATAATTGCACGTCGTGGAGTTTTCCCCACCTTGCGTTTTCGCATATTTGAGGATGATACAGTTTAATACGTGACACAAGTCGGGGGGAAAAAGAAATAAAAAGCGTTATGAATAAATAAACAAAGACTTTAAGTCGATAAGTGATTTTTTTTGGGATGTCAGCGATGCACTTTATGCACTACCTTCTTAGAAAAGGATGCCGTTTCTCGTCCGACTGCTCGGAAAGGGCGGGATGGAAAAAAAAACACTTGTGGCGCTGCAGGAAAGGCTCTCTCTTAGGAGCACATAGCTGTGTGTAAAGCTGCCACAGAGGAAAACACTTTTTTTTTCTTCTTCAAAAAAAAAAACATTGCTGGTCATGCCCGTGCGCCTGCCCTTCTCCTCCGTGAGCGCCAGGAGGGTGCAGCAGGTCTTCGAGACGCTCCTCGTCGCCTCCATCTTCTTCACCCTCATCTTCATCATAATGAGGGCCTCGCTCAGGAACGAGACCGTCCCGAAAGTAAGCACTATTGTAGGTACGTGGGCACTGCGCACGCGGTAATTTCCCAAATTTACTTGTACGGGTTCAAGGCGCACACAGTGATTTCCCACCAAATTCCCGTAATGTCACTGAAGTGAAGCATCACTGAGCCAGATCTAAAATATATGTGAACTGTGAACTGCAAGTTAACTTGTGCTCCTATAGCATTGCCAAGTTACTATACTTGTGACATCCTCTCCAGGGCTTTGGAGGGAGAAATCCAGCTGCTCCTCCCAAATCTCCTTGGCGGGATTGGGCTAATGAGCCTCCAGAACATAATCCGAGAGTAGGGAGTAGGGAGTAATAAACAGACAAACAAACAGTGGTGATCGTCTTCAATAGTACATGCAGTGATTTCCCAAACCAAACGAAAATGTAATCTCTCAGAATAATTGAGCGCGATTTAGTCTAGTCCCGTTTGCAATTTGTTCCAGATCTCCACGTGCACCGACCTCTCCGAGCACAGCCTGGCGTGGGGCTCGAACGGGTTCGCGCAGCGACTCTTCCAGTACTACGTGACTCCCCGCCTGAAGGAGGGCGACTTTGTCTTCTGCCCCATGTCCTTCTACCAACTGATGCTGGAGCTGGGCTGGTTCTGCCAGGGGGACACCCTGACGGAGCTGCAGAAGGCGGTGCAGCTGCCGTGCGAGGTCAGGCGGGGCGACCTGACGCGCATGCGCGAGGACAACGGCACCGAGCACTTCGTCATGATGACCGATTGGAGGAAGAGGATCGACCCACACTTCCTCTGGGCCATGGACGTGGACAGAGAGGACGTCCTCAGGCAAGGAGATGTAGAAATAGAGACATCTAGATAATTTTTTTCCGATATAAGTGTTTTTCATGTTAATTTCCCTTACCCAAAAATATTTACTTAATCAACTTGACAAGTTTTTTAAGCCCTGTTTTTTTTGCACAAAATATAATTAGCACAATTAGTGGTTGAACATTGTCTAAATGAGACACATCGTAAAATCGAGATTATAATTGAAGAATCAGGATCTTTACTGCAATTTTTTCCCCTTATTATATCCAGCACTCGGCGCAAGTTCCACGAGTCCATGTCCTCCTCCGACCACCTGGGGCTGGCCGTGCTCTCCAAGAACCACCTCAGCTTCCGCTGCCAGCACGACGAACTGGACTTTGCCGTCGCCACCAAGTTTATGCTGAGCAACGCCGACGTCGACGCCTACGTCGTCCAGAGGGAGGAGGGCGTTATCACCACCAGGGCCTTCGTCAAGGACCTACCCAACACCTGCACCAGGCTGCTGGAGATCTTCACCACGCTGGAAGGAAAAGTCCTGGTCTTCATCGTCCCGAGACCTCTCGGACAGTGCAACTTTGAAAAGTTGCTCAAGGTAAGGACGGCCAACAAGGGATTTTTTCCCCCTTTCTTTCCAAAGTTGAGAGCAGGATGTGCTTCCTCCGTCCAGGACATGAAGACCCGGAACCTGAACGAGCCTCTGCTGTACAACCAGACGACCGAGGTGCTGGTCCGCTTTGCCCCCATCCGGGTCAGAACCGTGCTCGGGCTCAGCGCCGCTCTACAGGTATAAAGAGGGCATGGTCAGGTCAGCCTACGTTATACGTACTACAGTACTAATGAATTCCTGGTTTATTTTATTGGAGCCCGGATATCCGGTTTGTCTGAGGTAAAAAAAAATGGATAGACTATTAAAAAAAAGGATAGAAAAGTAACCCCCATTTAACCTGGTTCAATTGCAGTATTCAGTAACTTTTGTGCGTGCTTCTCCCAGGGCTTCAACGCCATCAGCATGTTCTACCGGGAGGAGGCCCACTTTGACCGGATCCTCCTTCCGCACTCGGCCGGGCTGGCCGTACGGGCCGTCGAACAGGTGAGAGAGGGAGAAGTCCATTATAAGTTACAACCCATTGCCTTTGGCCGCAGCTATGGAGGGTTGATATATGGGAAATCAACTCAAGTCACTACAGTAGTAGTTATTAGTTTGAAACACCAATATTCACCCATGTAGTTACTGGACTGGTATAGTACACAATGATGCCTATTCTGAGTGTCTTAGCCACTCCTATCAAATGGTCAATTTGAAATCGGTTCCAGGAGACCGAGGTGAACCTGGGCGGGTCCGCCTTCCACCCGGCGCACCACCCGGGGGACAACCCAGAGACGCCGGAGGTGGAGGAAGGGGCGGAGGAGGAGCTGGTGGACATCACTGGGCAGGAGCAGATCTTCTTGCTCATTGACAACTCTGCCAGGGAGGCAATCGTGCTGGGAAGAAGAGGAGGAGGAGGAGGCTGAAGAAGACTTGTCAATACTGCAATTTCGAAAGGGGGGAAAGTTGTGAAAAATACGAAACTTTCCCTCCTCCTTTTTTTACACTCTCCCCCTTTCCTCGCAAGGAAGTCAAGAAAATCTGTGTCATCTGGAGGAAGAAGAAGAAAGTGAATCGTGACTTCCTCTCCTCCTTCCCCTTTTTGGTAACCTTGTCCCCTTCCCCCTCTCTGACTAAAGTTCTCAGGAAATCCGGTCCTCTTTCCTGCCAATATTTTGATCCTCCTTTTTTTTCATGGGGTTGTGGGGGGGGGGACTGGTTGGTTGGTAGGGGTTGTCGCTTTCCCCACACATGGGCACCTCCGACAATCATCGACTTTAGGGATGGTGCGGGTTAGAAAGGTCAAGATCTTAGGAGTTTGCCACGTTTTTTTCAACAAGTCAGAGAATTTTTCTAGGGGAGAGGGTACCAAGTAGTCAGAATACTCTTTACACGCACCTCTGCCCACGTGTGGGCTCCCTCCTTCCTTCTCCTCTTCCACCCTTGCTTTCTGCCTCACAAGAAAGAGGGGAAATGAGGTGATACAGTTAATGTTGCGTTTTCCCGGTACGTGGAAAAGGAGGAGGAGGACGGTCGCCAAAACAGACGGACCTGTTTCTTTCCTCTACTTTTCTTCCTCTTTTGGACTTTCTTGGTGTTTTTCATCCCTCTTTCGGCATAGACGCCAATCTTTCTCAGCAGTGAAAGAAGTGATGAAGACTGGAGAGACATGAGACGGCTAAAGCATCTCTTACTACTGAAGTCTCTCTCCCCCACCTCTCCCAAAAAAACAAAAGTGAGATTGAGGAATAAATATGGAGGTAAATTAACATCCATGACCAATGAAAAAAATTAATTAATTAATTCTTTCTTTCAAGAGAACAGTCATCTCTAGTTTTGCCTCAAAAAAGTGCTAGGGAGAAGGAAAGAGGAGAGAGCGGGGGGGGGGGGGAGGGAAGAAACCTTATTTTTAGAGCCGTCTAGTAGTGGTAGACCCACCCTTGTCCTCTTCCTTTGTTCGTAGACCGCAGCCAAGTTTGGCAATAAGATGCTGCTTTCAGGGCGTCTCCCTCCTGCCCGCCCTCAACCTCATTCCGGCAGGAAGACAGAGGGAGGGGGAGGGGGGATGTCTGGAGTTGCTCCGCACACTCACACACAAGAAGCAGTGCTTTCAAGACAGAAAAAAAGGAAGAAAACATTGCTGTTTATCCCCACTTGCTTACTGCTCCCAAGTACCTACAGGACACAAGCAGTGTGCAAGAATTTTGCATTAGGTTTATGTGTGCTTTGGACACAGTAATACAGTAAAACCTCAAATTGTGAACTCCGATAGTACATTTCTTCAATATAATGTAATAAAGTTGCCTCTGACCAACTCTCAACTGCATTAGAAAGTTCTTTAAAAACATATACAAGTTTCTGCATTAAAGCACCCAACTTTTGTGCTTTAATTCTTATTAGTTTGTGTAAATATTAAGTGTAAAAATTTTCTGACGGCAATGAGCTTGTACAAATTACCTTAAGAGGCTCTGTTTGCTGTACTGTTCACTAGTGTACGTACATCAAAGTTCTACTGTACTACCATTTTTTTTTCAGCGACGTATAACAAAGATTTTTTTTACTCTCCGGGTGTTCCGAGCTACTTAGGTGGTCTCGCGTGCCACTTCCGCATCCTGCCCAACTTTGGTGTCGTCGCCGCACCAAGGGAGAGGAGGATTAAAAGCCAGAAACCCAGAAATCCTGTCCCGGAAAGATTAGGGGATTTTTCTTTCTTTCTTTCTTTCTTTCTTTCCTTTTCTTGGACACACACACACACACAGAAGGGGGAAGAAATGAGTGCAAATCCTTGTAAGCGCTTTTTTTCCCGGGGATTTCCGTCTCTTCCCTCTTCTTGCCTTTTCCAGTTTCCCAAGTGTAATTAATTTTAGTGGGTGGGTTTTTAACACCTGGACAGGGAAGATAGCAGCAACGACTTTCAAAATTTTCTCGTGTGAGGATGAAATTTATTCGCAAAGTGAAAAAAAAGGTAAAACAGCAATAATATGGTACTGTCATATGTGAAATGCGCGCACGCGTGATTTCTTCTTTTTAAATGCTGAACTCCCTTTCTTGATCACAGCCCC
>JAAUYM010011617.1_pt1 | contig 15998 bp, 18 predicted proteins | sample 7278001 | NCBI WGS metagenome assembly JAAUYM01 (sample SAMN14350224, study PRJNA611818) | marine sediment metagenome | isolation source: surface marine sediment (1.8m) | place: French Polynesia: Moorea | collected 2018-08
AAAAAAAAAATCTAGTTGGGTGGAGATTCTACCGCTACTACTTACTACTGTACGGGACCTCCTCTCCTCCTCCTTCTTTCTCTGCGACGACTTGGTAACAGCACTTTTTGTCTCTTCTCCGGCCTTTTTTTTTTCTTCTCTCAGTGCCGCTTTTGTCCTTTCCCTTCTCTAGAGTCGAAATATCCTGGAACGAGAAATAAAGAAGAAGAAGACGCGCTTTCAACGGGTAGCAACGATGAGACTTTTTCCCACCCTCCGTTGTTTGAAAACTTTTCCTCGAGTTTCGCTGTTATAGAGCAAACAAGTTCTATTTTAGACTTTTCGAACAACACTGGCTACCACACTTTTTCTTCTCGCATGTGTAATTTTTTTTTCACCATCCTCCTCTCCCTCATCTTCATCCTCCTTTCTTCCCATTCCAAGCCTCTTTTTTTTCTTACGTGAGTCATCCCAGAAACTTTTTGGATGGAAACTCGATGGAAAATAAAGGAGATAGACACACAAAAAGTAAAATCAGCATCAAGCAACAGGTACTGTTTTTATTCCAAAATATGAACCCATACGTACATACTTCTCCAGCCAGTTGTGCAATAGCGTGCTTACCTTGTGTATGGGACACACAGTCGGATTTTTCACCAGAGCACTTTGTCTATGTGGTCTGACAATTCCAACTCTCTCTCCTCCTCTTTCCTTTCCCACCTGATTCGCTTTGAGAAGTGGGTAGGGGAAATATGGCCTGATAATTCATCCATCCTCTTCCTCTCCAACCCACCTCTTTGGAGTGGAGTGGGTCAAACAACACCTTCGTTCTTCAAAATTTGCTTGATGGAGAGTCTCAACTATGATTTGTTTTTTTCCTACGACTCCTGGGACTTCCTTATGCTTTGGTGACTTGCCCCACCCCCAGCCCAAAGAATCCTGAGCACACCTACGTGTGTGTATAGAGAAAGGCATTGAAAAGAGCTGTCGCAGAAGCGTTCGGCGCATGCTCGCAGGCCACATTTCATTCCTCGGCCCGTTCGTATGTTAGTACAAAGATCTCCTTCTTTTTACAAAGTACATTTTTGCTTGCTGAAAGCTCCATAGGTAGACACAGAGAAATTAGCACTCGTGTGCGCGTATGCACAGACATGGAAGGCATGAAGGGGTGCCTAAAACAAAAAGTCGAAAACATTGCTAACGCCACATCCACTAGCGCTTAACACCCTTTTGCAACGATATCTATGTACGCGTATGTTGTCAAGTTTTTTGTCTGATTTGTTTTTTGCCCACACCTTTGTTAACACAAAGATGGCTGGAAGCTCCGTGTACAAAATGGGGGAGGGGGACTAAAGCGGGAGGTGTGAAGAAGTGTGTGTGAGAGAGAGGGAGGGGAGAAACCGTGCTGAAAAATGATGAGTAGGTCTTTTTTTTCGCCCTTCTTTCTTTCAAGTCATCTCTGTTTGCAAGTTCACTTGTTCTCCCTTCCTGCCTTCTTAGTCCACCTCACAACGTCCACCTCCAACAGTACAAAAAGATGCACAAATATATAGTAGGCATATCCTGGTAGTACTGAATACTCGTGATAAGCAGCAATGAATGAAGAAGACTGTACAATACGTTTTCATCTCGTAACTACGGTATAACAATCTAGTTAGTCAAGTTGCTCAACTCAGGCTATGAATCTCTGCATTCTTCAGCTTGCTTCCTCAGATAAATCTGCCATCGTGTTGCTCTTCTTCCGAGGCCATCCGCGAGATCGAACTTGGACCTTTCTCTCCAGGGCCAACCCTCCCCGCTCCCCGTCCGCCCACCCGAACTCCTTCCACATCATCCCAAACAAACAATCCACACGTTGGGAGAGAGAGACTCTCCTCTCCTCTCCGCTCCGCTCCATCCCTGCTCAGTCGCAGCTGGCATGCACGGGAGGGAGCGTGGGGGCCGCATCCGGCCCGGGCGGCGGGGCCGAACCTCCTCTCCGTCCGCATCAAATTGTGGCCCTTGAGCCGTGATATTCCTTTCCTTTGCAACTCCTTCTTCTTCGTCTCTCTCTCTGACGGACGGAGGGACGGAGTGGGTCAATCCGGCGCCGGAGAGTCTGGAATCCACCAGCAAGAAGAGGAAGAAAGGGAAGGAAAGGGACGAGTGATTAAGAGACGCCGTTTTGTGTGCACTACTACGCAGTACCACAGATGGGCGCACACCCGCGTTTTCACAAACTGGATGTCGTCTACCAATATTCATATACTACTTCAAGACAGGGTTGCCAGATCTTGGAAAGACAGAATGGCCCACCAAAAACCCTAAAAAGGGCAACCCAATAGCAAAGAAAATCAAATTGAAGAAAGCCTCAACCTTAAAAAACACCACAATTTCGTAGCTTAATTGCAAAATTTCTATGTAAAAAACTCATCTGGCCATCTGTTCAAGAAAATTCACTTTCGTCTGATTCCAAACGTCGATCAGCAACGATACATACCATGTACGTACAGTGGTAGTACGCGTACTACACTGAACTTAACCGTTGACCATCTCCTCTTGCCAGACACGAACTCAAGGAACGTTCCAAGTAAGGAAAAAAAAAGGTTTTGAAAAAGAGAAATTTCCACCACAGCTGTTGATTGCGCCATTCTCTTCCGAATTTCGTGGTCTTTTCCCCTGCTCCTCATCTCATCTCCACTCGAAATGTTTTCTAAATGACCTTTCTCTCTATCCATGTCCCCCCCCCCACCACACATCAGGTCTACTACTTCGTTTTTTTTACAGTCCTGAGAGACCACCTCGTTGTCAGATATGGAATGGCATTTCTTCTTCTTCCTTGGAGACAAACGTTTGATGATACCTCTTCTCTCTTTCACACACATACCCCACCATTACCTACCTACTAGTACACGAGAGTGTCCACAACGCAATCGCATCCTTCTTCGCCTTTGCCTCTGGAATGCACGTTGTACATCTTTAAAAAAGTTCGTTTCTAGTGGCACAGTGTAATCTCAACACAACAAATCTCGACATAGTAGCGATAAATCTCAGTATAAGGATGCTTGTCTGGATGCCAAAAGAGCTATCGTTGTACTGTATACTCAGTAGCATCTCGACGTAGAGATCAATCTATCTTATTTTTCCTCCTGATCACCAACACCGCTAATTAATATCTGGATTCCACTGTACTACGTGAAGAAGAAACTTTTTTTTTAGGCATTTCAGAATGATTGAGGTCAGAGCAAAAGCACGTCGTACTGTGCGCAGGGCTGGGCGCGTTGCACGTCTCACCTTAATGGCACAATCGTGGCAGAGTCCACCGTTCTGCTCCCCTCCCCCCTCCTCCTCCCCCTCCTCTTGTCAAGAGGCCGAAGGGCCAAACGCGGGGACACCGACCGTTCAAGGAAGAATCGAGTGGGAGGGGGCGAGGGGGAGGGGGGGAGGAATCTCCGTCCGTCCGTCTTTGCGTGCGTGCGAGTGAGTGCGCTACCCTCTTCGGGAGCGACCGAGCCGACCCTCCTCCTTTTCCACCTCCTTCCTCCATCGCCAGATCAGTTTTGGACGGATTGCCGGACTGAAGGGAGAGAGGTTAGGACAAGAGTGAGTCGCATGCAACAAGAGAAGAGGACAAGGAGGTGGAGAGAGAGGACGACGACGACGACGATGCTGACGATGATCCGCGGGAGGAGGCTGTCGCTGCTGCTGCTGGCGCTGGCGGCGCTGGCGGCGACCGTCGCGGTGGTTGCGGCGGCACCCAGGACAAGAACAATCAAGGTGGGGGTGACGCATAATGTCAATTGTTGGCGTCGGTCCGACAGCAAAATTCCTAAGGCTGTGGCACTTCCTCCTCCTCGTCAAAAGTCTTTGATTCAACCGATATCTGCCCTCCCTCCACACCCACCACGCGTGCAACCTGATCCCGCAAGCATCTCAGGAATGCAATAGCAAAAAAAAAAAAATGGAATCTACTACTACATACTACTACTGCGTAGCATAGTACTGATAGTTCATTCATCCAGACGACAAGACGATCTACCCTTTTCAGTCACCTCATATCCTTTTGCTAGCTATGCTTTGGAACAAAAGAATATGAGCCATGCCATGTTAGGATCTAAAGTTTACAGCGCCATACCTAAAGGAATCTAACAAACCGCACTGACCTTGCTGAGGAGAAAAGGGCCCAACAGACCAGTTGTGGTGGCATGACCTCGTTTTCTTCTCCTCCTCCTCCTGCAGACATCCCACCGTAACTTGGGCAGCCTGAGCAACTCCCTGTTCGGCTCCTCCTCCTCGTCTCGCCCCACCTGCGAGCGAAACGTCCCCTGCGGCTGGGCCCTCTACCACCAGACGTGGAGGTCCGCGCTCAGGCCCATCTTCCAGTACACCAGAAACACACTGTGAGTGTGAGGGGTGGGTGGGAAGTGGACAGGGGACCGGCAGATGGAGAGAGCATTCATTCATTATCTCTCTCGCTCTCTCTCTTTCTCGGAAATGTTAATAATGGCTTGAAGCGACGGAGAGACGATTTTGTGCAGGCGAGCCATATCCGCTTTCCACATCCCTTTGTCTCTTTTTCCACTCCTATGAAACGCAATTTCTTTTCATGCGTTTCATAAAAGTCCCTTTCTGGGGTGAACTCTCCGAAAATGCTTTTTTCCTCCTTTTTTTCCCCCCTCCCAACATTTCTGCATGCGGCAAGTTCCGGAAGGGAAAGCCGAACACTTCCTCCCCATGCCCAACCAGAGCAAGAGAGAGAGAGATACTACAGAAGGGGTTTGGTGAACCCACTGTTTCGCCAATTTCCTTCCCCGACGACACTGGACCATAACCAAAGCTTTCAATTATCTACAGGTGCGACTGCGCCCTGGGCACACAGTGCGTCTACCAGGAGAACAGGTCCGAGATGAGGGCCTACGTCTTCTACTGCAGGAGGAACGACGGGAGCAAGGACCTCTACCAGTTCCCGAGCAACTCGTGAAGGGAAGGAAGGACACCCACCCTCCACACCAAGAAGAAAAATGTCTTTTGACATCGCTTTCCCTCTCTCCCTCCCCCTCCCCCCCACACGTACTACCACTTTTTTAAAGGCTGAGATGGCGTGCGAGAGAGAGCTTTCCTTACACACACACACACCCAGACACGGACACACACTCACTACATGCATGTACCCTACTGTAGTAAATGTTGTTGGTCGGGAATGGAGTTTGTACCAGTATTATGGAGATACCATGTACTGTACTACGTATGTATACTGTACTACTACCCAACGTGTGCGAATGTTTGTACAGAATCCCATATCATCAAACAACAACAAAAAAGAGAAGAGAGATAGATGACTGACGAAGCAGTTCTCATCAACCATCTCCGCTTTCTTCCTCCTCTCTCCCCCTCCCCCACTTCCCCCCAAAAAAGAGAAAGAAAAGAAATCCTTGGCGAATTGGGTCAAGCCAGAAAAGGCTAACAAAAGTTCTTCTGAAAGGGGACTCCCGCCCACATCCACTTTATTTGTTACTACTACGGTACTAAGTATGTACATTGTGCGACGCTAGGAAGCAACAGTCTCCAATTCTCTTCATCTCTCCCCCCCACCACACTCACCACCACCAATTTGTACTGGCGCCGAATGCTTGAGGAGTAACGTTCGTACCTGAATGGACAACAACATAACGGTTTAATCTCAGAAGTTCTATCAAATCAACTAATAAATACATACTACACGTTGAATATTGAGTCTCTTCTTCCAGCGTGCGCCTACCTACCTAGAAATCCGTTGCTTTCCTTTCCTCGCTGCCTGGTGGCGAGACCATGACGCATATATGGCGAGTCCATGACGCATCTATGGCGAGACCATGACGCATCCAAATCTTTAAGGGCTACCCTACTACCGCCGGCAGTAATAATAGAACTGCCTACAACATACCACAATAGTGTGTACAACTACGGTCGCCCTAAATGGTGACATATGGTGGTGGGTTGGCCCCGTGACTTCGCTCTCTTTCTTCTTCCCGACGCCACCCTGTTTTCCCCTCCACCAGAATGAGAGTGCTCCCTCCTTCGGGGTGTGGTCTCTGGCAAACATGCTCCCCTCTCCTTCCCCCGAGCGGCTTTCATAATATCCTTCCAGAAAGGAAACCGACACTGGAGAGGCCAAGCGCCTTCAGGGGAGCGGGGTGACTGAAAAGTCTTTAGATAGGAAAAAACTAACTTTATATTATAATTGCACATTATGTTAGACAAAAATCAGGTGTGACCAGTTGTGAGCAAGTGTGACCAGATAGCCTAATTTACGTAGTATCCAAAAGAGATAGGGAAAAATCAACTTCATATAATAATTGCACATATCGTAAAGGTCACGTGTGACCAGGTTTAGCCAGGTGTGACCAGATGTAGTATCTAATGTAGCCTAATGTAGTATCTTGCGAGCGCTTGGACAGAATTTATTCAGTCTTTTCATGCTTGTTTTTTTAGAACAGCGGGACAGAGGTTCAAGCACTAATGAAGATGATGACCTGAAAAAAAATGGAAAGCAAAAATACAAGTATGATACAATGAATGAATAAAAAAAATGCCGCAAATACATCTGTCCGCCCGCACAAGTAACATCACATGTTCTCACTGACAGGATGGAGACTGTTTTGATGTCTCACTGATTATATTTGAGTCACCCTAGACTACAGGCGCCTTCCTCTGATTTTTTTGCCAGTCTTGGTAAACTTGGTCGAGTCCTCATGAACAGTACAGTATACATGGACGTTGTCACGCTTTACGTTGCTCAAGATTGAGGTTCCATCACCAACAGGTCTGTCGTTATACGTAAGAAGCAGTCTGTGTCGTGAGACTTTTTGGTCTTGAGCTATTTGGTCTTTGAGATTTCCCCAAGTGTCACCCGTGTTGAAGTCAAATCTCTTTTCCTGCTTGGCTCCATGCCCTGTAATGATTGCAATAACATGACTTGGAGGTGGTGGTGGAGGAGGAGGGGGAGGTGGTGGCGGTGGCGGAGGCTTTATGTGGGGCCCAACTGGCATTTGCTTTTTTCGTTAAATATTGAAGCAGTTGTTTTCCCTATTTTTTTTCAAATAAAAAAACTCGCAGGCAGCGTTGCCAGACGGTGCGATATTACCAGGTTAGAAGATAACTTCAAAACTATCGTTGCACTGATTGTCAATAGTTAGAGAAACTTGACGTTCTGGCGCTAAACAGTCGAATTCAAAGTCGCATCTTTCTGTGTTAAAGCGTCGAAATTTGGGGTAAGGTCTTTCCTCCCTTCCTAATGAGCACATGCGGTATAGTAAGAGCAGGAAGATCTACGATCAGAGGAACAGACGGATGGAGGAAGAATGTTGGAGAGCAACATCAGAGCCAGTCAGAGTCCCTTCGAGACTGCCAGAGGGGTTAAGAGGCCTTGGGATTAGTTCTCCAATGGCGACTGTGATATCATCCAGTACTGTACGGTACAGTGTACACCCAGCGCGCTGTGAAAAACATCACAGTAACGAAGACAGTTTGTGATGTACCGGTACAGTACACTGGGTAACATTTATTTCTTTATGTGTAGAGAGGCAGCCTTTTTAAGGCCTCAGCCATCTTTGAAGACTTCTGCTTTTCTTCCTGCTTTTCCACAAATTTCAAAAAGACCTCGTTCAGGGTAATTTGCGAAATAGTGTACGGCAAAACTAGGGACTCTTTCTCGCCTTTTCTTACATGTGTCTCCACTAAAGTTTCCACATTGTCAAACACCTCAGAAAGAGAAGTATCCGACAACTTGACGTTGAAGCTGAACGTGGAGTGCCTGTCTTCGGCATGCACGAGGTGAGGAAAATGTTGCTCCACTGCTTCTTGCAGGCCAGCCGTCTCCAGACTTTTCTTGTCTATAGACACGACGTACTCATTACCATACCTGCTCTTGAGGTGTTGCGGGGATCCCATGCACACGAATACACCGTTAACCATTATACCTATCATGTCACACAAAACTTCACATTCTTCCATCACGTGTGAAACAAGAACAATAGCCTGACCGGAGACAGTGGCTTCCTTGATGCCATTCCAGAGTTGTCGTCTTGATGCAGGATCCAATCCAGATGAAGGTTCGTCCATAAGCAGCAAGTTAGCGTGAAAGACGAACCCCACAGCAGCAGCCAGTCGCCTGTTTGTCCCGCCGGAGAGATGTCTTGAAATCTTTCCTGAATACTGCTGCAAGTCGAGCTGCACCAACAACTCCTTGACTACAACGGAAATGTCCTTCTCCGAATAATTGTTGATACGAGCGTAGAAGACCAAATGCTCTCTTGGCGTCAATAGGGGATTTAGGGGGTCAAATTGGGGGCAGTACCCCATGGAGGCTGTGAATCGATCGGTGTTGCGCTTAATGACGATCTTTCCACTAGTGGGCTCTATTTCTCCTGTCAACATCCGAAGCGTCGTTGTTTTGCCAGCCCCATTAATTCCCAAGAGACCAAAGCATGTCCCAGCTTTAACACCAAACGTGACGTTCCGGACCGCGACGACACTACGTAGACACAGGCAAGCTTTATACACCTTTGTCAAGTCTTGTACAATGAGGATATCGTCCGCAGTGTCATTCTCATGTACCCTTTCTTTTTCTTTCAGTACGTCTTCGTCTTCTTGCAATTTTTTGTCAACCGGAATGCTGCCGCAAGAAGATGCAATTTTTCTTAACCATTTGTGGTCCAAAAGTAGCGTCAGTGCAAAAAAGCAGGCTCCTGTTACAAAGAGGGCAGTGTAGTACTGCCCGAGATACGCCCAGCTAAATGGATGCTCTGCAATAACTAGTTCATAGTGTGAAAGATTGTCGTTGAAGAGCGTGACAAGTATTAGCTGCAACAGTCCTCTTTGGAAACTGTACTGAGGGAGAATCAAGAATGCGTTGTTAAGTATTTTTGAAGTCTTTGTCCACCCTTCCACTTGTAGCAAAAATTGAGATGCTACAGCGATGTATCCGCAAATTATGCCAACAAAAGCCACGAACAAGATAGAAGCACTCGGGGTCTTAAAGACAAAAGTCATCAGGTAAGTCACCGACAAAGTAGCCCAGCCAAAAAGTACAAACAGCAAGAGAGAGTACACGAACCTCCCATCGGAAGTATAGTTGTCCAAGGCAAAAATCAGAAATATTACGTACACCATAACCGTAACGAATATGTACGTGAAGACGTCGCAGAGCAGTCCTGCAGTCCAGTATACCACGGGGCTCACACCACTAAGAAACTGTAGGTGCTTTGCTTTAGAGTTTCTTTCTTGCATGTAGAAGAAGATGGCCGTGGCAGTTACGAGAGTCATAGCTGTCATTATGTAAAATGTTTCCTGAGTCGAATAAATGGTCTCGAGAACTGCCAACGCAGCACTTTGCTTTGCGGTGAGTCTCATCGGCTGACTCCACACAGATATCCCGTATTTGCTAGAATTCCCAGCATCCACTACTGACCTCAGTATGACATTGTTGATGGCATTAAGGAAGACAGGAGCCGATGTGGACGCCCTGCCATCGAACCACACTCTGACGTATCCGTCGTACTCCGGTAACTTGTGCACCTGATCCATGAACTCGTATCCACCGTATCTTTTCCTGAATGCCAATCTGTCAGTGACAAGCAAGTATTCAGAGATGTTTCTCTGGCTAATGTTGAAGACTCTTTCTTTCGAGGCCAGCTCAGTCAAGGAAGCCTTGGCCAATTGCCGAGCCCCCTCTGGCTCGCACTCTTGCCGACCGGTTTCGCAAGAACAGACGTCGCTAAAAGTAACTGTCGGCGATGGTGTCGAGTCAATTTCAGGCGCGCTACTTCCACATGCATTTTCTTCCAGCACACAGCGAGTGGCTATGCCGCTGGATGAATACAAGCTTTCTTCAACAGCTCTTAGGACTTGAGAGCTAGAAAACTCTCGAGAATAAAATATTTCATTTCCAGTCTCCTTGTTTTTAAACATCCACGGGTTAAGCTCAGTTGCAGTGTGGGTATCGTACTGTGACTCTCTGTTTGTGTACAGTAAGGTAATTACAAGGAGAACCAGCAATACTGGGGCAATAATCTGAGAGAAGCCTACCTTCCAATCTCTTTTGAAATGATGAAGCCTCTTCACAAACAAAGCACGAAAATGTCTCGATGCTCTCTTCGTAGTCGGTTTCGGCTTCTTTCTGACCGTCTGCTTTTCGTCAAGTTGCTTTTGTGACTGTTGTCCAATAATGGCCAGAAAGACGTCTTCCACACCCGCACATCTTAGGCCAAATCCGCGACGATTTTGTGCTTCCAGGGCTTTTATCAGATTGACGAGATCTTTGACCGATTGCTTGTTTGCTACTGGCAGCAAATAAGCGACTTCTTCAGAACTATTGTCTTTTTCGCTCGCCGGAACATATTTCTTGATAAGAGCCTCAGTACTGTCGCTGTCGTGGTGCTCCTCAGTCTCTGACGCGAACGTCAGTCGATAGAACTGCGCATACTTTTGCCTGAGATAAACTCCGGTGCCAAACGCTTTAAGTTCTCCATAATGAAGTATAGCAATTCTGTCACCTAGGGCATCTGCTTCGTCCATGAGGTGTGTGCTCAAGATGATTGTTTTCCCCTGTTTGTTGGCCTCCACGATGTTCCATATCGCTTTTCTTGATAACGGGTCCACTCCAGATGTGGGTTCATCCAACAGGACCACCTTTGGGTTTCCCGTAAGAGCAAGAAATATGCTTAGCTTTCTTTGTGTTCCCCCGGACAACCGACAGGCCGATATGTCTTTGTAAGCCAACACTCCTGATTTTCCTAACATTTTATCTATCTCTTTCTTATTTGGAGACCTCCCCGTCTTGACAATGTTGTAGAATGTCAAATGCTCTTTTACTGTTAGTTCAGAAAAAAGGATGTTGTGCTGAGGACATAGGCCCATCTCTTCTCTTACTCTATGAATGTTCCGTGCAATATCCTTGTCCCTCACTGTTATTTTACCACGCGTGACGGATACCGTTCCAGCAATCGCGGCAAATAAAGTGGTTTTTCCAGCACCATTCGGGCCAAGAATGACGGTTATTTCATTTTCCCGAAAATCCAAAGAAATGTCATGCAGAGCAACGACCGTGTCAGATGAGGATTTGTATATCTTTTCCACTTGATGCAGGGCGACACCAACTTCTTCCGGGCGAGATGGTAACTTGGTGGACGTACCTTCTCTTTCTCCTTTCAGTGTTGCTGCCTCCTTTTCTTCTCTCGCCATGAAAAACTTTGCGCCTCGCGTATCTTTATTAGTGTGAAGTGGATTTGTGGCTACCTTCCCGCCTTCCTGTGCGTCAACGTCTTCAACAGACTTGGCTGAAGCCCTTTTCTTCCCAGCTTTGCTCCAAAATCTCTCGATGCAGAAGCACCATCCTCTGGATATGCCATATCTTCCAGGAAAAACCGCTTCCACATACAAAGTCAAGAGCGTGTACAAGATCGAATCGAAAAGAAGCATGCCAACGATTAACAGAATGGTTTGACCACCTTCTATGTCATGCGTTATATCTTTCAGCTTAGCTCCACCGCCACGTCGTTCCAAAAAAATAATATACGAGGATCCTCTTCCAAACGCCACTTGCGCTACAAGTGCCAGCGGGGCCACTTTACCGGCCGTGTCCGCCCCTTCATTGGAAAATTTTGTTACGGCGGTGTCTATGAAGTACAGGGATAAATACAGCACCCCGGAGATGGATGCAGCAACTCCAGAATTGTCAAACAGACAGGAGGTCAAAAAGGCCATGGGTATAATCGCAACGAGGTAAACAGTCGAGAGAAGTAAGGGAAGAAAGAAGTCAATGTCAGGTAGGAGGACGAGTACCACGAAGCAGTTGATCATCAGCGCAATGAGAAAGTAGCATATGAAGCTTCCGACGAACCACGCCGTCCAGTGAGCCCTGTACCCCAGAGACATGATCATCATCAGTTCTTTCAGGCGGAGCTCCTTCTCGTGCACGATCATCCCAACCAAGGAGGCGAAGGGCAAGGTGAAAGATATGACGATTAGGAACGGATACAGGGTTGCCACCACCCCCATGAACTTGTCGACGAAGAGGCACGGCTGAGGCATCTGCCTGAGCACGGTGACGGGCAGGGACGCGTTGCCGTTGTGGGACGCGATGACGGCTCGCTCCACCATGTCCTGGATCATGACGAACCCGTACCTGACGAACCTGGAGACGGACTGGGCGTACACGTAGGACTCGTCGACGTGGATCGTCTCCATGTCGTCGGCGTTCATCTTGATCTTGTAGCTGACGTAGGGAGGGAGGTGCTCCCCGCTCGCCCCGCCGTAGTCGAAGACCACGGCCCCGAACAGCCTGTCGCTCTCGTTCAGGTCCTCTCCCGTCCTGTTGAGGTCTGCCTCGTCGTCGAAGCCCTGGAACTTGTCCAGCTCGAGGCAGTGGAGGGAGTCGCGGCCAAAGAGACTCAGGAGTCCGAAGGCCGGGGAGAAGGCGGCGACGGTCTGGAAGGTCTCGTTCGCCCTCGCCATGACGCTCCGGGTCCTCTCGTCGTTCGGGGCGAACAGTATCTTTCCCACGAAGAATCGCCTCAACCTCTTCCAGAGGGCGACCTGCAGCGCGGATCCCTCCTCGTGCACCCTCCTGAGGAAGTCGTTGCACCGCTCGGAGAGGGACTCGTCCTCCTTGAACTCCTTCTTCTCCACGGTCGGCCTCTCTCCTCCCGTCTCCTCCTCCTCGTACTCCTTCTGCTTCTCGAGGAAGTCGAAGCCGCACAGCTCGGATGTCAAGTTCGCTCCCGCTTCCTTCTCTCCGCCGTTCCTGATGTCGTTCAGGCACTCGAGGCAGGGACCGGTCAGGGGAGACGTTGTTGCACATTCCAGCATTTCCTTGTTGCGGATGGCACATTTTGGACTGAACTGGATGTCCGGCTCGTCCGGGATGCACATCCCGTTCAGGAAAGCCGTGCACATAATGTTCTGCGTCAGCACGGATATTCCAGCAGAAGGTAAGAAGATGTCTTGAAAATAGCAATAACCCACGTACTTTCTAGTGTCGCTGGTCCATTTGAAAGTAGATAGGAGAAAGAACAGGAGGATCGGGATTACAAACTCGAACGCCGTGCGTATCCAATGATATCTTTTCAGGAGAAAGTACTTCCACAGCAGCACACGCACTTGCTGGAAGAAACTTGCTGCCATTCACGGTGTTTTTTTAAGACACTGCTCCCGATTTCCCGTATAATTTTTTAAATATTTTACTTTATTGCCCGGAAACACAAAACGTTGTTTAGTGCTCTCACAAGTTAATAGAAACGCAACATAATAAATAGAATAGAACACTACTTTTACGGTACAGTACGTTAAGCCAGGGGCAGGGACGTTCTGGAGGATGTTCTCCAGAGTGCCCCTGATCAAGCTTAGACTGAGCTGATGCTGGAGAAAAGTTCAATTTCTGAAAAACACACATACTAGGAGTAATGTACAGAATTAAGTCTAATATTGCTTTAGTGTCATTGTTGTAATTCAACTTAGCCAGCAAAATCAACATCTCTGAACGTTGATAATTTAACAGACGCCAGAACTATCGTGGAAAACAGATTGCTGCGATATTTTTGCAACTGTGATTGCGTCCCCGTTTTAGGTTTTAAATTTCGAATTCAAACTCTTCATCACACTGACGCTTTGACCCTGGTAGCCTCCTCCAAAGTGGTTCCTGCGATATAAAAAAAAAGGTTTAGGTACGAGTAGTACCTTACTTAGCTCTGCAGGGCGGTAAATGCACGGCTGAATAAGAGAAAATGAGCAAAATTTACAATTATTACGGGTCCATTGTTAATTTGCGAAGTTGCGCATTTTCATCATTTTTCGTGCGCTTTTGCTAAATTTGTCAAAAATTGCGACTTTTTCTTGTTTCCCCATATTTACTGCAAGACTTCTAAATTTTCAAGGTTTTCAGTCGATAACCGTAATCCAAAACAATTTTCAAAAACCTTCCTTCTCTTCAACACCGCATTCCCGTACCCATGTGTGCATTAGATGTAGGTACATATCTAGTGTACTACAGTAGTTACATGTAGGGAGTATCTTACCAGTGATTGAGAAGATGGAAAAGTTTGTACAGCTCCTGTCGAGTTTCATAGCCCGCGTCCTGCGGGATCACTTTGTGGTAGGCATCAAAGAAGCCTCTGCTCATTCCAAACAGCCTCGCAATGCCCAAGTCGTACTCGTGGTGACCATAGAAGCAGCCAGGATCAAATACAGCTGTACAAGAAATGATGAGCGCTTGAGAAGTGGGACGAGAGTTGTGCCTGTGCCACACTCACCTGCCTTCCCCTCGGCCTGCGCTGCATTTCCCGACCAGAGGTCGCCATGAACAAGCGAGGGCCTCACCTCAATCCCCTCAAACATCCTTGGGATCTTTCTCTTCAGCTCCTCCCACAGTTCCAGGGCGTGGCTGTCGCCGTAGTCCCTCCTTATGAGATCCATCTGCTGCTGCAGCTTCTTCGTGTAGAACGCCTGCGGAAAGTAGTAGAAGGTGAGGGTGACAAGGCGCTCACTTCACCGTTTCGGCTGTCGTGCTGTGTCAGACGAACAGGCCAGCTGGCTTCCCAGTCGTTGTTCTGGGGGATCTCCCCGCAACAGGTGTTGACGTGGAACCCAAACTTGGAGACGTACTGTGGGTCATCCCTTTTTCCCAGTTCGATGTTGTGCAAATGCATCCTGCACATGAAGAAGAAGAAGAAGAAAAATGATAAGATGCACTTTGGTTGGGTCTGCTAACACCAACACCACTACCTTGCAAGACTCTCTCCTAGGTCCCTGTCCTTGGAGCCAAGAGACTTGAAGTCCAAGTGCTCCATCACCAGGATCCCTCCCCGCCTCCCGGGCGGTGCGTCCAACGCAGCGACCGGATGTGGAACGCGGATGCACCCGGTTTTCTCAATGGCTGCCAAGCTCTCAAACTCCCCCTTGAACATGGTCTTGGCCTGTCGGGAGGAGGAAACTGTCTCAAGGCCTACGAAGAAAAAAAAAAAGAGGGAGACAAGTGTCGACAAGTGTTGTTTTTCTTACCAGTGCCCCCGAATGCTCCTTCACGTAGATCTTCTTTCCCCCGTCCACTTGGTAGGTCTTTCCCTGGCAGATGCATCCTCCGCCCCCGAAGCCGGTGGCCTTTACACTGACGTACTTCAGACACTTCTTCAAATGCTCCTCCATGGTTCCCAACGAGTTGCCAACGTCGGGAAAGGTCACAGAGATATGGTAGTATGGTTCAGGTACGTAACTTATACACACATACGTTCTTTTCAGCCAGCAAATGTTTACGTTCGTTCGGCGTTACATATAAGAGGTCTGGCTAGCCTGGTTCAGCCAGCTTGGTTTCGGGAAGGGAGGGGGGTAGGGATGCCAGCGAGTCGGACTCGGGGTAGCAGTCGCAGATCTCGCCGAGTTTGACATCCTGACTCAACCAGTTAAAACTTCGAGTCACACTTCAAGCTCGATATATTATTTAGAAAAAGGGCTTTTTACCTGATTGACTCAACGATTTAGATAATTCTTTAGCAACCCTGTTTCGAGCCGTTACGTAACGAAACGTCCCGAGTTGCTGCCTGAGAGGCAAGAGTCCCTCTCTTCTTCCGTGGACGTGGATAGGAATCTTCTCAAAAAATGAAATTATTCAAAATTTGGGCATCTTAGAAACTTCTGACATAACTTATTCTGTGTAATGCGCTTAACAACATATTTTGAAGATATTAAAATCAAATGTGCAGTATCAAAATTACAGCACATTGAAATTTACTACAGTTATTGAAGTAAATCTGAGAAGAGTTTGCCTGTTTTTGTATAGTACATAAGGTTTTTCTAAATATCTTAGATATCATACACTTTATAACTATAAGTTATAAATTACTTTTGCTACATATTTATTGGTCTCAATTTATTATTTAATAACTTTTCTAGTTGAATGCACTCTTTAAGTTACACAAAGTTCATACAAAAAGAGGGGAAAGAACAGTTTCCATTCCATTCCAAGCACTTCCGTGTGAAGCAGTGACGCTGAACTAATATGTCCCTCCCTG